>Ga0114129_10017233_pt1 | contig 10290 bp, 7 predicted proteins | sample RhiMetdeltSRZDD1_FD_80071 | JGI IMG/M metagenome (GOLD analysis project Ga0114129, IMG submission 80071) | Populus rhizosphere microbial communities from Tennessee, USA - Rhizosphere MetaG P. deltoides SRZDD1 (version 2) (version 2) | ecosystem: Host-associated > Plants > Roots > Rhizosphere >... | reverse complement strand
GATCGTGCTCGGCGCGTCGTTGGTGTGCAGCGTCGACAGCACGAGGTGTCCGGTGAGCGCCGCCTTGACCGCGATTTCCGCCGTCTCGAAGTCTCGGATTTCGCCGACGAGGATGATGTTCGGATCCTGCCGGAGGAACGAGCGCAGCGCGGCCGCGAAATTGAGGCCGATGTTTTCCTTGACCTGGACCTGATTGATGCCGGCGAGGTTGAATTCGACCGGGTCCTCGGCGGTCATGATGTTGGTTTCGGGCGTGTTGATCTTCGCGATCGACGAGTACAGCGTGTTCGTCTTGCCGCTGCCGGTCGGCCCGGTCACGAGCACCATGCCCCACGGACGCGCAATCGCCGCCTCGAACTTGGCGAGCGACTCCGGCTCGAAGCCGAGGCGCGTCATGTCGAGCATCAACTTGTCCTTGTCCAACAAGCGGAGCACGATCTTCTCGCCGAAGAGCGTCGGCAGGCACGAGACACGGAAGTCGATCTCTTTCGGTTCGCCGCTCTCGTTGTAGCGAATCTTGATGCGGCCGTCCTGCGGCAGGCGCTTCTCGGCGATGTCGAGCTTCGACATGATCTTGATGCGCGAGACGATCGCGTCGCGGTACTTCATCGGCGGGGCCATGATGTTGTAGAGGATCCCGTCGATGCGGTACCGGACGCGCAGCTCCTTCTCGTACGGCTCGATGTGGATGTCGCTGGCGCCCTTCTGAATCGCCGACATCAGCACGACGTTGACCAGCCGGACGACCGGCGCGTCCTCGCCCTGGCGAGCCAGGGCCTCCGCGCTGATCTCCTGCATCTCCTCGAGGACTTCGACGCCGTCGGCGTCGCCGCCGCCAAGCGAGGCCTGCAGCTCCTCGAGGCCTCGGCTCGCCATCTCGAGGGTGCTGCCCGTCGCGGGCTTGCCGTCGCCCCCTTTGCCGCCCTTCGCGCCCGCCGCCCCGGCTCCGCCCTTCCCGCTCGGGTAGTACTTCTCGACCGCATCGGTGATCGCGATTTCCGAGGCGACGACCGGCTCGACCGTGTAGCCGGTCATGAACTTGATGTCGTCCATCGCGAAGACGTTGGTCGGGTCCGTCATCGCGATCGTGAGCGTGCTGCCCGAGCGGCTGAGCGGGATGATCTGGTACTTCCGCGCGGTCTCGGTCGGAACGAGTTTGACGATCGTCGGGTCGATCTTGAATTGGGCGAGGTTGATCGAGGGGACGCCGTACTGCTTGCTCAGCAGCGCGGTGATCTGCTCATCCTTGACGAACCCCATCTTGACGAGGTTGTAGCCAAGTTTGCCCCCATTGGACTTCTGCTGCGTCAGCGCCTGCTGAAGCTGCTCCGGGGTGATCAGTTTCTCCTTTAGAAGGAGCTCGCCTATACGAACGGCCATGAAGGGAGAATGTTACGCGGGATTGACAATTTCCGTCAATCGCTGACCTAAAATGTCACTCTAAGGGCGAAACCCCAACCACGCTGGGTTTCGTCGGAACCAGCAGTCGCCGCCACATCGAGAAATGTCCCCGAGCGGAGCGCCGCACTTACACCGCCACTCGCCGACGGCCGCGCGTCGCCAATCGTGTTGACGCTCACGCCGCCGCGTACACCGATCTTTCGTGTCGCGCCCCACGCCTCGGCGCCGGCCGCGAAGCGACGCGACTCACCCGTTGGAAGCTCGGTCTTCGTCAGATCCAAGTCGACTGCCACGGTCGTCAGATTCGAGCGCGAGATCAGCGCGACGCCCGCTCGCACATGTCGGTCGAGCTCGATCGCCTGCCCGCCTTCGCCAAACGTCGCTTCCTTCGCGTTGCGCACCATCACGCCGAGCCGGAGCGGACCAAACTTCGACAGCGCGCCGACATCGAGCCCGGGATGCATCTCCGATTGCCGATCGAGATCCCCAGCCGCATCGAGCGTCGTCCCGCTCGCCTGGCGGACGGCCAGGCCAACTCCGCCGCGCATGAGCTTCACCGTGGACGCGACGACGAGGTGGTTGCCCAACGATTGGCCGACCGTCACGCCGAACTGGTTCAGCACGAAGGAGCTCAGCCGTACGTTTGAGGATCCTTCATCTTGTCGGCCGGGGCCGGCGCCACCAATAGAGGAAACCGGCTCTATTTCGCTGACTTTCAGGCGGTAATAGCTAAGAGCGAGGGCCGGGTAGGCAATGGAGAATCCGCGGGTACCTGATTCCCAGGCCGGCACCGCGCCGTCCGTCGCGGGATCGCGGCGGGTCGCGCTTTCGATGACGGCGTTGAAGTACGCGCCGGCGGCCAATCCCGCCGGGTTCCACCACGCGGCCGTCGCGTCGTCGGCAACGGCGGTGAACGCGCCGCCCATTCCGTGCGCGCGAATGCCCACGTCTTCGCTCGTCTGCGCGCGGGCGCCATCCGCGCACACCACGACCAGGGCGGCCGCGATCGCGGCTCGCGCGAGCCACGTGCTTTTCATGGAATCAGCCGACGAGGACCGCCGCCGCGACGACCGTCGTCCACAGCCCCTTCTTGTCGCCGACGGCGGTCTGGGTGACGTTCTGCGTGCGCACGATTTGATTCGAGAGCCGGTACACTTCCTTCTTCTCGTCCCAGCTCTTGTCCGGATCGAACTCGAGGCCGAGCGTCGTGGCGAGCATCTCAGCGGCGAGCTCCTCGGCGTAGTCGCCGGCGATGTCCTCGCTCTCGCCGAAGCTGTGATGCTCGGAGAGATAGCCGTACAGCTCGCGATCGCGCGGGATGGCGACGCCGACCGTGGCGGCAATGAGCCGGTGCGGCTCGCGCGTCGCCGCCTCCGACATCACCACGAAGGTCACTTGTCCCGGTTCGAGGCGCTTCGCGCCCTGCGAGCGCGAGAGGATCCGGCATTTCGGCGGAAAGATGCTCGACACGCGGACGAGATTGCAGGCGGCAATGCCAGCCGAACGGAGCGCGAGCTCGAACGACGTCAGCTTTTCGCGATGTTTCCCGACTCCCTTGGTGAAGAACATCTCCTTGGGAACGAATCCGACCACGTCGACGCTCCTTCGACTTTGCTCACAGCGGGGCCTCGCGCCTCTGTCCCGCTGGAAACGCTTGATGGTAACACCAACTTTCCCACTGTCAAGGAACCGGCGCGCGAAGATGTGCGTATAATCGTTAGGCCCCCTAAGCAAATGACCCGCGAGCAGGCGCGCGAAACGGCGCGCGACATCCTTCAAATCATTCCCGCCGTCATGCGCACGGTGGCGGCGCAGTTGCGATCCGCCGGCGAACTGCCGGCGCCCGCGCATTTCGGCCTGCTGTCGATTCTCTGCGATCGGCCGCGCATGCTGACGGAGCTCGCCTCGCTGCAGGGCGTCAGTATGCCGACCATGTCGAACTCCGTCAGCGCCATGGAAGAGCGCGGCTGGGTCCGGCGCACGGCGCCAACCGAACAGGATCGCCGTGTCGCGATGATCGAGGTCACCGCGACGGGACGCGCGGCGCTCGAACGCGTCGCGCGCAGCGCCGAAACGCACCTGGCCGAGATGTTGGCGCCGATCGACGTCACGTCCCGGCGCCGCCTGCACAACGGCCTTGGGGTCCTGCGAAAGATCTTTGCGTCAGAGCCGGCCGCGCCAGCCGGCCGCCAGCGAAACCGGCGCGGCCGCCGGCCGTATGTTGTCTAACCAGAAAGAAGAGGCCCGACGTGGCACAGACAATTGCGACTGAACTGGCACCGGCGGGGTCAAAGGGGCTGAGTCTGCCCGCCCGCATCATCGGTGTGCTGACCTCGCCGCGCGCGACCTACGCGGACGTCGCGGCGCGGCCGCGCTGGCTGGGCGTGCTGGCGTTCGTCGTCCTCATCGGCGGGGCCGCCACGTTCGTCTTCCTGTCGACCGAAGTCGGCAAGCAGGCGATGTTCGACCAGCAGCTCCGCTTCATGGAGGGGTTCGGGATCAAGCCGCCTCCGCAGGCGATCGAGCGAATGGAACAAGGCCTCGATCGCGCGAAGTACACCGGCGCGATCGGACAGGCGATCACGGTGTCGCTGATGGGTCTCATCGTCGCCGGCATCGCGCTCGGCGTCTTCAACGCGCTGCTCGGGGGCGACGGAAAGTTCAAGCAGGTGTTCGCGATCGTCGCGCACTCGGGCGTCGTCATCACGCTGGCGCAGCTCTTCGGGCTGCCGCTCGCGTACGCCCGCGAAACGATGTCCAGCACGACGAACCTCGCGGTGCTGCTGCCCTTTCTCGACGAGAGCTCGTTTCCGGCGCGGTTTTTGGGATCGATCGATTTGTTCCAGATCTGGTGGATCGTGAGCGTCGCAATCGGCCTGGGCGTGCTCTATCGCAAGCGCACCGGCCCGATTGCCACGACGATGCTGATTCTTTACGCCTCGATCGCGCTCGTCATCGCGGCGATCAAGACGGCGGCTGCAGGAGCTTAGATGTCTCGGAAGAACGTGCTCATCGCGATCGCGATCGTCCTGGTGGGCGCCGCGGTCGTCGCGGCGAACTTGTACTTCAAGAAAGACAAAGGCCTCGCGGTCACGACCGAGGCGATCAGGACGCGCGACCTCGAAGCGATCGTGTCGGCCTCGGGGAAGATCCAGCCTAAGCGCCTCGTGCAGATCAGCGCCGATACGCCCGGCCGCGTCGTCAACCTCGCCGTCAACGAAGGGGATCGGGTCAGGACCGGACAGTTCCTCCTGCAGATCGACCCGAAGTCGCTGCGCACGCGGGTCGACAGCGGCACCGCGTCACTGGAGGCGGCTCAGGCGTCGCTCGAACAGCTGCGCCAGTCGGTCGAAACCGCGCGCGTGCAGCTTCAGCAGGCGCAGCAGACGCTGACGCGCCAGCGCGACCTGTGGCGCCAGCAGCTCACGACCCGTGAAGCGCTCGACCGCGCCGAGAACGACGTCAAGGCCGCGGAGTCGGCGATTCAGGAGCGCGAGAAGCAGGTGGCGGCGCAATCGAGCCGCATCAGCCAGGAACGCGCGACGCTCGAGAGCGCCCGCTACGATCTGAGCAAGGTCCGGATCGAGTCGCCGATCGACGGCATCGTCACGCGCCGCAACATCCAGGAAGGCGAGACGGCGATCATCGGCACCATGAACAATCCGGGAACGATGCTGTTGACGCTCGCCGACATGTCGATCATTCAAGCGGAGGTCGAGGTCGACGAGACGAACATCCCGCACGTGCAGCTCGGCCAGCCGGCGAAGGTGACGATCGATGCGGTGCCGGAGAAGTCGTTCAAGGGACACGTCACCGAGATCGGCAACAGCCCGATTCAGACGACCGGCCAGCCGACGACCGGCACGCAGGCGACGAACTTCAAGGTCGCGGTGGTGCTCGACGAGCCGGTGCCCGAGGTGCGTCCCGGATTCACGTGCACCGCCGACATCACGACGGCGACGCGGAAGGAAGTCATCTCGGTGCCCATTCCCGCCGTCGCCGTTCGCGAGCTCGTCTACGACGCGAACGGACAGATCGTCAAAGAGCCGAAGACCGACAACAAACGGCGGCGTTCGTCGACGGTCGAACCGGTGGCGTCGGCCGCGGAGCTGAAGCCGGGTCAGACGCGGAAAGAGACGGAAGGCGTGTTCGCCGTGCGCGACGGCAAGGCGGAGTTCATCCCGATCAAGATGGGCATCGCCGGCGACAAGTATTTCGAGGTGCTGTCAGGACTCAAGCCGGGCGATCAGGTGATCACGGGCCCGTACGCGTCGGTGCGCGGCATGGCTGATGGCGATCTCGTGAAAGTGGACAACGCGAAAAAGACACGGTAGGTCTGGTGGGTGCGACCCACCCGCCCTTTGTATGAACAAGTTTCTCGACTCGGCGGTGATTGCGCTCGACGCGATATGGACGGCGAAGCTGCGCTCGTTCATGACGGTGCTCGGCAACATCGTCGCCGTGACGTCGATCATCGCCGTCGTCTCGCTGATTCAGGGTCTGAACGCCTCGGTCAAGACCGCGATCCTCAATCAGGCCGGCGCCGATTCGTTCAGCATCCAGCAGTTTCCCATCACACGCAGCGACGACGATTTCGACAAGGTGCGGAACAACCCGCGCATCACGATGAGCGACGCGCGCGCGATTCGGCGGTACAGCGAGCTGGCCACAGCCGTCATGGCCGATGCCAGCGCGGGCGGCCGCATCACGTTTCGCGACAAGTCGATCGATCAGACGCGCATCCAGGGGGTCACGGGCGATTACGTCGACTTCTCCAATTTCGACGCCGAGCGCGGCCGGCTCATGAGCCCGACCGAGGTCGACACGTCACGCCCGGTTGTCGTAATCGGCTGGCAGACCGCCGACCGGCTGTTCGGCGCCGGCGATCCGCTCGACAAGAGCATCCAGATCGAAGGGGTGCACTTCCGCGTGGTCGGCGTCAGCGCGAAGCGCGGCACGCTGCTCGGGCAGTCGCAGGACGAGTTCGCGGTGATTCCGCTCGGTCAGTTTCAGATGATGTTCGGATCGCGGCCGCGGCTGTCGGTGTCGGTGAAACCACGCGACGTCGCACAAATCGCCGAGGCGAAAGACGAAGCCGTGCTCGCGCTGCGCATCGCCAGGCGGCTCAAGCCGCGACAGTCGGACAACTTCGGCATCTTCACCGCCGACACGATTCTCGACCTCTATCACTCGGCGACCAACGGGATCTTCGCGGTGCTGGTCGGCGTCGTCGGTCTGTCGCTGGTGGTCGGCGGCATCGTGATCATGAACATCATGCTGATGGTGGTGACCGAGCGCACGCGCGAGATCGGGCTGCGCAAGGCGCTCGGCGCGCGCCGGTCCGACATCATGTCGCAGATCCTCACCGAGTCGGTCGTGTTGTCGGTGTTCGGAGGCCTCATCGGCACGGCGCTCGGCGGCGCCATCGCGAAGACGATCGCCGCGTTCACGCCAATCCCCGCGTCGGTGGAGATCTGGTCGGTGGCGCTCGGCATCGGCATCACGGCGCTCGTCGGCCTTTTCTTCGGTCTGTATCCAGCGATGCGTGCGGCGCGGCTGGATCCGATTGAAGCGTTGAGGAAGGAGTGAAGGGTCACCGGCGATGACGCTGAGACTGGCGCTCCTGTGGGAAGTCGTCGCGATGGCGTTCGACACCGTGCGCACGAACAAGCTGCGCTCGGCGCTGACGGTGCTGGGCGTCGTCATCGGCATCACGTCGATCGTCGGGATGACGGCGATGATTCGCGGCTTCGACCAGTCGCTGCGCGGGCTGATTCAGCAGCTCGGTCCGAACACGATCATCATCTCGCGCTTCAGCTTCGCGAACTTCATGAACGGCGCCGAGATGAAGGAGCTGCTCAAGCGTCCCAACCTCACGATCTCGGACGGCCGCGCGCTCGAGGATCAGAGCACGCTGCTGCAGACGGTCGACGTCGAGCTCGGCGGCCAGGGTCCCGCGAGTCCGATGGCGCGCGTCTTCTACCGCGACCAGCGGACGAAGATGCTGATCATCTTCGGGACGACCGAGAAGTTTCAGGACGGCAACAACATTCCGTTCCTCGGGGGGCGCTTCTTCAACGGCACCGAAGTGCAGTACCGGAAGAACGTCGCGGTGCTCGGCAACACGGCCTACAAGCTGCTGTTCGAACCGACCGGCACCGACCCGATCGGCAAGACGGTGCGCGTCGGCGCCGAGCGCTTCGAGGTCGTCGGCGTGTACGACAAACGCGCCACGGGCGGCATCAACATCGGGGCCGACGACTTCGTCGTGATTCCGTACACGACCTACCAGCGCATCTACGGCTTGAAGGCGATCCGCATCATGCGGAACGGCACGACGATGCCGATCCAGATTGCCGTGGTGCCGCGCGAGGGCGTGCCCGTGAAGGAGGCCATGGCGGAGATCGAAACGATCATGCGCAGCCGGCATGGCCTCAAGCTCGATCAACCGAACGACTTCGAGATGCAGACGCAGGATCAGTTCCTGAAGCTGTGGGATCAGATCAGCCGGGCCACGTTCTTCGCGCTCGTCGTCATCTCGTCGATCGCGCTGATGGTCGGCGGCATCGGCGTGATGGCGATCATGTCGATCTCGGTGACGGAACGGACCCGCGAGATCGGCGTGCGCAAGGCGCTGGGCGCCCGGCGCACCGAGATTCTGTTTCAGTTCCTGATGGAAGCGGCGTTCCTCACGTCGCTGGGCGGCGTCATCGGGATCGCGCTCGGCAGCGGCATCGGCTGGGCGGTCCACCTCGCCTCGGGCTTCCCGATCTCGCTCCCGTGGTGGTCCTTCGCGATCGGCCTCGGCTTCTCCGCCTCGGTCGGAATCTTCTTCGGGATGTATCCCGCCTTCAAGGCATCGCGCCTCGATCCGATCGAAGCCCTGCGCTACGAGTAGCGCGGCGCACCGGCCGGAAGAACCGGCCGCCCCGCTTGCGGCGCGTCCCTGCCGGCCATATGATCCGCCCTAGACGCTCCTTTCTGCCCGGGGGATTCCGTTTATGAAGGTTTACGACGCGGCCAGCATCAGAAATGTCGCTCTCGTCGGTCACAGCGGATCCGGTAAAACACAGCTCGCCTCGGCCGTCCTCTCCGATTCCGGCATGATCAATCGCTTCGGGAAAGTCGACGAAGGGACGACCGTCACCGACTACGACGAAGAAGAGGTCGCGCGCAAGCACACGCTGTCGGCGACGCTCGCCTACGCCGAGTGGAACAAACAGAAGATCAATCTGATCGACACGCCGGGCATGGGCAACTTTCTCGCCGACGCGCGCGCCGCGCTTCAGGTCGCCGACGCCGCGCTTGTCGTCGTCGACGCCGTCGGCGGCGTGATGGTGCAGACGGAGAAAGTCTGGGAAGCGGCGAACGAGCTCGGCCTTCCGCGGCTGATCGTCCTCAACCGCCTCGACCGCGAGCGCTCCAGCCTCGAGCGATCGCTGGCCTCGCTTCACGCGACCTGCAACCGCACGGTGATTCCGATCCAGCTGCCCATCGGCGAAGAGAAGAGTTTCAAGGGCGTGGTCGATCTCGTGTCGAAGAAGGCATTCGTCTTCCAGGCCGACGAGAGCGGCAAGTTCTCGGAAAGCGCGGTGCCCGCCGACATGACGGCCGCGGTCGGGAGCGCGCGCGAAGCGCTGATCGAGATGGTGGCGGAGAACGACGAACAGCTCATGGAGAAGTTCTTCGAAGCCGGCACGCTGACCGACGACGAGCTCGTCACCGGCCTGCGCAACGCGACCATGGCCGGCAAGGTGTTTCCTCTCGTGTGCACGTCCGCTCTGGCGAACATCGGCGTGCCGCAGCTGCTCGATGCGATCGTCGCCTACCTGCCGGCACCGGCCGATCGGCCGTTCAAGGGCGTCGGCAAAGACGGCGGCGAGCTCGCGCGGCAGGCGGACGAGAAGGCGCCGCCGGCCGCGTTCGTCTGGAAGACGATCGCGGATCCGTTCGCCGGACGCATCACGATGTTCCGCGTCGTGAGCGGGAGCCTCAAGGCCGACTCGACGGCGTACAACAAGACGCGTGAGACGCAGGAACGCTTCGGCAACGTCGTGCTGTTGCAGGGCAAGACGCAGACCAGCGTGCCGGAGATCAAAGCGGGCGATCTCGGCGCCGTCGCGAAGCTGAAGGACACGCTCACCAACGACACGCTCGGCGACAAGAGCGACGCGGTCGCCTTCCCCGCCGTGAAATTCCCCGAGCCGGTGCTGTCGTATGCGATCGAGCCGAAGAGCCGCGGAGACGAGGACAAGATCAGCACGTCGATGCACCGCCTGGAGGAGGAAGATCCGTCGATCAAGTACAGCCGCGATCCGCAGACCAAGGAGCTGTTGCTCTCGGGACAGGGCCAGCTCCACATCGAGGTGACGGTCGCGAAGCTGAAGCGCCGCTTCGGCGTCGACGTCAACCTGAAGCCGCCGCGCATCCCGTATCGCGAGACGATCAAGGCGTCGACCGAAGCGCACGGCCGCCACAAGAAGCAGACCGGCGGCCACGGCCAGTTCGGCGACTGCAAGATCAAGGTGGAGCCGCTGCCGCGCGGCGCCGACTTCGAGTTCGTCGACGACATCTTCGGCGGCTCGATTCCCCGCCAGTTCGTGCCTGCGGTCGAAAAGGGGATTCAGGACGCCCGGACCCGCGGCTATCTCGCCGGCTACCCGATGGTCGATTTCCGCGTGACGGTCTTCGACGGCTCGTACCACGACGTCGATTCGAACGAGCTCTCGTTCAAGCTCGCCGGCTCGCTCGCGTTCAAGGACGCGATGACGCGCGCGCGCCCGACGATCCTCGAGCCGATCATGAACGTCGAGGTGTACGCGCCCTCCGACTTCGCCGGCGATCTGATGGGCGATCTGAACGGACGGCGCGGGCGCATCGGCGGCATGG
>Ga0114129_10017232_pt1 | contig 10290 bp, 9 predicted proteins | sample RhiMetdeltSRZDD1_FD_80071 | JGI IMG/M metagenome (GOLD analysis project Ga0114129, IMG submission 80071) | Populus rhizosphere microbial communities from Tennessee, USA - Rhizosphere MetaG P. deltoides SRZDD1 (version 2) (version 2) | ecosystem: Host-associated > Plants > Roots > Rhizosphere >... | reverse complement strand
TTTGTTTAATGATGACCGTCATGTATAACTTATATGACGTACATCATGTATAATGTCAAGAGCCGTATGAAGAGCGTCACCACGTCTGATTTCGAGCCGCTGACACGGCTCAGCGCGCCGATGGTGCGCGACAGCGTCATCGGGCACATGTCGGGACAGGCCGTGTAGCCGAAGAACAGCAGCACGGGCCGCCCGCGAACATCCTGCAGACGGAACGGCTGATTGTCCTGAGTCGTCAGCGTGAAGTCGCCGCCGAACCCGGGCCGCTCGCCGCCGGGGATGCTGGCTGCAGGCTCCTGCTGCTGGCAGCCAACGGCTCCGGCGAGCGCAAGCGCGGCTGCGAGCAGCACGACCGCGAATCGGAGACCCGTCATCATGGTTGGCTCGCTCCGGGCTGACGCTGCAACGACACAATCCACCCCGCAATATCCCTCGCTTGGGATTCGCTGAGATCGCGGAACGCAGGCATCGCGCCGGCGCCCTCCCGAATGGATACGGCGATGTCGTCCTGTGACGGGCCCCGCTTGTAGGCACGGACATCGGCGAAATCGTGGGGCGGAACGTCCAGGCGTTTCGCCGACGGCCCGTCGCCGCGTCCGGTCGCGCCGTGGCAGACGATGCAGCCACGTTGTGCGTACAGCTGGCGTCCGCGCTCGTTGGGGCTCGCGCACGCGGCTGCGCCGAGCGCGGCGGCGACGAACAGCACGAGGCGGGGGGGGACGGCGCGTCAGCGCCGACGGCCGTTGGCCGCGGTGCGCGGCGTGGCTTGCCGTTTCGGGGCGGCCGTCGGACCGCAGATTCCGCTCCGCGCGGCCTGCTTCATCGTCCGTCCGACGCGATCCTGGATGTCGCCGACGTGCTGCAGCATCAGCGTGTAGGCCGCGTCGCCGTCGTGCGAGCGGATGGCCTCGAAGATCTGGCGGTGATACTCGCAGTTCTTGCGCCGATGCCGTTTGCGGATCCTGACGTCGAGCGCGGACACCGATTCCGCCGTCAAATCGGCGAGCGCGTTCATGAGCACAACCAGAGGCACATTGCGCGCGCAGTCGGCGATCGCCCGGTGAAACTGCCCGGCGGTTTTGCCGGAGTCTGCTGCCGGGCGACGGACCTCTTCTTCCTCCTGAATCAGGACCAGCTCGAGCTTCGCGATGTCCTCAGGGCGCGCGCGCAGCGCCGCGAGCCGCGCGATCGACGGTTCGAGGAGCACGCGCGCCTCGGTCACCTCGTTGTGCGAGGTCTTGCCGAGGCCAAGGACGAGCGAGAGGGAACGACGCACGGGTTCGTGATCGAACTGCGCAATGAATGCGCCCCCCTCCGCGCCGCGCCGGATGCTAAGCAGCCCAAGCTCCTCGAGCGACCGGTAGGCCTCGCGCACCGACACGCGGCTCGTCTTGAACTGACGCGCCATGTCGCGCTCGGCCGGCAGCTTGTGCCCGACCGTGAGGCGGCCATCGGAGATCTGCTTCTTGATGCGCCGGGCGATCGCGTCCGACACCCTGTGGGTCGTTCCGGAGTGAGCAAACATTTTCATGCCTCTAGAATGATACCTTCAACCCGAGCTGTAGCTGACGGGCCGGTGTCGACGTCGTCGTGATGCGGCCCGCGGTGGGGTTGCGCACCCCGCCCGAGTTGAAGATCGTCGCGTCAGGCAGCCCGTAGTTGACCCAGTTGAACGTGTTGAACGCCTCCAGCCGGAACTGCGTCACGACGCGGCCCACCTTCAGGTTCTTGAAGAGCGACAGGTCCGCGACTTTGAGGCCCGCCGCGCGCAGCGAATTCCGGTGCGCGTTGCCGAAGACCCCCGCGGCCGGGACGGAGAACACCGAGGGATCGAACCAATGGTCCGGGGTGTGCGGATAGCTGACCGTTCCCGTGACGTTCGGCTTCTGCAGTCCCGTGTCGCTCTGGCCGTCGCCGACCTGATCGTAGGACTCGAACGGCGTGAACGGCAGGCCGCTCGAGAACTGCGCGACCCCGCCGATTTGCCATCCGCGAAGGAGCACGCCCGCGACGCCGGTGCGGTTCTGGCCGAAGGGCAGAACGAAGACGCCGTTCAGAACCAGCGTATGCCGGATGTCGTAGTTCGACGGGCCGAACTCCGCCTCCGGGTCCCACCAGTCGGTCGCGCTGCCGGCGCCGTTGTCGAAGTCCGAGCCGCCAATCTGTCCGCCCGACCACGTGTCCTTCGCCTTGCCAAACGTATAGGACGCCTGCGCCTGCCAGTAGCCCGAATACCGCTTGTTCCAGCTTGCGGTGACGCCGTGGTAGATCGAGCGGGCCTCGTTGATGCGGGTACGGATGCGCCCCCAGGCCGGATACCGCAGCGTCGCGCCAGGCACCAGCCGCTTCACGCCATCGGCGCCGTAGGCGGACGGCGTCGTGTTCGGATCGCCGTAGAACGGCAGATTGTGTCCCTTCGATCCGAGATAGCCGATCTCGGCAACCATCTGATGGCCGAGGTCTCGATCGATGTTCACGTGCCACTGCTCCATGTACGGCTGCTTCGCGTCGTAGAAGATGAACTCGGAGCGCTTCTGCACGAGCGCCGGTGAGACGCCGGCCGCCAGCACCTGGATCATCCCTGGGCCGAAGACGGTTGGCTGCCGGATGTCGACTCCCGCGAAGTACGGATAGATGCGGAACGTCGTGCCGCGATAAAAAGAGGTTGTGAGCGGCTGATAGAACAGGCCGTAGCCTCCCTTGATCGTGGACTTCTTGTCGCCCCACGGATTCCACGCCGCGCCGAGACGCGGCGCGAAGCTCTTCTTCGAGGGATTCTTGAACATCGGCGTGCCAGGCGTGATGCCTTCAGGCCGCGTGTTCAGATCGTCGAGCCTGAGCAGTCCCGCAACCTTGCCGCTCAATTCTTTCGGATCCGTCACGAAGTCGTACCGCAGACCGGCCTGGATGCTGAGGTGATCCGAGGCGCGCCAGTCGTCCTGGACGAAAAACGCCGCGTACTTCTGACGCATCTGCCGGAACGTATCGGTGCCGGGCAGGTTGCCGGTGAAACGATCCGCCTGCGCGGTGGCGCTGCGCTGCAGCGTGAGGAATTCCTGGACGTTGCGGAAGCGGAACGTTCCGCCGTACCGCGAGTACGACGTCCCGTCGAAGTGATACTGCTGTAGATCGAACCCGGTCTTCACCACGTGCGAGCTCTTGTTCCACGTGAGCGTGTCCGACACCTGGAAGATGTCCTGCTTGTAGTTGACCGGGGTCGTCGCGATCGATCCTGCCGTCGAGATGTTGGTGATGTCGATCGCGCCGAAGTGCGGGTCGGTCGAGAAGTAGAGCGACCTCGGGATGTCTATCGTGGGCAGCAGGTCGTCCGTCCTCGCGGTGCGGTTCGCGGCGAAGCGCACCACGTTGAGGAGGTTCGAGCTGAAGAGATGCTGATCCTGCGTCGTAAAGTACCGCGTGTCGGTGGTGGTGTGCTCGAAGAAATCCGGGTGAGGCTGCGACAGGACAGTCTTCGAATCGTCGCGCGACCAGCGCACCATCACGGTGTCCTTGCTACCGAGGTTGTAGTCCCCCTTGGCGACACCGAAATGCTCGTCGGTCGGATCCTGATGCGAGTGCACGAGCTCCGCGGTGCCGTCACCGAAATCGCGGCCGTCCGGGATCGGGAACAACAGGTCGAGATAGGGTCGTGTGGTTGGATTGACCCCGACGTTGACGGGCGTCCCGCTCGAGTTCGGCACGATGCCCTGGTGTGCGAGCGCGTTGGGCAGCCGCGCGTGCTGCGTGACGGCATTGCGCTCGCGCAGCTGTTCGTACGATCCGAAGTAAAACAGTTTGTTCGTCACGATCGGTCCGCCGAGTGTGCCGCCGAACTGATCGCGCTGGAAGGGAGGCAGATCGCCGGTCGCGAAAAAGTTCCGCGTGTTCAGCGAGTCGTCCCTGTGAAATTCGAAGAGCGAACCGTGAAGCCGGTTCGTGCCGGATTTCGTAACAGTACTCATGACGCCGCCGGCCGCGCGGCCGAACTCCGCGCTGTAGCCGTGGGTCTGGACGCTGAATTCCTGCACGGTGTCGACACCCAGCAGGACGCCGGAGAGACTCGACGGCGCCTTGTCGGAGATGTCGGCGATGTTCGTTCCGTCCATCAGGTAACCGGTCTGCTCGGGGCGCGCGCCGCCGATTGCCAGCTGCGTGCTGCCGAAGCCTCCGGTGAAGTCTTTGGCCGTGCCGCGGCTGGTGATCACGCCGGGCTGCAGGGTTGCCAGCTGCATGAAGCTGCGACCGTTGAGCGGCAGCTCGGCGATCTGTCTCGTCGTGACCACCCCGCCGCTCGTGGTCGAGCCCAGCGACACGTTGCTCGTTTCACCGGTGACGGTCAGCTGCTCTTCGATGCCGCCGAGGCCCATCGAGATGTCGACGAGGAGGTCCTTGCCGATCGCGACCGTGAGCTGATCGCGGACGACGGGACGGAAGCCGCTGAGTTCCGCCGTGATCGTGTAGGGGCCAGGACTCAGGTTCAATACCGTGTACCGGCCGTGCTCGTCGGTGACGAGCGTTCGTTCGGCGCCCGTTTCGATCTGCTGGACCAGGATCGTGACGCCTGGCATCACCGCCTTCTGCGGATCCGTGACCGTGCCGGAGATGCTGCCTGTCGTGCCCTGCGCGGCAGCGAACGTTGGCAGCAGGATCACCACGCCGAGCATGCAGAGACGCTTGATCGATGGCTTCATGCTGTTCATCCTCGCGCAACCGGCTGGCCGGGCCCACCGGTGAGACCCGGTCTTTGGTTATACCTTTCGCGGACGGCCCTACACTGCAATGACCGGGTTTCCGGAGTCAAGCGCAAACCGTCGCAACGGGGTCGGCGCGTCACCGGTTGGCGCGGATCACTGGCTCCTTCGAGTAGTCCGTGAAGATGAAATCGAAGTGATATTCCTTGTCGCCCGCTTCGAACCGCACCTTCGCGGCAATCATGGCGGGCACCGCGACGTTCGGCACGCGCGCCTGGTAATACCCGCGCGCCGTGTTGGCGAACGGAATCGCGACTTCGGTGCGCTTGCCGGCAGCATCGAACACTTCCGTGATCCGTGCGGTGAGACCTGGCGGGGAAAACGGCTTCGAGTAGTTGTCGTAGATGTACAGACGGAAGACCGACGGGGCAGGATGAGTGGCCTCCAGGTGCCAGTTGTTGGACACCATGAAGAACGACCCGCCGTGTTTTGGATTGTGGTCGCCGTGTGGCCGGATGGCGTACCGGGCAACGAGCGTGCGCCGGCAACGCGGACAGCGGCCCGGATCGAGGACGTCGACCGAACGGTGAACCGGGCACGTGAACGACAGCGCCTTTGTGACGCGAATGAGATCGCGGCCGCAGCGCCGGCATCTTCCGGCCTGCATCTCGGTGATGTCGTTGTGCACCGGACACGTCCAGACGAGCGCGAGGCGCAGGTTGACAAGCGTCATCCGCAGAGGGGACACTTGCCGGGCTCGTTGTCGACCACCTCCGCATGCATCGGGCAGCTCCACGACACAGGAGGCAGAGGCGAGGGGGCGGTTTGAAATCCTGATGCGCGCCGCGCGAGCGCGCCGAAGGCGAACGGCCCGGCGAGAGCCACGAGGAACGTCCGGCGGTGCAGCATGATTCGAGGCGGGCGCCGCGGAACCGTTTCGTTAAGACCGGCCGTACACGATGAACCACTTGTTCGGCAGGCCGTCGAACTCCTGGACTGGGGCGAACCCCGCGTCCGCCATCCACCGCTTGACCTGATCCTTCGTCACGATGAGTTCTGGTTCGTCCTTGTGCGTGCCGTCAGGCGGCAGCTCGACGATCGCGATGCGGCCACCGGGCTTCACGTACTGGGCCGTGGCTTTCAGATATTGCGCCCGGTCCTTGATGTGATGCAGAACGTCGTGAAACAGGACGATGTCGGCGTCATTCGCTGGGAGCTTCGGATCGCTGAACGCGCCGAGGACCGTCACGATGTTCGTCACGCTGGCCTTCTGGGCCTTGTCGTTGATTCGGTCGAGGAACCCTTGTTCGATTTCCACGGCGTACACCTTCGCGGGTGCGACCGCCTTCGCGAGCGGCAGCGTCAACACGCCCGGTCCCGCCCCGATGTCTGCGACCACGACGCCCGGCTTCAGGCCGAGCGACGCGATGATGTAGTCGATCTTCAGGCCCGCCACGCGATCGGGCCGCTCGAGCCGCGCCGTCCAGTCGTCGACGGGTCTCGAGGCGAGCTGCCCGGCCGACACGCCGGCCAGCGCGGCCGTCAGCGCGATTGCGGCCACACCGCCCACGAACCACTTGCGATGCATCATCCAGCCCCTTTCCCCGTGTCGTGGATCATCCTGCGAGGAGCAAGCGTCGCCGGTTTGTCGCGGCAAGTCAAGAGCGGGCCCTGGTATTGGTCCGACCTTTCAAACCGCGTCGATTGACGGGGCGCGCGTCCTTCTGCTGTAATCGCAGCCGTCCATGATGTCCGCGCGGCGATCGCTCGGGGCGGCGCTCGTGTTCCTGCTGCTCGTCGGCGGCGCGCTCGCGCTGGCCTGCGGACGCTGGATGCGGCCGATCGCCGAGGCCGACGCCGCGCTCGACGCCGGCGACTGGGATCGCGCCCTGACCTCGTACGCGATCGCAGAGGCGCGGTTCGACCGCCTTCCCCTCGCTCGCGAGCTGCTGGCGCGCGACTACGCCCGCGCCGTCGGCGCTCAACTCTGGATTTACTACCACCAACGGCGGTTCGACGAGCTCATCGACAAGGCAGAACGTTCGCCCGAGGCCGCGGATCCGCACTTCTGGTCCGGTCTCGCGTTCTTCGAGAAGAGCCGCGGAGAAGGAAAGCCCGATGCCCAGTTCGGCTGGCTCACGCGCGCCGAACAGGGACTGCGGCGCGCCGTCGAAGCGGCCCCGGACGATTGGGATACGAAATACGACTTCGAGCTGGTCAGCCGGCTCGCCACCGCGCTGCGGAAACAACCCAAGACGCCGCCGAATCAGCTGATGCAGCTCCTGCGCCCGCAGCCGCGCGCCGGCGCCAAGCCAGGCCGGCAAGTCGGATGACCCCCGCGGTTCAATGACATTCCTTCGCCCGGACCTCGCCCCGTGGGCGCTCCTCGTGCCGCTGATCGTGGCGTTCTGGATGGTTCACCGTCACGTTCGAGGCGTCGGTAACGTTGGCGTGCTGGTTTCCGGCACGCTCGCCGCGGCGGCGCTCGCCGTGGCGCTCCTCCGTCCGCAGGCAACCTTCGCGCAGCGCTTGCCCGAATACGAGCGCGAGGATCTCGTCATCATGCTGGACCGCTCGGCCTCGATGCAGGCGCGCGACATCCAGCCCTCACGCTTCGCACGGGCGACGCTCGAGATCCGCAATTTCATCCGTCAGAAACCGGAGGGCATCGACCGGATCGCTCTCATCGGTTTCGCCGACGCGGCCGTCGTCCTCTCGTACCTGACGGACGATACCGACAGCCTGCTGTTCTACTTCGATTGGATCGACGCCGACCCGACGCCGCTCTTCGGGACGAATATCGGCGCCGCGTTGAAGAGCGCCATGGACGTGGCGCGTAAGGACGATCGCCCGACGCGCAAGCTGTTCCTGATCGTCTCCGACGGCGAGGACTACGGCACGGAGCTCAGGCGCGCAGTCACTGCCGCGCGCGCGGAAGGCTATCAGGTGAACTGCATCGGGATCGGCGGCGGCGAATCGGTTCCGATCCCGATAAGAAGTGCCGATGGACGGGAGACGCTGCTGCGCGACGACACCGGTACGCCCCTCACAACTCGGTTTGCCGAGAAGACGCTGAGCGACATCGCGGCCGCCACGGGCGGACGGTACGTCCGGTCGGCGACCGGCGATGAGCTCCGGCGCGCGATCGACGGGATCGTCGCCGGCGAGCGGCGCGTGGTCGGCTGGCGCACGTCGAACGAACGCCGCGATCTCTATCAGGCTTTCCTCGCGATCGCCGCGCTGGCGGGCGCAATCCTGTGGGTGCGCCTGTGATGACCGACGATGGGCGCGTGACGGCCGGGGCATGGTCGACCGAAGAAGCCCTCGCGCTGATCGAGAGCCTGGAAGCGGAAATCGGCAAGGTCATCGTCGGTCAGCGCCTCCTCATTCGGCGCCTGCTCACCGGCCTCTTTGCCGCGATTCCGTTCGCGACCGCGGATTCGGGCGCGCGCGTGGGCTGCGGCCACATCCTTCTCGAAGGCGTCCCCGGCGTCGCGAAGACGCTGACGGCGACGACGCTGGCGCGCGCGATTGCGGCGAAGTTCCAGCGGCTCCAGCTCACGCCGGACATGATGCCCGCCGACATCCTCGGCACGCGGATCTATGAGGCGAAGACCGCGACGTTCCGGATCGAGCAGGGCCCAGTGTTCACGAACATCCTGCTCGCCGACGAGATCAATCGCGCCCCTCCGAAGACGCAGAGCGCGCTCCTCGAGGCGATGCAGGAGCGACAGGTCACGATCGCCGAGAACACCTTTCCGCTCGAGGATCCGTTCTGGGTGCTCGCGACCGAGAATCCCGTCGAGCAGGAAGGGGTCTACGCGCTGCCGGAGGCGCAGCTCGATCGGTTCTCGATGATGCTGCGCGTCGAATACCCGTCTGCCGCGCACGAGCGCGAGATGCTCCGCGCTCGCTTGACTGAGAGGACGGTCGAGCGGCGGGTGTCGCCAGCCGATGTGACGCGGCTCCGCACGTTCATCCGCGACGCGGTGTTCGTCGACGACAACCTGATCGACTACATCGTCCGCCTCGGGCGGGCGACGCGGCACCCCGCGGACGTGGGACGCGCGGATCTCGCGGAGATGCTGGTCGCGGGAATCTCGCCGCGATCGTACCAGCACGTGCTCGCGCTGGCACGGGTCACGGCGTTCATGCACGGGCGGACGTATGCGCGCCCTTCGGACGTGAAGGAAATCTTCCTGGACGCGACGCGCCACCGCATCATGCGCAGCATTCGCGCCCAGGCCGAGAACATCGACGCCGATGTTCTGCTCGGCGAGCTGCTGCAAATGGTACGGATCCCATGATTCCCGAAGCCGTCATGCGGGAGCTGCGCTACATCGAGGTGGCGACCGCACGGAAGATGCGCACGCTCCGAGTCGGCCCCTTCAGGAGCCGTCTGCGCGGCGAGGGCTTCGACTTCGACGAGCTCCAGCCGTACCGCCCGGGCGATGACGTGCGGCGAATCGACTGGAACGTCACCGCGAGGCTCGACGCACCGTTCGTGCGGCATACGCATGCCGAGCGCGAGCTGAACATGATGATCGCCATCGACGTCTCGCGATCGATGGAGCTGGGCTCGTCACACCGGTCGAAGCGGGAAACGATGATGCTCATCACGGCGTCGCTGGTGTTTTCGGCGCTTTCGAGCCAGGTCAACACCGGTTTTCTGGCATTTTCCGATCGCGTGGTCGTGTCGCGCCCGCCGCGGCGCACGCGCGCGGCGGCGTGGACGATTCTCGAGGAGTGCTGGTCGGCCGCCGCCGGCTCGCGGCGCACCGCGCTGGTGCCGATGGTGCGCCATCTCGCGCGCACCCTGAAGCGCATGAGCATCGTCTTCATCGTGTCGGATTTCCTGACCGACGAGGATCTGTTCGGTGGACCAGACCTGGCGATGCTCGCCGCGCGTCACGACGTCATCGCGGTCGTCCCCGAGGATCCCTTCGAGCGCGATCTTCCCGACGGCCCCGGATACGTGAGCGTGCGTGACCTCGAATCCGGCCGCCGCGCCGTGGTCGACCTGGGGGCGCGATCGCGCGGCCGCTACGCGGAAGAAGCGCGGCAGCGTCGTGAGGCGCTGTCGCGTGCGTTCTACCGCGTGGCGATGGAGCACGTCTTCGTTCCGACCGACGGACCTCCAGTCGACCCGCTGCTGACACTCTTTGCGGCGAGGATCCGGCAATGAGGGTCTTCGTCGCTTTTGTCCTGTTCGTGTCAATCGCGCCGACCCTCCCGGCGCAGACGGTCGCGCAAGCACCGGAGGGTTTGACCGTCACCGCCACCGTGGATCGCCCGGCAATCTGGGTCGCCGATCGACTCACCTACACCGTAAAGATCGTGTGTCCGCGCGGGGTCGACATCGTGACGGGGGATCTCGGGGCCGACAAGCTGAAACTCACGGCGCTCGACGTCGTGAGCGCGGACAGCAGCCGCCGCGAGGATGCCGGTGTGACGCGGTACGCGTTCGATTACGTCCTCACGACGTATCGCATCGATGTTGCGACGCCGATGATCGCATCGTTTCCCGTGCGGTATTACCTGACACGCGCGGGCCAGCGTCCTCAGGAGGCCGCGCCGGCGGGGTCGGTCGTGGTTCCGG
>Ga0114129_10017230_pt1 | contig 10290 bp, 12 predicted proteins | sample RhiMetdeltSRZDD1_FD_80071 | JGI IMG/M metagenome (GOLD analysis project Ga0114129, IMG submission 80071) | Populus rhizosphere microbial communities from Tennessee, USA - Rhizosphere MetaG P. deltoides SRZDD1 (version 2) (version 2) | ecosystem: Host-associated > Plants > Roots > Rhizosphere >... | reverse complement strand
GGCGCCGAGGCGCGCAACTCGCAGGCCGGCGACTTCAGCCGCGACGCCTTCGACCTCTACGACAACATCTTCCCGGTCCGCGGCCGCCACGACTTCGGCGGCGCGGGCGCGCAGTTCGGCGCCGGCCGCGCCGGGCATATGCACCAGGGCCACGACGTGTTCGCCAAGTGCGGTACCCGCATGGTCGCCGCCCGCGGCGGGCGCGTGCAGTTCAAGCAGTACCACGCCGCCGCCGGTCACTACCTCGTGATCGACGGCGACGGCACCGAGATCGACTACGTCTACATGCACCTCGACCAGCCCTCCCCCTTCGCCGAGGGCGACCGCGTTTACACGGGCCAGACGATCGGCGCCGTCGGCGACAGCGGCAACGCCCGCGGCTGCCACCTCCACTTCGAGCTCTGGAGCGGGCCGGGCTGGTACGACGGCGGCAAGCCGTTCGACCCGCTGCCGTCGCTCACCGCCTGGGACAGCTGGTCCTAGCCTCCGGTGGAGTGCCCGCTTAGTGTCTGCGCGTGAGCGCGAACGCGGTCGCTGAACGGCTGCGGGCCGGCATCGAGGCCGGTGAGTTTGCGCCGTTCGCGGAGGCCTACGCGTCCGAGGCCGTCCTCGATGCCTCCGTGCCCGGCAGCCGCCGGCGAGTGCGCACGCCGGACGACGCCACCGCCGCACTGGCGGCGTGCTTCCCCGGCCCGGGCCGGATCGTCGAGTGGAACGCCGCGATCGAGCCGGCCGGCATCGCCGTCTGGGTCGAGCGCGTGGGTGACGACGGCCACGCCGTCCGCCAGCGCCACTACCTGCACGTCGACAGTGACGGACGCGTCGCCCGCCACTGGATCTACGCCGCGCGGCCGCACACCGCCCCGCCCTCGGAGCCGGTTCCGGAGGCGGCGGAACAGCTCTTCGCGGACCTTGGCGAGATCGCCGAGCGCGTCACGCTCGCGTCGAGCGGCTGGTCCGGGAACCGCATCGACCGCCTCGTGCTCGCCGACGGGCGCGCGCTGATCGCGAAGCGCATCGTGCCCGGCTCGGACTGGCTCGGCCGCGCGACGCGCGACCCCGGGCGCGAGGCGCTGCTCTTCGCCGACGGCCTGTTCGCGCGCATGCCGACCACCGTGGACCCGGCGATCGTGGCCGCGGAGCGCGACGGCGAGGCCTGGTGGGTCGTGATGCGCGACGTGAGCGCCGAGCTCCTCGACGAGGCCACCCCGCTCACCCGTGAGCAGAACCGCTTCGTGCTCGCATCGGCGGCGGCGATGTGGGCGGAGTTCTGGGAGGACGATGTGCCGCACCTCTCGACCCAGAGCGACCGGCTCGCGTTCGCGGTCCCCGCCATCTCCGAGCGCGAACGCCAAACCGTGGACATCCTGCCCAAGCAGTTCGAGGCGGCGTGGGAGGCCTTCGGCGAGGCGGTCGATCCCGACGTGGGCAGCGCCGTGCTCGAGCTCGTCGACGACGTGACCCCGCTGGCCGCGGCCCTCGGCGCCCACGGCACGACGCTCATCCACGGCGACCTGCGCGACGAGAACATTGCGCTGTCGGACGGCCGGCTCGTGCTGCTCGACTTCGGCCTCGCCACCCTGGGCCATCCCGCCGTCGAGCTGGCCTGGTACATGGTCCACGACGTCTGGCGAATAGCGGCGACGCACGACGACGTGGTGGAGGACTTCCGGAGCGCGCTCGGCGAGCGGGACGATCCCGCCGCGCTCGAGCTCGGCATCATCAGCGGCCTCGTCCAGTACGGCTGGATCTTCGGCCACAGCGCAGTTGTGCATACGGACCCCGCCGAACGAGAATGGGCACGCGCGGAGCTCGCATGGTGGGTCCCGCGCGTGCGGCACGCCCTTGAACAGTGGAGGTGAGATGGCCGGTTACACGATCAGAGCGCTCGAGGAGCTCCCGGACGTCCTCGGCGACTACCCGGGAGAGATGCGCATGAGCGCCGTGAGCGACCTGGGCTGCGAGCAGGTGGGCTTCACCTGGCGCCGCATGCCGCCGCTCACCGGCGGCAAGGGGAGCTACGGGCATCGCCACAAGACCCAGGAAGAGGTCTACTTCGTCGCGTCCGGAACGCTTCAGTTCAAGCTCGAGGACGAGGTGATCGACGTGGCGGCGGGCTCCGTCGTGCGCGTGGCGCCCGAGGTGGCGCGCTCGGTGTGGAACCAGGGCCCGGGCGACGCGGTGGTGGTGATCGTCTCCAAGAAGTCCGACGACCCGCGCGCGGACACCGAGAGCGTCGAGGACTTCTGGCCCGAGGACGAGGAGCCGGCGGCGAGCGCCTGAGGGCGGCCGCCTACTGGCGGTGCTCGCGGAGGCCGTCGCCGTTCGGCAGCGCCTCCGCGGCCGCCTGGCAGACGGCCACGAACACCAGGACCATCAGCAGGGCCGCCGCGGCACCGTGGGTGTGCGCCGACGCGTACCCCGCCAGCGCAGCCACAGCGACCCAGCGCCACACGCGCCAGTTCGGCTCCCAGGGCGCACGCCTCTCCTCCGGAGGCTCGGGATCGTGAGCGTGTACGTAGGCGACGAACGGCACGGCGACCTCTCCTGCCAGGGTACTCGCATGGACCTGCCGCCCGGCCCGCGCGCCCCCGCCGCCTGGCAGACGGTCGCGTGGACGACCCGGCCGGCGGCGTTCCTGCGGCGGGTGCACGAGCGCTTCGGCGAGCCGGTCACGATCCGCACCTACTGGACCGACGAGCCTATGGTGCTGTTCTCGAGCCCCGACGCGGTGCGCGACGTGTTCAGGCTCGACCCCGCGATCGCGCCCGCCGGCCAGAGCTGGGAGTTCCTGCGACCGTTCGCCGGGCCGCACTCGATCCTGGTGCTCGACGGAGAAGAGCACCTGCGCGAGCGGCGGCTGATCCAGACGCCGTTCCATGGCGAGCGCATGCGCGCCTTCCAGCCGATGGTGGCCGAGCTCGCGCGCGAGGAGCTGAGCAGCTGGCGCGGGCGCGTTACCACGCTCGAGCGCATGAAGCGGCTCACCCTCGAGACGATCCTGCGCGTGGTGTTCGGCGCCCGCGATCAGGAGGCGGCGCAGCTGCGCGACGCGGTGCACGGCACGCTCGACACCGTCCGCTCGATGCCGCGCATGCTGGCGATGTCGCTCGTGCAGCGGGACCTCGGCCCGCGCAGCCCGTGGGGCCGCTTCCGCCTCGCCGTCGAGCGCTTCGACGAGCTGCTGCTCGACCTCGTGGCACGCCGGCGTGCCGAGCCCGCCGGCGACTCGATGCTCGCGCTGCTGCTCGAGCAGCGCGACGAGGACGGCAACCCGCCGACGGATCGCCACCTGCGCGACCAGCTCGTCGCCCTGCTCGCGGCGGGCCACGACACCTCCGCCGCGTCGCTCGCCTGGGCCTTCGAGCGGCTCGCCCGCCACCCGGCGGTGCAGGCGCGCGTGCGCGAGGGCGACCCCGCCTACCTCGACGCTGTCGTCAAGGAGGTGCTGCGCGTGCGACCGGCGCTCACGATCGCGCCGCGCCGGCTGCTCGAGCCGGTGGAGATCGCCGGCCGCGCGCTCCCCGCGGGCGTGCACGTGGCCGCCTGCCTCTGGCTGGCGCTCCGCCGCGAGGATCTGTGGCCGCAGGCCGGCGCCTTCCGGCCCGAGCGCTGGCTCGACGGCGAACCGCCGCCGAACCCGATGTCGTGGATCCCGTTCGGCGGAGGAGTGCGCCGCTGCGCGGGGGCACCGTTCGCCGAGATGGAGATGCGCGAGGTTCTGCGCGCGGCAGCCGCTCTGACGCTCAGCCCCGTCCGCCCGGACCCCGAGCGCGCGCGCCGCAGCGCGCTCGTCGTGACGCCCGATCGCGGCGGCGAGGTGCTCGTCGGCCGAGCCGCCGGCCTCGGTTAGGCTGGCACGCGATGCCCGAGACGGTCGTTTCCGCGGACGGGACACCCCTCGCAGTGTGGAAGAGCGGCGGGGGTCCTCCGCTCGTGCTGGTGCACGGCGCGACCGCCGACCACAGCCGCTGGGCGCCGGCGCTGCCCGCGTTCGAGGAGCACTTCACGGTCTACAACTACGACCGCCGCGGCCGCGGCGAGAGCGGTGATGCGGCCGAGTACGCGCTCGCGCGTGAGTTCGAGGACGTGGTGGCGGTGATCGAGTCGGCGGGCAGCGAGGTGAACCTGCTGGGGCACTCGCACGGAGCAGTCTGCGCGCTCGAGGCGGCCCTGCTCACCGACCGGATCCGCAAGCTCGTCCTGTACGAGCCGCCGATGGGCTTCCTCGCGACACCTGACCACGTGGTGCAGGAGCTCGAGTCGTTGCTCCAGGCGGGCAAGCACGACGAGCTCGTGGCCGTGTTCATGCGCGAGGTGGCGGGGCTGCCGCCGGAGCAGATCGAGCTGCTGCGCTCGCTCCCGGCCTGGGAGGCGCGCGTCGCCGCGGCGGACACGATTCCAAGGGAGGAGCGCGCCAACCGGGACTACGCCTGGGACCCGGACCGCTTTCGAGAGCTGACGGTGCCCACCATGTATCTACTCGGCGGAGACAGCCCCGAGATGTTCAGGCGCGCAGGCGAGGCTGTGGAGGCGGCGCTGCCGGACTGTCGCGTCGTCGTCATGCCCGGCCAGACACATGCCGCCATCGACGCCGGCACGGAGCTGTTCGTCAGCGAGGTGCTGAGCTTCCTCGACTGAGCACCACGGACGTCTCGATCTGGCGCTCCGGAATCGTCCAGTAGGTCCTGAGCAGCTCCGCCGTGCGCTCGGGTCCGACGTGCTCGAAGCCGTGGCGGCGATAGAAGCTGATCGCCCAGTCCGCGGCGGCCCAGGTGCCGACCAGGATGGGGCGCGTGAGTGAGCTGGTGAGCTGCTCGAGCAGCGCGCCACCGATGCCGCGCCGCTGACTCGCCGGCGCAACGTAGGCATGCCGGATCAGCTCGACATCTCCGACCTGCTGCGTGCCCATGATGCCGAGCAGGTCGCCGTCGACCTCATAGCCCCAGAACTCGACCCCCGCCGCGATCTCGCGGTCGAGCTCGTCCCGCGGCATGTACGGGTCATGCCAGCGATCGGCCGGGATCACGTCGCGATACGCCTCGGCGGCCGCATTCACGATCGCCAGGATCTGCGCGCGCTCGTCGTCACGGCACCTGCGGATCTCGCCCACGAAGCGCTACTCGGCTGAGGTGGCCGGGCGGAACCCCGAGCAGACCACGCGCATCCACTCGATCTGCCCATCGGAAGCGGTCAGGTACGCCTGCTGCTCGACCAGGAAGCGGCCGTCCGGGTTCGTCACGCTGAACCGGTATCCGACCCGCTGGCAATCGGCGAAGGCGTCGCCGTCCAGCCCTTCGAGCCCCGCGATCTCGTCCTTGTCCTCGAACCACTCGTCGAGGAGGATCGAGATCACCTCGTCGCGGTCGCCTGCCTCCCAGTTCCGGTTCGGCGTCAGCCCGCGGAAGTCGATCTCGGGGTGTATGAGCTCGAGCAGCCCGGACGTGTCCTTGGTGGCCAGCGCCTGGGCGAACTCCGCGCCGAGCGTGTCGCTCACCTGCCTGCCTCCGCCTGCGCGATCAGCCGCCCGAGTCCCTCCAGGGCCTCGCGGTGCGGGGCCTCCTTCTCGGTCACCCCGGCGAGCAGCTCGATCTCGATGCCCTGGAACACGTTCGCGACCAAGGATGCCAGCACCCGGGGCGACAGCGGAAGCTCGACGTCCAGCTCGCTGGCCCAGGCCTCGAAGACCGACTCCAGGAGATCGCGCCAGCCGCCCATCGTCACGCGCCAGCGCTCGGCGAGCTCGTCGTTTGCGAGCCCGGCCACCCACAGCTCCCAGAGCACGCGCACGTAACCAGAGCGCAGGTCGTCGTCGAGGTAGTCGCAGGCGGTTCGCCACTTGTCCGCCAGCGGGCCCGGCTCGGCGTACAGGCGCTGCTGGCGCTCGAGCAGCCGCTCGTTCTCGCGCTCGAGCACCGCGACCAGCAGCTGCTGCTTGCTGCCGAAGTGGTAGTGGACCAGCGACAGCTGCACGCCGGCTTGCTCCGCCACGGCGCGCGTGCTCGTGTCGGCGTACCCGCGCTCGACGAGCACGTCGCGGGCCGCATCGACGATGCGCAGGCGCGTGGCTTGTCCGCGGACGGCTCTCCCGTCCAGCTCGGTTGACATGCAGAAAGCCTATCAGTATATTTGGTCGGTCGAACGACCAACTATCCATAGGAGGCAAAATGCCGCTGGTGAACGTCAGGCTGATCGAGGGTGTCTTCGACGAGGCCCAGAAGCACGAGATGATCGAGAAGCTCACCGACACGATGGTCGAGATCGAGGGTGAGAACATGCGCGAGGTGACGCTCGTGGTCATCGACGAGGTGAAGAGCGGCGACTGGGGCTTCGGCGGAAGGCCGACGACCACGGAGGCCGTAAAGGCCCTGGCCGCGGGCGCGCCGGCCTAGCCATGGCCGTGACGCTGGACACCGCCGAGCTCGCGTCGCGGGCGCTCGCGCCGTCCGAGGCTGGATTCGTGGAGCTCGGCGGTGTCCAGGTGGGTTACGAGTGCTTCGGCGAGGGCGACGAGACCCTGCTCATGCTCCCGCCCTGGTCGATCACCCACTCGCGCTTCTGGAAGGGCCAGGTCCCCTACCTCGCCCAACACTTCAGGGTGATCACGTTCGACGGCCGCGGCAACGGCCGCTCCGACCGCCCGACGAGCGCCGAGGAGTACGGCGCGCGCGTCACCGCCCAGGACGCTTTGGCCGTCCTTGACGCCGCCGGGGCCGACCACTGCGTGCTCGTGGCGCACTGCGCGGCCGCAGGCTGCGCGCTGATCCTTGCGGCCGAACACGCCGACCGCGTTCGCGGCGCGCTGTTCATGTCGCCGGCGCTGCCGCTCACGCCGCCGCGGCCCGAGCGCACCGGCATCCCCTTCGACGAGGAGCTGCCCGAGTACGAGGGCTGGGCGAAGGCGAACCGCCACTACTGGGCGCGCGACTACCGCGGCTACCTCGAGTTCTTCTTCGACCGCTGCTATCCCGAGCCGCACTCGACCAAGCAGCGAGAGGACGCCGTCAACTGGGGGCTCGAGACGACTCCCGAGACGCTCGCGCTCACGATCAAGGCGCCCGAGCTCGACAGCGACACCATCCACGAGCTGCTCGGGCGGATTCGCTGTCCCCTGCTCGTGACACAGGGCGACGAGGACCTCTTGATCCCCGGGGACCGCGGCGCCAAGTTCGCGGAGCTGACCGGGGCCGAGCTGCTGTCGCTCGAGGCGGTGGGGCACTGCCCGCACGCACGCCACCCGGTTCCGTTCAACCTGACGCTGCGGGACTTTGCCGAGCGGGCGTACGACCGGAGGCCGCCCGCGTCGCGCTGGCGCCGCGCGATCCGGCGCGGCAAGCGGGCGCTCTACATCTCCTCCCCCATCGGCCTCGGCCACGCGTGGCGCGACGTGGCGATCGCGCGCGAGCTGCGCGCGCTCGAGCCCGATCTCGAGATCGAATGGCTCGCGCAGGATCCGGTCACGCGCGTGCTCGAGGAGTGCGGCGAGACGATCCACCCGGCGAGCCGGCTGCTCGCCAACGAGTCGAGGCACGTGGCCGCCGAGTCGCGCGAACACGAGCTCGACTGCTTCCAGACCTGGCGGCGCATGGACGAGATCCTGCTCGCGAACTTCATGGTCTTCCACGACGTGGCCAGCGAGGAGCGCTACGACCTGTGGATCGGCGACGAGGCCTGGGAGCTCGACTACTACCTGCACGAGAACCCGGAGCTGAAGACCGCGGCGTACTGCTTCCTGACCGACTTCGTCGGCTGGCTTCCGATGCCGGAGGGCGGCGAGGCGGAGGCGGCGCTCACCGCGGACTACAACGCCGAGATGATCGAGCAGATCGCCCGCTTCCCGCGCGTGCGCGACCGCGCGATCTTCGTGGGCTCCCCCGACGACATCGTCCCCCACCACTTCGGTCCCGGGCTCCCGCAGATCAGGCCCTGGGTCGAGGAGCACTTCGACTTCAGCGGCTACGTCCTCGGCCCCGGCGCGGGCGTCCCGGCCGACCGCGCCGCCCTGCGCGCCGAGCTCGGCCACGGGCCGGACGAGCGCATCTGCCTCGTGACCGTGGGCGGATCGGGGGTCGGAAGCGGGCTGCTGAGCGCCGTGGTGGACGCCCTTCCGGCCGCGCGCGAGCGCTTGCCCGACCTGCGGATGGTGGTGGTCTGCGGACCGCGCATCGATCCCGACTCGATACCCGCGCAGGACGGCCTCGACGTGCGGGCGTACGTCCACGGCCTGTCGCGGCACCTGGCGGCCTGCGACGTGGCCGTGGTCCAGGGCGGCCTGACCACTGGCATGGAGCTGATCGCCGCCAAGCGGCCGTTCCTGTACTTCCCGCTCAAGCGCCACTTCGAGCAGAACGTCCACGTACGGCACCGGCTCGAGCGCTACGGAGGCGGGCGCGCGATGGACTTCGACACGGAGACGCCGGAGACGATCGGGGCGGCGATAGCCGGCGCCCTCGCCGAGACCCCCGCCCCGGCCGAGGTCGAGCGGGACGGCGCACGACGCGCCGCGGAGCTGATCGCCGCGCTGGTCTGAGCGATGATCGGCGCATGGCCACCACAACCGAGCTGCTTCAACGTCACCTGCCGTTCCTGAAGTACGACTCGCACGAGACCTACTTCGCCGATTCGGCCGCTGAGTGGACCGACAATCCGGGCAACCGACTCCTGAACGGAGACGGAGACGAGCTCGCCGTGGCCGGCGACGGGCTGTCGCTCGGATTCCTCGGCGACCGCTATCCGGACGGAAGTAGGGCGACGAAGACGGACTGCATCAGCGACCCGAGCAGGCGGTACGCCGACCAGGCGCGCCTGCTGCACGAGAACAAGGGCTACGCCAACCGCGTCTATGGCCACGTCGTGAGCGACGAGGACGCCGATGTCTGGCTTCAGTACTGGTTCTTCTACTTCTACAACGACTACAACCTCATCGGGCCCTTCATCCACGCCGGGCTCCACGAGGGGGACTGGGAGATGATCCAGATCCACCTCGCCGACGAGCAGCCGGACCACGCGGTCTACGCGCAGCACTCGGTCGCCGAGGGACGCGACTGGCGCCAGGTGGACCTCCTCCCCGCGACGCAGCGGCCGATCGTGTACGTCGCCCGCGGTTCACACGCGTCCTACTTCGAGCCGGGCACGCAGTGGACCGGCCACTGGTTCGACCACGCCGACGGCAAGCGCCGCAGCCCGGAGCTGAAGCTCGAGCTGGCCGACGAGTCAGACCCCGAGTTCCGCTGGCTGCGCTGGCCCGGGCGCTGGGGCGACACGAAGGCCGGCGGGAACCCGCTCGACTCCAACAGCCCCACGGGACCCGCGGCGCACGACCAGTGGGACGACCCGCTCAAGCTGGAGGGCAGCGCCCGCGCGGAGGCGCGCGAGGCGGCCGGGCCTGAGGGGCCGCCGCCGATCCCGCCGCCGCCCCCGCGCATCACCGCCGAATGGCACGGGGACGGCATCCAGGTGCGCTACGAGGTCTTCCCCACGCAGGAGGGCAGCTGGCCCGATGGCCTGGTGGTCACGGTCAACTCGCCCGACGAGGCCGAGCCGCCGACCACAGAGCAGATTCCGATCGAGGAGCACGCGGGCGCTGTGGAGCTCAGTACGCCGGTCGACCCCGCCCACAGGTACGACCTGTTCGCCAGCGTGGCGGCACCGGGCGAGCTCGCCTCGGAGAGCGTGCGTGTGGACCTCGCGCCGCGCGGCGACTAGCCGTCGTCGCTCGCAGCCTGGATCACCGACTCCGCCGGGCGTGACCCGGTGATCGGGTCGCCATGCCGGTGCAGGACCTTCCAGCTGCCCTCCTCGCGCCGAAAGGCGGTCGTGACGCGAATCGCGACCGGGGTGATCTCCTCCGCCCCGCCGACCCGCGCCCGGTAGCTCTCGACCTCGACGATGTAGGCCAGGTCAGAGCCGACGACGGTCGACACGTTCTCGAATCCGGCGACCTCGCCGTCCTGGTACTTCGTGGCCGCCCGGTCAAGGGTCGCGGAAACGGCCTCCCACCCGCGAACGGGCGGACCGAAGGGATTCGCGAGCGTCACATCGTCGCTGCGCGAGTAGAGCTCCTTGTAGACCTCCGGGTTCCCGTTCGTCATCTCGTGTCCTGCCCGGTGGTACTCCTCGAGTGGTAAGTCATGCTCCGACGCCACTGGCGACACCTCCTACCTGGGTCGTAGTCGAAATCATCGGCTGTTATGAGCGCGAATCCGGCCTGCCGACGACGCCGTGGAGCGGCCACGGCCATAGCGTCGTGGCATGGACTCGATCAGCACAGAACAGCAGATGCAGACCTCG
>Ga0114129_10017229_pt1 | contig 10290 bp, 12 predicted proteins | sample RhiMetdeltSRZDD1_FD_80071 | JGI IMG/M metagenome (GOLD analysis project Ga0114129, IMG submission 80071) | Populus rhizosphere microbial communities from Tennessee, USA - Rhizosphere MetaG P. deltoides SRZDD1 (version 2) (version 2) | ecosystem: Host-associated > Plants > Roots > Rhizosphere >... | reverse complement strand
CGGTGGCGCGCGTGGACATCATCAAGGACAACAAGGTGATCTACTCGACGCAGCCCAACAAGCAGACCGTGGACTTTGAGTTCACCGACAAGGGCTCGGTGGCGGGACGGCACTTTTATTACGTGCGCGTCCGGCAGGACGATGAGATGCTCGCCTGGTCAAGTCCGATGTTTATCAACTACAAGTAGGGGCAAGCCCTCACTGCTTCGATTCTCGCGCCGCAGTAGAATGAAGGTATGCGTCTGCTCCGCATAGTCGGCGGCTTCGTGATGGTTCTGGTCGGGATCATTGGATTGATTTTGCCCATCATGCCCGGATGGATCTTCCTCATCCCCGGACTGGTGATGCTGTCGGAACACTTCGACTGGGCCAAACGACTGGTGGTATGGGCGAAGGAGAAGGCGAAAACCGCAGTGATCCGATAGATCGATGCCCCTCGCTGGCGCTGGGGCTAGGTGCCATTGGTAAAATGGAGCGCATGGCGAATATTCCTGTGGGAACCAAAGGCGAGGAGAAACTGCTGGTCACGAGCGAGGTGGCGATCGATTTTCTCGGCGTCGAAAACGCGCGGGTACTGGCTACTCCGCACCTGATCGGGCAACTGGAAATGACAGCTCGCAATTCCATCAAGCCGCTGCTCGATCCGGGGCACGATTCGGTGGGCACACAGGTGAATGTGACTCATCTGGCGGCGACCCCGATGGGGATGAATGTCACGTTCCGCTCGGAGGTGATCGCGGTCGCGGAACGCAGAGTGACCTTCAAGGTAGAGGCCTACGACGAAAACGATAAGATCGCCGAAGGCACACACGAGCGGGGAATCGTCAATGTCGCCAAGTTCGCCACTCGGGTGGCGGCGAAGGCAGCGACGGCCGGACGGTCCTGACTATTCGGTCTTTTTCTTGTGGACGGTATGGCAGCCCCGGCAGGCCTTGGCAACGGCGGCGACCGAAGTTTTAAAGGCGTCCAGATTCTTAGCCTCCGCGGCTTTGGTGGCCGCTGATGCCGACTCGCTGAGCACGGTACCCGTCTTGATCCACACGTCCTGGTCCTTGGGGCGGGCGCCCATGAGGATGAGCTGCCCTGTCTCAGCCAGCAAGGCGGAGTTCTGCTGCGCTTGCGCCCATTCTTTCTCGTCCTTAGGACCGCCAGCTTTCAGCATGGCATTGATGCTGTCCATGGCAGGCTTCTGCACCCCGGCCATGATCTGCTTGGTGCTGGCCACACCATGATACGAAGCGCTTTGCGCCCAGGCGGCGCAAGCGGCTGCGAAGGCAAAACAGGTAAGGAATCGACGCATAGGTATCGAAGATTATAACACGCTCGCCCGGCAGATCCGCGCATCGACGAATTGGGCGAGATTCGCGCTTACGTAGCCCGGCGGCGTGACGGGAAAGCGCGGCTTCGATTCCCAAAGCCTTCGTGAAACCCCGGTCCATTGCGGCTCGCCTTTACCGACCGCGACGATGCAATCGGCCCGGTCGAGGTACCGCAGCGCCGACTCTTTGAAGTCCGTGGTTTCGAAGGCCACAACCACGAGGTAGAGATCCGGCTTCCAAAACTGCATGATGCTGTTCGATTCGACGATAGCGTTCTCACTGGAGTCGACGATTTCGCGAATCACCGCCGCCGCATGGCCAAGCTGGCCGACGGCTGTGCGCAGCCAGAAAGAGCGTCGTGCGCCGGCGGCAAGGAATCGGGCGCTGTCGGAGGCGCCAGGCGCGGACTCTTCCGATATGGCGTAGGGATGATCATATTCGACGGCGCAGTCGCACGGCTCGCCCACGGCGGAGCAGATTCCATGACCGTGCTGTGTAATCTTCATGGCCGTCCAGTTGTACCGTGGAAGCGCGGCGATCAGGCCTGCCGCGACGGAGGTCTTGCCGATGTTCCGGGAATGGCCGCCCACCACGACCAGGCTCATGCGGGCTCCCGCTTAGTCAGAATGAAGCCCGTCTGTCCGGCGACCGCCACGTGTCGGCTGACGCTGCCACTGTGACCCACATGAATCATATTATCGACCTTGGCGACTAAACCGCAAAATAGTTACGGATTCGTCTCAGCAGGTCGCCGCGCCGCTGTATCTCTTTCCGCTTGGCGGACTCGTCATCCAACTTGTCGCGGGCAGCGGCCAGGCCAATCTCCCGGCGGTCCAGCACGGCCGATATTTCTTCCGCCAGCGACGGGCGTTCTGCAAGCAGCGCCTGAACGTCCAGCTTCCCCAGGCAATAACAATCCACCTCTTCCGCGGCAACCGCTGTGGCGTTGCGCTTCTCTCCGGTCAGCAGCGACATTTCTCCGAAGAAATCTCCCGGCGCCAGATTGGCGACCTGCTCCGACAAGCCCGCCTCATTCGTGAGCAGGATTCGCACCCGGCCGCGCGTCAGGATGTAAAGCGAATCACCCTCGTCGCCCTGGCGCAAGATGACTTCACCGGCGGCGAAAGAGACCTTCTTGATGCGAGATGCGAGTTGCCGTGTCTCCCCTTCATTCAGAGTATGCAGAATCTCCAAACTGCGGAGCGCGGCAACGCGATCGCTTTCTTCGGCTTCGGGAGAGTCCTGCGCAGGCTTGTTCGGGCGCAGGTCCAATACATGAGAGATCGGAATGAGCGGCGCGCCCATTCGGGCAAGAGCGAAAGCAATACGTGTTCGGACACCGGAGACATCGATATACTCCAGGCCCGGCCGCATCAGCCAGACGAGCGTTCCGTACTGCACGTACATCGGGTTGAAATCCAGGATGACGCAGCGCGGCCGTGGATCTTCGGCCACGCCTTCCATCGGCGAGGCGATCATGGCCTGCTCGACCGCCGCGGTTACCGCCGTCGGGCTGTGGCGATAGGGAAGCTGGAAGGTCAGCAGCTTACGATGCTTGATCGGACCGGCGGCATTGCCGGCTGTTCGACCCAGCACGGTCACCGGCGAGCGGGTGATCGCGCTGTTGGGTACCAGGATGGTGTCGTCGTCCGGAGTCTCCAGCACTGTGTGCCTCAAGCGCACACTGCGTACCTGGCCGAAATACTGATCCGTCCTGATCCAGTCGCCTTCCGCAATGGCCTGCTCAAACTGCATCACCAGTCCGCCGGCAAGGTTCGCCAGCACATCCTGCAGGCTGAATCCGATAACGGCTGTGACCACGGCGGAGGTCGCGATAATGCCGGTGAGGTTGACGCCCACGCGCGCCAGCAGATCCAGGAGGATGGCGATGTAGCCGGCCCCGATGGTCAGCTCGATGACGATGCCGGGTACGCGCAATTTTTTCAGGATCACGCGGAACAGCAGCACCGCGGCCAGATGCAGTCCGACGACCTTCTCGAGCGCGAGAGTCGATTCAGCGATCCAGGCCGGGGCCGACGGCAAGCGCTTGAAAAGCCATAACACCAGCGCTACCACCCACAGACCGCAAGCGAAACGAATGCGGCGCCGCTCGGCGGGCGCGAGCCACCACAATAGCATCGAGCCGCCAAACAGCCCGAGCAGGGTCCATCCTAATACCGGGTGCACTGCGTGCCACTGTACAATGAGAATAGCCCCTATGTCGAGAACTTTTCCTTTCCTGCTGCTGGTTTCCGGCCTCTGGGCACAAACCCAGGGCAATCTCCTCGATAAGGCGCCGCCGGAGGTGGACGCGGCTCTGCGCGAACGGATCACCGGATTCTATCAGGCCCACGTGGACAGGAAACTCATCCGGCACGCCGACAAATATGTAGCCGAGGACACCAAAGATTTCTTCTTTGAATCCAACAAGCCCGTCTACCTGGAGTTTCAAATCGACAAAATCATCTACTCCGACAGTTTCACGAAAGCGAAGGCGATCGTCAATTGCAAAATGGTGGTGAATATGCCGGGGTTTCCCAATACTCCGATGACGGTACCGGCGCCCAGCACCTGGAAGATAGAGAACGGTCAGTGGGTCTGGTATATCGATCAGAAGCTCGGGCGCGAGACTCCTTTCGGCCGCATGAAACCGGCTGAGGGAGCGCCATCGGGAGGCAGTTTGCCCTCAATGGCTTCCGCTCCGGATATCCAGTCCTTGTGGAAAAGCGTGCAGGCGGACAAAAACTCAGTCGAGTTAAGCGCCGGGAAAGAATCCGGCGAGGTGACGATTTCGAGCAGGATGCCGGGCACCATTTCTTTGCGGCTCGATTATTCGAAGACACCGGGCCTGCAGGTTGCCTTGGACCGCACGGAGTTGAAGACGGGCGAGCAGGCCAGGATCAGTTTGCGTTTTCAGCCGCAAGAAAAGCCCGCCGCGAAAACGGTTGAAATTCGGGTGTTAGTTGAGCCAACCAACCAACTGATTCCTATCGCGGTGACGATTCAATAAAAAACGGAGCCAGGCCGAAGCCCGGCGCCGCGAGTTCCTGACAGTTGTCGTTATCGCTTGGGTCCGAAGAAGGGGGTCATGCCGATCAGAATCGTATTCTGATTCTTGCTCAATCCGACTGGGCCGCGCTCGAAGAATCTCTCGTTTGATATTCAAGCTGAACTGGTTGGCTTTCACATCGGAGTTTCTCAACCCGTTGGTCATCGAGGCAGGTTATTGAAGTTCTTATCCCCACACATCGACGAGGCCGCTGAACTCGATTGGTCCAACCGACCAGACGGGCGGTGGCGGCGGCGTTGGCGCGGATTGGCCTGCTGGGGCCGGCGGCGTTTGAGAAATCGAAAAACTTTTCCGTCAGGGGCTTTCGCCCGCTGACCCGCGCGCACTACTCGCCGGGATCGGACAGTGGGACCGGTTCGGGCACCGAGTCGTCTGGAGCTCGCCAGCGCAAACCGTCGGAGAACTCAATGCCCACGACGTACTTCGGGCCCACGCGCTGGCAGTGCCGGACGGTACCCTCGCCAAGCAGTTTGTGCTTGTCGGAATGCAGCTTCACCCGCGTCACAAGCTGGGCGGGTTCGGGAAGCTCGAAAGCCATCCCCTCTTCGGAGACGTTGAGGACACGCGCCTGTTGCACTACCTTCAAATCCCCATTCACGCCGAGCCAGGAGACTCGCAACGTGTCACCATCCACGGCGTACCTCCGGCTGCGTCGCAGATCTTTGCGCTTCAGGGCGCTCCAGCTTGGCGTACTGTTGGTAGACATCGGCTAATCAGCTATCTTATAACGATAGTGAATGCGTTTTCCCGACCTGCTAATAGAAGCGCTCAAAAACTCGGAGATTCCGCTGCGATTTGAGCCTGGCGCAGAGGAATCCGCTGCCAAACAGGTCACCGATCTGGTCCGCCTGTGGCTGGAAGCGCACGAACCGGTAGACTCGAGCACCGCATTCTATAACGGTCAGAAAAATTTGCTGGCACGGTTATTGGCAGAACTGGAAGGCGCCGCCGAACTGCCACAGTGACCCAATGACAAAAGTTCAGCTCTCTTTCACCCTTGCGACGCCGCTCGACGAGCAGCTCATGGATCGCCTCGCGCAGGTCTACGGAACCTATGGGATCTTGAAGATTATCGCCCAGCCGGGGGAGCAGAAATTGACGGTAGAATTCGACGCGACCCGGTTCAGGCCGACAGAGGTTGAGGCCGCATTGGCCCGCGCGGGTCTGCCCCTGGCGCAACGGTCGATCTAAAATCAAAGAACCGGCGAGGCCGGTGACTTTGCGTTTCCGCTCCGTCACCGGTCCGCCGGTTCGCGCCACTTCATCTGCTTCTGATATGTGCAATTATTTTGCCGAACCCAAGTGATTGAAAATACATTGTTCGGCAGGACCTTCCGACAGGATTACACTACTCTGACTCGCAAAATGTACCCAGTCATCGGGAGACCTGTCGTTCACGCTTCTCCCAGCCTGGCTTAAACAGAGGGATGTAGTTCTCCTGCTGATACGGGTGCTTGAGGATCTCTTCGATATTGAGGTCGATTCCCAGACCGGGCCGCTCGGAAACCTCGATGTAGCCGTCGACCACTTCCACAGGATTGGTGACGATCTCCTTCTCCCACGGCTCATTGAACTCGTCGAAGATCTCATGGATGAAGAAGTTGGGGATGGACGCGTTGAGCTGCGCCACTGCGGCCGAGCAAACCGGACCCTGCGCGCTATGAGGCGCGATCACCCCGAAGTGGGCGTCCGCCATATCGGCGATCTTCCGTGCGGTGTAAATGCCGCCGAGGTTCAACGGCTCCGGCTGCAGGATACTGACGACATTGTGCTGAAGCAATTCGGCGAACTGCTGCTTGCTCGACAGACTCTCACCGGTAGCGATCGGGACAGGGCTGCGCCGGGCTACTTCGATCATGGCGGGGATGTTGCTGTGGTGCACCGGCTCCTCAAACCACGCCGGCCGGAACTGATGGATAGCTGTAGCAAACTCGATGGCGGTGGCCACATTGAAGCGGCAATGCGCCTCGATGAGGAGGTCGACCGACGGCCCGACGGCGTCCCGAACGGCGCGGATGATATCGACGCTCAGGTCGAAATCGGCGCGGGTCAGACAGCGCCAGGCAGTCCCAAACGGATCGAACTTGAGCGCAGTGTAACCACGGGCCGCAACTCCACGGGCTTTTTCGGCGAAGCTCTCCGGCGTGCGTGGGCCCCGATACCATCCATTGGCGTAGGCGCGCAGCTTTTCATGACACCGTCCGCCCCATAGGTTGTAGATCGGCTGATGGCAAGCCTTGCCGATGATGTCCCAGCAGGCGATTTCGATTGCGGCGACAGCGCACATATGGATCTGGGCGCCTTCCGAGTAGACATCGCGGATCAGCCGCTGGGAGATCACTTCCACCTGAAACGGATCCATTCCCAGGATCAGAGGCTTCAATTCGTGGATGGCCGTCTCGACGGTCTTGCCGAAATAATTCAAAGTGCCTTCGCCGATCCCGTAGATACCTTCGTCCGTTATCACCTTGGCGAAAAGCCAGTTCTTCCAGGGATTGCCTGCAATGTAGGTTTCGATAGCTGCTATTTTCATAGAGGATTTCGGATGTCGGATGTCGGATTCCGGCACATCCAGAGCAAGTGTAGCAGGAGCCCCGCGAAATCCGATATCCGAAATCCAGCGTGGTACAAAGGTACATCATGAAGGGACTCTTATTAAAGCAGTACATGGAACTGGAAGTGGCCGACCTCCCGCAACCGGAGATCGGGCCCGGCGATGTGCTGATTCGGGTGGGCGCATGTGGGATTTGCGGCAGTGATGTGCATGGCCTGGATGGCTCGACCGGGCGAAGAATTCCACCGCTGGTAATGGGGCACGAGGCGGCCGGCGTGATCGCCGAGACTGGCCGGGACGTGAAGGAATGGAAAGCGGGCGACCGCGTTACCTTCGATTCCACAGTCTCCTGCGGGCGCTGCCATTTCTGCCGGCGCGGCGAAATCAACTTGTGCGATTACCGGCAGGTTCTGGGTGTTTCCTGCGGTGATTACCGTCGCAATGGCGCTTTCGCTGAGTATGTATCGGTTCCCCAGAATATTCTGTACGGGCTGCCCGACGGCCTGGCGTTCGAGCACGCGGCAATGATCGAGGCCGTGTCGATCGCGGTCCACGCGGTGAACCTAACGCCTCACTCGCTCGGAGACACAGCGGTGGTCGTGGGCGCCGGTATGATCGGGCAGCTTACCATTCAGGCGGCTAAAGTGGCTGGGTTCGGTCGCGTGTTCGCCGTGGATATTGACGACGCCAAGCTGGCCAGGGCAAAGTCCCTGGGCGCCGACGAGACGTTCAACTCGAAGAGCTGCGACGCGCCGGCGGAGATCGCGGCGCGGACGGACGGACATGGCGCCGACGCGGCCCTTGAGGCGGTGGGGGCAACGGATCCGATTCGCACGGCAATCGCTTCGGTGCGCAAGGGCGGCGCGGTGACGCTGATCGGCAATATTACGCCGCAGATCGAGCTGCCGCTTCAGTCAGTAGTGACGCGGCAGATCCGGCTGCAGGGATCCTGCGCGTCGGCAGGCGAGTACCCGGCTTGCATCGCGCTGCTCTCCAGCGGAGCGATCAAGGTGGATAGCATGATCAGCGCTCGAACCGGCCTCGGTGAGGCGGCGAGCTGGTTTAACCGGCTCTACCGGCACGAGCCGAATTTAATGAAAGTGATCGTGCAGCCGTGAGCTCGCCATTAGTCATGGAACGGTGAAGCGGCTACCATTACGGTCGTTATCAGGACAGCGGCGAACTCTACGTCCTGGCCAGGAGCGAAGGCCGGCAGGCGAAGAAATTGCCATCCGGCGAAAGCGACTAGTGCGGCTGTTGCGCAAACTGCGCGGGCCAAGCTGTTGGAGACCTAGCAATAGCTTTTACTGACTTGCAATAACTTAAGCCTATGGAAAACTTTCGAAGTGCGAAAGTCAGGTTAGCTTTCACGTCAATTCTGTTGGCCTCGTGGATGTCGGCAATGAAGCCGCCATCGGCATCGTCCCTGGATCGGCTTAACCTAGTTCGGGTTCTTGAATTGAAAGGCGCCACCCATCACGTGCAAGGCATCGACACCGACGCCAAACGGCTGTGGGTGACTTCTGTCGACGCTCGGAACCGGAAAGGCTACCTGCATGAATTTTCGATGACGGCTGGCGAGCCCTTACGGGTTGTTGATATCCAGGACGGGGCCCGCTTCCATCCGGGCGGCATCGCCTCCGACGCGAAATCCCTGTGGGTTCCGGTAGCCGAGTACCGCGCGAACAGCACCAGCGTTATCCAGCGCCGGAACAAGCGAACTCTCCAGCTCGAGTTCCAGTTCGCCGTGCCGGATCACATTGGCTGCCTCGCGGTGACGCCCGCATTCCTCATCGGAGGAAATTGGGACAGCCGCGACTTCTATGTCTGGAGCCGCCGTGGTGAACTCGTCCGCAAGATTGCCAGCGCTACGTCGAACGCCTATCAGGACATGAAGTTCGACTCGAAATATGTTGTTGCCTCCGGTGTCCTTGCCGATCGCACAGGAGCTATCGACTGGCTCGATGCGGACACGATGCAACTCGTTCATCGGCTGACGGCCGGTCGCACCGATCGCGGCGACCTGTACACAAGGGAAGGAATGGCGGTACGCCGCGATCGACTTTTTCTGCTCCCGGAGGACAGTCCGAGCCGGCTGTTTGTGTTTTCACTGTTTTCGGACGGCCCAGAGCGTTAGCTCCCTCGCCGACGCTTCAGGGTTATCCGACCGTCTTCCGCCGTAGACGCTCCTTCTCGCTGTCCGGCAGCCCCTGCCAGCTCCGCAGCTTTTTCCGGCTGACCTCGCGCGGAAATAACGCCGCCAGTTCCCCCTTCTTCGCGGCGAACTCGGGCTTGGAGGCCAGATTGGTCCACTCGTTGGGATCGTTGGTCTCGTCGTACAACTCCTCGCCATCCGGATGCCGTGAATAGCGCCAGCCCTCCGTACGCACAGTGATGTGGTCCGGACCATACGATGTCAGGCCGGCCGCCTGCCACTCACGTTTCGGCTCCTTCATTAGCGGCACGAGGCTCTTGCCCTGCAACGCGGAATTCGCCGGCAGTCCGCACAGCTCGACCAGCGTCGGATACATATCGATATACTCCACCACACGCCTCGTCTCGCTGCCGGGTCTGGTCACACCGGGCGCGGCGACCACGAACGGCGCGCGGCAGGAGCGCTCCCATAACGTGAACTTCTGCCAGTGGTCCTTCTCCCCGAGATGCCAGCCGTGGTCGCCCCACAACACAATGATCGTGTTGTCGCGATGCGGACTGGCGTCCAGCGCGTCCAGCACCCGGCCTATGTTCGTGTCCGTGTAGTTGATGCAGGCCAGGTACGCCGCCGCCGCTTCATGCCACTTGCCCGCATCTCGAATCCTGTGGAAGTTCGCCATGCGGTTCGCGCTTGCGGCGCTCTTCGGCACATCGTCCAGATCGTCGGCGCGGTACGGTGGCAGCTCCGTCCGTTGCGGCTTGAACTTCGCGAAGTACTCCTTCGGAACGTTCCACGGCAGGTGGGGCTTGCGGAAACCGGGAGCCAGGAAAAACGGCTGGTCGTGCCTGCGCTTCAGAAAATCGACGGCCCAGAGCGCAATCTTCGTATCGCTGGTCTGCTCATCCGGCACGTCGAGCTGCTTCCAGTCGAGCTTACTCTTTTTATTCTTCGTCGAAACCCGCGCGTCGTCGTCGTCCTCTTCGTCGTCCTTGTAATATTCGTGGAAGCATCCGAAATCGGTTTGTTTGGAGTGAAAGATCTTCCCGCCGGCCGCCACGCGATAGCCGTTCTTCATGAAGCATTCGGGCAGCGTGACGGCCCTCGGCGCGCCATCCCGCCAGGTGTCGTCGTTCCAGTAGACGCCGGTGGCGCTCGGGCGCAGGCTGGTGAGCAGACTCGCTCGCGACGGGTT
>Ga0114129_10017228_pt1 | contig 10290 bp, 18 predicted proteins | sample RhiMetdeltSRZDD1_FD_80071 | JGI IMG/M metagenome (GOLD analysis project Ga0114129, IMG submission 80071) | Populus rhizosphere microbial communities from Tennessee, USA - Rhizosphere MetaG P. deltoides SRZDD1 (version 2) (version 2) | ecosystem: Host-associated > Plants > Roots > Rhizosphere >... | reverse complement strand
CGTTGGAGAGGTCAGTCAGGGTACCGGAGGCAGCTGCGGCGTTGACCGAGACGATCGGCCGACCCGAACTGTCCGGCGTGATGTAGAAACCAGAGGTCGAGTCGAAGAGCAGGGTGCCGACGTCGCCGAATGCCGCGCCGCCCGTCTGGGTGACCGCGACGTCCAGGCCGCCGAAATTGTAAAAGCCCCCCGTGACGAGCAGTCCGCCAGTGCCGGTGATCGTTACCCGTCCGTCCGACTCCCGAATCTTGATGATGGGTGTCCAGACCGGATCGATCTCGCTGTCGGCGGTGTTTTGCTCAAGTTGGAACTCGTCCGCGTCGGCGTCGTAGGACCAGCGAAACTTGAAACGCTGAAGCAGTTCGCCGTAGGCAAGCGCGTTCAGGACGTGGCGGGTGATGTTGCTACTCTCATCAATGTAAGAGTTCCGCATCACCGCGTTCAACCAACCGAAGGAATTCCTAAGGTTGGGGTACTGTCGGGCGAGCGTGGGCCCGCCAAACTGTGGGAAGATGTAGAAGTCGGGGATCCGGACGGACACTAGGTGGGCTCCGCGACGAGAGTCCAGCCGTCCGCGTCATCTTGACTCTCCTCAGGAAGAACTGCGTCATCCTCAGGCAGGACGTTGTACTCCTCGGGTGCGAACGCGCCCCATCCAAGGAACGAGTCCCGGATGTTCGCGTTCGGGCTCAGCACCATAGGCTTGATGGTCCAGGAGTTCGCCTGGCCATTGAGCGTCTGGGCGCCGACAACTGTGGTCCACTCCCCCTCTTCAGAAGTCCCGAGGTCCGTGACCACTGTCCAAGTGGTCGGCAAAGGACTAGCTGCCCCCGTTGGTGTGCGTAACGAGGACGGTGACGCCGGATGGCGTGGTCACAGCCAAGCCGCGGTCAAAGAGTTGGCCGCGGGGGAACGGGACCGGCAGGGTGCCGTCAGCCGCCATACGGATGGTGTGGATCAGCGTAGTGCCATCCCCCTCATCCAGAGTGACTGAAGCAGCGCCACCGCTCACGTTCGTGACGAGGATCATGTCCACGGTGATCGACTGACCACTGGAGATCAGGGCGTCGGTTTGGCCGGCCGCTACTTCGGTGTAGTTGGAACAGACTCGCATCTCTCTCCTTCAAACTTGCTCTGGAGCCATGCGGCGTAGACCTGGAAGGCTGCGATCTCTTCCGGGGAGCAAATCGAGACGCGGCGGTAGTCAGCCGGCCCATCGCAACGGACCGGCAACTGGAGAAGCAGATTCTCATCGGGGGTGCCGATCAGGCAGACCAGATCGACTAGACGGTACTTGCCATTCCAGCCAAGTAGGACGGCAGGTTCCTTCGGGGGCTTCCACCGCATTGCGCGCTCTCTAAGTGAGAGTAGCGAATGCTGGCGTACTGCTTATTTATTTCCAGTACAGAAACGTCGCGAGTTGGGCGATAATGAAGCACAGGTCACAAGGAGAACTGGCATGAAGATCATCGAGTACAAGGGCTGGAAGATTCGTCGGGACCATCCGAGGCGATGGGTGATCATCGGTGCTCCGTGCGCGCCGACCTCGGCACCTACGCTTCGGCAGGCAAAGGTGGTTGTCTCGCATTTGGTCGCGGCGGGGAAGGTTCCTCGACTTCCGGATCTGGGCACGCCCCCACTGAAGCCACGGCCACTCAGTTGCAGGCATGGGGTGAGCCCTGCATGCGACGAGTGCCGAGCGGAACTCCAGAAGCTCCAGTCGGACTTCGGCAAGTTGCTCAAGGGGGAGATGCCTCGTGGGTAAGCTCATCAGCATCCGGACCGGGGAGGTCGTCGAGAGTCGCGAGGACGACGCGTTCCTCCGCAAGTACCTCATGGGCGCCCCGAAGAACACCGTGGGCGTGATCCGCTCGCTCTACTGGCGGCACTTCATCCCTGCCATCCGCGAGACGCACGAGGTCGAGGAACTCATCGACATTTGGAAGAACACGCTTGCCGTCCGCACGGGCAAGCCGCTCTCCGCCCGCACGATCAGCAAGATCGTCAGCATCTACCGGGAGTGGTTCCACCAGCGCTACGGGCAGGTGGCCAACACCGCCCGCATCATGCGGCGCATCACTAGAGACGCACCGCGGCGGGTTGTCGATCATTGGACGCCCGATCAAGCGGTCCAAGCGCTGGAGACTGCCTACGAGTACGAGCGGGAGCATCTTTACGATCGGCTCCTCTTCGCCCTCCACACGGGCGTGCGCAAAGAGGAGATGTTCGCCCTGACCGTTGGCTCGTGTCTCTTCAAGACCAACACGATCGCCATTTGCTCAGATCCAGACTTCGACGTCACGAAGTCGGCCAAGCCACGTCCGCTCAAGATGAGCAACGAGGTGAGGGACATGCTCACTCGGCGATGCCAGGGTCTAGGAGAGAACGATCTCGTCTTCGGCCCGACCGAGTACCTGGACCGCCTCAGGAATGTCTGCCGGATCGCTAATATCCCCTTCAAGCGCTGGCACGCGATGCGACATACCTTCGCGTCTACGCTTTTGAACAGTGGGGTGCCCCTTCCCGTCGTCTCGACGCTTCTGGGCCACGCGAATCCGGAGATCACGTCCGCTGTCTACTGGCACTGTGCGGCCATCGAGATCGACGACTCGGCGCTCCCCCGCCGTAGGAGTGAATGAAGAACTACTTCCCGGGAGTCGAGTTCCCCGAACTCCCCGACGACAAGCCCAAGCCGTCCACCAAACCCCGCAAGCGTAGCAGTCGTCCCGAGCCCATCGATCGTGTTCGTGCTGAGGTCGAGAACTTCAACACGATCGTCATGGGCATTTTCAACGCGGTCAAGTCCGGCGAGAGCGATCTCTGCCGGGCGACCTCGCTGAGCAGCCCTCTTCTGGAGGTCCTCGCCCGGCTCACCGCGAGCCCCAGCGGCGAGAACCTCTGCCAATTGATCGCCGTCACCCGGACCGATCTCAACAACCGCGTCGCTCAGGAGATCGAGAAGCTCCTTGAGGCCGAGAACGCATTCGAGCGGGAGGGTGTGGCACACCAATTCCCGCTGCTCAGGGAGATGTTCCTTGGAGTCTGAGAAGCAGATCTTCACGTCGCTGGAGCGACTCTTCGGGAAGATCGCACGTCGCGCTTTCAACGTCGCCGAGCTGGAGCAGTTCCGGGTCGAGTGCATGCGGGTGGTGAACGCGATCAAGAGCATCGCCGACCGCTCAGCCCTCGCTCGGTGCAAGAGGATCGTGGATGCCGTGGGCGTCGGCTTCACGCGCGTGGGCGAGGACATCGAGAAGATCGAGAAGAGGCTAGATGCCCTGGAGGAGCGGACCAACCCGTTCGACACCTCGGAGAGCGATGAATGACGCCGGAGTTCCGTCGCCGGCTCATCGATCTCCTGGAGACCATTGAGGTCGTCAGCACAGCCGCGCTGGGAGACGATCAGTGCCCATACTGCGGCCCACCCGGTCGTCGCCACGAGCCAGATTGTGAACTCGCAGCGTGCCTTGAGATCTTGACGACCAAAGGGGATCAGGGTGCCGTCGAGCGCTGGCGCGCGTACTGCAAACTGCTGTGTGATGAATTGAACGAAGTGGTACCGCTGATGATGGTCCACTTCCGTAGTTGGAAGTCGACGCGGTTCGAGCAGGGTGTGGCCATGCGCCAAGCGCTGGGCATCGACGAGAACTGTGAGGATCTGGACGAGGGGAAGCTTTGATCATCTTCTTCGCCGCAGACAGTTTTGGACAGATTGGCCAACTGGTCACACGGTTGCACAAGAAGGCACAAGAGATCGATCGCGCTCCAGATTGGGTGTTCCACGTGGGATCGTTTGGTGCGTGGCCTGATCCGAAGCACACGGATCGCGCGACGCGCGAGTCCGGACTGAGTACGGACTTTCATGAATACTACTTGGGCAACAAGGCCCTGCCGTACCCGATCCTCTTCGCGCCAGGCCGACACGAGGATCATCGCTGGCTTGAACTCCAGTATCAGAAGGGCTACTTCGAGATCCTCCCCAACCTTCACCGGATGCCCAACGGCTTCGCGCGGGTACTGGACGTGGCGGGGGAACGCCTCTCTGTCCTCACATTGGGAGGAGTGTTCAGTCCTGTCGTCTACCGTGGCGACAAGAAGCGCAAGCGGAGCTGGGCGCACTTCACGAAACGGGACGTCGAGAAGGCGTGCTCGGTGGGTCCGGTCGATCTTCTCCTGTGCACCGAGGCTGGCTATGGGACCCAGATCGGCGTGCACCGGAGCCAGGCAGCCGGCCTCAACAACATCTGTTTCGCCACTCGGCCCGCGCTGATGGTGCATGGCCACTACAACGTGAGCGAGCGCTACGTGAATCAGGTGACCAAGACGCGGTGCCTGAGCCTGGGCTACGGCGCGGTCGTAGCGTACCAGTGGAGCCCAGGGTATCAATTGTTCAAATTGTTAGGCTAAGGTGTGCACAAAGATACGTTATCCTCAACTGAGGAGGACGTATGCCTGACAACAAGACCCCCGAAGAGAAGGCGGCCGAGACGCTCAAGACAATTGAGGAGTTCCGTGCTGCTCGCGACGCTGACAAGAAGGGTTTCCGTGAGAGCCTCAGGTCCTGGGCCATCTTCCGCGCCCTGACTTGGTTCTTCAGTCGGAGCGAGAGCAAGTAACTTGTCCGCTCTGCCCCGTGGTCCGCTGATGGACCAGATCATCCTGCCCGAGAACCCCACCGACGAGGAACTGCTCATCGCCGCCCTCGACGCCCAAGACGGCATGAAGTGGAGTGAACGCTACCGCCAACTGGAGGAGAAGTTCGCTCAGCTTCAGCCCCCCCGCTTCGACCCGGCCGAGATCAACGCGGCCGTCCAGAAGGACCTGCGCGACAACCTACCCATGCTCTTCATCGAACTCTGGAAGCGTGTGGCCCCTTCCGAGGGATTCCGAGTAAAGCTCGGCAGTTGCTGGCGCGGCGAGTCGAATGCCCATAGTTTGGATCACGAGGACATGAGCAATAGCTTTCCCGAGACCCAACCGTTCGACCCGAAGACGGAGTTCGAGGACAAGGACTAGAGTTGCCTCGGATTCGCAAACTCCGCAAGTACGAGTCGATCATCATCGAAGCGTACACCCTCTATGACCGCACGTACGCCGAACTCGCTGCGTTCTACAACGTCAGCATCGGCACGATCCGCAACGTGCTCCGTCGCAACAAGATCACGCCCAGGCCCGCTGGTCGGCGTCGAGCCGATGGTGAGGACCTGAGAGCGTATAAGGAGAATATCAAGATCACCGATGAGTCTGACCAATCGACTGTGTAACCCGACGCCATTCCTCGTGGACTGGCACTACGATCGTGGCGTACACATCAAGCTATCCCCTGACGGATTCCAGGACCTCCAGGACGTGGAGATGAGCAATCAGTTCCGGCCTGGCCTGCCTGGCTCCGAAGCGGTGAAGGAGGGCATGCAGCAGTTCGGCATCTTCCTTCGCGATACCGCGATCCCCTACGAACTGCAAGCCATCGACGCCCTGCGCTCAAGCATCCGGTTCCACGAGAGCCTCTACAACGAGGCAACCGGCAACCTGCGCAGGAAGGCCGCCCAGAGTGGCATCAACTCCGATGAGGCGCTTGAGCAGACGCTGGAGGCGATGGGCTACAAGGCGCTCAAGGAGAAGACCGACAAGCTCAAGGATCGGCTCAAGCGCTACGAGAGTCGCATCGACCGGAGCCAATTGGACCGCCCGCTGCACAAGCAGTATGACCCCAAGCGCACGCTCCTCTTCATCGACCCGCCGAAGGAGTTCGAGTCCGAGATCGGCATGCAGATCTTCCTGGACGAGAACCCCCAGATGAAGCAGCGGTACGAAGCCTGGATGAAGCAATTCGAGGCGCCCGCGGCCACGAAGGCCAAGAAGAGCGAGAATGGCTAAGAACCTCGTCAGAGGTCCATTCGAGGCGAGCGTGACGCTCCGCGATCAGATCTTCATCAGTCGGGACGGCGCGAGCATCCGCTTCTCGGCTGGCGAGGGCGACAAGCTCCAGCAACTCTTGCTCTCAGTCATGGCGATCGAGAGCTACACCGTGCTCCCCTCCCGACTGGAGAGCACGCCCTTCGAGGTTCGCTTCGACAGCAACCGCAAGGTTGAGCTTCGGCGCATGGAGCAGCATCCCGACGCTGCTGGAGTCTCCTTCGCTTTCGTCGAGGGGGACGATCTGATCGGACTTGTCCAGGCCGCCACGGCCAAGTTCTTGGACAAGAAGACGATCAGAGGTAGGCTCCCTGCGAAGGCTGCGTTCTCGCTTCCAGACTTTCCCATCGACGGGAGGTAGTCGTGCTGACCGAAGAGCGTCTCCGTAGTGCCATCAGAGAAAAGATGGCCAAGGCAGACGAGTTCGAGGACTTCGACGTGGAGATCCGTGTCCATCCTGACGATCGGAATGCATACATCCGAGCGTGCTTTGAGGGCTTGCCCGGTCAACTGAACGCGTTCAGTAAGGTGGGCCTCGTCGCCTTCGAGGGCATCCCTCTGGTAGACGACGAGAGCGTAGAGCAGGATCAGATCCTCGTGCGATTGGTTCTGGTCGATCCGAAGTTGGAACAGAACCGGCAAGCCGAGCCCGACTGGAATAACAAGAACTAGCGTCAGTAGCTCAGTTGGCTAGAGCGCCACGTTGCCAACGTGGAGGTCGCGAGTTCGAGCCTCGCTTGGCGCACCATTTAGGGCCTAGTGCGCCGGTGCGTGCGTAGGAAACGATGCAAGGTCCCCGACTTTGATGCTCGGGGCGGTTCCCGTGGCCCGTCGCGGAAGCTCTTGAGGAAGAGCCCCGGATTGTTCCGGGAGGTTGGGACGTTCGACTCGTTCCCCGCGACTCCCCCTGACCCATACATGGATCACAAACCCCCCCTTGTGATCCATGTATGGGTCCATTTCTGAGCCCAATCTAGTAATCGTCATAGTAGCCGCGAGCGCCCATCGTCCCGTCCAGAGGTGAAGCATTCTGGAAGCGCTCGCGTCCGAAGATGCTCCGGAAGAGCTTGCCCTCGTCGGCCTGCCCCGTGAGCTCCCTCTGCTCGTCGACTCGACGGCGGAACTCCATCGCGCGGCGCGACTCCTCGAAACCGCTGAACACATGAGGCCGGCTTGCCGGCATGATGATCATGTTCGCGTAGAGCGTGTAGCAGGCCATGAGCCAAGCGTCGGCCACGTGATCCTTGCGGATCGGATCGTGGATCACCCAGCGCTTGCGCTTGACGTCGATTGCGTCGGTGTCGTTCGTCATCTTGGGGATCAAGGCTTCCTTGATCTGTTCGTGGAGGAAGTCGCAGCGCTCGGCGGCGAAGATGAACCGGCCCTCCTTGCTCATCTCGTTCACCCAGGCGCAGGTCTCCTCGCGCCAATTGATCGTGTCCACTTGGTTCTTGGGCCGCAGCGTCATCTCGCTCTTCCAGCCGCGGTTCTCGTTCTGGAGTTCCAGCAATTGGAAGTCGATCTTGGGGTCCGCATCGAAAATCGTCAGGCGCCAGTTGTCGGGCACTCCACCGATCGAGGTGATGACGGCCGGCACGGTCTCGTTCAGCGTGATCAGGTTGCTCTTGATCGTCTTCTCGCTGTTATCGAAGTATTCCCACATGACGCGCACGATCTCGCCATCCCAGGCGAGGAGGCAGGCGCCGAAGTTGCGTTCGCCCTGATCGACACCCAGCACGAACTGCGCCTCGCGCATCGAGTCCCTGGGGATGCGCAGCAGTTGGTTGTCCGTAATTTGTGGGAACTTTCGGTCAGTGTCGCCCGCCATGCGACCCTCGAACTCGGAGGCGTACTCCGCCTCGGTCAGTTCCTTGCGGGCGGCGTCCAGCTCGGAGACCACGTAAGCCGGGTTGTCCTGGGCCTTGAGGTGGTACTGGAAGATCGACTCGCCCCAGGGGCAACCGTTCTCCACCATCTTCTGGCCAGGCGTGAGCCTCTTGCCCGTCCGACCCTCGCGCTGGCTGATCCGCACGAGACGGCCCAGGAAGCCGCCGAAGCCCTTGGGTGAGCCCATCGCGATGATGCGGCCCAGGCGCGAACTCATGCGGGCGCGCACCTCTTCGAGCAGTTCGGCGTCCACCCAGCCCGGCTCCGCGACCAGCATGAACTCGAGCTCGTGGCCTGTGATCGAGTGCTTGCTCTTGGCACTCTTCACTTCCAGAACGTGGCCCCAGCGCGTCTGTACGCGGGCGTCGCCGGTCTTCCGGTCGATCGTCACCTCGTACATGTGGCGCTGGAGCGGATAGAAAGCGGTGTGGAGACGGTCGAGGATGAACGTCAGTTCCTTCTCGGCGTCCTTGAACGTGCTCGCGAGAAGCCAAGTCTCCGCGCCCGGGATCATCATGCTCATGAAGCCAAACATGGAGAGGCAGTGGCTCTTGCCCGCACGCGCGGGGCCCTGGCCGACGATGTGCCGGTTCGGGGTGGAGAGCGCGGGGATCTGGGAGGGGTGAGGCTTCTTGCCCTTCTCGCTCTTGTGGAGGAGCAGTAGGCGGCGATCCAGATCCTCGGTCGGCTTGCCTTCGACCGGCGTTCCCTGTTCCTTGCGCCACTCGTCGAGCTTCTCGTTCTCAACCTCGTGGAGCGGGAAGTCGGCATGGCAGCAGGGGCAGTGCGCCAGCATGCCATTCCAGATCGTGTCGACGTAGCGGTAGATCAGATTCAGGTCCTGTGTGGGGTCCTGGATCTGCTCGAGCACCTTCAGGGCCTCGTAGCGATACCTCGCCGGTGTGGCAGGGTCGTCGCGGATTTCCTCCAGACGATCGAAGACGAATCGGAAGGTGCCGTCCCACGAGGAGCCACTCTTGCCGACGATGAGTTCCATCTCGGCCTGCTTCTCAAGCTTGCCCTTGTAGAATTCGACGAGCTTCTTGACGCGGACCGAGCGTGCGAGATCGCGGGCCTTCATCGCGAGGGGCGTGTCCGGCTCGACGTTTACTTTGTAGACGTCGCCGTACGCCTTGGCGCTGGAGGCGCCCTGGGCGAGGGCCTTGGCGAACTTACGCTCGCGGGGGGTGGGGTTCTTAGAGGGCAAGGGCTGCGAGTGCGACCCCAGCCCCGGTGATGACCAACGAGACGATTGTGCTGATGACGATCGCAATGCGGCGGGCTTGGATCTCCCGGCCGCGCTGCTCGCTGAACTTCACCAAGACGGTCTCTCGTAGGCTCGTGATGGCGCTGGTCAATTCGTCGACCTTCCCCTTGAGCGCTTCCAAGCACTCGTGGTTGTGGTCGAGACGTTCGATACAGCGCGCGAGGTCCAGTTCGACGTCGTGTAGGCGCTCTTCATTCACTAGATGCTCACCTTTTTCTTGGAACAGGCTTCCTGCCAGCGGGGGCACTCCTTTGCGGTCGTGTGGGGCAGGACTCGGGGATCACGTTCGTGGGTCACGAGGCCAACCTTGTTCAGTTCCTCCTCGGGAACGAGCCAGTTGTTCTCGTGACCACATCGGGGACAGTTGCCGAAGGAGACCATCTCCCGGATCATCGAAACGATGAAGCCGTCTGTCTGGCGTGCTGCCAGTAGACGAGCAATCATCTTGACCTGGAGATCGGTGGGAGTCTCGGGATCGAGGATGAGTTGGACGAGGATGTCCGCGTTCTTCTCTTCGAGGCTCTTGGCGCCCTTCATGGCTTCCTCTAGTGAGGTTAGCCAATTCAGGCGTTCGATTTATTTACATATTCCTGGTAGCCATCACGGAAGAGTGTCGCAATAAGGTCGTCAGCCTTGCGGAACTCGGCGAGCACGGCGTGGCCCAGGCGTGCTTGGAGGATTGGGGCCCCCTTCAATGCGGCGAGCAGAGCCAGAGAGTCCTCCTCGCGCAGGCGGTACCCGAGCTTGGTGTACTTCCAGATCCGGTTCACGAGCTCGAGGTTCATGCGGCCCTTGAGAGCCGTGAGCCGGAAGTCGCGCTCGTCCTCGAAGAAGCCCGGGTCCTGGTAGAAGCACATGAGACGGCGGAAGCGGTCGGGCGCAGCACCGCGGCTCCCCTGGTTGAACTCGGTGAACTTCTGGACGTCCCGCAAGGGGAAGTTCGCGCTGTTGTAGAGCCCCACGCGCGTGATGCTGAAGTCGAATCGAGAAGTGATGAGCATCGGGGAAAGTGGATGGTTATCAGCGTGAAAGTCGGTTTCGACGATCTGGACGTTCGTACCGTTTGGCTGTCGAATGAGCGTGTGCACGTGGAAACCGGTGTGGATCTGTCCCTCCTGGATCGCCACACTGGAGACGAGACGGCCGCCGAACCAACCCGTCAGAGTGTGGGGCGAGTAGCTGCCATGCACGAAGATGTCGATGTCCGAGGCGGGCGCGGG
>Ga0114129_10017226_pt1 | contig 10291 bp, 8 predicted proteins | sample RhiMetdeltSRZDD1_FD_80071 | JGI IMG/M metagenome (GOLD analysis project Ga0114129, IMG submission 80071) | Populus rhizosphere microbial communities from Tennessee, USA - Rhizosphere MetaG P. deltoides SRZDD1 (version 2) (version 2) | ecosystem: Host-associated > Plants > Roots > Rhizosphere >... | reverse complement strand
TTCCATGCACCGCGGGAACCTGGTCTCCAGTCCTTCCTCGAGGCGCTCGAGCAACGCGACGAGCTGCGCCGGGCGCCCGGCCGGCGTTCCCGTCCCTTCTCGATGAGGGTGCGCCACGCCTGAACGGATTCACGAATCATCAACCGTACAAGCTTCGCAGACCCTGCTGCGTCGCTCTGTCGGTCCGCAGGATCGAAGGCGGAATCCATTGATCGCGCGATCGCTCGACACGTTTTTGCAGGAATCATCGAGGATGTCAGCGGCCGCCTGTTGAACAGAATCCTCGGCCATCGGGAGGATCTCCTCGAGCGCCTCGATGATAGCCACAGCTCTTTTCGAATACTGGTCTGCCACCCGTACGAGCGGGTCGCGCCAGGACGACGGAACGAGGTCGCCGAAGTGTCTTCCTCAGCGGACAGTGCACACCGCGCCGCAAGTAGTTGAGGCAAAGTTAAGAATGGTTTGGCGTAGCGTGCTGGAGGAAACTGCCACGGTGGTTACATGCGAGGTGTGCAGAAGCTGCACAACTAACATCGCGACTTGGAGCTGAAATGCGCGCGAAGCGAGCCCATATACTCCTCCTAACCGGCTCTCCCGGCGTCGGCAAGACCACGCTCGTTCGTCGCATCATCGAAAGGCTGCCAGCGATTCGGCCGCGAGGCTTCTACACGGAGGAGTTGCGCGAGCGAGGAGTCCGGCGCGGATTTCGAGCCGTCTCGTTCGATGGTGGCGAACGCATGATGGCTCACGTCAACATCGAGGGTCCGCATCGCGTCGGGAAGTACGTCGTCGATCTGGCGGCCATCGACGAGCTCGCGAAGAACTCATTGACGCTGAATCACCGGCACCGCGTGTATGTCATCGACGAAATCGGCCGGATGGAATGTCTATCGAGCGCGTTCGTCGACGCAGTCAGTCTGCTCCTGGCGTCTGAAGTCGTGGTCGTCGCAACAATCGGCGCGCGGGACGGCGGCTTTATCGCGGAAACGAAGTCGAGAGACGACGTTGAACTGTGGCACGTGACGAGAGCGAATCGGGATGAGCTCGTGGCGCGCGGAGTCACATGGATCGAACAACGACTGAATGACTTGGCAGGTCGATAAGCGTCATGCTCACGCGGAAATCTCACCAGATCTTCGTTACCGCGCCTGCTCTTTCACGTACTTGGCAATCTGCTCATGTGTCGCGAACCAGACACCGGGTTTGGATTTCATGTACATCACCAGCCGATCGAGCATCGCGATGCGTGCCCGGTGCCCGATTACGTGGGGGTGCATGGTGAGAATGAACATCCCCCGCTCGTCATAGGCACCGTCGAATTCAGCTTTCCAGATTGAGAACACTTCGTCAGGAGTCATGGTGGGGCGAACGGTAGACGAGCGATCCATCCAGAAGTAGGGAAAGTCATCGAGAATCCATTCGACTGGCAGCTCGACGATGCCGGTGGGCTGATTGGCAGCGAGGACCTCATACGGGCGGTCGTCCGCCATCAGGCTGCTGTCGTAGACAAGGCCGAGCTCCTTCGCGATCTGGATTGTCGCCGGACTGTAGTCCCACGACGGCGTCCGCATTCCCGCTGGTCGTTTGGTAGTGATCGACTCGAGTGTCTTCGCGGCTCGGGTGAGCAGGTCACGTTCCGTCGTGGCGTCCAGCTGCGAGTTGCGCTCGTGAATCCACCCGTGCAACCCAATCTCGTGATTTCCGGCCTTGATGATTGCCTTCATCGAATCTTCGTGGAGCAGCGCACTTACCGCCGGCACGAAAAACGATGCGCCGATGCGATGGCGCTCGAGAAGCGCAAGCACGCGAGGAAGACCAGCCCGGGATCCGTATTCTCCCTGCGATAACAAGGCTGGGCTGCTCGATCCGTCCCGGAGGGTCCCCGTTTCGTTGTCGAGATCGAAGGAGAGACCCACGGCGACTCTCGCGCCATTGGGCCATGTTTTCGGCGTCAGATCGCGCCCGGCGCGGACCCGCTGTACGATCTCGCGGATCTGATCGGGCGTCAGCGTCCAGGGTTGCGGCGTTGCCTGAGGTGTTTGCTCAGCGCGTGGAGCGGTCAACAGCAGCAGGGCGAGTGCAGAGCAGAGCGCGGGGCCCCCGCCGCGCGTTGTCCAGCGCGGTGGGGTGCAGAGCGCGGGGCCCCCGCCGCGCGTTGTCCAGCGCGGATGGGTGCAGAGCAGGCGAGCCACGGCAGCCTCCAGTTCGAGAACAGGCGAGGGAACGGCAGCAAAATAGCACGGGACGACCCTCGCCGCACTCAGCGCGTGTTGACTCGTGCCCGCGGCATGGCTACGATGCGATACGCTGATATTCACGAGACGCGGATAAACGCGGATAAGCGCGGATTAATCCTCCTGCAGGAGAATCACCGTGGCGCATACCTACGAGGAACTCAAGCATAAAACGATAGCCGAGCTCCGCGAGATCGCGAAGGACGTCCAGCACGATGCGGTGAAGGGATACTCGCAGATGAACAAGGATCATCTGCTCCCGGCAGTGTGCAAGGCGCTCGGGATCGACACGCACGAACATCACGCGGTGACAGGCATCGACAAGGCCGGCGTCAAGGCAAAGATCCGTGAGCTGAAGAAGCAGCGCGATACCTGCCTCGAGTCGCATGATCATGCGCAGCTGCAGAGCGTGCGGCGGCAGATCCATCATCTGAATCATCAGATTCGCGCGCATATGTCGTAATCGAGTCTTGATGAACGTTCAGGTTTTGGGCTCAGGGCTTTGGGCTTGCCGCGGAAACCGTTGCGGACGGCTATCGATACGAATCGCGGCTGATCAAAGGGCGCGCGCTCGCGTTCGAGCGACGCGGCAGCGAGCTGCGGCTCGACACGCCGAGCAACGAGCGTGCCGGCGCCGGAGGTGTCTACACGAATGTGAAGGATGTGATCCGGTGGGACGAGAACTTCTACACGGCACGCATCGGCGGACGTGACGTCGTCGATCGGCTGCAGACGCCGGGGACCTCAACAACGGGACGCCACTTTCGTACGCATGGGGCCTGGAGATCGGTCGTTATCGAGGACTTCGGATCGTCGAGCATGGCGGATCGCTGGGCGGCTACCGCGCGCACCTGATGCGATTCCCGGATCGACATTTCAGTATCGCCATTCTCTGTAATCTGGGCAGCATCGTTCCCGGCAACCTGGCGCGGCGTGTAGCGGATGCGGTGCTCGGCTCGCGCTTCACGGAACCAGTTCCACCGCCGGCGCGATCGGCCGGGGCGGGATCTGCCGGAGCGCCCGCTCGCGGATCTTCAGCCGACCACGACGGCCATGCGCAGCCTGCGGAATACGTGGGCCGATACTATAGCGACGAAGTGGATGCGACGTTCGCGGTCGCCGAGAAGGCCGGCGGACTCGTGTTGCGCAGGGATTCGGATAGAGACAGCGCGCCGCTCGAGCCGGCAGGACCGGATAGGTTCCGCTTTCGGGGCATGATGATTCGTTTCGAGCGAGCCGCGGATCGGAAGGTGGAAGCGTCGTTGGTAGATGCCGGACGCGTCAGGGACATCCGGTTCGTGCGACAGCCGCGATGAGAACAGGCTTTGGGCCTGCTTGGAGTCGAACATGAGCACTCGAGCATTCGATCGGGGGCGCCGTGACTTCGCGCGGCTGTTCGCGATTGGCGGATCGGCAGCGCTGTTCACCGCTCATCGCTCGTGGGGTAAGCCGCCGTCGATCCGGCCGGCGCCGGTCTCACCTGACGAGACCTTCTGGGAAGAAGTGCGCAGCCAGTACGTGATGCCGCCCGGCTACGTTTGTCTCAACGCCGCGAATCTGTGTCCCTCGCCCTCTCTTGTGCTCGATGCGTACTTCGACGGCACTCGATCCGTCGATCGTGATCCCTCATCGCAGAATCGTCAGAAGACTCACGAGGGGCGGGAAGCGACGCGACGCTCCCTCGCGGAATTCCTCCACGTCACGCCGGAGGAGATCGTCATCACGCGGAACACGAGCGAGTCGAACAACGCTGTCTCGAGCGGACTCGACCTCAAGGCTGGCGACGAGGTGCTGGTGTTTGGTGACAACCATCCCAGCAATCTCGTGGCGTGGCGTCAGAAGGCAGAGCGATTCGGGTTCGCGGTGCGCGTGGTCGAACAGGCCAACCCGCATCCGGGCGCGGAGTACTACATCGATGCGTTTCGCCGCGCGATGACGCGCGCCACGCGCATCGTCGCGCTCACGCACGTCACGTCGACCGTCGGCGACATGCTTCCCGCGCGCGAACTGTGCGCGCTGGCACGCGATCGAAACGCTCTGTCCCTGGTGGATGGCGCCCAGTCATTCGGTGTCCTCGATGTCGACTTGTCCAACATGCAGCCGGATTTCTTCACGGGCAGCGCGCACAAGTGGCCATGCGGTCCGAAGGAGAACGGTCTGCTGTACGTCAACAAACGCGTTCACGATCGAATCAAGCCGACGATTGTCAGCCTGTATCCGGGTGAGGTCGGCATCTCGCGATCGATGGAAGCCTTTGGCCAGCGAGATGAGCCCGCGATTGTTGGTTTCGGCGCGGCGCTGGCGTTCCAGTCAAGACTGGGACCTCCAGCGATTGAAAAACGGGCGCGCGACCTGGCACGTGCACTCATGGACGGGTTGCAGCGTATTGACGGCGTGAAGGTGTGGACGCACGACGATCCGACCCGGTCCGCCGCCATAGTTTCGTTCCAGCCGGCCGGTCTCGATGTTCGCAAGCTCCACCAGGCGCTCTACGAAAACGATCGCATCGTCTGCGCGACGCGGGGCGGGACCGACCGGCCCGGGCTTCGCTTCGCTCCCCATCTTTACAATCTCCAAGCGGATATTGATCGCACCCTCGAAACGGTGCGAGGGTATGTGAGAAAGGGACTCTGAAAGGGAAAAGGGAAAAGGGAAAAGGGAAAAGACCTTCTCCCTTTCGCCTCTCTTCTTTTTCCGTTTCCCTTCTCCCTTTTCCCTTTTACATGCGAGCGCCGGAGGCTTGCCGGAGGGATGCAGGAAGGAATCGATCGACTGCCTGGTCCGACATGCCGCTCGCAGTCGATTCCGAAATCGCGTCGCGCGCAATCTGGTACGAGTCTCGATCCGTCGGCAACGCGTATTCGTAGACGGCCTGGACCTCGCGGAACAGCGCATCGCGGCGTTTCGTCACTTCCGGTAACTGCACGAGGCCGTCGTGGACCTCTGCCAGCAGCGAGCGATACTTCTCGCACAGGATCCACAGGCGCGCGGCGCAGCCGCGATGCGCGTACGCGCGCGGCTCGAAATCCAGCGCGGCGGAAATGCCGTGCATCGTAAACGTCAGTCCCACGAGCACGGCGGCGGCAATCTGGAAGCGTCGGTCTCCGTTCAGCGCCATCACCGCAGATGCGGTCGCGAACGCTGACAGCAGCAGGGTGACCACGCGCAGTCGCCACGCGCGTACTGAAAGCCGCTCGGCCACGCGCGCATGGGCGCGGTAGCTGTAAACGACATGGCCGAAGCTCAGACGAATGTGATCGACGAGGCTGAGCTGGAACATAGCTGGTCCTCCCTGCGGATCGCCCCGTGTATCGGCGCGTCCTTGGCTGAAGCGCATTCGCGGATCCTCGACTGCAGTTCGCACGAAGGGGGCGGCGTGGGCAGTGCTGCTGCCAACGGCATTGCGATTCCATGGGATACTCGTGCCCGAGCGGCCCCCCTCGACCCCGTTCAAAGCGGAGCCTTGGGTCCGCTCGGGACGGGCCCCTCGACTGCGCTCGGGACGCGAACGAGCGCTCAACTGACGAAGGAACCAGTTCATGACGCCGCGACCGCCTCTCCATATTTTCGCACTGACTCTCTCCCTCGCGGGCCTCGCCCATGGCACGACAGGCGTTTTCCGCGCCTCGGCGCGGACGCAAACGAATCAGCAGACACAAACAGCACAGCCTGAGAAGCCTGTTCCGAGGGGTGAGGGGACCGCGCCGTCGGGGAGCCGCCAGCGTCCGCAAGGTCGGATCGACGACGAGCGAGCGCGGCAGTTGTTCGTGAGCAAGGACCCGGAGGATCACTCGAGGCCGGACTTCGCGCGTCAGATGGCCGCCAAGGCTGAGACCGACCGGCGGTATGCGGACACAAGCCGCGGCGTGATGGACTTCAAAAAGGTCTCTTATCACAGCAGTGTCGGCGACCTGGAGATCCCGGCATATCTCTTCCAGCCGCTGAAGCTGCGCGGCGCGAGAGGGCACGCGGCGATGGTCTGGGTACATGGTGGCGTCCACGGCGACTGGTCGATCGGGATGTTCCCATTCGTCCGCGAGGCCGTCGAGCGCGGCTACGTCGTGATTTGTCCCGAGTATCGGGGCAGCACCGGCTACGGCGAACACCACTACCTCGAGATCGACTACGGCGGGTACGAGGTCGACGATGTGATGACCGCCGTGGAGTATTTGAAGACGCTGCCATACGTTGACACGGATCGACTCGGGATCATGGGCTGGAGCCACGGGGGCTACATCACGCTCTTCTCGGTGTTCCGCGATCAGACTCCGTTCAAGGCCGCCGCTGCGATCGTCCCCGTCACCAACCTGGTGTTCCGGTTGTCGTACAAAGGCCCCAGCTACCAACGCGACTTCTCGACGCAAAAGCGGATTCAGGGGCTGCCGTTCGAGAAGCGCGATCTCTACATCGAGCGCTCACCGCTCTATCACGTCGACAAGCTGCACGTTCCGCTGCTCGTGCACGTGGCGACCAACGATACGGACGTCAACTTCGTCGAGGATCAGCAGTTGGTCGATGCGCTGCGATCGCGCAAGGCGGATCTGACGGAGACGAAGATCTACGTGGATCCGCCGCCGGGAGCGGCGGGTGGCGGGCACACGTTCAGCCGCCGTGTGGACGAGAAGACGCTGGAACGCCAGGACACACCCGAGCAGCGCGATTCGTGGAACCGCACGTGGACGTTCTTCGAGTGGCACCTGCGGCCGTACGCCGACAACACGGCGACGAAGGCGACTACCGATCGGCGGTAGCAGCTTTCGTTTTTCTGATGTCCTCCTTGAGCCCGGACGGGACTCTGAAGCCGGTCTTCTCCGCAGCTTGAACGGATTGCTCTGCCTCGAAGAGACGACCGGTCATCATGTACAGAACGGCGAGATTGTTGTACGCCTCGCCGTATCGCGGGTTTTCGTCGATTGCCGCCTTGTACTCACGTTCTGCGTCGGCGAAGTGTTCGGAGCGGAAATAGGCGCTGCCGAGCGCGAGAGAGACGAAGAAGGGTACTTGCGGTGTGATGTTCATTGGAGCACTGTTTCGGTTCCTGGCTTCTTCGAGTACTCGAAGCTGATTCTTGAGGTGCTGCTGGTACAACGTGAGCGTCTGGGCCTGGCCCATCGTCGGCGTCGCCAGCCGAATCGCCTCCTGAACCTCGAGAATCTGATCGTCGCGATACTTGTTCGCTTCCATTTGATTCGAGAACTGTTCTCCCGCGCGAGATAGGTACAGATCCCGGCATTTCAAGTACGAGGCGATTGCTTCACGGAACTTGTGCATCGCCATCTGCGCGCGACCGAGCGAGTAATAGGCCAGCGCGAACTTGGGATCGATCTCGATTGCTTCCTGGAACCTCCACGCGGCATCTGGCCATGCTTCAATACGCATCAGGTCCCAGCCGATACGATAGCTCCGTGTCGCACGCTCCGCCTCGGCGGATTGCCGCTGCGCGCCGGCCGTAGCCGGCACCAAAGCGACGGCAATGACAAGCAGACAGAGGATGAGAGTACGCATGGCCCTCTTCTCCCGACAGGTTACGTAGGCAGTTTCGGGGCGAACGGTGGGAGAGAGTCTTGCACCGGTCGAACATTTTAATGCCGGCGAATCGGATGCGCGAAAAAGAAAGCCCCGTGGGCCGAAGCTCACGGGGCGTTCCCAAAAACCGCGAACGTCTCTAGAAGAGGAACTTCACGCCGAACCGCGCCTGAACGGGAAGCTGGAAGCCATTCGCCATCAGGTAACGCGGGTCCTTCGTAACTGGCGGCAACAGACCATCGATGTTGACGTTTCCACGGTAGAACTGCGCCTCGCTGAACGTTACTCCGTTGACGGCCTGGTAGGTGCTGAACTTGTTGACGACGTTCTCCTGGTCGAACAGATTCAGCACGTTGAAGTTGATCTGAACCGCTCTGTTCCCACTCATCCTGAAGCTGTGGGTCACGTAGAGGTCGGTCTGCGTGAACGTGTCGGTGCGGTCGTCGCTTCCGCGGCCACGCCACTGCATGGGGAAGTTGCTCGGCGGCAGCACTCCGATTTCACCGGTTATCGGAATCCCGCTCTGCATGAACTGTTGCAGGCCGACGCTCGTCCCGAACGGGAACTGATACAGGAACTGCAGTTTCACCTGGTGCGGCCGATCCGTTGGCAGCGGTCCGTAGCTTGGCTGACCGTTCTGCATGAACATGATCAGCGGGTAGTCGTACAGGCGGCCGACGTTCGGATCAGCGCGGCCGTTCTCGTCCGTCTGTGAAAGGCCGGGGTAGTTGCCGTGCAGCCGGCTCCAGAGGTAACTGCCACGGAGGGACCAGTTCTGCGCGAACCGCTTTTCGAGGATGAACTCGACGCCGTCGTAATCGCGCTTCGGTTTCGGCAGCGGAACCGTCAGCGTGTCATCGCTGTATCCGATTGTACTTTGACCCTCGCCGGGGTTTCCTATCACGTACACCTCATTGCCGGCGGCATCGACCGCTCCGATATCCTCAATGGCTCGATCGATCTGCTTGTGAACGTACCGCACGCTTCCGGCCACCACAGCACTGATTTGCCGCTCGTACCCGACGGCGAACTCCTGAGAGCGCATCGGCTTGAGGTCCGGATCCGTGCAGCCCGCCGATCCGCTGCAGTCGGCCACGGTCGTTGAATACGTCGGCAGTCGGAAGTCCGTGATGCGCAGCAACGTGCCCGAACAGGCGGGCGGGCAGCCGGCCGCGGTGTTGAGCGTCGTCCAATCCGGCGTGTCCAGCGTGTAGTAGTACTCCGTCCACTTGTCGCCGCCATAGGACCCGCGCGGGAGCTCCAGCTTGAAGATGTCGTAGAAGATCCCCCATGAAGCGGACACCTTGTTTCGGCCGTCGCCTGTCACGTCGTACGCCACGCCTAGACGTGGCGCGAGCTTGTCGGCGAAATTGAACTTGATCGGAGTTGCGGCGATTCCCGGCACGACGCCGTAAATCGGAACCTCCTCTTGCTCGGTGCGCAACCCGGCGTTCACCGTCAACCGGTTGTTGATCGTCCATGCATCCTGGATGAACAACCCTGTCAGGTTGGACTTGACGTTGCCCACCGTGGTGAACCCGAGCTTCTTGAGCGCGTCCGCCGCCGCTGCGCCGCCGTATCGCCCTGGATCGGCACGCGTGTCAACCGCAGACCGTACTGAGTAGTACCCGAACGGTCCGCTCCGTCCGCTCAGGCTCGAGCCCCAACGGATCGTGACCCGATGCCCGAGCTCGCCGCTGAAGACATCGTTGGCACGGCGGTCGTACTGGATGCCGCCTTTGATCTGGTGCTGGCCTGCTGCTTGCCCGTACCACGTCGCATCGGCCTGGTACGTCTGGCGCGTCAGTTTGTCGTGATCGACCGAGTTGTTCGAGATGAAAGTCGTGAAACCCGTGCCGTGCTGCAGACTTGCAGGGACGGGAACACCGTTCGTGCCGACAAAGCCGACGTTGCTTGTCGTTGTCCACGTATACCTCGACGCATTCGGCACGTCGCTGTCGTGCTGATCGCTCAGGAAGTACCCCGCCCGGGCGCTGATCATCAGATTGCGGGTGGCGTTATAGTCCGCCTGGCCCGAGAGCGTCCAGTTCGGAAACGTACTCTTCTTGAGGTAGTTGATGTCCAGGCCCGCGGAGGGATCCGTGCCGTTCAGTGAAGGCAGCAAGCCATCCGTCTTGCTCCAGCTGTTGTTGTAGGCGACGCGCGTGTGGAGCTTGTCGCCCAATTGCATCGTGTGGTTTGCGCTGATGTATTGCACCCGCTGTTTCTGATTCTCCGAGATCGTCGTGGCAGACGCATTGCCGCTGGAGGCAGCATCGACGCTGCGATCCGTCGTCGTCAGCGCGGGTTGATACGCGCCCCAGAACCACATCTTGTCCTTGACGAGCGGGCCCCCAACTGAGAAGCCGGGCTCGAAGCGGTTGTTGTCATCCTTCGGATAGGTGATGTATTCCGCCTTCGTTGAGTCGCTGAGATTCGTCCGCAGCGTGGGGACATTACCCGCGAGACTGGAACCCTGCCAGTAAAAGAGCGCATTGCCTGCGAGTCTGTTCGTGCCGCTCTTCGTGATC
>Ga0114129_10017225_pt1 | contig 10291 bp, 4 predicted proteins | sample RhiMetdeltSRZDD1_FD_80071 | JGI IMG/M metagenome (GOLD analysis project Ga0114129, IMG submission 80071) | Populus rhizosphere microbial communities from Tennessee, USA - Rhizosphere MetaG P. deltoides SRZDD1 (version 2) (version 2) | ecosystem: Host-associated > Plants > Roots > Rhizosphere >... | reverse complement strand
GGGCTCACCTGAGATGTTGATGGAAATGGCGTACCGATTGGCTGTGGAAGATTCGCCATTCATTGAAGACATTCGCAAGAACGTCATCGTAATGATCACACCGGCGTTGGAAGTCGATGGCCGCGATCGGATGGTCGATCTCTACAACTATCGCAAGGCGAATCCAGGGAAACCCGTGCCGCCACTAGTTTATTGGGGGAAGTATGTAGCTCACGATAACAATCGTGATGGTCTCGGCTTGGCGCTGGCTCTGACACGGAATCAGATGCGTACCTTCCTTGAATACCATCCGACTGTGCTTCATGACCTCCACGAGTCAGTGCCTTATCTCTACACAATGACCGGTACGGGACCGTATAACGCGTGGCTCGATCCCCTCGCGATTGATGAATTCCAATTGCTCGCCTATCACGAGATTGAAGAGATGACGAAGCGCGGTGTGCCCGGCGTTTGGACGCATGGGTTCTACGACGGCTGGGCCCCGAACTACATGCTTTACATCGCAACAGGTCACAACGCGATTGGTCGCTTCTACGAGACGTTTGGTAATGGCGGCGCGGATACACGTGAACGCACACTTGCCGCGAATCAAACGTCGCGCGTTTGGTATCGACCAAATCCGCCTTTCCCGCGTGTGATGTGGTCGATGCGCAACAACGTCAACATGCAACAGTCGGCAATTCTGTTTGCGATGAATTTCGTAGCGAACAGCCGCGAGAGGTTCTTGAACAACTTCTATTTGAAGAGCAAGCGCGCTGTCGACAAGGCCATGAACGAAGGGCCTGCTGCCTGGGTGATATCTGCAGACTCGCGGCCGGTTGAAGCGGCAGATATGGTGAATCTGATGCGACTGCGCGGCATTGAAGTACAGACTGCAAATAAGGAATTCACAGTAAAGGATCAAAAGTTTTCGGCAGGCTCATACATTGTGCGCATGGATCAACCTTACTCGCGCATGGCGGATATGTTGCTCGACACGCAGTATTACAACGCGAGTGACCCGGCACCGTACGACGATACAGGCTGGACCATGGGCGCGATGCGGAATGTCAAAACGTTTCGGGTCACCGACAAGAGCGTGCTCGACGTGCCAATGACATTGTTAACGAGCGATGCAAGAGTTCGCGGACAAGTTACGGGTGCAGCCTCTCCGGTCGCGTTTGTCATCAATCACAACACAGATAACACGCTGGCTACGCTGCGATTCAAACTGAAAGATGTGAAGATGAGTGCTGCAGAAGACTCATTCAAGATTGGTGAGCAGCAGTTCAATACTGGTTCTTTCATTATCAAGACCGCAGAAAATCCGCCAGATCTAAAGCGGCAACTGGAAAATGCTGTGACGGAGTTGGGACTCAAGGCGCAGGGCGTCGACAAGCTACCGGATGTAAAAACACATGAGCTTGCTGTTCCGCGGATAGCGATTGTTCATACGTGGACCAACACGCAAAATGAAGGCTGGTACCGAATTGAGTTTGACCGCCTACAGATCCCGTATACCTATATCTCTGATCAGGTCATTCGCAACACGCCAAATCTGCGGGAGAAGTTTGATGTGTTGATCTTTCCGCCGGTGGGTGGCTCAGCCCAGACCATCGTTAACGGAATGCCGATGCGCGGCGATCCGATCCCCTGGAAAGCTTCCACTCTGACTCCGAACTTCGGCCAATCGCCCGATCAAACTGACGACATGCGGGGCGGCATGGGTGTGAATGGAGTAGCGAATCTGCAGAAGTTCATTGAAGACGGCGGGCTATTCATCACCATTGGCGGCATTTCGCAAGTTCCGATCGATTACGGAATAACTACGGGCGTGTCCGTGCAAACGTCTGAAAGACTTCAAGCACGCGGATCTATCTACAATTCCAGCTTCAGCGATCGGAGGAGTCCCATCGCGTATGGCTACGACACTGGACTGCCGATTTACTTCAATCAGGCACCGCTGTTCCAGGTCGCGGCGGGAGGCGGCGGTGGATTCGGTGGCGGCGGTGGAGGCGGTGGCGCTGCTGGTGGTCCAGGTGGTGGACAGGGAGGCGCAAACCGTGCGTCCGGCCGTGGTGGTGTCAATGATCCGGACGTGATTCAAGCTATGCCCCAACCGCGTCCGGCTGCGCCGGATCGTGGTGGTGATCAGCCCGCAGACGAGCAGCGTGAGAGTCCGTTCTTCACGCCGCCGCAACTAAGACCACGTGTCGTATTGCGGTTTGCGTCCGACGAAAAGAATTTACTTGTGAGTGGGATGCTGGCGAATGGATCTGACTTAGCGAATCGGCCAGCTGTAGTTGATGTGCCGGTTGGCCGAGGTCACGTTGTGATGTTTGCAACGAATCCGATGTGGCGTCACCAAACACAGGGAGAGTTTTTCCTGTTGTTTAATGCAGCCCTGAACTACAACAATCTTGGCGTTGGCCGTTCAGAAGGACGAGGAACAGGACCGCGAAGCAGTTCTGGTGAGGATCAATAGCGGGTTAGGCGGTATCATTTGCCATACATCATTGGACATTTTTCATTTGTCATTTAAGAAGGAGTCGCAGTTTGCACAGATCGACGCAGACTAGATAAGACATACTGAAGCTGCTTGCGCTTTGATGTGTGTGAATCTACGTTGATCTCACGGCTCCTCTTAAGTGACAAATGAAAAATGTCCAATGATATATGGCAAATGATTCCGCCACTTTTGATTATGGCGACGATTCTGTCTGACACTGAGACGCGTGTGCTTGGTTCACTTGTTGAAAAGCAAGTGACTACGCCCGAATACTATCCGCTGACACTCAATGCGCTCACTGCGGCGTGCAACCAGAAGAACAACCGAAACCCCGTGACGTCTTATTCAGAGGAGCAGGTGGCAGAAGCGCTCGAGAGTTTGCGAGAGAAAAACCTGACCTACGTTTTCTACGGGAGTACGAGTCGAGTTCCGAAATACAAACACGTAGTGCCCGAGGTGTTACATCTAAACGACCCTGAAATGGCGATCATGTGTGTCTTGATGTTGCGCGGGGCCCAAACCCTTGGTGAGTTACGCGGCAACGCGTCTCGTCTGTATCAATTCTCAGGATTAGAGGAAGTCGAACAGACACTGAATCTCTTAGGCTCACGTGATCCCGAGCCACTTGTTGGCAGATTGCCGCGCCACGCCGGACAGAAAGAAGTTCGGTTCATGCATTTGCTGAATGGTGATACTGCTGCTGAGCCTATTGTTGACACACCAATGCCGCGTCGTCCGCCACAGCCCTCGTCCGACCGAGTTTCAATACTCGAACAAGAAGTCGCCTCACTGAAGTCGCAGGTTGAAGATCTGCAGGAACAATTCGATACGTTTAAGAAACAGTTCGAATGAGAAAAACGCGTTGGCTGGCGGTTGGGTTCAAAGCTATGTATTGCAGGTTGGAAGGCTGCCTTGCCCCAGCTTCCGCACTGTCACATTCAAGGTTGAATCAGATGGCGGTAATATTCGCAGGTTTTTCTCACTGGACACTTTGCACACATCGGATTGGTTCTCCTGCATAACTCCTGTCCATGCTGACGCAGTAGTTGGTAGGCGGCGATCAAAGAATCAAAATCGCTGCCAACCTCATCCTTCAGCGCGGCTCGTACGGATTTGTAGGTCGCTGTGTAATACTTCTTTTCCTCCCCGAAGCCCAACCGCAACAACACACGTAAACCGTTTGAATCCAACGCCAGGATCGGATAAACGCCGGCAAATAGAAGAATTTTCTCAGCGCCCGGGTCACTGATAGAAGGAAACTGCTTCAAAGCCTTCATTGCTTGGGACAGTGGCAGTTTCAAAATGGAGGACAGGTCTCCCTCAAACTCATTCAACGTTATATGTGCAATCTCCTTCAAACGTTGTGCTCGTAACCCTTCGAGGATGCCCCCGACTTTCGTGATGCTAGTCAGCTCTGATAAGGGCGCTGCGAGAATCGCGGGAGGTTCAAGACCAATCTTCTTCTCAAGTTGGTCGAACGCATTTTTTCGTCTCGTGTCGTTAACGAGATAACCTATGTTTTCCCACACAATCTGAGCAAATGGGTCGCGAGCCACCGGCGGTTTTGGCGACCCATAGTATTTGCGGAGGGCCGAGATGATCTGAGGGAACTTCATCGAACGAATCAGGAATTAGCACTCACCAGTGGGCCGATCAGCAGTCGCCAATCGGCTATGTCCTTGTTTCACGCTTGGGTCTATGATTCAGCTATGCAAATCGCAAGCTGGCACAGTATAATGCACGGACCTTATGAGTCTCGAGATTTTTCATCCAGCGGTTGCGCGCTGGTTTGAGCGAACCTTTCCCGCGCCAACCGCGCCGCAACTACAAGCTTGGCCGGAAATAAAGAAACACCGGCACACACTGATTGCCGCACCTACTGGTTCCGGTAAAACGCTTGCTGCCTTTCTTTCGGCAATCGACGACCTCGTTCGACTCGGGATCGAGGGCAAACTCGATGATTCAACTCACGTTATTTACGTCTCGCCGCTAAAAGCTCTCAGTAACGACATTCAACGAAATCTCCAGTTCCCGCTCGAAGGAATCGAGAAGGAACTGGCGGCGATGGGCTTGCCTGAGGTGAATATCCGCACACTGGTTCGCACCGGTGATACACCAACCGCCGAACGGACAGCAATGACAAAGCGGCCACCTCATATCGTTGTGACGACACCGGAGTCGCTTTACATTCTGCTTACGAGTGAAGGTGGGCGACGCATGTTGCAGACGGCGCGAACGCTCATCGTCGACGAGATTCATGCAGTCGTTAGCGACAAGCGTGGCTCTCATCTGGCATTGTCGATTGAACGGCTTGAGCAGTTAACGCGGGATTTCGGAATTCGGAATGCGGATTTCGGAATTCGTGTTGACAACCGACCTCAAGATGAAGAGGCTCAAGTTCCACACCAGGAAATCCGAAATCAGCATTCCGAAATCCGAAATCGTCTGACCAGGATCGGGCTCTCAGCCACTCAGCGCCCGATAGAAGAAGTCGCGCGTTTCCTTGTTGGTTCCAGCAATCTTGATTCATCAAACACGCCCAATTGCGCAATTATCGACAGTGGGCATGCCCGTCAACTCGATCTCGCAATCGAGCTTCCCGAATCACCTCTCCAAGCGGTTATGTCAGGAGAGGTCTGGGATGAAGTTTACGATCGACTCGCCCAGCTGATTCGACAGCACAAGACAACTCTGGTTTTCGTCAATACGCGTCGCCTGGCGGAAAGAGTCGCACGCCACCTGGGAGAAAGGATTGGTGACGAAAACATTGCTGCCCATCACGGCAGTCTCGCACGTGAACAGCGTCTGGCGGCTGAGCAACGTCTCAAAGCAGGTGAACTGAGTGCGCTTGTTGCTACCGCGTCTCTTGAACTCGGAATTGATATCGGCGACGTTAACCTTGTATGCCAGCTCGGCTCTACCCGCTCAATTGCCAGTTTCCTACAGCGTGTCGGACGTTCAAATCACACGGTCGCCGGTTTTCCAAAGGGTCGGATCTTTCCCTTATCGCGAGACGAACTAGTTGAATGCGCCGCCATCATCGACTCCGTAAGACGCGGTGAACTAGACCGGCTCGAAATTCCGTCAGAGCCTTTAGACATTCTTGCCCAGCAAATCGTGGCAGCTGTTGCCGCCGAAGAATGGACCGAAGACGATCTTCTCGCGATGGTCCGGCGTGCATATCCGTATCGCAAGCTTGAACGGGAACGGTTCGACGCTGTGGTACGCATGCTTGCTGAAGGATTCTCGACAAAGCGAGGTCGTCGCTCCACCTATCTCCATCACGATGCAGTCAACAGGCGTTTGCGCGGCCGACGCGGGGCACGACTCGCGGCCATCACTTCAGGTGGCGCCATTCCTGACACTGCCGATTATGCAGTTGTCCTGGAACCTAGCGATCTAGTGATCGGCACAGTCAATGAGGATTTCGCCATCGAGAGTTTACAGGGCGACATCTTTCAACTGGGGAACACATCCTGGCGCGTTCTGCGCGTGGAGCAAGGGAAGGTCCGCGTAGAAGATGCGAAGGGACAGCCACCTTCTATTCCATTTTGGTTGGGCGAAGCTCCGGCGCGAAGTACTGAGCTGTCGCAATCGGTAGCCCGTTTGCGAGAAGAAATAGCTGGGCGAGTCGATTTGAGTGCAATCAAATCCGACAAGACCGAAATGGCTGACGAAGATGGTGAGCCGGAACACGTCAGTCCCTGGCGCGAAGCGTCAGAGGCGGCAATGCAATGGCTCACTAACGAGGTCCGACTGTCGCAAGCAGCCGCAGAACAGATCGTTGATTATCTCGCCGGCGCGAAGGCCGTGCTTGGCGTAATGCCGTCGCAGGAGAACCTTGTACTCGAGCGGTTCTTTGATGACAGCGGCAGCATGCAGCTGATTGTTCACTCACCTTTCGGCAGTCGTGTGAATCGTGCCTGGGGTTTGGCTTTGCGCAAACGCTTCTGTCGCAAGTTCAACTTCGAATTGCAAGCCGCGGCCACTGAAGACGCAATAGTTCTCTCTTTAGGACCCACGCACAGCTTTCCTCTGGACGACGTCTTTCATTACCTGAACTCGAAGACGGTGCGGCAGCTTCTTTGCCAGGCATTACTGGATGCGCCGATGTGGAATATTCGTTGGCGCTGGAACGTGACGCGTTCGTTGGCTGTTCTGCGTCGCCGTGGCGGCAGGAAGATTCCGCCGCAGCTGCAAAGGATGGATGCCGAGGATCTCCTGACAGCGATCTTTCCAGATCAGGTTGCCTGTGCTGAAAATCTCGGTGGTGAGCGAGAGATTCCTGCGCATCCACTAGTTGATCAAACGGTGCGCGATTGTTTGGAAGAAGCGATGGACATCGACGGTTTAGAAGCACTTTTGACGTCTATCGAACGAAATGAAAAGAGATTGTTTGCGCGCGATGTGATTGAAGCCTCTCCTTTGGCCCAGGAGATTCTGAACGCGCGACCTTACGCTTACCTCGATGATGCCCCATTAGAAGAGCGACGCACACGAGCGGTATTCCAGCGCAGGTGGCTTGATCCGGAGACTGCGAGCGACATGGGCAAGCTCGATCAAGCTGCAATCGATCGGGTGCGCGAAGAAGCTTGGCCAAATGTGGAGAACGCTGACGAGTTACACGATGCGCTGGTGGAGTTGGGATTTCTTACCCTCGCTGAAGGTGAGCAATGGCAATCCTTCTTCCAGGAATTGCAGAACGATCGACGAGCCGCAGTTTTGTCTAGGACAGACCTTCAGTCTGTCTGCGACTCGAGCGATAGAAACGAGACAGGCAAGAATGCCTGTCCTAAGTTGTGGGTTGCTGCCGAGCGATTACCACAGATCAATGCGGTCTATTCGTCGACCGAGTTGGAACCGCCAATCGCGGCGCCTGAAAGTCTTGGCCGCACGTCATGGTCGAGAGAAGAAGCGCTCGTGGAAATCTTTCGCGGCCGGCTCGAAGGCTTAGGTCCCGTTACGGTTGACGAGCTGGTTCGTTCTTCCGGTCTGAGTCGGCTAGATGTTGAAACCGCGCTGCTAAGACTTGAAGCTGAAGGCTTCGTCATACGTGGGCGATTTACACCGGGCACAACTGAAACCGAATGGAGCGCTCGCCGACTGCTTGCGCGAATTCACAGCTACACACTTAACCGTCTGCGGCAGGAGATTGAACCTGTTTCGAGTGCCGACTTCCTTAGGTTTCTGCTGGCATGGCAGAAAGTCGCGGCCGATCATCAAATGGAAGGGCCGGATAGCGTTCGAGCAATTATCGACCAGCTGGAAGGATTTGAAGCACCAGCGGCTGCCTGGGAAGGTGAGATCCTGCCATCGCGTTTGGTCGAATACGATCCTGCATGGCTCGATGCTTTGTGTCTTGCCGGAGAAGTTGTTTGGGCAAGGTTAACACCACCAATCAGAACGCCGACGCCCGAAGGCGCGCCCGAAAAAGCGCGTGGGTCAGCGCCAGTGCGAAATACTCCTATTGCCTTGTTGCGTCGCAAGAACTTTGGACTATGGAGTTCAGTATTTCCACAGTCGGCTGCAAATGGGCGAGAGAATGATTTCTCATCAACAACCCAGGTCGTTTATGAGTATCTGCAAAATCGCGGTGCTTCCTTCTTCACGGACATTGTTGATGGCACGCGATTGTTGCGCAGTCAGGTGGAGGAATCACTGGCTGAATTAGTCGCTGCTGGATTAGTTGTTTCAGATAGCTTTACAGGATTGCGGGCGCTGCTGACTCCCGGAAGCCGGAAAACACAGGCAGCCGCGCGTCGCAAGCATCGTCAACCAGTTTATGACATGGCCAGTGCAGGTCGCTGGTCGATTATCAACAGAACACGACAAACAGATGTTGCGGCCGGTTCTTCTCGGGCTTCGTCTAGTCCTAATCAGGAGACTGTGGAACAGATCGCGCGGATACTCCTCAAGCGGTATGGAGTTGTTTTCAAACGTCTGCTGGAACGTGAAGGAATATCGATACCCTGGCGAGTTCTTTTGCGGATGTATCACCGACTCGAAGCGCGTGGAGAAATTCGCGGCGGTCGTTTTGTGGCCGGCATTTCAGGCGAACAATTTGCTCTACCGGATGCAGTTGGAATGTTGCGCGCCATCCGACGTGAAGGGGCGCAGGAAAGTATGATTTCGATCAGTGCAGCGGATCCTCTGAACCTGGTTGGCATCATCATTCCAGGTAATCGAGTCACATCGCACACAAGCAATCGTATTCTCTACCACGACGGCGTGCCGACTGCGGTGTTGGAATCAGGTGAGACGAAGTTTGTGGTTGAGCTGAGCCGGGCGATGGAATGGAAAGCCAAGGCTGCGTTGATGCGCAAGACCACACCACCACAATTGAGATCCTACTTAAGACGACCGGCGTAAAAATCGATATCGTGACGTGCCATAGATTCAAGCTTGAAGGAATGCGAGTGGTGTCCTAATTTGAATTTGTTCTCTGTGCAACCTCTGTGTCCTCTGTGTCTCTGTGGTTGGTTTTGCGAGCGAGTTTACGACCACGGAGAAGACACAGAGGACACATCAGAGGTTGCAGAGAGAAAACCCGAATATAGGAATGCGTCAACCAAATGTCCGATATGCTTCAGCTTGTCGTGACATGAGATAAATTTCAACGTCTTTCAGGAATGCTTGTCTGTGCAATTTAGCGGCGCAATCATCTGCAACCTTTCTTTCGAATTCACTCAAACATTCCGCAACGCAAGTACCTCTGAGGCGGGAGTTCGATCACCTGTGCAGCTGATCCGGCGGGGAGCGTCCAGAAACACGAGTTGATACTTCAGCTTGGAATAGAGGTTTACAATCCGCTCCGTGGCTTGATTCGATAACACGACGGGTCCTGGATGTGTGGCCAGCCACTCTGCTGTTCGCACCTGTTCCGCCCAACCGAAGCCTCCACTTGAATATTCCGTAAACTCCACGTCGTAAGGCGGGTCGGCATAAACGAAGTCATCTGCCTCGAGCAACATTTGATCAAAAGGAACATTCTCAAAACTCCACGGCTGAAACAGTTCCTTGTATTCCGCGAAGTCCCTTCGGTAATGAATTGAATTGTATCTGCCAAAGGGAACGTTGAATTGACCGCTGCTATTGAATCTGCAGAGACCGTTGTATCCCGTGCGGTTCAGGTAATAGAAAATTGATGCCGCTTCTTTAGTTGTGCTCTTACCTAGCCGCAGCAACCCATTAAAACGATCGCGGTGCGCGTAGAACAACGTCTGGCTGTTGGACATTTCAATCGAGATCGACAGTCCACGCTGAAGCCAGCGATAGAAATTAATCAGATGTAGGTTGATATCGTTGAGTAATGCGTTTCGCGGCCGTAGTCCGAGTGTAACTGCGAGACCACCACAAAAGGGTTCGACTAGCCGTCGATGTCTTTCACTTTCCCAATATGTTTTTAGGTAAGGGAGCTGCCATCGCTTCCCACCGGCCCATTTGAGCGGCGGTGAGAGTAGCTTCGACTGACGAGTTTGTGAGTTAGTCTCCTTGACTGGTAGGGCGACGGCCATTCGAGCGAGCTTTATAACACAATGCCTACAATCGTAGATCTGAAAACTTAACAGCGTGCGCCAACACTCAAGCTTCAGTCCCACAATTAAAGATCAAAAAAATTCAGGTTGGGAAGGGTGGCTTGCAGACGGAAGTTCGTGCCCGGGTCGATCCAACTACAGAACGGGAGCGAAGCGACCGATTGAACTAACATTGGCGATTCCGTCAGTTGAAATCGGTCGCTTCGCTCCCGTTCTGTAGTTGAGTGTTTTCTCAGATCCGGATAAAAGCTGGTTGAGCGGGGACAAG
>Ga0114129_10017223_pt1 | contig 10292 bp, 6 predicted proteins | sample RhiMetdeltSRZDD1_FD_80071 | JGI IMG/M metagenome (GOLD analysis project Ga0114129, IMG submission 80071) | Populus rhizosphere microbial communities from Tennessee, USA - Rhizosphere MetaG P. deltoides SRZDD1 (version 2) (version 2) | ecosystem: Host-associated > Plants > Roots > Rhizosphere >... | reverse complement strand
TGGTGACTCGCATCGCTCCGGTCGACGTCGAGGGTTACCCTCGAGCGCACTACATCGAGAACATCGGCGCCCACGCCGACATCCATCTCGACTACATGACGCGCGAGAACCTGCTCACTGGCGGACGCCCGTTCGTGGAAGCGTTCACCGACATTGTGGTGGAGCAGATCCTCACCGCATCGGAGTGCCGGTATGCGGGTCCGCCGCAGTGTCCCCCGCCTTCCGCGACGACGGCCTCGAGCTCGTCGAGCGGCGGAGCCCCCTGAATGGAGTCTGCAAGCCGGTCTGCTGGGCCTGACAATAGTAGGTACTGACTACAACTTCCAATTCCCAACTCCCAAGATGACTCCTTGGGAGTGGGTAGTTGGAGGTTGGGAGTTGCCTGTCAGCGAAAGGTCTCTGTCGCTCCCGGTGGGGCCAACGCTGCCGGCCGTGCGAGTACACTCATCCTTGACATGAACCCGCCCTGGGTGTAGGAAACGTGCTGAAACGCACCCCTTCGCTTTCAGACGCGCCGGCTGAAGCCAGCACGGGAGGTATGAGATGACGAGACGACTGCTCGCGGTGCTCGGTGTGGTCGCGGTGATCCTCGCGGTCATCGTCCTGCTGAGGGTGGCGCCAGTCGGAATCGCTGGTCAAACCCCTGCTGCTGCGGGCTCTGCAACCAAGACCGCGTGGGGCGACCCGGACTTGCAGGGCATCTGGACCGACGAGTTTCAGACCCCGTTGCAGCGACAGGCCAAGTACGCGGGCAAAGAACTGTTCACGGAACAGGAACGCGCTGAACTGGACAACCAGCGAGCGGGGATTCTTCGTCGAGACCAACGTGTGGAGATCGGGACTGAACGCGACGTCGCCGGCGCGTACAACGCCGTGTTCCAGTCAATCAAGCATACGGGCAAGCGAACATCGCTGGTCGTCGATCCGGCTGATGGCCGAATTCCTCCCGTGACGCCTGCGGCGAAACAGCGGAGCGACGCGGATCGTGAGTTCCGGCTCGCGCTCCTCCAAGCCACGCAAACCTGCAAGAATCACGACGCCGCGTGTGCCGGCGGGAAGTACGGACCACCGTCGCCGAGACGAGCCGAGGTCCCGTCCTTCTACAACACGGGACGACTCAATCGGTCCGACAATCCGGAGGACCGCAGCATGACGGAGCGATGCATGGCCGCGGTGCTGCCCGATTTTGGTGGCTACCGCCGGATCGTTCAGTCTCCTGAAGCCGTTTCGATCTTCTACGACGTGGGCCAGGGGCAGGGATGGCAGCGCACCATCCCCCTGAACGGCGGGCCGCATCTTCCACAATCCATCCGCGAGCGGTTCGGGGATTCGCGGGGCCACTGGGAGGGCAACACGCTCGTCGTCGACGTCACCAATTTCTCTCCCAAGAGCGACTTCATGGGCGCGCGCGAGAACCTGCACCTCGTCGAGCGTTGGACGCGCGGCGACGCGAAGACGCTCGAGTATTCCGTCACGATCGAGGATCCGACGACGTGGACGAAGCCGTGGACCGTCAAGCAGGAAATGACCAGGCAGGACGAGCAGGCGAACAGGATTTACTACGAGCCCCGGTGTCATGAAGGGAACTACGGCTTGCCGGCGTTGCTCAGTGGCACGCGCGCAGAAGAGGCCGCTTTCGCCAAGGGGCGCGGCCCCAATCCGGCGACAAAGGACTCGGCCACGGATTTCGGCGCCGAAGGCGGCGTGGATGCGTTGACAGGAAATTAGGATTCCCCATGCGTAACCGGTTCAAAAGGTCGCTCATTGCGACAGGCATTGCCGCAGCCACAGTGGGCGCCGTCGTCACGGTGTCGATGACACGGACCACGGGCCAGGTGTCGCGAACGGCGCGCACGGCGGACGGCAAGCCCAACTTCGGCGGAGTGTGGCAAGCCAACAACGAGGCGAACTGGGATCTGCAGGCCCATCAGGCGCGTCCGGGGGCCGTGACGCAACGGGGCGTGTACCCATATGCCTACGCCGAGGTGCCTGCGGCACCGGTGCTGGCTCTCGGCGCTGCCGCGGGAGTTCCCGGATCACTCGGCGTCGTGCAGGGTGATGCGCAGATTCCTTACACGCCGGAGGCCCTGGCCAGAAAACAGGAGAACGCCGCCCACTGGATCGACCGCGATCCGGAGCTCAAGTGCTATCTGCCGGGAATACCCCGCGCGATGTACATGCCCTATCCGTTTCAGATCGTCCAGAGCTCGACGAAGATCGAGATGGCCTACACGTTTTCGAATGCCGCCCGCGCAATCCACCTGGATAAAGTCGAAGGCCCGCCCGACGACACGTGGATGGGCCACTCGGTCGGCCGCTGGGAAGGGGACACGCTCGTCGTGGACGTGACGCACTTCAACGACAAGACCTGGTTCGACAGAGCCGGAAACTTTCATAGCGACGCATTGCATGTCGTTGAGCGGTTCACGCCAATCACGCCCGACGCCCTTCGTTACGAGGCGACGATCGAAGATCCGAAAGTCTTCACGCGCCCCTGGAAAATCGCGATGCCGATCTACCGGCGCCTGGAGCCGAACATTCAACTCCTCGATTACCCATGCATCGACTTCGCGGAGGAGTTCTTGTACGGAAATCTTCGCAAACAGCAGCTGGTCAAGCATTGGGAAGGCGAGACCATCGTCGTCGACATCAAGCGCAAGGTTCCGCCCGGCGAGCGCCTCTATGAATGGTACGGAAAGTAAGCTGAGGAGGCTGTTTCGATGTCAATGAAGCTAACGGTTGTTGTGATGGGCGTGGGTCTGTTTTTCGCGGGAACCGCGGTGTCGGTGCGGGCGCACCACGCATTTGCCGCCGAATTCGACGCGAAAAAGCCGGTGCATTTCGAGGGCACGGTCACGAAGATGGAATGGGTCAATCCGCATGTGTGGCTCCACATCGATGTGAAGAAGCCGGATGGGACCGTGGAGAACTGGGCGTTCGAGGCCGGGACCCCCAACGTGCTATTCCGGCGGGGCTTTACGAAGCAGTCGCTGCTGCCGGGAACGAAAGTCGTCGTTGACGGGTATCAGGCGAAGGACGGGTTGAAGAGGGCTAACGGCCGGGACCTCACGTTCTCCGATGGACGCAAGATGTTTCTCGGTTCGTCCGGCACTGGCGCCCCGTATGAATTGACACCCAACAACCAGAAGGTGCCGCCCAAGAATTAGCGGCCACTTTGCTGGCACGTGGCGGGCCAGCCCTGGCGGCATGCGAGAGCTTCCAGGGCGGCTCGACTCCGCTCGGCGATCGGACCTTTACTGCCCCTCAGGATGATTGGGTAGTCCTCGAGCGTCGGCGGCGCGGTCGCCAATGTGCCGGCGATGGTCACGCTGTTGGCGTTCACGCACGCAGGCGTAAACCCGAGCGCGCATCCGCGCCGTATCGATTCCGCCGCGCCTGCATGATCGAGCTCGCGTTGAGCCTGAAGGATACCGAGCTCGTTACACGCCCAGCCTGATCCGCGGTCGCAGCGGTTCGACACGACGTTTTCGAAGGAAGGGCAGGCGTACGCCCGCTCGTCTTTGCAGGCCTGCTGCCAGAATGGCAGCCACTGGCCAGGGTGGCTGTCGCCGACTCCTTGCGCAGCGCTCATCACCGCAAACACGATCGCCCACACCGACATGTACGCAAGGTGTCGCTGGCGGGGCGCCAGCCATTGGGCGAGCGCTCCAGGATCAAAAGCGCGCAGCAGCTTCGAACGCGCCGCGTGATCGATCAGCGTGATCGACAGGTTCAAGATCGGAACCTGCAGAAGCTTGTCGTAAAAGGTCGGCAGGCCCGCGCTCCCGAGCAGCTCGTACAAAGCGACGGTGCTGAGCCCGTAGAGTGCGCCGAAGATCACACGCCCCAGCTCCGTGCGTGGCGAGGTGGACGGATCGGTGAACAGCAGGTGCATGCCGAGGAAGACGGCAATCGGGATGTACGAATCGTAGAAGAAGTAGATTCCTGTTGCCGCGTAGTACAGCAGTCCGAACAGGTAAGTGGTCACCACCGCCGACATCGTCATCGTGGTCACGCCGAAGAAGTACTGGCCCGGCAAGCCGATCAGAAAGAGCATCAAATACATGTGCGGCGGATAGAACTGCGTGCTCGCAATGTCCTGGGCCCACGTGAGGTCGCTCCTGCCCGTGACGATCAGGCCAAGCGAAAACACGGCGAGTGGAAACGACGAGGGGTTGAAGATGTGGGCGCGCCGGCCCTCCTTGTCCCAGCGGATCAGTTCTTTGGCGGCGAAACCGAGCGCCACCATGAGGAACTGCAGGTAGAACCAGTCCGGCTTGAACGAGAGGAACAGGTTGATGCTGAAAATGACGGGGAACGGACCGAACCCCAATGTGCAGGTGTCGCGCCGTGACCAGCTGAGGAGCATGTCGAAGGCGTATGCGAACAGCAACTGGGCGGCAATGAGGTAGGCCGAGTCGTACACCGGACGCCAGTACCAGCCCCAATACAGGAGGACCGAGCCCTGTGCACACGCCTGGAGATAGTGCTGCTTCCGCACGACGATCTCCAGCGTCAGCGTGCGGCCCGTGCGGAGTGCCGATGCCAGGAGCACGGCATTCCATCCAATCAGTACCGCCGCGGCGCCAAGAAACGCTCGCAACAGGGACGCGTTCTGCCGCACGGAATCCAGGAACGCGAAGGCAACGAGGCCCGACGTGAAGAGGAGGGGAAGGCCAAGCCCGCGCAGACCGCGGAATCCGGAGCGTACCGGACCGCCTGGCGTCGATAGGACTTCGTACGAGCCGAAGCGCGTACCGGGCGCAATCGACATTTCAGGTAATGGGCGAAGTATATCGGGGTTTTCGCCGCGACCTCTCTACCCGCAGCCGGCACGGCTCTGTCCGACGCGAAGGATTTCGTCCCATCGAACCAGCGCTCCGGCAAGAGCAATCCTGGTCATTTCCGTGCACCAACTTACCCTTCATAAAAAAAGTTGTGCTCTTAGGCCCTCAGACCTAACGCGGGCCGAACAACGTCCGATAAGAGGGGTGCAGCTCTGGGAAACACAATGCCGGTTTGCCTCTATTCGCGAATGGATGAGCTACAGCGTGAACTGCAAAGTGAATCACATGGCCAAGCGCAGTCATCATCTCGCCCGGATTTCTTGCTGCCTCCTGCTAGCTCTATCTGCCGCGACCCCTTTAAGCGCCCAGGGCCAACTTTCAAAACTCGACTCGGCTCTGCGTTCGTCTCTGCAAAGCGGCGGCAACGCTGACGTTTCCGTCATCGTTCGGTTGCAGCCCGGATATCGAGGCACCGTTCGCAACCAGCTGGAAGCCGAAGGACGCTCCGTGGCGGCCGAGCACGCGCTCATCAACGCGATCAGTCTGCGCGTGCCTGTCAACGCCTTGGCGGGCCTGACCAACAATCCGAACATCTCGTCGATCTCGAGCAACGTGAGACTGGAGGCGAGCCAGGCACCCGCTCCACCCTCGAATGGGGCGGTGTTGCGGTCTACGCTGGGATTGAGCGCTGTCTCGCCGCGGGGAACCAACATTGGCGTTGCCGTGTTCGATTCGGGTATCTATCCGTCCGCTGACTTCGGCAATCGCATCACCGCGTTCTACGACTTCACGCACGGCGGCATCGCATCTGCCCCGTACGACGACTACGGTCACGGGACGCACGTTGCTGGGCTCATCGGCGGCAGCGGTCTACTGTCAGGCGGCGTGTACCAAGGTGTGGCCCCAGGGGCGAGGCTCATCGGTGTGAAAGTGCTCGACGCGACCGGCGTCGGATCGGTGAGCACGGTGATCAGCGCGCTGGAGTTTGTCACCACGAACAAGACGGGCCTCGGCGTCGACGTGATCAATCTGTCGTTGGGCCATCCGATTCTCGAGCCGGCGAGTACAGATCCGCTGGTCGCGGCCGTGGAAGCCGCCGTTCGCGCTGGGATCGTCGTGGTCGTGGCCGCGGGCAATTACGGCATGAATCCGACCGCGAACCTGCCGGGGTACGCCGGCATCGTGTCGCCCGGCAATGCCCCATCGGCGATCACGGTGGGATCGATGAATCCTAAAAAGACCGTCGCCAGGTTCGACGATCGCATCGATCCGTACAGCTCCCGCGGACCATCCTGGTACGACGGCTTTGCGAAGCCGGACGTGGTCGCGCCGGGACGGACGTTAACCGCGGCCGCCGCACCTGGGAGCACGTTAGCGACCGCCCACCCGTCGCTGCTCGTTGCCGGTGCATCAACGGGCGCAGACTACATCACGCTCAGCGGCACCAGCATGGCGGCGGCAGTGGCGAGCGGAATTGCGGCCATCACGATTGACGCGAACCGATCGGCGTATCCGAATCCGAAACCGGCGCTGCCGCCCAATGCCATCAAGGCGATCCTGGAATTCACCGGCCTGACGATGACCGACGGAACGGGGACTCCGTACGATCCTCTGGTTCAGGGGATGGGGGCCGTCAACGCAGCTGGCGCGATCGCCCTCGCGACGGCGATCGACACAGCGGTCCCATCGGGAGGATGGTGGCTCGCGAGCAGTGTGGATCTGCACACGACGATCGCTGGCGAGATTAATGGCTGGTCACAATTGATCGAGTGGAACAACCGTGCAGGGCAGGGCACAGCCGTCTTCATCAATCTGCCGGTCTGGGGCGCCAACATTCTGTGGGGCGACAACATCCTCTGGGGGGACAACATTCTGTGGGGCGACAACATCCTGTGGGGCGACAACATCCTGTGGGGCGACAACATCGTGTGGGGCAACAACATCCTCTGGGGTGACAACATCCTCTGGGGCGACAACATCCTCTGGGGCGATCACGCCCCCTGGAGCGACAACATCCTGTGGGGTAACAACATCCTCTGGGAAGACGAGAAGCTCTGGGACGCCGTTTCGCCGAGTCCGTAATCAGCAGTCGCCCCAACCGAGGATGAAACCAGGATCCTGAACCGTAGTCGAGAAGCCTAAAGCCCGAAAACCAGAAGAAGAAGTACCGATGAGAACTCTCCCACGGCCCGCTCAAGCGTACGTCGTCGGTGTCGTGTTAATCGGCATGGTGTGGTTTGGTATCTCGTTACGCGCGGCGAATTTCGACCGGCTGCCGCTGTTCATCGGCCTCCTGATCGCGTCAATGGTGTCTGCCGCGCGCTTCAAGGTACGGCTGCCGATGATGACCAACCTATCGACGATGTCAGGGTCCTGTGCGGCCGATTTTGCATCGCTCCTGCTCCTGGGCCCGCCCTTGACGATGCTGGTGACGGCGGCAGGCGCGTGGTCTCAATCGACATTCCATACGCGGAGCGCGAATCCGCTGTACCGCAAGCTGTTCAACATTGCGTCTCTCGGGATCACGATTCAAGCAGCCGGATTGGCGTACCGGCTGGCAGGTGGCTCTTTCGGCCATCTTAGCTGGCCGGATGCGGCGACACCGCTCCTCGCCGCGACGCTCGTTTACTTTGTCGTGAACACCGGTACGGTTGCCATTGCAGTGGCGCTGACGACCGGGCAGTCTACCGTCCGGGTATGGCTCCACGATTTCACCTGGGGCGCGCCGAGCTATTTCATGGCCGCCGGCGCCGCAGTGGTCGTGGCGGTGGTCGTTGAACGCTCCCTGTACGGGTTTCTGCCCCTGGCGATGGCTCCGATTTACTTGACCTACCGCGGCTATCAGACATACGCGGGACGCCTGGAGGACGAGCGTCGTCACCGGGAGGTCATCGAGTCGCTGAACGAGGGGATGTTTGTGTTGCGCTACGACGGATCCGTCGAGTTGTGGAACGACGCGCTCGAACGCATTACGGGGATCAACCGTCAGGAGGTCCTGAATCATCAGTTGTGTGACGCGGTTCCTGGTTTTCTGCAGACGAGCGTGCCGGACGCGGTGCGCGACACGTTGCAGGGCGGCGCGCCGGCTATCCTGCAGCACGTGGAATTCCAAGCTGGGGACACCACTCGCGTTTTGTACGTGCGGCTCCTGCCGTTTACCACGGGCGTGACTGGATTCGTCGGGGACATCACCGACCGCACGCTCGCGGAGGAAGCGCTGAGGCGGAGCGAAGAGCGGTATGCGCTGGCGCTCGCCGGCGCGAACGACGGCATCTGGGACTGGGATCTCGTGCACGACATCATGTACGTGTCGCTCCGGTGGAAGGCGATGCTGGGGTTTGCGCCGGACGAGTTGACCGCAAACGCCGACGAATGGTTCGGGCGCGTTCACCCTGATGACATCGGCCCACTCAAGACTGCGATAGCGGCGCACCGCGCCGACCAGTCCGGCCACTTCGAGCACGAGCATCGCGTCTGTCACCACGATGGTGAGTATCGGTGGATGCTCTGTCGCGGCGTCGCTGTCACCAACACCGAGGGCGGCGCCGTGCGGATGGCGGGATCGTTAACCGACGTCACCGAGCGCCACGTCATTCAGGATCAGTTGCGGCACGCCGCGTTACACGACACGCTTACCGGTCTTCCCAACCGCGCGCTGTTCATGGAGCTGCTCGAACAGGCGCTCGCGCGATCGAAGCGCTCCGGCGATCGGCTCTTCGGCGCGTTGTTCGTCGATGTGGATCGATTCAAGGTCGTGAACGACAGCCTGGGGCATCTCATCGGCGATCAGCTGCTCATCGAAATCACCAGGCGCCTCCACGCATGCCTCCGCCGCGGCGACGTCATCGCGCGCCTCGGCGGCGACGAGTTCACGATTCTCCTCAATGAGCTTCGGAACCCGGCCGAAGCCATTCAGATCGCATCGCGCATTCAGGAATCATTCGCCGTTCCATTCCAGCTCGACGAGCACGAAGTGTTCGTGACCGCCAGCATCGGATTGGCGTTGAGCTCCATGGGCTATACGAACGCGGAAGACATTCTTCGCGATGCCGACACAGCGATGTACCGGGCGAAGGCGCTCGGCAGCAACCGGCAGGAACTCTTCGACGTCAGCATGCAGCCGCGCGCGATGGACCGGTTGAACATGGAGAACGAGATTCGCACCGGCGTGGAACGCGGCGAGTTTCACCTGTGCTACCAGCCGATCGTCGCGCTTGCGAGCCAGCAACTGGTGGGTTTTGAAGCCTTGCTTAGATGGACGCGCCGAGACGGGCGCACCATCATGCCGGACGAGTTCATTCCTCTCGCGGAGGAAACCGGGCTCATCGACATCGTCGGCATCTGGACGCTGCGCGAGGCCTGCAGGCAACTCGGCGCGTGGGACGAGCGCTTCCCGGTCATGTCCGAGCGTGGGATGATGGTCAACGTCTCCACCCGCCAGTTGATGCACCCGGCGTTCATCGAACATGTCGCGGCCGCAATTCGCGACGCCGGGATCGAACCGGACCGGTTGCGCCTGGAAATCACGGAGACGGCCCTGATGCACAGCCCCGACGCGGCGGCGACAGTGCTTGGCGAGCTTCGAGCGTTAGGCGTTCAGGTGTATCTCGACGACTTCGGGACAGGCTATTCGTCCTTGAGCTACCTCCACCGGTTCCCGGTGAACACGCTGAAGATCGATCGCTCGTTTGTCCGCAGCCTTGCGGACAAGCGCGAGCAGCCCGCCATTATCGAGAGCATCGTCGCGCTGGCCCGGAGCGTTGGCGCCAATGTAATTGCCGAGGGCGTCGAGACCCAGGATCAAGCGAAACGGCTGCGACAGATGGGGTGTGGCTACGCGCAAGGCTTCTTCTTCTCCAGGCCGCTCACTCCAGTCGCCGCGGAAGCCTTCCTGGCTCGCTCCGCCCGTTCTCATGCGGAGTTGGTTGGAAGATTATCTCCACCAAGCGTGGCCAATGTTCACTGAGTCGCCAGCAAGCCCCCCCTAGCGTTGGCGGAGGCTGGTCAAGCTGTTTCAGCCACGCCGCCGGCGAGCACGTGTGACGATGAGGCCTGCTATCCCGGTGCCGAAAAGCAGAATCGATGCAGGTTCAGGAATGGGCGTGGTTTCGACGATCAAACGCTGGATGCCGGCGCCGGAGCTGCCACTGAACATCGCCTCGTTCTCGCCACCACCCGGAGAGATCGATATCAGCGCCCCGCCTATCGAGAAGAAATTGCCGGCGCCAGCCGAAATGTCCGCCAGTGCGGCAGCCGTGAGCACGAAGGTCAACGTGCTGAGCGTCGGCGTTCCAGTGTAGTCGTTCACGCCAAACGTGCCATAGATTGTTCCGCTTCCGAGATCATTGAAGATGCTGGCATTGGTGCCAGTGTGGTCGTTCAATGTCGCCGCAGGCGTGGAGACGTCGAACAACCTGATGGTCTCGCTTGCATCGGTGCTGTCGTATAAGTACCTCGCCAATTCGAGGGTCGCGCCGGTGACCGTTTGATCCGTGAGATTGAGCG
>Ga0114129_10017222_pt1 | contig 10292 bp, 14 predicted proteins | sample RhiMetdeltSRZDD1_FD_80071 | JGI IMG/M metagenome (GOLD analysis project Ga0114129, IMG submission 80071) | Populus rhizosphere microbial communities from Tennessee, USA - Rhizosphere MetaG P. deltoides SRZDD1 (version 2) (version 2) | ecosystem: Host-associated > Plants > Roots > Rhizosphere >... | reverse complement strand
CAGCAATGTCAGCGTTTGTCCAACCGCAGGTTCTATCAGCTTTGAGTAAAATATAAGCATTAACAATCGTACTGCGCTTGGCCTTGTTCTTTGAGATAATCTCTCGTAATGCAGCACGTTCGGGGGTTGTCAAGTCTACGACGTATCTGATGGCCATCACATCTCCCTTACGTTGAGATTGGAATGGCCATATTTTAGCAGAATATTTTATCGTGACAAAGCACTAGTCGCAACGGTGCAGGAAGTCTACGAAGCCCAATATGGGAAGGAGCACGGCGGCGCGACAGCAGCGGTGGTACGTGCACTCAACGCAGCACAGTCTCAGGTGGTGATACAGGTCTACTCCTTCACCTCTGCTCCTATTGCCAAAGCGCTCGTGGAGGCGCACAAGCGCGGGGTAAAGATCCTCGCAGTCCTCGACAAATCCAACGAGACCAATAAATACAGTGCCGCCACGTTTCTGAACAACTTTGGCATCCAGCCGCGCATTGATGCGGAGCACGTGATTGCTCACCGCAAAGTGATAGTGATCGACTCGAGGACGATCATTATAGGCTCGTTCAACTTCACCAAAGCGGCCGAGGAGAAGAATGCCGAGCATATGCTCGTGCTCACAGATGCGCCCGATCTGGCCGCGGCGTATGAGGCGAATATCCGTATGCATGCCAGTCATGCGCATTCCTACCTTCGACAAGCAGCAGCGGGATCGTCAGGCACATCGCTGGGGACGGGCATGGGAAATGGTGAGGTGCGGGATAAGAAGCACAGTAAAATCTATCGCCTACCGAGCTGTCGGGGCTACACAGACATGAATGCGGCTTCCAGCATCGTATTTGCGAGCGAAGTAGAGGCGCAGCAGGCGGGGCATCGGAAAGCGAAGAATTGCCGGTGAGCGCGGGGCCATTGTATCCTGAAAGCGTATCAGCGCACTCCTCTCCTGCGCTCCTCAATACTCTACCTGCAATGTCAGACTCTCCTCTACTCGACATTGCTGGCGATTATAGAGCCACATAATTACTCGCCAGGAGCCAACATTTATCCCCGTAGCGCCATGAAACCACGCCACAGGTAGGAAACTCTCTTCCACAGATCAAAACCCGCTGTAGTGGCGCAATGATAATGCTCCTACGGTTACATAGTGGAGTGCTCCTATATGAGCAGCGCACGTTCCCCTCGCCCTTGGGGAAAACTCGTTTTCTGGCGACGGTAACCGGTGATACCTGGGGTGTCTGAGCGTTCTGCCCATGGGGTGAGCATCGCAACGCCTGTTTTTCTTCCCGGTCACATGATCCCTTTTCCTCGAATTCGTGATCTGCGGAAATGGCCTTGACACGGCTCCAGCGTCTTCCTATTATGTACCTTCTTCAGAAGGCTGCAGTACACGCAGATGCTCTCTGACGTGCCTTGGTGAAGGTCTGGAGGCGCTATGGCGAGAACCTCAAGAAAGGGAGTACACGTACTGGCCATGGAGTCGAAGCGGAGCAGACGTATCAGACGACGACAGGGGCACCCGCCCTGTCCCCATTGTGATCAGCCGGACACTTCCTTACTGCGTCTCGTGTTGATCGGCGAAATCCTCCGTGCCGATGAGACCCTACTCGTGCTCCTCGCGGACGTGTTGCAGGCCTCTGGCCTGCTGTATCTCTCCGAGGAGCCCACGGCTCGACCCGTGCGGCGACAGCAGGGCACGGTGCATCCGTTCCGTCAGTCAGACGCAGACCGGCAGTGAGCGCTGAGGAGCACGCGGCGCGTGCTCCTCCACGGACCTGTCCTGAATTTGTCACCCTCTCCCATGCTCTCTGGGAGAGGCCCAGGTGCGTCACGCGCTCACGGCGTGCGACTCCCCCAAGGCAGGCCTAGACGCCCTGCGCCGGTGGCTGCGTTCCCGTTTGCTGGCCAATCCTTCTATGCCCTTCTCGAGAAACCGCTGCACCCACTTGTACACAAAGCGCCGGCTGATCCCGACCGTGGCGGCAATGTCCGTGATCGGCATGCCATCAGCAAGGAGTAAGATAATCCGCGCCCGGCGGACACGCCCGGCCGCAATCGTGGTCGCGCGTTGCCACGCCAGGAGTGTCCGGCGTTGGCCAGGCGTGAGGCGGATCGTCAGAGAGGTTTTGCGTCCACGAGCCATATCGAGACCTTCCAGGCAGGAGAATATGGGTCCTATGGTCACCTATCAGAAAGTATACATGTTGTCTCAAACTTTGCAGGACACCATAACCGTATCTCATGCAGAGTAACATGTCTCGGTAGATGAATATTTCCACGTTCACCACTCCCTGCTCCAGTCGTGTTAATGCATGTGCCAGCAGCGCATTGACTAAGCGCGTCATCGGCATCTGTAATCTCTTCGCCCATTGGTAGAGCTGTCGGATATGCTCATCAGCAATCTTTGGCTGATAGAGGCCATGCTGAGCCATCGTCGTCTCCTCTTGGGTGTGCATTATGACAGCAGTGTGCGGGATTCGTCATCCCAGGTAGCAGGCAGATTGTCTTCACAGTGCAGTGCGTACTCAACCGAATCAGGCAAGTTTTCATCAAAGTAGCAGACAACCTCCAGGTCATCCCCAAAGTCATGCAGAAATGATTTGACAGCAAGGTGCACCTTCAGGTTCAGGGCCAAACTTTTTGCGAAGCAGGGCAACGAAGCGCTGGCATTCGGCGCGGGCGCGGGGCATATAGTCAGCCAGTCTGGCGCTCAGATATGCATATTGGGGAGTTTGATCGGCAGGTAAGATATCACGACGACTTTGGCCTGCTCAGGTATGCCAACATTGGTAACGTTTTGATCTCTCACGGCTCTTTCTGTAAATGGGCTGAGGCTCAAGAACTTTCGGAGTTTGAAGAAATCGCCAAGAAAGACCTCAACCATGACTGGCGGCATTATCTTGATCCGCTATGACGTTCCGCTGCTTACCAACGGTGCGGCGAGGGTAAATGGGTTTTGATCGAACGAGGAGAAGGGTTTGCTTGATATCAGAGGAGCATGAAACGGCAATAGACCCGCCATGGGGCTCCCTTACATAACGTCGCAGTCGTGTACCCGTACTCAGGACGGCTCTGTTCATGTCTGCTCTGTCTTCAAAGTGACAGAAGCCCAAGGAAATGACCCGCCAAGCTGTACGCACCTTCGCGATCTATAAAGGGAGATGATCCCCCGCCTCAAAAAGCTCATCATGCTGAGAGCGCTTGCCCGTATCGGCTTTGGTCTTTCCTATGTGTTTTGGCGGTAGTCGATGCATATTGTGAGCCACGATACCCACAGGAACGGGAGGGAGGAGAAAAAAACGGGGTACTGCCACAAGCAGTACCCCACAGAGTGCAATGACCGCAGAAAATAGAGCATACAGATATCTTTGCATATACCGCGTCCCATGTTGAAGCCCTGCTCGCCTCCTGCTCACCGAGCAGGGCTTCGGGGCCAAAGATGGAGTTTGTTCCCTCCAGGAGCGGAAAGAGTATAAAGGATAAAAAATAAGAATGCAACAATTACAAAAATTAATCTCGGCTCAATTATGGCTACTCTGAAGCGAAGCGGATGCGGGAGGGGATGCGTGCGGCAGAGCGGTAACCGTAAACACAAAAACAATACTTAAGGGGGAACCGGCCTATGAAACACCTGGATACGATTGATTCTGCTTTTTGTCGTGGTATTCATGCAGACCCGGCTGCTGTTGGAGTCGTTGTCCGAAACCATGGAAGAGTGAGGTATGTCTGTTTCTCACAGGAAGCCCTGCTGCATCGGGAGAAGAACAGCGCTTCTCGTGAGAATACACGCAGTAGAAGTATGATGTTGAGGGGATGAAAGTTCAAGAGAAAGGATTGGAAGTAGTGAAGCCCTGCCCGGCAGGTAGGAAGAGAGCAGAGCTTCATGGGAACTACCTATGCCCCGTGTGTTGGAGGCAGGAAAGAGTATAAAGGATACAAAATTTTTTTCAATATCACGTTCACATTACTAGCCGAAAATCGCATATTAGGATGGTGAGTTTGCTCAAGTGATGAGATCTGGAACAACGGCATATTTTTGGTCCTCTATCCGTCTTGCACACTCCAAGTAAGTGCGAGTCACGGTCAAGGCTGTGAGCATGTCTCTCAGTCTCCCTGCTAAACCGCTATCCGAACCGGGGCGAGATGTTGTCAAGCCCACGATAACGCGACCAGTTTCAGCGTGGATACTGCTCCGACAGCGTATGAATACGCTGGCTCAACGTGGTCTGCTCCGGCGCGCCTGACTGCCGCCGCTTCGTACTGCGGTGCCGCGCCAAGCCCCGGCAGACTCGCCGCTCACTGACGTCATACGTCTGTTCGAGATAGGTGGCCGCCTGGCGCTTGGCAGTCAGGCTTACCAGGTTTTTCCCAGCACATCCTTCAGTATCCAATTGTCCAGGGTGAGTTCCCCGACCAGCCGTTTCAAGGCGGCATTCTCCCGTTCCAGCGTCCGCAGACGCTTAGCCTCCGAGACTTCTATGCCCCCAAACTGCCGGCGCCAGCGATACAACGTCTGTTCGGCGATATTGTGCTGACGGCAGACCTCGCGGACGTTGTCCAGCGTCTCGGCCTCATGCAAAATCCGAATAATCTGTTCTTCCGAAAAGCGCTTACCCTTCATCGTACCTCCAATCAATATGCGATAAACCTGACATATCAACTGGACCCATTATAAGGGGGCAAGTCATCCAACCCTTCAAGGCGCGGGTCTTCGACTACGCGCCTTGTACCAGTGCCGGCATATGTTCGCTTCACTTACGTTACAGGCAGGCGAAGACCCGGCATGGGTAGCACGGATGATGGGGCATGCCACGACAAAGATGCTCTATGAGCGGTGTCACCGCTTTATCCAGCATCGGAGCCGGAGGGATGGAGAGCTCTATCTCAAGCGTCTGGAGGGGTGATCTGTCACCAATCTGTCACCAGCAAAAAAATCGGGGTTGCGTTATGCACGCAACCCCTTCTTTTTTTTCGAGCGGGGCCGACGAGACTCGAACTCGCGACCTCCGGCGTGACAGGACAGCGGAGCAGCCAGGCTCCCGCCATTTTCCGACGTTTCCACGCGTTTTCTGAGGCCACAACACGCCGTCCGCAGTCTCAAGGGTTCACCAAGGGACCCATAAAAAAAGGGGTAGAATGGCTCGAATTCCATCCTACCCCCTCAAAAACAACCATGCTGGACATGATGGTAGCCTACCCCTCTCGCTGCCGTCAAGTGCAGATTTTTTCTCGTTCTCCAGTCTGCGTATTAAGCGAAGACCGTAACGTCCGGGAGGTGAACCATGTCTAATGGTCCTTCCCTCTCTGAGATCCAGCGCTTCTTTGAGTTGCTTTATCCAGACATTGAGGATGGCTGGCTTGTCCTCTCCCGACCCGATCCAGACTCTACCCATGTCCATCCGAAGACTGGCAAGCGCTGGCTCCGGTCAGAGTGGCTCGACTTAGCCCAGACGTCCCTCGCCCGTGCCGCAGAGATTGCGGCCACGCTCAGCCCGCAGGACACCGTGTACTTTGGCGTAGCACTCCAACGTCCAGACTGCATACCAGGCCCCCATCACCGCAGTACCAACGCCGGCGCTTACGTGGTTCCTGGGCTGTGGTTTGATCTCGACTTAGCATATGGCCAGCATGCCGCAAGCACGCTGCCTGCGACCGATGCTGAGGCCCTCGACTTTCTTGCGTCGCTGCCAGCGCCCCCCAGCCTCATTGTCCATAGTGGCGGGGGTCCTGTATGGGCATTGGCTCTTGAAGGAGCCCTACCTCATCACTACGCCCGCGGAGCATGACGCCATCAAGCAGCTCTCGGCGCGGTTCACGCATACCCTCGTCATGGCTGGGAAGCAACGCGGCTGGACGCTGGATGCTCTTGGGGACCTTGCGCGGGTGCTGCGTCCGCCAGGGACGATCAATTTTAAATATGGCAAGCTCGTCGAGGTTGTACACGAAGGCGGGGTACGCTACAACCCCAGCGATTTTGACTGGCTCCTCGAGTTCCCAACGCCAGCCCAAGCCACCCACGGGGGCGCTGCCATTGCTGGGCAGCCTGATTTGGTAGCGATTGCTGAGCACTACGGCACCAGCTTCGAGCAGAAATCCCAGACTGAGCTCGCGGGCGCGCATCCGCAGCATGGGAGCAGCACTGGCGACAATTTCAATGTTAACGTTGCCAAAGGCCTGTGGCACTGCTGGCGGCATGGCACGGGTGGGGATGCGCTGGCCCTCATTGCCGTGTGTGAAGATCTCATCCCCTGCGAGGCTATGCGCCCTGGAGCACTGTGCGGGGCCATCTTCACCCACGTTGTCACGATTGCCACGACCACCTTTGGCGCAAACATTCCACCGCAGAGGCAAGCCACACCCGAGGCACGACGCCAGTGGCGACTGCAGCAGGCAACCCATTGGCGTGCCTGCGCAGGAACTCAGCGCGGTTCTCTTCCTACTATGACCATAGAGGAGACAGCGCGATGGCGATGACCCTGCACATCTTTAGCAGCGCACTCAAGGCCATAGTGGCCCCCGGATGGGAGATCCTTGCCACCCAAGGCAAACGCACGAACCGGGGGAATCAGACGACCGTCAAACTCTATAACGGCTCCCTCCAGGCCACGGATACTATTAACTTCGGGCTGAAGAAGGAGCGCGATGCCCTTTTTACGGACTGGGCTACTCTTACAGGAGTTCCAGTCGATGCCGTCAAACATGCACTCCTGGACATTGAAGACCAAGTCGAAACGCTCCTGCGCCAACTCGAGGCTACGAGTGCTCCCCCTCCAGGCGCTACCGACCCATGGCGCGCCAAATTGCTCCGCACACGTACTGGGGACCTCAAAGAGTGTGCAAGCAACTATACGCTCTTCTTCACTGAGCATCCCCAGTGGCAGGGGCGATTGTGGTGGGATGTCGTGCATGAACGGACCATGTGGGACACTAAGAGCATCGATATGGCCATGGTGTCGCATATCGCGGCCTGGCTCGGCATGCATGAAAAGTTTGCCGTCCATAACCTTATGTTGCTCCGGCAGCAGCTCACCGCCGTCTGTCAGGCTACGCCGCGCGATGTGATTCAGGAGTGGCTGACCGGGCTCCCACCCTGGGACGGTACGACACGCCTGGAGACGTGGCTTCTCCGGGCGGGAAACGCGGCGGACACGCCGGTCAATCGCTTTATCAGCCGTCTCATTCCCCTGTCCCTCGTGCATCGGGCCTTCCATCCCGGCGCCATGTATCGGTATGTCGTGATCGTGGAAGGCGATGAGGATATTGGCAAAAGCAAACTGCTGCGCCAGCTCGGAGACCCGTGGGCCAAATCCTTAAGTGCCAAACTCGATAGCAAAGAAGTCTACATGCAGCTCAAGGGCGTGTGGCTGGCAGAATTTGCCGAGTTGGAAGCCCTGGGGAAGGCCGATGAAGCGCGGATCAAAGCGTTTATCAGCGACGTCGTCGATCATTATGTTCCCAAATACGAGAACAACCCGACCGACCAAAAGCGCCGGACCGTGTTTGTTGGCACGATTAATGAGCAGGAATATCTCAAGGGGACCACAGGCAACACCCGGTTCTTCCCCATCAAGGTGTCTGCGCCACTCGATGAGCAGTACCTCACGGACATCCGCGAGCAGCTCTTTGCCGAGGCCATGGTCTTCCTCGCCCAGCCAACCAACGCCACGTGGTGGCATATTCCCGCGGCGATCCAAGGGGAACTGGCCGATCTCCGCGAAGAGCGCCGCGTGCCCAACCCTTACGTCGACCATCTCTATACGTGGCTCGAACAGCACGGCATCACGACTGAAATTCCCTGGGACCGACTCGCACAGGAGTATCTCGAACTCCCAAAGGAGAAATGGAAAGACCTCCCGCTGCAACACAAGATGGGGGAAGCCATGCGCCTCCTTGGGTGGGAATCCAAGGTGATACGGCCCAAGGGCACCCCGCTCGTCCCACGCCCACGGCCGTATAGGGCGTGGATATCGGCGAAGCATCGGCAGCATTCGAAGCATGCGACCTGCCCGCAATGTCACGCGCAGGCGCCCAGGACTATCCCCACGAGTGGGGGGCATAGCTGTTTATCCTGTTGCCATCAGTGGGCTTGCCTCTCGTGTAGATAGGGTCAAAATGCGTTCTGTCTTTTTCTTTCAATGCTGTAACACTGGTTACAGCACCAGGGCAGAGATGGGGATCACTGTTACAGCATTATTTTTCAATGTGGTAACAGTGGTAACAGTGGCAATAGCGGGAAAACACTATAGGGGAAATGCTCACATAGGGATATAGAAAACGCGTGTTCTCTCATAGAGAGTGTGCAGAAAGGAGTGTTACACAGTGTTTCCACTGTTACACAATTGATTTTATTGTAGTTATTTTACAATGGGGTACTGTTACCAGGTGTTACCAACTCAGAGAAGGTCAGCCAGTCGCGCGAGTGCCCCTGATCGTGGGCCAGCGTGGCAGGCGCCGTGAACGCCTGCCCCGGCCCATAACAAAGGAAGCAACAATGAAGCAAGCGAAGAAGATACCACAACCCAACGACGTGCGAAAACGGCACTATCTCTGGCAGATTTGTGCGATCCCGCGTGAGGCAGGCCTGCACATGGTGAGTATGTCCCATGATGACTAGTGCGGGGTCTTTCATGACAAGCGCTGTGACTGTGACCCTGAGATCAAGCTCAAAGCCACTGTGCAGGGGTGTCTGAATTAGGAGCACCGAGGCGGCTGCGTATAGACCCCAGGGGGGGTATGGCAAATCCAGACCCTTTGCGAGCGAGGCAGGCTAAAAAACGGCGCGGGAAGCCCGGCGATCTGCCGGCGCTGTTGCGCGTGGTATGGGCCGCACTGCTCGAAGCCGACGCGGTTTTACAGAGTACCCATGGCGACAATCCCGAACTCTGCCTCAAGGCCGTGCATGCGGTGAGCCAATGCGCAGGCCAGTATGCGAAACTGTTAGAGATAGGTGAACTTGAAGCACGGATAGCCGCCTTAGAAGCGGCACAGGGGCCGGGGCGATGAGCCGGTTATCTGGCCGGGTGTCGCGTCTCGAACAGGGCGGGTGGTTTGCGGACTTCGAGCAGCGCTGCCTGCGGGTGTTTCGGGAGGCAGTCTCGGGCGTCGCGTTGCCGCCCAGCGCGCGTGAGCAGCTCTATACCGCCTTTGCTACCCAGCTCCGCGCCCTGGGTGCCACGCTCCCGCCGTGGATCAAGCAAGGACCGCAGATGGCGCACCTCGGGAAGCAGATGGTGCAGCTGCTCCAAGACCTCATAGAGCGCCAGGTGGATGCATCCCAGCGCCCCGGCCTCTATACGGCCCTGCGTGAGGCCTTGGAGCGGGAAGCAAACCGGTGAGGAGCAGGAGGAGACATCGCCCGGGCCTCTGGAGCCGGCGCAGGTGCGTGGAACAGCAGCACCACGCCTCGACGCGGCGGATTTTCATTGCTGACGAGGATGCGCGGCTGGCAGAGGAGACCGAGGCCGAAGCGATGGCAGGGCACGGCATCGCGCCGGCGCCCTAGGACGTCATAGTATGGGTACGGTATGAGGAGGCATGCAGCTAATACCTGGACGGCTTGATAGGCGACTCAGATGTCTTGAAACCCGGCAGGCTCCTGTGGCTGATGCGCCCTATAGGCCTCCAGAGTTCCCCCAGGGTGGTGGCGAGAGTTCTTTGGCCTCTGGCGCACATTGCCTTATGGAGCAGATATGCTGCGGACGCTGGGCTGGTCGGCACGTGCGGTGCAGGAGTTGCTGGCGCTAGGGGAGCATGACTTTACTACCTTTATTGCGACGTATGAGGATACGGATGCCCGGTAGTGCCTCAGTTTGAATTTTTCCATAGACCATTTTAGACTTAGAGTTTATTTTGCCCCATGGGGGGGCAAGACGAGAGTAGGCAAGTCAAAGAGGCTTGAAAATCGCAATAGGATCTATAACCTGGCTATTCCGATCTCTGAGTTCGGTGTGTGTTCATGCGGCTTTCTCGTCTCCCCCCGGCTTTGAACCAAAAGTCGCTCCTTCATAGGATTTTTAGGAGCAAAAATGGGTCTTTCTGGTCTCGAAAAAGCCTTCAAAATGAGGCTAAAAAGGTCTGATTGACCGATGGGTCAGCGTACTGACCGGATTTTTGGTGCAAAGCCGGGTGTTGGCCGGAAATGTCCATGAATGCTTGTTATCATCACGGATCGGAAAAGCCACCCATTAGAAGGCTCTTGTCAAGAGGCAATACCTCTCCTGTACACAACTTTTGACAGCTTTTTCCGGTTGCGTTGCGCGAGGCACACTCCCTCCGCTTTGTGGCCTTAGACGCACCCCGGT
>Ga0114129_10017220_pt1 | contig 10293 bp, 12 predicted proteins | sample RhiMetdeltSRZDD1_FD_80071 | JGI IMG/M metagenome (GOLD analysis project Ga0114129, IMG submission 80071) | Populus rhizosphere microbial communities from Tennessee, USA - Rhizosphere MetaG P. deltoides SRZDD1 (version 2) (version 2) | ecosystem: Host-associated > Plants > Roots > Rhizosphere >... | reverse complement strand
TCTCTCCGACGACCACTACTACGCCCCTCCGTCGTTCTTCACCAGCGTGGCGGACCGCTACGACCGGGCGGACCGTGCCGGCCGGCAGTACCTCGTCGGCGAGTACGGTGCCCAGGAAGGCAACCCGACACCGACGCTGCGGGCGGCCGTCGGCGAAGCGTCGATGCTGATCGGGCTCGAACGCAACAGCGACATGGTCATCGGCAGCATGTACGCACCGATCCTGGTTCACGAGAACGATCCGAACTGGCCGTCCAACATGGTCGGTTTCGACGCCGGCCGCAGCTACGGCTCGCCGTCGTACTGGGTCGTCCACATGTTCGGTAACAACCTCGGCGCGCAGGTGGTCGGCAGTCGGCTGACCGGAGCCGGCGCGCTCGACCAGGTGGTGACGAAGACGACCCAAGGTGGCACGACGACCTTCTACGTGAAGATTGCCAACCCCACCGCACAGATCCAGTCGACCAGGCTGAGCTTCATCGGCGTGACGAGCATCGACGGTACCGGCACAAGAACCTTGCTCAGCGGTGACCCGGCGGCCCGGAACACGCTCGACCTGCCCGGCACGGTCGTACCGGTCACTGGGCAGATCACCGGGCTCGGGCTGTCGACGCGGTTGTCGATACCCGCGAACTCGGTGATCGTGCTACGGGTGACCGGGCACTGACTCGAGCGGCGTGGTTGGCTATTGACAGATCGGCTCGGGGCTACCAAAGCAGGTTGCCTGATGGTGGAATCGACGCATGCGACTGCGTTGGTTCGCCGGACTCGCGGCGGTGGTGCTGATCCTGGCGATAGCCCGGCCGGTCCATGCCGAACCTGTCCCGTCCCCGGTGGCGTGCCTGCCCCAGCCGGAGGCGGTCACCGTCGCCGCGATAGGCACCTGCATCGACGAGCTTCGAGCCACCACGGAGTTGGTGCTCGCCGGTGAGCTGCCGATGCCCGAGTCGGAGCCGGTCTCGGTGTGCACCCTGGACGTCACGCTGCTTACCGAGGAGGCGGTCGGGGCGTGCCTGGCTGAGGTGCGGGACGGCACCGCGGCGGACGCCCCGATCGGGACGATCTTCGAGCAGGTGGCCGGATGGGCGACCGGGAACACCGGCCGCGGGCTGGCCACGATCGCGATCACGGTCGTCGGTATCGGAGCTCTGCTCGGCAAGGTGTCCTGGGGGATGGCGCTGATCGTGGGTCTCGGCGTCGCGGCTGCCTTCGGCGCCGGCGGCATCGTGTCCGCCTTCGGGATCCCGCCGGTACCGCCGAGCCCGCCACCGCCGACCGCGCCTCCGTTCTGAACGACGCCGCCGGCAAGTCTGATCGACTCGAACGCGTTCAAACGCGATCACGTTAGCTGGGTCGTGGTCGGGCGGGTGCTGGTTGAGGCTCTGGTGTGGACGGTGGGCGACGAAGTGGCGCTGGTACTCCCGCAGCACGCTGCGGGCGTGACCTTCGCTGTAGATCAGCATTCGGTCGGTGCATTCCGTGCGGACGCTGCGTACGAACCGCGCTGAGGTACAACAACCGGACAACCATGCCCCGCATGCTGCCCCATCGAGGCGAGCCGAGCGTACGCGGTCACCGAATCACCTCGACCGGGACAACGATCACGCCCTACCAGGGCCGCGGGTAACCCGAGTTAGCGGTTCACTCCTTCTTCGCAGCGGACACGTCGACGCATAGGATTCCCTTGTTGCCGTCTTGGTCGGCGATCACGGTGAGCGAGGGCGCGTTGCTGTCATCGACGACGGTCCCACCCGCGGCGAGGGCGGCGGCGATCCGTTGCTCGGCCACCTCGGGCGCCACATAGACCTCGATGTGGAACCGCTGACGCGGGGTCTCGTGCTCGTCGGCGTCCCCGAACCACAGGTTCGGTACCCGTCCCGTGGCGTCCCGGATCTCGTCGCTGGGGGACCCGTGGCCCTGGGCCTCGGGGTTCCCGGTCAGCAGGGCGGCCCACACCGGGGCGATGGTCGCGGAGTGCGCCGTGTCGAGGCCGAGCTCGACCATGCTGACCGAGGCCGGGTCGGCGTCGACCTTGTGGTCGGCGGCGATCTCGGTGATCCGACGCGCGAGGTCGACGTCCTGCTGGGTCACCCATTCGATGACGTGCTCGGTGCCCTCGTCGTCGCGGTAGATGGCGTCGTCGGTGATCAGCTTGAGGTCGACGTACCCGTTCCCGATCGACACGCGCGGGTGGTGGCCGAGCGCGTCGCCCGCCTCGCCCACCGCGGCGACGAACCGTGCGCCGGTGCCGAAGTCGTCGACCAGGTAGCGGGCATGCAGTCCCTGGGCCAGCTTGCGCCAGTCGGTCAGGTTGGCCTCGGCGATCTTCTCGCCCTTCAGCATGTCCATAGACGGGGACCCTATCTCGGATTCAGCCGCGACGCGATCACCAAGAATGCGATCGTCCATACCGGACACAGCCCATCGAACGAGGTGGAACAACATCTGCTACACACTGGCTGCTGGGATCGGGTACGCCGACGACAGCAGCCGCCCTACACCTCTGCCCGCCAGTGACCCATCGGGCTTGCTTGAGCCGTGTGCCGGGACAACCGGCCCGCACGGTTCTTAGGGGGCCCCGGCGCAGCAATGCGCCGGGGCTACCCGACGCCGATCACAGCCAGTTGAAACACCGGTTGAGACCGATGCGTGGGCTGCCAACGGACACGACAGCACAAGTGATCATCGCCGGCCACGCCTTCCTGCAGAACCTACGCCGCGGACACTACGAACTCGCTATCGACGCCCCGCCCGCCCGGCGGGTCTCCGCGGCGTTTACCGAACTCGCCCAAGCGATCTGACCGCGACCCCGATCGGTTCGACGCGTCCACCGATCCCACAACGCATCGGCACCATTACGCCGGGTGACGCCGCAGCATCGTGACACGTGCCGTCAGGTCACTTGGCCTGTTTCAGGGCGTTGGGGTGGTGCGACCGGATTCGGTGGTGGCTCGGCGGCGTCGCGGGCTTTGGTGACCATGGCGCCAAGTGCAGCGCCAATGACCCCGAGGGGCAGCGCGGTCACCGGCACCGCGATGAGAATCCAGAGGACGGCGTCGTGGAGGTTGCCGCCGCCGCTGTGTCCGTCCAAGAGTGATGTTTGGTGGGCGTGGTACCAGCGCAAGGCCTCCACCATGTAGACCGCGAAGGCCAGCAGGCTGGTGAGCACCACGGCCCACATCGCGGCCTGGAGTCCGCCCGAGAACGAGCGGTCGATCGCGGCGACCAACGTTGACGCGACAAAGACGGTCAGGCCCGGGATGAGCACATAGGACAGGATGCCTTCGCCGTTGATCTCGTTGAGGCGGGCGGCCTGGACGATCCCGACGCCGAGTGCCAGCGCCACACCGAGGCCGACCCAGCGGGCGAGCTTGTTCGTGGTCAGCGCCTGTGGCGGAGCGAGCGTGAGCCACAGGTAGCCGGCCAGCACGACGGCCAGCGTGATGGCGTAAGAAGAGCCCAGGGTGGCCGAGGCGTCTGTCCCCAGGTCATAGCCGGTGACGGCGATGCATGCGATCACGCCGGCTAGTCCGGCGAGCGTGGTGAGCGGGCCATTCGCTGGCCGGTGCAGCCGCCGGAAACGAATTGCGGCGACGGTGGACCACGCACCGACGAGCACAACAAACGTGACTGCGAAGACCCGCATCGCGGGCAGCGCGAAACCGACCGCCAGCCCGGTGACGATTACCGCCGCCGTGGCCAGGGAAGCGACCGTGAGCACAGCGACCTGGTGGCCGTGCGGTGCGAACACCGCGGTCCGGGCGCAGCCCGCCGCGAAACGCCAGCGTGCGCGGCGATCTGGCACCTGGGCCAGCTCGGCGGTCATCGCTACACCCCAGTCGCGTCGCTCGGCGGGCAGCGTCGCCACGGCGGTGGCCAGCAGCCGTGCCGGAGCATCCATTCCGGACAGATGGTCACCGGTACGTTCGGACAGATGAACACCAGCGTGCGCCCACCAGGCCCGCCAGAGGATTCCGGCAGCGAGCGCACACGGCACGGCCAACACCGCCATGGTCACCGCGTACCCGGCCAGGTGCTCCTCCGGCGTCGGCGGGCTGGACGCGATCAGCAACAGCAGGAACACCGCGCCGACAACGCCGGCGAAGGCTAAGGTCGCTCCCCACCGCCCGTCCCGGTTCATACGCCCTCCCACCGGATTCGCGACGTGGCCGGGCCGTTGACCGGGATCCTCGCCTTCGTGGCGAGGTGGGTGGCCAGCGCCAGGCCGGGACCAGTCAGCCGGTATAGGTGCCGCGGCGGCCGGCCGACCGGCGCATCGGACTCCCACGTTGTCTCCAGAAACCCGCGGTCAGCGAGCCGGATCAGGATCGGGTACATCGACCCGGCCTGGACTTTGAGCATGCCGCACAGCTCGTAGCCATACCGCCATGTGGTCGGGCTTTCGGCCATCGCCAGCACCACCGCGATGGTTTGCGCCGACGGGCGTCGGAAGGGGGCCATGACCTAACTCTACATAGCAAGAGTTCGTATGTAAAGGAGGTGGCGCTCACCCTGTGGAGCTCGCAATTTCGGTACCGGTCTGTGACATGCGCCTTGTGAGGTCAATCCGGCGCTAGCGGCAACGACGGGGGCATGACCGCTTCGCTGGTTTACCTGCTGCTGCGCCAGATCTTGCAGATGCTTACCCAGCTCGCCCGTTGCGGTTCGAGGCCGCCGGCTCGGCGCGGTCGCGGCGCAACAGCCGTCGCGGCCGCCACGCCGTGGAACACGTTATTGCTGCCGCCCTCGCGGTGTTCGTGCGAGCGATCGCTGACGGGCTGATCGAACCTGGAGCGAGCCCGGCGCACCAGGTGGCCAAGCCGCGCACGACCAAGACGCCGGGGTTTGCGGGCCGCCGATGAACTTGTGCGGCGAGAGGAACACCGCGTCCTTGCCGTCGCCGGCGCCGGGCGCGGACTCGGCCATCCGGATCGGTAAATAGGGTCCGGCGGCGGCGTAGTCCCAGAACGACAGTGCTCCGTGTGCGTGCAGCGGCGCGGCGATCGGGTCGGCGTCGGTGAGGATGCCGGTGACGTTGGACGCGGCCGAGAAGCTGCCTATGCGCAGCGGCCGGTCCGCGTACCGCACGAGTTGGGCCGCCAGGTCGGCCAGATCGATGTGCCCATCGGCGTCGGCGCCGATCTCGACGACGTCGGCGTAGCTTTCGCGCCAGGGCAGATCGTTGGAATGGTGTTCGTACGGGCCGACGAAGACGATCGGCCGCTGCCCGGGTGGAATGTGATCGAGGAGCTGGAAGCGGCGGGCGGGTCCGTCGGGTATCCGTAGTTCGAGGATGCCGACGAGTTTGTTGACCGCGGCGGTGGCGCCGGAACCGCAAAAGATCACGACATGGTTGACGGTGGCGCCGACGGCGGTGTGGATGATCTGGCGCGCGTCTTCACGGAGGTGTCCGGTGGCCCGTCCGGGTCCGGAGGATTCGGTGTGGGTGTTGGCGTAGAACGGCAGTACCCGTTCCCGTATCGCGTCCTCGATGAAGTCCAGCGATCGTCCGGAGGCGGTGTAGTCGGCGTAGGTGATCCGGCGGGGCCCGTAGGGCCCGTCCTGCAGCTCACCCTCGCCGATGATCCGGCCCGGATCCGTTCGACCAACACCGACGTTGTAGCCAGGCCCTGATCGGTCGTGATGGTCACCGCACTCCCCTTTTCGGCGCGAGCATCAGGTGAGGTCGATGCGGACCGTCGGTGGTGTGGTCAGGCTGTTGTGGACGGTGCAGTGTTCGACGACGGCTTGCAGGGCCGGCCATCGCTGGGCGGGCAGCCCGTCCGGTACGCGTACGGTCAGGTGGATGTCGGTGACGCGGGCTGGGCGGTCGGTGGCCATGCGGTAGGTGACCGACACCCCCAGCCCTTCTCGGGACAGGCCGTGACGGGTCAGGTACCGGCCGGCGTAGAACGCGACGCAACTGGCCAGCGACGCCACGAACAGCTCGGTCGGTGTGGGCGCCAGATCCTCGCCGCCGGCGTCGACTGGCTGATCCACGAGGAGGCGATGCTCGCCGGTGGAGATCTCGTAGCGTTCGCCGCCTTCGTATCGCACACTCATGACTTGTGTCGGTGGGGCGGGAATGGTGGTCGTGTGTGGCATGGTCGTCTCCCTGGCCGCGTTCGCGGCTTAGATGAACAGGAGTTGCGCGCCCTCGGTCTTCTCGATGAAGTCAGCGGCGCTGATGATGCCCTCGACCGGGTCGTAGAGGTCGTTCTCGTCGATGTGCATCATGTCGGCCGACATTCGGCACGCCCACAGATGTCCGCCGGAGTCGACGATCTGCTGCAGAAACTCGGGAACGTCGGGCACGCCGATCTCGGCGATCTGCTTTTTCATCTGGCGGGTGGCCATCGCGGTCATTCCCGGCAGCCCGCCGAGCCCCTGCGGCATGTGTGTGGCGGTGTTGCCGAGCATGGTGAACTTCAGGTCGTTCATCCGGGACTTGGTGATCATGTCGAAGCCCCAGAACGTGAAGAACAGGTGTGTCTCGATGCCCTCGCCGAGGGCGGCGTTGGCCAGGATCAGGCCGGGGTACGCCATGTCGAGGTTGCCTTTGGAGCAGATGATGGCGAGCTTGCGTCCGGTCGGCTGGTCGTCACCGAAGTCGGGAATCACAGCTGGTGCCGTACGGGAAACGGTAGTCATGGCGATGCCTTCTCTCACACGCAGCCGCGCGGCTTGGGCAGTCCGGCGATGTAGGCCATCTTCTTGGCCGGCTTGCCGGGGAACAGGGAGAACAGTTCCTTGATCGGGATACCGGCCTGGGCGGACACGCGCCGCAGCGTCGCGGTCTCACCCTGCTCGATGTAGTCGGTGCGCAGGAAGCGGATCGGCTTCCAGTGCGCGTCGGTCAGTTCGATGCCGATCTGTGCGGCGAGTTGGACGGCGAGGTTCTCGTCCCACTCGTCGTACTCGGTGAGAAACCCTTCGGCGTCTACATGCACCGCGGTCGCGCCGATGCTGGTGACAGACATGACCTACTCCTTGTCCGGCTCGGTGGCGGGTTGGTGTTTGCCGGCCATGGACATGTGCGCCGGCAACGGGACCGGGCGGCCGGGCAGCAGCATGTGCCAGTACAGCCAGCGGAAGGCCAGCTTCCCCCAGTGGTTGAACCTGCTTTCCCGCAGCAGCGGGAACGGGCCGGCGCCGGGCAGCGGGTACATGCCCGGCAGCGGTTCGGTGTCGTAGTTGAAGTCGATGAGCAGTCCCTGGCCGTCGCCGGACTCGACGAAGCAGTTAGTGTGACCGTCGAAGCTGCCGGTCATGGGTTTGCCGTCGATGTGGGCCAGGAAGTTGTCGACGAACACCTCGACCGAGAAGTGCGCCACGGAGCCGGCCTTCGACGTCGGGATGTTGCTGGCGTCGCCCAGGGCGAAGACGTTGTCGTGGCCCTTGGCCAGCAGGGTGTGCCGGTCGACCGGAACGTAGTTGAGTTCGTCACCCAACCCCGAGCGGGCCACCCAGTCGGCGCCCATATTGAGCGGGACGGTGACGAGCAGGTCGAAGGGGATCTCCCGCTCGTCATACGAGACAAGGGTCTTGGTGTCGGGATCGATGCGTTCGACCATGAAGTCGGCCTCGACCGCGATCTTGCGTTCGTCGAGCATCGCGCCGAGTTCCGCCGACGCGATCGGCTTGGTGAACGCACCGGGCAGCGGGGTGGCGTACACCAGCTCCACCCGGTCACGGATGCCACGATGCCGGAAGTACGCCTCGGCCAGGAACGCGAACTCCAGCGGCGCCACCGGGCATTTGATCGGCATGTCCACGATATGCACCACGAACCGTCCGCCGTCGAAGTCGCGCAACGCCGCGGCGAGGGCGGCGGCGCCGTCGAGGGTGTAGAAGTCGAAGATGCTCTTGCGCCACTGCGGCCCCAGCATGCCCGGGGTCTGGTCGGGCCGCGGTGAGGTGCCGGTCGCGATGACCAGATAGTCGTACGCGAGGCGGCGCCCGTCGGTCAGCGTGACGGTGTTCGCCGCCGGGTCGACCCGGTCGACCTCGCCGAGCACCAGGTCCACCGCGCGGCTGAGCTGCTTGCGGCGCGACTTGAGGATCTGCGCGGGTTGGTAGGTGCCGAACGGGACGAACAGGAATCCGGGCTGGTAGGCGTGGACGTCGTTTTGATCCACGACCGTGACCTGCCACTGTTCGCGGTCCAGCCGCCTCCGCAGTTTGTTGGCCACCATCGTCCCGGCGGTGCCGCCACCCAAGATCACTAGTCGGCGCATCTCGCCACCTCACATACCCCTAGGCGTATATGCCTTCGTCTCCACGCTAGGAGGTGACATCACCGTTGATCAGGGCCATAGGTCCCGGCTCGTCAGGATCCCCGGACCGAAACACCGCGCGAGCAGGCACGAGAGGGGGCCGCGGGCCGTCCGGCGACTCCCGCGCGGCTGGATGCTCATCACGCAGCAAGGTCTTCGAGCCATACCGGCACCGGTGACGCCGTCCCGTCGGGGGGTCGGTTGCGCGGGCCGGTCGTCGAGCTGTCAGGGTGGGTGCTTCAGCATCGCGTCCTGGAGGAAACCACCATTATGATCTTGGTGAGTATCCCGAGCCCTCACGCGGGGTGTGGCACCTGGGACCGGTTCCGATCCGCGCGTACGCCCTGTGCATCATCGCCGGAATCGTCGTGGCCGTGCGGGTCACGCAACGACGACGGGCGGCCCGGCCCGGGGCGGGCGGGTCGACGACGTGCTGGATATTTCGCTGTGGGCGGTGCCGTTCGGGATCGTCGGCGACCGCCTGTATCACGTGGTCACCGACCCGGAGCTGTACTTCGCCGCCGGCAAGCAGCCGATCAAGACGCTGTACATCTGGGACGGCGGACTGGGTATCTGGGGTGTGGTCGCGCTCGGCGCGGTGGGTGCGTGGATCGTATGCCGGCGACGTGGGGTCGGGCTGTCGGCGTTCGCTGACGCTGTCGCTCCGGGCCTGGTGTTGGCGCAGGCGATCGGCCGGTTCGGCAACTACTTCAACCAAGAGCCTGTTCGCTTTGTACGTCGCCGCGTACACCGTCGGCCGGGTCTGGATCGAGGCACTGCGGGTCGACCATGCCAATCGCATTCTGGGGCTGCGCCTGAACATCTGGACCTCGATCGTCATCTTCGCTGCCGCAGTCGCCTACCTGGTGCTGGGAAACGGCGGCCCGAACGGGTCACCTCAGAAAGCAGCGCGGCGAGTGAACCGACAGACAGCGACGACGAACGGAGCGCGACCGGTTGACTACCGCGGCCGACGATTCCGGCATGCCGTGCCGTCAGGCGGCGGTGGGCTACGACCGGGGGTCGCGGATCCGGGTGGCGCAGCGCAGTGGGTTGGGCAGCAGCCGTGGCGTGCGGGCGGCGTAGGCCCGGTAGTCGGCAAACCGTTCGGACAGCTTGCGTTCCTCTAGCACGGTCTTGGCCCACAGCAGCGCCAGCAGGGCCAGCCACACTGCCACGCGGGCCGGCCGGCCGCCGAGGATGACCAGTCCCGCACCGCCGAACAGCAGCGCGGCGTAGATCGGATGCCGGACACACGCGTACGCGCCGGTCGTACGCAACTGCGCCGCCGGAGAAGGCAGCGGCGAGGCGGTCAACCCGGTGCCCAGACGCAGCGCGCCGGCAACCGCGAGCGCCACCGCGACAAGGATCATCGCCACGGCGAGGATGGCCAGCCACCACGGCGTCGACCAGGCACGCTCGCCGGGCAGCACCACCAACCCGGCCAGCAGGACGCCTTGGATCGCGACCAGCGACCAGGCCAGTGTCTGTTCGCCCGGCCCGTACCGTGCATTCACCGTCTGCGGCCTTCGCCATGCGCGGGTTGGACGGCGACGACCAACGTGTCGATGGCATCCGCGGTGCCGTGGTCGGTCTGGACCGGGCGGCGGACCTGTTCGGCGGTGCGCACGGTGAGCCCGGGAAGTTCGGCCACGATGCGCTGCGGCGTGTAGAGGATGGCGGGATCCTGCGGGCCGCCGACACCGGCGCCCGCACTGGCGACATCGTGGCCGACGACGACGATCCGCCCGCCGGGCGCCAACGCTGTTGCGGCGCGGGCCAGTGCGACGGCGCGCAGGGTGGCGGGCAGGTGCAGGTACGCGACGACTACCGCGTCGAAGCCACCCGGATCGGGCTGGAAGTCGGCGACGTCAGCGACGATCCAGGTCACCTCGACGCCGTCGGCCGTGGCCAGCTTTCTGGCGCGATTGACGGCGACCGGCGAGAAATCCACCGCCGTTATCGTCCAGCCCTGGTGGGCCAGCCAGATCGCGTTGCGGCCTTCGCCGGCGCCGAG
>Ga0114129_10017218_pt1 | contig 10294 bp, 16 predicted proteins | sample RhiMetdeltSRZDD1_FD_80071 | JGI IMG/M metagenome (GOLD analysis project Ga0114129, IMG submission 80071) | Populus rhizosphere microbial communities from Tennessee, USA - Rhizosphere MetaG P. deltoides SRZDD1 (version 2) (version 2) | ecosystem: Host-associated > Plants > Roots > Rhizosphere >... | reverse complement strand
AGGATCGAAGGGATCCTTAGGCGCCGGCTTCGGCTCGTACTCGCCGTAGACGTTACAGGCGCAACCCCAATCGTTCTTCAAACAGGCGCAATCGCAGGACAGTAGCCTCTTACACGGTCCAACTCCGCGCTCGGAGCACGCCTTGTTGGCGAGGTTCCGCGCGATCTCGCAAGCTCCCGACTTGAACGGTCCTTGCACGCCCGCGGAAATGAAGCCGGGCAGGCCGAACGCATCCCGCGAGGAGTCGTAACAGCCGCTGTACGCCCCGGCCGGCGTGCAGGTGTTGAAGAGGTTGGTGTCCGGGACGCACATCGTCCCGTCCGTGGTGGCCGCGAAGCCCGGTGGACAGCGGATGCATGCATCGTTCTCGTCGAGTACGCTGCCGAGAGGACAGCCCACGCTCGTCCCCCCGGTGGGCAGGAAGCCTCCTTGGCCCGCGCAGAACCCGGTGTTGTCGATCGTGCCGTCCTTGCACTGGATCGTCTTATCCACACACATCCTCGCTCGAACGTCGTCGATCCCTGCGTTCTGGATCTGCGTCTGAAATTGCCCCGGCTCTCCAATCGCCTCAAGCGGCTGAGACAACCGAATGACGGGGATACACGGATCCTCTGGCGGTGGTGGATCGCATGCCACAAGCAGTACCGCGAACGCAACCATCCCAACACGTAATATCATCATCGTCTCCTCCAGTTGAATAAGGAACACTTCACTAACGGTTCAATTCAGCCATCGATAACTGCTCAAGCGTGCGGGTCGCCGCATCGCGGACCGCGGGAGAGGGGTTCTCCTGCAGTTTGTAGAGTTCTCGAAGGGCAGTCTCGTCCTTCACGGTCCCCAGCGCGTAGGTCGCTTGAATTCGCACCTGAACATTCTCATCACGGGTCAGTCCGACGATGTACGGGATGCTCATGGGGTTCTTGGTCTCCCCCAAGGCAACGGCCGCGAGCATGCGCGTCGTGCGGTCGGTGGAGCGCAAGTCATGGGTGGCCATGTCGGAGAGAAAGTCCCGGAGAGCCGAGTCATCCCCTCGCTTCGCCAGCGCGCCGGCCACCATCGCTCGCATGCGGGGCGTGCCGCCGCCGTCGTACAACTGACGAAGCTCTTGTGCCGCTCGCTTGGGTTCGACTTGATCAAACATGAGCAGAGCGAGTTCCATGCGCCCCACCGACCCAGCCTTGTCCATCTGAGGCACAAGCACCCGAAGCCGCTCGATTGCCTTATCCGGATTTGTCTCAAGCTGCTTGCCGATGCCCATCATCTGAGCGGACTCGGTGTCCATCACGCCGCGAGCCAGCTTCGAGACCATATGCAGACTCTCGATGTCAGACGATGAGATGCTCGGGGGGGTCGCCGTCGTGGGTGGTGGTTGCTCCGCAGCAGTCTCGGAGGATGCTGTGGGGGCAGCCGGCTCCGATGGTTGCTGCCGTACCACCTCTTGCACCGAGAGCCGATCTTCGAGATCACGAATCGCGTTGCCTTGGCGTACGTCAACAACAACTAGGACCAGAATCACGATGCCCAGCGCGACCTGCACAGCAGTTGTGAGCGACATAGTGGGGTCTCCTTTCCGACGACGCGGAATCTACGACACTCCGACGCGAAGTGTCTACGCGAGACGGATCCGGATTTCTGATAAAAGTGTGAGCAAAGTGTGAACTGGACCGGGCAGAAGGAGGGCACGACCGGCAAGTAGCGGAGGAAGATCTGCGATCTATTTGGGAGAATCCTGTGCGGTCGCGAGAACGTCTAGAGGGGCAGGTAGAACTCGTACTCGAAGAGGTCCTCTTCCCCCGGATCCGGGAATCGTGGGCCGGGGTGTGTGATCTCGATGACCAGCAGGTGACCCATGTAGATGGCGAGGTTGTAGCGCTGGCCACAGGACAGGCAGAGCACATTCACGCAGGCCCCCGCACGGGGACCCTCAAAGAGTTCGCTCTCGCCGCAGCAGTCGCACACGTGGTGCTGGATCGAGTTCCAGAGTTGGGAGTCCGGCTCGTTGCGCCGATTTGTCAGCCACGGCAGACCGTGCTTGTCGGTCTTGTTGGTCATGACCCCCTACTCCGCATGTAGTGGTGGGGTGCGGAGTAGGGGGTACTCGGACCTGCATCCATCATGAAGCGCGATCGGGGCGGAATTTTGCAGATCTGTCCCATGCTGTCAATCCAGCGAGATCCCCGCAGCACGAAGTCGGGGCATGATCACGTCCACAGCGTAGCGGTTGAGCTTCGCCTGCGCGGTCGTATGGCTACAACTGAGTGCGTGGGCTACAAGCCCCACATCGCCGTGCTGTAGGTAGAAGCGCTTGCACGCCTCGCGCTCGGAGTCCGAGAGCGGCAGGGGCACAATCTTGCCCCAGCCCGTGTGCTTGGGCTCGGGCTTGCGGCCGGGGGCTTTCCCCTCAGTTTCGGCGTACGTCTTCACGAACTTGTAGAAACTGATCCCGAAGCGGTGCTTCAGAATCTTGCGGATCTTCGGCCCGTGGAACTGCCGGCTCTCCGGATCTCGTTCCTTGTTCGCGAGTCTCGGCATCGTTTGTTCTCCGGGGGCTCCTTCGACGCTCCCGATTCTAGCCGACCCCCACAAAAAATCTCACGCACATCTGTACCAATTCTTCGCCAAATCTAGTCACCCACGACAGTCCCCGCGAACTCGCTCTTTACCTCCAACGCGCACTTCCTAAGTTCGCCGCTCAAGGAGGCTACGCATGTTTTCACTGCTTCGATTCGCACTGATCGCAGCGGTGCTCGTTTCTCCCGACCTCGTGCAGGCGGCCGAGACGGTGTACCGCGTTCAGTTCACCGAACCCACGCTGGATTCCGAGGGCAAGACGCTCAACGACCTGGCGTCGTGCACGATCAACGTATGGGACGCGGTGCCCGTCTCGGGTCGCAATCTCGTGAACTCGCAGGTCGTCTCCGCGAGCGGGCTTGCTGGTGGCACCGCTCGTTCGCTGCTGCTGACCGCCACCGCAAATGCACTCGAGAAGGGAAAGGCGGTGAGCGCGACGTGTGTCGACGTGGCGGGCAATGTGTCCGCTGAGTCGAACATCGTCGCGTTCACGTTTCGCTCCATCACCCCCGGCCGCATCACCGATCTGTCCATTGCGGCTGAGACTCGCTGACCAGCGAGAGGTGGAGATCTCCTGCGTGGAGATCCTCCCCGAACCCAAGGAGTAGGACATGTTCTTCTTCGGATTCATGTTTGGCCTCTTCACCGCGGTCGTCCTCCTGTTCTTCCAGTGGGACGTCGTAGCCCAGCTTTTCGGAAAGGACTGAGACATGGACTTCGACGAGCGCATGGAGAGGCGCCTGAACGACGCGGCGTCGCATCCGTTCTGGTTCTTCCTGAAACTGGGGGTGGGAGCCATTCTCGTTCTCTCGCTCCTGGGGGTGGTCGCGACCTCCGTCAGTGTCATGAACGAGACGGTGAACGTGGCCCGTGAAGAGTTCGGACCTCGGGAGCTTCTTCGGAAGTACGAGCTCTTCAAGGACCAGCACGCCCAACTTCAGAAGAAGCAGGCCGACATCAAGGTCCTGGAAGCGCGAGTGGCGGCTACGACCGGGGATGATCGTTTCGCTCTGCAGAACAAGTTCCAGGCCCAGAGTGAACTGGCTGGAGTGATCGCGTCGTACAACGGCCTCGCGGCTGACTACAACGCGGGGATGGCGAAGATCAACTACCGCTTCACCAACATTGGCATGCTGCCCCAGGGTGCGACCGACCCCCTGCCGCGCGAGTACGCCCCGTACGCTGAAGGGGGGAAGTTCTGATGAAGCCCTTCGTCCCCATCGCGGTCGTGGCACTGGGCATCCTCTGCATGGGTCAGGACGAGTGTGCGCCACCTCCGCAGTCGACGACCGGCGTGCGAAAGGCGACGGCGGAGATCCAGACCCAGGCGAGCGGCTTGACGATCGAGCAGGAGAACGTGCGCGAGCGGTTGCGCCGCGACAACCTGCCTGGCTCGATCAAGCACCTGTACATCATCTCGCCGTGGACGGGCGACGTGCTGATCTACAGCACGGTCCGGGGGAAGGTGTCCAGCTCGGGCAAGAGGCTCACGCCTTCCCAGATCACTGGAGGCTATGGCAGCGCAGCGCCCGGCTTTGCTCTCCAGTTCGGCCCGTCCACCTACTACACCGACGAGGTGCTCCAGGACGACGGCACCTACGGTTCCAGCGCCGAGTACCTGTACTGGTTTGACTCGCAAGGGCGATACCACCAGCACTACCCCGGCGCCTCGGTCGTCCACATTTCTGATCAGCCGCTCTCCGTGGGGAAAGCGGTGATCAATCTGGACCCGACTTTCGGGAAGGAGAAGTGAGAGGTATGGCCAGCAAGTTGTTCGAGTTCGTGATCCTGGAGCACCCGGTCGAGGAGGATCGCAAGAAGGGTGCTTCGTCCAAGGTTCTCGTGGACGTGCAGCGCATCCTGGCTCCGGACGAGAAGACAGCCGGGATGCTCGCCGGCCGGCAGATCCCTGAGGATGCGCTGGGTCGGATCGATCGGCTGGAGATCGCACTCCGCCCTTTCTGAGAGGCCCTACGCAGGTCAAGGAGAAGGGCCCAGAGCGGATGGACAACTGGGACATGCTCCAGAGGAAAGCCCTGCGTGGGGCAGGCACCGTACTGGTGGGTACCGCCCAACTTCCAGAACCACCCAGTATCGATGAGACCACGAGTTCCTGGGTGGTGAACACGAGTTCCACCAACCCCGTGGCAACGTACTACAGCGCGTCGTCCCTCGCGCAAGGCCGGTAGTTTCTCTCCTCCTCTTTCCTACCGGCCAAAACAAAAGACCCCCTAGGTGATGAGCCTAGGGGGTCTTATCTTTTGGGGTATCTACTTGACTCTTACAGTTTGTAATGGTTAGTAGGTCGGGACGCTCAGGGAGTTGATGCGCGCCGTCTGATTGACCATGCGGGCAATATTTTCGGTGTATGCCTTCATGACAATCGTGAACGAGTCAGTGCCGGGCACCCACTGAGCGTTGATGCGCTCATCGATGCTGAACGGTCTCACAACGCCGCGGACGATGGCGTCCATGCGGATCATGAAGATCGTGTCCGGCAGCGCGGCCCAGCTCAGGAGCCACGGGCGGCCCTCGAACCGAGTCGAACTCATCTGGGCGCCCAGATCCAGCGTCATGTCATTGAAGCGCCGGAAGGGCAGTGCGATCTCAGTGTAGCGATCGTACTGATCCCAGTTGGTCACATACGCGAAGCCCTCGACGCTCTGCACGTCGGTCTCGACCATGAGTTGCTTGCGCAGTCGGCGCAGGAGCGACTCATCCAGCGCGGTGCTGGACGCGTTGATCACCTTGCTCTGGAGCACCGGGAAGGTCGTGCGGGACAGATTGTAAATCGTGCCCGTAGAATTCACGATCGCCGGCAACCCGAGCGCGGTCACCTCGGCCGGAGGAGCAGCACCCGACTGCTCGCCCGAGATGTAGATGCCGTCATCGTCATTGACGGTGACAGCCGCGTTCACGGTGATGGTCGCACCGGAAACGCTGCGGCCGGTGACGGTCACGGGACCGTCGACCAGGAGGCCCGTGGAGTTGTTGATGAACTCCACGATCTGGCCGTTGCGGAAGGGCCGGGCATCGTCGACGTTGAGCGTGGTCTGTGCGACCTGCGCGCCGCTGATGTTCGTGAGTCGACCCGTACCGTCGCCGCGGAGGAAGGTGACCTCCATGATGGCGCCGGCCCGCTTGATGGCGGCCTGGATGGCGTCATTGACACCTGCAGCGAAGGAGTCCTCACCGCCACGAGCCGACACAGCCTCGGCGAGGCCGCTGAACTCAATGACATGGTAGAACTTCTTCGGGCGAACCCTGTGCTGCTTGATCAACTCATTGCTGGAAGCCGGCAGCGAGTTGTCGTCGGTGCCGCGCCAGCCGCCGCCCGACTCATTGCCCTGGATGCGCACTGCGAAGTACGCGCCATCGCCGGAGGGCTGGAAGTTGGAATCCTCTCGAAGCATCGAGTAAATCGGCATCGAGAGTTGCTGGGCCTGTGCGATGTAGTCCTTGACATACCGGCGAAGCAGCATGTCGCCCAGCGTTGCAAACGTAAGCATTTAGCTTGTTACTCTCCTTGTTAGATTTCCTCCCTGTTTACCGACCAGCGGACTGTCGAGCTGCGCGAAGTGCCTCGGCGAGATCGGCCACGAAGTGATCGTCGGATACGGCGGGCTCGAAGCGCCTGCCGCCTTCCTTCGTCTCTACGATCTTGGCCTTGCCATAGTCCTTCTTCAGAAGGCTCTCAAGCTTTGCCTTCGGATCAGGGGGTTGCTGAACCGGAGCTCCATCTGGAGCGTCCTTTGGTGCCGCAGCGGGTGCGCCCTTCGGCTTGCCATACCAATTGATGACGCGCTGAACGCCGGCCGCGACGTGCTTCTGGAGATCGTCGGGCTTGGCGTTGATTGCATCCCAGTCGATATGGTCCGACAGCGTTTCCTGGAGGATCCGGCGATCCTCATCTCCGTAACCATCCGGCAGGTTCGCCATGTAGCGATCAACGACCCGATCAACCTTGTCTAGGATCAACTGAGCGCGCTGCTCAGCGACCTGCGACTGGAGCTTGTCCTGGGTGTCCTTCAGGAGGTCCTTGACCTTTGCGAGGTCCTGGTTCTCCTCCTTTTTGTCACCCTTGGTCTCGGCGACCTCTTCTGGCTCTACCTCTTCACCCTTGAGAGCCTTGTCGAGCTTCTCGATGGTGGCGCGCCACTTGTCGTCACGCGCATGCAGATCCTTGATCGCCTGGATCGTTCTGCTGTCGGCCTCCTTCTGCTGGAGCATCTTCAGGAGATCCCCAACTTCGGAGTCCTTCTTTTTCAGATCAGCCTGGTAGGTGTTTAGGTCGGACTCAAGCTTCTTCCTGGCTGCGACCAGTTCTTGAATCCGGGCCTGTGCGCCCTTACCGGGCTTGGGCTTTCCCTCGGTCTCTTCGACCTCTGCGTTCGCTTCGGTGGACGGTGCCTCAGCGACTTCCTCTTCGGCGGCTGCTTCTGCCAGCGCGTCCTTGAGGTCATTTACGTCCGATGCCATTTACTTTGTTGTGCTCCTTTTACGGCGGGAGAAGTGCCGATGGGATCCTCGCTCTACGTCCTCGGGCGATGCGGACAACTCATAAAGAGGCAGTAAGGATCTGCGCCCGTCTTCTCTCTTTTGAGCATATGAAATCTTGTGAAAAGTCCCAAAACGATTAGCAGAGTGTGGCGGGAGTTAGGATCTGAGTGGTTGGGTACAAAAGCACTTAGGCCCTGGGTCGGGAGAACCCAGGGCCTAAGCTTGCGTGTGGAGTGGGAGAACTAGATCAGGTTCAGAACGCGATCTTGCAGACGGAATCCATGCTGGTGTCCGGGCAGCCCTTGGGGCACTGGCCACCGCAGGGCTCAGCAAACTGGCTGGGGCTACGATCGCTGGGTGTGAGCGCAGCCACCGTAACCTCGCAGCCCTTCGACGTGCAGTACGCCGGAGCGACCGTGCGGAACGAGCAGCCCTGCGCGTCGCACGAGTAGCGCATCCGGAGCGAATACTTGGTCTCGTTCTTGTCGACCGAGACCGCCTGAGGTTCGTCTGCGGTGCACGACATCGAGGTGCAGACCATCGGCGCCGCGCTAGGGAAATAGGGAATCGTCTCCGAGTTGGCGACCGAGCAGCCAGCCAACAGAAGAACCAGAATGAGGTGTCGCATGCTGAACTCCTTCCCTCGCGCTATCGGCCTCCTGATGGAGGACTTTAGCTTCCGCAGTTTACGTGCAGGTTGCTAGTAGCGAGTAGGAGCACCGCCAGAAGGCCAGCGGCCCATCTTGCGATCCTCGAACAGTGTGCGAAGAGCGGGCGGCTCGTTCTTCTCCAGGTCCACGAACTGGCCCTCGTTGGACTTCATCTGAGCCGGGAGCTCAGTGTCCAGTGCGTGATGCTGCTGGGAACCGACCGTCCCACCCTCAAAGGCGGGCTGCTGCGCACGAGCACGCAGTCTCTTCTGGTGGCGCTCTACCATCATCTTGTAGAGCATGTCGGCCTTCATCTTTTCGACGCCATCGTCTGCCATGTTCTAAATCTCCTTTTGAAACGAAGCCCCTAAGTGGAGGAGGCGGGAGTTCTCCACTTAGGGGCGGGCACCCGGGGAGGTGGGCACCGGGGGGTAGTCTTGCATCCCGCCTGCTGAACCCAACATTGTTCGTCCAGCGACTGCACGAGCCAGCGGGTCGTTCGGGTCCATCTCCATGTTCGGCTGTTGAAGCGGAGGCGGACGTCGACGCTTGGTCTTCATATTGAGACCTACGCTTGTCAACTCGCCTGGTGTGGGCAAGCCGCTCGCGGAGTCGACCTCAGCCAACTACAGACCTGCGGTGCTGCCGATGTGGAGGCTCAGCACGTATTGCTGAGAACTGCTTGTGCCACCCGTCATGGTGACGGTTGCGCCGGCCGGGTGTGCACCCTGCGAGATCGAGGAAACGGTCTTCGCAGTGTGCGAACTATCCACAGGGATCACCACGACGCGGCCAGTCGAAGTCGTCAGGCCCTCCGGGAGGGCAAGAGTATCGGAGCCGTTCGTCACAGTGACCAGCGTGACCACCAAGTGTCGACCATTTCGCAGGGAGATGATCTCTTGGTGGAGGGGGCTAAGAGCTGCCATGTATTCTCCTTAGGACTCCACCCCGCTGTTGATAAAGCGGTGGTGGGATACGATCGTGGCAGTGTTGCCAGCGACTCCGCCCGCAAGCGTGATCGTGTTGTCGCCATCGTCCGTCACGGTGACGGCGGCCTCGCCTGCATTGCGGATCTGGTCCGCAGAGGCAGAGGCAGTGGTGTTGGCCAAGTTCGGGACAGTGATCGTGTCACTGGTCGACAGCAGCTTGACCTTGTGGATGCCGATGATCGAACCATCGCGCAGGTCCACGAACTGCTGAAGATAGGGTCTGAGAGCAGCCAATGTTGGGTGAATCCTCCTTACTTTGCCCGCTGTTCCGTCAGTCGGGCGAGACGTGCCATCAGTTTCTGATGCACGTTGTGTCTCCGAAGAACATCGATCTCGTCTTCCATCGAGCCGGCTGTACCGACTTCTCCCTCTGGATCGAAGACGCGGAGTTGGTTGATATCGCTCGCGGGAATCATGGCGTTCGGATCGCCCTCCCCGGTCATCGCGGTGTCGATGTACCCCTTACCCTCGGGCGTGGAGTACCAGCGCAGCATGTCGCGCCAGCCCAGTTCGGGCCGCTCGACGTTGAAGCCAATCTCGTTCAGGAGATTGACTGCATCGCCTTGGGAGTCCTTGAGGGTCTCGCCTGCGGCTACGTTGAGCCCGGCCGACATCGCCGTTGCGCCCGCGAGGGCCAGACCAGCAGTCGGAAGAACTCTGGGCAGAATCCGCAGAGGCGCTTCCTTCACGGTGAAGCCCAGCGCTCGAGCGGCCGCTTGACCACCCAAGGTCGGTGCGTTGTTGATGACGCGCAGCAGGTCGACGGCCTTCTTGCCGGCGCCCATCGCGCGTGCGAGTCGTCCTACGTTCTGAGCCGCGGCCGCCTCAGCCGCCACACCTTCGGTAGCGGCGGCCTTCGTACCTTCGACCGCACCTCGGATCGCCTCAGGATTTGCGCGCATCCCGCGGAGTGTCCGCAGGGCCGCGTCCTTCAGCTTCTCACCCTCCATGCGCTCGACGATCTCAAGGCCCTTGTTTGAGCCTCGCTGGACCATCTGCTCTGCGGTCTTCGCATACTTGGAGGTCGCCTCAGCCACAGCCCGCCGTGCCGCTTCGGATCGATCGACCAGGGGCAGTTGCCCGGGATAGCGACCCATGAGTCTGGGCAGGGGCGGAGGCTCGGCTGGAGGAAGCGGTGGAGGGAACCCACCAGGCGGAATCGGCGGTGGTGTCATCGTCGCTTGCCGCATCATCGACGCGCGCACGCTCTCACGGAGCCGCTGAGCTTCGATCGCAGACTTCGCCAGTTCGTCCAGTTGTACAGCTCGCTGAGCGCCTTGCTGGGCGAAGCGAAGCAGAAGATCCTCAGCCATTCCTCTAAATGAGTATAACGATTACCGGATACCCAAAGGCCGAGTGAACCCAAACGGTGTGTAGTTCACTTTCAGGCCCAGAGCGGTCATGCGATCCACCATTTGAATCGCCGCGCGAACATTGTGAGAATGCACAATGAACTGGGTCTTATCCCACTTAGGGACCAGATCAGTATGCTTTTCGAGCCAGCGCACAATCTCCATGCCAGAGTTGTGGTGGCGAGAGTCTAGGTAGAACGGGCCCTCCAGATCGTGGTCGAGATGTACCTCT
>Ga0114129_10017217_pt1 | contig 10294 bp, 9 predicted proteins | sample RhiMetdeltSRZDD1_FD_80071 | JGI IMG/M metagenome (GOLD analysis project Ga0114129, IMG submission 80071) | Populus rhizosphere microbial communities from Tennessee, USA - Rhizosphere MetaG P. deltoides SRZDD1 (version 2) (version 2) | ecosystem: Host-associated > Plants > Roots > Rhizosphere >... | reverse complement strand
GTCACCGTTCACGAAGGCATCGACGTCGACCACGTCGTCGCCGCCCCGCCGGTCAACGTACACGAGACCTTCTGGCTGCCGCATCACGCTCCAGTCGTCGGGAACGTCGCGGCGCTGGTGCCGCACAAAGGGCATCGGTATCTCATCGACGCGGCGCATCTCGTGGTGCGGCAGATCCCCGACGCGCGGTTCGTGATTCTCGGCGAAGGCGAGCTGCGCGAGCACCTCGAGCGGCAGGTGCGCGACCATCGCCTCGAAAAGCACGTGCTGCTGCCCGGGTTCAGGACCGACGTGCTCGGCTGCATCAAGGGGTTCGACCTGTTCGTCATGAGCTCGATCACCGAGGGGCTTGGCACGTCGCTGCTCGATGCGATGGCCTGCCGCCGTCCGATCGTCGCGACGCGCGCCGGCGGCATTCCCGAAATCGTCGAGGACGGCGTCAACGGACTGCTGGTTCCGCCGCGCGATGCCCGCGCGCTGGCGGCGGCCATCGTCCGCGCGCTGGAAGACGAGGCGGTCCGCGCGAAGATGGGCGCCGCCGGATTCGCGCGCGTGAGCGAGCGCTTTACCGTCGAGCGGATGATCGAAGGGACCGCGGCGGTTTACGCCCGCGTGGCCGGCAGACACCGCGCAGCGGACAGTGACGATCGAGGGGCCCCTGCGCCGCCGACCGGCCATCCCGCGGCCGGTTGAACCCGCACGCGTTCATCATCCCGATGTGACACAGCGCGAAGTCGTACTTGATCGGGTCCATCGGGTCGAGACGACGGAGCGAGGCCGTGATGTCGGAAGCCATCGGCCAGCCGGGGCTGGTGTAGCGCGTGAGGCGCAGACACCGGCCGACGCGGATGACGTGCGTATCCAGCGGCACGATCAGACGCGCCGGCGACACGCTGGTCCACACGCCGAGATCCAGCGCGTCATGGCGCACCATCCAGCGGAGAAACAGATTCAGCCGCTTGCACGCGCTGCCGGCGGAGGCGCGCGGAAAGAAATAGCAGACGCCCGGCCGCTTCGGGACGCGGCCGTACGCGGCCTTCACGTCGAGCGCGAGCGCGCGCTTCGAGAAGCTGTCGATCGCCGGACCGAGATCGGCCGCGGTCGCATCGTCGCCATCGACGAAGAAGCGCTCGATCGATCCGCTGCGGTCGATCATCTGCCGCACGACCCACAGCAACGCGGCGATGTCGGCGCCGCGCGTCCAGCGGTGCACGACCTCCTCGAAGGCGGCGCCGTCCCGCCGCGGATCGAACCGGCGCACGTAGTCGGCCGGGTGCGGTCCGGCAATCGCGAGGACGCGCTCGATCGATTGCAGCACGCTGGCGACGCGTCCGAACGCGAGCGACGCGGCGATGAAGCCGACGACTTCGCGATCCGCCGGCGTCGAGAAACGGCGGACGATTTGAATCGGGTCCGTGGCGGAATCGGGATAATTGAATTCGCCGTAGAGCCGATCCAGAACCGGCTTCATCACGCCAATCTGAAATCTGAACTCTGAAATCTGAAATCTCCCGTAAGATTCTGTCATGGGGAGGCTGCTCGTGAAAGGCGCGGCGGGCGTGGTGCTGCTCGCGATCCTGGCAGTCGCGGGACTGTATTTGTACGCGCGCCGATCGCTGCCCGTCGTCGACGGCACGATCGCGGTCGCCGGCCTTCGCGCGCCAATCGACATCATCCGCGACGCCGACGGGATTCCGCACGTCTACGCCTCCAGCAAGCTCGACGCGTTGTTCGGCCTCGGGTTCGTCCACGCGCAGGATCGCCTGTGGCAGATGGAATTCCAGCGGCGCATCGGATTCGGGCGGCTGTCGGAAATTTTCGGCGCGGCGACGATTCCGCAGGATCGCTTCCTGCGAACGGTCGGCTTCGGCCGCGCCGCCCGCGCCGCCTGGACGTCGACGCCGGACTGGGCGAAGGAGCAGATCGACGCGTACGTCGCCGGCGTCAACGCGTTCATCTCGACGCATCGCGGCTCCCGCCTGCCTCCGGAGTTCTCGCTGCTCGGCTTCGAGCCCGAGCCGTTCTCGGGACCCGACGTCTGGGTCTGGGTCAAGATGATGGCGTGGGATCTGAGCGCGAATTACTCGTTCGAGCTGCTGCGCGACGATCTGCTGCGCACCGTCGGCGAGGAACGCATGGCTCAGCTCATGCCGCCGTATCCGGTCGACGGATTGAGCATCGTTTCGAAAAGCGGTACCACGGTGGACACGGAGGAACAAGGAGGACACAGTCAACCCAGACACAATTCGGCGTCTCTTCTCAAAGGTCCCTCCGCGTCCTCGCATGGATCTACGGTGACCTCCGTGTTGGCGCAGTTGGTCCGCACGCTCGAAGAGGGCAACCCCGCGGTCGCCGCGTTCCTCCTGGGCAACACGCGCGCTGAAGCGCTCGGCTCGAACAACTGGGTGATCGACGGCACGCTGAGCGCGACCGGCAAGCCGATGCTCGCCAACGATCCGCACCTGAGCGCGCGCATCCCGTCGACGTGGTACCTCGCGCATGTCAGGGGCGGCGATTTCGAGGTCATCGGCGCCACGCTGCCTGGCGCGCCGGCGGTGGCCATCGGCCGCAACCGCCACATCGCGTGGGGCGAGACGAACGTCGCCGCCGACGTCGAGGACTTCTATCGCGAGCGGGTCGACCCGACCGGCCGGTTCGTCGAGTTCCGCGGCACGCAGGAAGCGATCGCGATCGTCCCGGAAACGATTCTCGTCAAGAAGGCCGCGCCAGTTCAGCTCAACGTCCGCATCACACGTCACGGCCCGCTCGTCTCCGATGCGCTCAACACGAACGCCGCCGAATCGCCCCGCCTCCCCAAGCCGCCGCCGCGGGATCACCTCGCCTTCCGCTGGACGGCGCTGGATCCCGACGACACGACGCTGCCGTCGTTTCTCAGGCTGAACGAAGCGCGCAACTGGGGGGAGTTCACCAGCGCGCTCAGCGAATTCGTCGTGCCGTCGCAGAATTTCGTCTACGCCGACGTCGACGGCCACATCGGCTACTACGCGCCCGGGCGCATCCCGATTCGCGCGAGCGGCGACGGCTCCAAGCCCGCCGACGGATGGAGCGGCGACGCGGAGTGGGTCGGCTGGATTCCGTTCGAAGAGCTGCCCCACTTGTACGATCCGCCGCAGCACTTCATCGTGACGGCGAACCATCGGCCGGCGCCGGCCGACTACAAGTACCTGCTCGGCTTCGAGTGGCCCGAGCCGTACCGCGCCGGTCGCATCGTCGAGCGCCTGCACGAGAAGCGCGGCCTCACCGTCGACGATTTCGCGCGGATTCAGGCGGACACCTACTCGCCGCACGCCGCCGCTGTCCTCCCGGCGCTGATTCGATTTGCGAAGGCGACCGAAGAACCCGACAAGCGCGCGCTGGAGCTGGTTCAGGCGTGGAACCGCAACGCGACCGGCGACAGCGCCGGCGCAGCGATCTTCAGCGCGTGGTTCCATCATCTCGCGCCGGCGTTCGTCGGCGACGATCTCGGCCCGGTCGTCCTCGACAATTACGTCGGACGGTTTTCGTACATCACACGCTTCGTGCTGAACACGTTGAGCTCGAAGAACACCGCGTGGTGCGACGATGTGCGAACGCCGGCGGCGGAGACGTGCGAGCAGACGATCACGGCGGCGCTGCACGAGGCGGTGGCCGACCTGACCCACCTGATGGGGCGCGACATGGCCCGGTGGCGCTGGGACACGATCCATCGCGCGGTGTTCCCGCACCAGGGTCTCGACACCGTGCGCGCGCTGCGTCCGCTGATCAGCCGCTCGGTGCCGAACGGCGGCGACTGGAGCACCGTGAACGTCGGCCCCGTCGCGGCCGACGCGCTTTACGAGCAGCATTCGGTCGCCGGCTACCGCCAGATCGTCGATCTCTCACCCGCGAACGACAGCCGCTTCCTCGACGCCGTCGGCGAATCCGGCCATCCGTTCTCCAAACGCTACGGTGACTTCCTGTCCGACTGGCAGGCCGTGCGGCACAAGAAGATGCGCATGGAACGCAAAGACATCGAGACCGGCGCGACCGGTCACCTGAAGTTGACGCCTCGCTAACTTTCAACTCTACAGGAATCCACCGAGTTCGTCGCGATGCTCACCGCAGGAATGAAACGACTGCAGCGTTGAACTTTTCACTTTCAACTTACAACTGTTGAAAGTTCACCGTTATAAGTTCAGAGTTTTTGTAAACGATTTTTCCTCCGACGATGGTCGCGGCGACTCCGCCCCGGAGCTCCCAGCCGATGAACGGCGAGTTCCGCGACTTCGACCGCATCCCCTCCGACCGGATCGTCACCGGCATGTCGGGCGCGAGGATGGTGATGTCGGCGGGCGCGCCGTCGGCCAGCGAGCCGCCGGGGATGCCGAGGACGCGGGCGGGATTGACGGACAGCAGCTCGATCAGCCGCGCGAGCGGGACGACGCCGCGGTGCACGAGCCGATCGAGGCAGAGCGACACTGCCGTCTCGAGGCCGGTGATGCCGAAGGGCGCGCGATCGAACTCGACGCGCTTTTCGTCGTAATGATGCGGCGCGTGGTCGGTGGCGATGACGTCGACGCTGCCGTCGGCGAGGCCGGCGAGCATCGCGTCGCGATCCGCGGCCTCGCGCAGCGGCGGGTTCATCTTCACGTGCGTGTCGTACGCCACCGGCGCGGCGAGCATCTCGTCGGTGAGGATGAAGTGGTGCGGCGTCACCTCGCACGTGACCCGCACGCCGCGCGACTTCCCCCAGCGGACCGCGTCGAGCGTCTGCCGCGCGCTCATGTGCGCGACGTGGAGGCGGCCGCGCGTCAGCTCCGCGAGCGCGATGTCGCGCAGCGCCATGATCGATTCGGCCTCGCCCGGGATGCCGCGGAGCCCGAGCGCCGACGCTTGAAACCCCTCGTGCGCGACGCCGTCGCCCTTCAGCGTCTGCTCTTCGCAGTGCTCGATGACCGGCATGTCGAACATGCTCGTGTACTCGAGGGCGCGCCGCATCAGCAGTGCCGTCGACACCGGATGCCCGTCGTCGGTGACCGCGACGCAGCCGGCCTGCTTCAGCTCCGCGATGTCGGCGAGCTGCGCCCCTTTCTGCCCGCGCGACACGGCGCCGATCGGATACACGCGCGCCAGATTCGCTTCGGCCGCTTTCCTGAGGATGTACTCGGTGACGCCCGCGTTGTCGTTCACGGGATCCGTGTTCGGCATGCAGGCCACCGCCGTAAAGCCGCCGGCGACGGCCGCCGCCGTCCCCGTCGCCACCGTTTCCTTGTGCTCCTGTCCCGGTTCGCGCAGGTGGACGTGCATGTCGATCAGGCCGGGGCACACGACGAAGCCGCTCGGAATCTCGACGACCGTCACGTCTCGCTCGACCGGCAGGTCGCGTCCCACGCGCGCGATCCGCGCGCCGTCCACGAGCACGTCGAAGCCGCCGTCCCGTCCGTTCGCGGGATCGACGACGCGCGCGCCCTTGAGCAGCCGTCTGGCCATCAGTTCAGCGCCTCCTCGGGCTCGCCGGCGAGCAGGTAGAGCACCGCCATGCGCACCGCGACGCCGTTGGCCACCTGCTCGAGGATCACCGAGTAGGGTCCGTCGGCGACGTCGGACGCGATCTCCACGCCGCGGTTCATCGGACCGGGATGCATGATGATGACGTCCGCCTTCGCGCGGGCGAGGCGCTCGCGCGTCATCCCGAACGTCTGAAAGTACTCGCGGACCGACGGGAAGAACGCGCCCTGCATCCGCTCGTGCTGGATCCGCAGCATCATCACGACGTCGGCGCCGTCGATCGCTACGTCGACGGACGTCGTCGCCCGGACGCCGAGGCGCTCGATGCCGATCGGCACGAGCGTCGCCGGTCCGCTCACCCACACGTCCGCGCCGAGCGTCGTCAGCAGCAAGGCGTTCGACCGCAGCACGCGGCTGTGCAGCAGGTCCCCGACGATCGCGACCTTCAGGCCGTCCAGCCGTTTCTTGTGCTCGCGAATGGTGAACGCATCGAGCAGCGCCTGCGTCGGGTGCTCGTGCATGCCGTCGCCCGCGTTGATGATGCGCGACTTGCAGATCCGCGACAGCAGGTGCCCGGCGCCCGAGGAGGCGTGGCGGAGCACGATCATGTCGGGCGCCATCGCCTCGATGTTGAGCGCGGTATCGACGAGCGTCTCGCCTTTGAGCACGCTCGACGTCGCGACCGCGATGTTCAGGGTGTCGGCGCTCAGCCGCTTCTCGGCGATCTCGAACGACGTCCGCGTCCGCGTGCTCGGCTCGTAGAACAGGTTGACGATGGTCTTGCCGCGCAGCGTCGGGACTTTCTTGATGGGGCGCTCGCCGACTTCACGCATCGCCTCCGCCGTGTCGAGGATCAGGTAGATGTCCTCGCGTGTGAGATCGCTGATGCTGAGGAGATCCTTCTTCATGACTCGCGGATCTCCACTTCGTCGCGGCCGTCGGTCTCGGTGAGGTGCACCTGCACGCTCTGCGACAGCGACGTCGGCACGTTCTTGCCGACGTAATCGGCTTTAATCGGCAGCTCGCGATGGCCGCGGTCGACGAGGACGACGAGCTGAATCGCCTTCGGCCGGCCGAAGTCGATGAGCGCGTCGAGCGCCGCGCGAATCGTCCGCCCGGTGTACAGCACGTCGTCGACGAGCAGGATGCGGCGGTCGTCGATCGAGAACGGAATCTCCGTGCGGCGAATCACCGGCTGCGGTCCGACCGCGTGGCGCATCAGGTCGTCGCGGTAGAGCGTGATGTCGAGCGAGCCGGTCGGCACCTCGTGGCCGTTGATGTCGCGGATCGCGCGCGCCAGCCGCTTCGCGAACGGGACGCCGCGCGTGCGGATGCCGACCAGCGCGAGCTCGTCGACGCCGCGATTCCGTTCGAGGATTTCGTGTGCGATTCGAGTGAGGGTCCGACCGATGCGGTCGGCATCCATGAGGACGGACATCGATCACCTCTTCGCGCTCTCTCTGGAGCGCGTTAAAGAGTCAAGGCTGACCGGAGATTATAACATCCCGCATGTATACTCGGCTCGAGTGGCCAGCGGAATCGTCGACATCGCCGCCGCGGTGATCACGAACCAGCGCCTGTCCGAGGACTACAACGTCGTCGCGCTCGCGGCGCCCAAGATCGCGGCGCGGGTCGCGCCCGGTCAGTTCGTCATGATCAAGGCGGGCGCCGGATGCGACCCGCTGCTCCGCCGGCCGTTCTCCGTGTTCGAGCTTCTGCGCAGCCGCCAAGGCGACGCGACGGGACTGTCGATTCTCAGCAAGCGGATCGGTCCATCCACGCGTGCGCTCTTCGAGGCCGCACCCGGCGACACGATTGCCTGCCTGGGTCCGCTGGGACGTCCGTTCACGCTCGTCGAGCCGCCGGCCGAGGCGTGGATGGTCGCGGGCGGCGTCGGCCTCGCGCCGTTTGCCACGCTCGCCGAACTGCTGCGCGCGCGCGGAGTCGCGTGCACGTTGTTCTACGGCGCGCGGCGCGCGGCCGAGCTGTTTTATCTCGACTTGTTCCGCAGGCTCGGCGTCGAGCTCGTGCTGACGACCGAGGATGGCACAGCGGGTGAACGGGGACGGGTTGTCGCTCCGCTGGATCGCGCGCTCTCACAGCGTTCTTCGTCGGCGCGCGTGATGGTCTACGCCTGCGGGCCCGAAGGCATGCTGTCCGCAACCGCCCGCGTCGCGGCGAAGCACGACCGGCCGTGCCAGGTGTCGGTCGAGCGGATCATGGGCTGCGGCCTCGGCGGGTGCTACAGCTGCGTCGTGCCGATGCGAAACGGCCACGGCGGCTTTCATCACGTCCGCTCGTGCATCAGCGGGCCCGTGCTGGCGGCGGATCAGATCGTGTGGGACTCGTGAACGTCGATCTGTCGGTCGAGATCGGCAGCCTGGGGCTGAAAAATCCGATCATCGCGGCCAGCGGCTGCTTCGGCTACGGCGTCGAGTACGCGGACGTCGTCGACCTGTCGTCGCTCGGGGCGATCGTGACGAAGGGGCTCTTCCTCGCCGAGCGCGAAGGTCACCCCGCTCCCCGCATCGTCGAGACGCCGGCCGGCATGGTGAACGCCATCGGCCTGCAGGGCATCGGCGCCCGGCGGTTCGCCGACGAAAAGCTGCCCGAGCTGCGCGCGCGCGGCGCGACCGTGATCGTCAACGTGTGCGGCACGACCATTGATGAGTACGCGGAGGTGTCGAGGATTCTCTCGGACGCCGACGGCGTGGCCGCGATCGAGCTCAACATCTCGTGCCCGAACATCAAGGAAGGCGGCATCCAGTTCGGCTGCAGCCTGGCCGGCACCTACGATGTCGTCAGCGCCGTCCGGAAAGTCACCGATCTCCCGGTCATCCCGAAGCTGACGCCGAACGTCACCGACGTGGCGTCGTTCGCGCGCGCCGCCGAAGAGGCCGGCGCCGACGCGGTCTCACTCGTCAACACGTTCCTCGCGATGGTGATCGACGTCGAGTCGCGACGGCCGAAGATCTCGAACGTGATGGGCGGGCTCAGCGGGCCGGCGATCCGTCCGATCGCGGTCCGAATGATCTACGAGTGCCGTCAGCTGATCAAGATTCCGATCCTCGGCATGGGCGGCATCGCCGACGCGCGTGACGTCGTCGAGTTCATCATCGCCGGCGCGAACGCGGTGCAGGTCGGGACCGCCAATTTCGTCGACCCGTTCATCTGGTCCAAGCTCGCCGCCGGGCTCGGCGACTACATGGCGCGCCACAGCGTCGCACGCGTCGGCGATCTGGTCGGCACGGTCCGGACCACGGCCGCGGACAAGGAATGGATCGGATCGTGATCGCGCTCACGATCTATTCACGTCCCGGCTGTCACCTGTGCGACGACATGAAGGGGGTCGTCAACCGGGTGGTACAGCGAACGGCGACACCGGTAACGATCGAGGAGATCGACATCTCCACGGACGGCGAGCTGGAACGACGCTACGGTCTCGAAATCCCCGTGCTGCTCGTCGACGGACGGAAAGCGGCGAAGTACCGGATTACCGAAGCCGACCTGAGCCGGTTGCTGGCGTCAAGGGCTGGATGATTTCGTCCAGCCCTTCCAGCCCTTCCTGCCCTACTTGGCCGTGATCACGAAGTGCCCGCGCCGGTTCTGCTGCCAGCAGGTCTCGTTCTCCTCGGTGCAGAACGGCTGTTCCTTCCCCTTGCTGATCGTCGTGATGCGGCCGGCCTGAACGCCCAGGCTGACCATGTACTCCTTCACGGCGTTCGCACGGCGGTTGCCGAGCGCGAGGTTGTATTCGGCGCTGCCGCGCGAGTCGCAGTGACCCTCGACTGACACGGTCGTGCTCGTCCAGCGCTTCATCCAGTCGGCGTTCCGCTGCAGCGGCGGGCGGCCGTCCTCCCTGATGTCCGCCCTGTCGAGATCGAAGAACACGTCGGCGAGCGGGCGCTCGGCGTTGAGCTGCTCGAGCGACTTCTGCGCGAAGATCTGCTCTTCGGTCAGCGGCTGCGGCGCCGGAGCCGGCGTGGGCGCGGGCGGCGGCGGTGGTGGGGGCGGCGTGGCCGGCGCGGCCGGCGGCGGAGGCGGTGGCGCGGGCGCGGGCGGCGCGACCTTCTTGTGGCAGGCGGCGGCCGTCACGGCAATCGTACACACCAGAACAAACGCGGAAAGCGGTTGTCGGACGCGAATCATCGTCACTCCTCGTTTGCGCGACAGAGTACCATAATTTTCCGAAAATCGATTGCGATGGAACACCTGCTGCGCGCGACCGCGCTGGCCGAAGCGCGGCATTTCTGGTTCCGGGGATTCCGTGCGTTCGTCACGCCGCTGCTGCGGCGCGCCGCTCGCGAGCGGCCGCCGACGGCGAACGCGCGCGTGCTCGACTGCGGCTGCGGCACCGGCGCGAACCTCGAGCTCCTGAATCGGTTCGGCCGCGCGTACGGCTTCGACCTCTCGCCGGTCGGCGTGCAGATCGGCCGCCAGGAGGGCCGCCGGCTCCTCGCGCGCGCCAGCGTCAGCGCGATCCCCTTCCGGGACGAATCGTTCGACATCGCCACGTCCTTCGACGTCCTCTACGCGCTCGACGATCGCAACGAGCGGCTGGCGCTCGCCGAGATGTTCCGCGTGCTGAAGCCCGGTGGCTTCGCGGTCATCAACGTCGCTGCGATGGAGATTCTGCGCGGCGACCATTCCGTCCTCGGTCACGAGGTCCGCCGGTACCGGCGCGACGAGCTCGCGTCGCACCTGCAGGCCGCGGGCTTCACGATCGTGCGCCTCACGTACACGAACTTCAGCCTGTTCGTCCCGATCTTTCTCGTCCGGTGGCTGCAGCGCCGCCGGGGTCTGCGTG
>Ga0114129_10017215_pt1 | contig 10294 bp, 6 predicted proteins | sample RhiMetdeltSRZDD1_FD_80071 | JGI IMG/M metagenome (GOLD analysis project Ga0114129, IMG submission 80071) | Populus rhizosphere microbial communities from Tennessee, USA - Rhizosphere MetaG P. deltoides SRZDD1 (version 2) (version 2) | ecosystem: Host-associated > Plants > Roots > Rhizosphere >... | reverse complement strand
TTCGGGTCCTTATCAGCTCGCAGCCCTTGAAACGACGGATGGCGAATCTTGCCGTCGGTGGTCCACTCCGTGAACTCAACTTCGCAGACCAGTTCCGGTTTCACCCAGTGCGCATTGCGTCCCAGCGATCCCGCCGGCAGCGGCGTGAACGGACACGTTTTCTGCTCGACGCGCGCGAGCCGGGCACGCAGCTCGAGCGCGAGCTTGTGCGTGAATCCTGTTCCCACCTTGCCGCAGAACATCAGGCGATCGCCTTCGTAATACCCGATCAGCAGTGCTCCAATCCCCGCACGCATCCCCTCGGGATCCGTGAAACCGCCGATCACGAATTCCTGGCGCTGCACGCATTTCGTTTTCACCCATCCGCCATGCCGTCCCGCGCGGTATGGCTGGTCGCGCCGCTTCGAGACAATTCCTTCCAGTCCCGCGCGGCACGCCTCTGAGAAGAACGCCTGACCGTTTCCCGCGATGTGCTCGGAGAAACGGATGCGGCCGGTACTGCGGCTGCCAACGAGTTTCTTCAGCAGCACCTTCCGTCCTTCCAGCAGACGGCTCTCGAGGTTCTCGCCGTTGAGCCGAAGAAGATCGAAAACGAAGTAGACGAGGGTGCCGCGGCTTCCGCCGCCCGCCGTGTTCTGCAGCGCCTGAAAGCTGGTTCGACCGTCGGGCAGTACGACGGCCACTTCGCCGTCAATCAGCGCGTCGTCGAGGCCGAGTTTGGCGACCGCGTCTGCGACTTCGGGAAAAGCTGCAGTCCAGTCGTTGCCATTGCGGGTGTAGAGCGACACGCGTCCCTGGCGGACGCGTGCGCCGATTCGATAGCCGTCGTACTTAATTTCGTGGAGCCACTCGTCGCCTGATGGGGGTGTGTCGACGAGCGTCGCCAATTGCGGCACGTAATCGGGGCGCGGGGGCATGCGGCACGGGCAGCAGTATGGTACGCGCGATTGCGCGCGCGACGCGCTGAGCACCAGCGAGATCGCCCGGCGCGTAGGTGCGGCCCGACCCAGCGTAACAGAGCGTTACCGCCCCGGCTACCGTGGCCCCAATATGAATTGGGAGCACGAGCGCCGATCGGCACGCGAGACGCCGGTGCAGGTCCGCAACGCTGCCACGCGGCGCCGGCTGCCCGTCGTACTGAATGCTTCTGCGCAGCGATGGCCGTCCGGTTCGAATGACCTGCGCAACGGTGCTCTGCAGGTCGTCACGGCGAATCCGGTAGATCCGCTGAAGCGCGCGGAGAAGCCGGTCGCCGGCTGGGGAGATGTGCACGGACGCGATGCCGACGATGGAGCGGCCGGCGACCATGAACACCATGGCAAAATCGGCCAACGCCGGAACAGTCCGGCGTGCGATCTCGCGGATGCTTCGATGGGCGGCGCGATCGGCGGTCGCGATCTGAGGAGTCGATCCAACCTGCTCGTCCATGGAGCTTACCCTCGGTTCTCTGGTTGTTCATGTATGTACATGCAAGCGGTATGCGCGTAGACTGCTCATATGTCGACCACAACGTCCCAACCGATCAGCACCCCAACAGAGGCATGGATGCGCGGACCAATCGAAGGGATCCCTCCGCTGTTGATGCCGGTCGCTCATGCGTTGATTCAGGCTCGCGATGAACTGGAACGGATGACGTCGCAGATTCCACCCGAGCATGTCTGGCGACGACCAGGTGGCGCGGCATCGATTGGGTTCCACGTCAAGCATCTCGGTGCAGCACTGGATCGCCTGTTCACCTACGCGCGCGGCGAAAGGCTGAGTGACGTACAAAAGGAGGCGTTTCGAGCGGAGGAAGAGCCCGGCGATCCGCCTGCCGCGCTCGCCGATCTGGTGAACGCGGCCACTGCACAAATCGACCGTGCGCTCGATCAGCTTCGTCGCATGTCCGACGATCAACTGCTCGAGTACCGCGGTGTGGGCCGAGCGCAGCTGCCCTCAAATGTTCTCGGCCTGTTGTTTCATGCCGCAGAGCATTCCACGCGACACACCGGGCAATTGATTACGACGGCAAAGATCCTCGCGAACCGCTAATCAGACGTCCCGGCGCGAATCGATGACCATTCAGGACGAGCTCTGTCCGTAGAGCCACATCTGGCCTGGCTTGTGCGTCAGGAAATGGGTTGGTGCCTGGTGCATCAACCCGTTTTTTTCCAGGGGAGGACGACATGAGCAAGGCGAAATTCGGCGCCACGTGCGCAGCCGTTGTGCTGTCGTGCGCGTTCGTGTCGGCGCAGACGACCTCATCAGCATCCGCACAGGTCACCGCAGCTCAGAGCAGTAAGGGACGGGCGCCTGACGAGCCGCTGCCAAACAGCGACGCGGCCAAGAGTCCGCGGGCGGCGACGATCAGTGGATGCGTCGTGCGCGACGCCGCGAACGGTGGACGGCCCACGATTACGTCCCACGGCATTGCGTACCAGTTAACGGGAAAGAGTGACCGGGACTTTCAGCGCTATCTCGGTAAGCGATTGGAAGTGACCGGCACACTCGATTCCGGTTCGACAGGTGCGCGCGCGACGAGCGGCAAGACCGACGAAACGACCGGCGCCCCGAAGGACCAGACCGCGCCGGAGGCGGTGCCGCTGGCCACTCACAGGGGAACGACGGCGGATTTCACGGCGCGGATTCAGGTGAAGACGGTGAAGATGATCGCGCCGAACTGTCTGTAGGAGATTGCAAATCCCAAATCCCAGATCCCAAACTCCAAATCCCAAGCCCCAGGCTCATTGGGATTTGGGGTTGGGATTTACTCAAGCCGGCTTGCGAGCCAGATTCTCGCCGCTGCGGGCGGCGCGGACTTTCTGCAGTGCGCGGCTTTCGATTTGCCGCACCCGCTCGCGCGTCACCGACAGGCGCCGGCCAATTTCCTCGAGTGTGTACTCGCGATCGGTGCCAAGCCCGTAACGAAGACGCAGCACCTCTTTCTCGCGATCGGAGAGCGGCGCAAGCGCGCGCGTGACCTCGTTGGACAGGTCACCCTCGAGTGTTGCTTCTTCGGGCGATCGAATGGACGTGTCGCGGAGCAGCTCTCCAAGCTCCGTGCTTTCGTCTTCGCCGACCTTCATCTCCAGCGAATACGGCGTCTTCTGCGCGTCGAGCAGCAGCCGCACCTTCGAGACGGGCATCTTCAGACGCTCGGCAAGATCATCGGGCGACGGATCCCGGCCCCGCTCACTGCGCAGTGCTTTGCGCTCCTTCTCGAGCCGGTTGAGCGACTCGATCACGTGAACGGGAAGACGAATCGTACGCCCATGGTCCGCAATCGCGCGCGTAATCGCCTGTCGAATCCACCACGTCGCATACGTGGAGAACTTGAAGCCGCGTCGGAACTGGAACCGGTCGACCGCCTTCATCAACCCGAGGTTCCCTTCCTGAATCAGATCCAGGAAGGACAGCCCGCGGTTCATGTACCGCTTCGCGATGGACACGACCAACCGGAGATTGGCTTCCATCAGGAAACGCTTCTCTTCGCGGACGGTGTCTTCCGATGCCTGCACGCGCCCGTAGCGTTTTCGGAACTCGGCGCGAGTAAGGCCCACACGCGTCTCGAGCTCCTGACACCGTTTCAGGCGCTCGTCGCGCGGAAGCTGCTCGAGGTTCCGGAATTCTTCGTCGACATGGCGCAGCTCGGTGACGATGTCGTCAACGAGAGACGGGCGAATCGGCTGCGCCGCCAGGTCGTCGCTGATCGCTTTCCGGGTCCGATCGATCTGCGATTCGAGCTGCGCTCGCATTCGCGCACCAAGACGCGGGTGTTCGAGCCTGGTGCGCGCGGTGTCGATAAGCAGGCGGCGGCGTTTGATGCGAGCGAACGCTTTCAAGACCGGCGTGACGTGCTCTTCCTTCAGCTCGCCGCCTTCGGGCAGCAGAATCAACTCCGCAGCAGGGTCACCTTTGGTCCGAATACGATCCGCAAGCGCGAGAAGGGTCTGGACCACTGACGGAATGTCGCCAAGCGTCATCACGAGATCTCGCTGCGCGTTCTCGATGCGCTCGCCGATGATGCGCTCTTCAGCGGCCTTGAGCAGCTTGCGCTTCCCGATGTGCTGGAGGTAGACGCGTACGAGGTCTACTTCCTCGCGACCGACCGGTGCCCCTGCCCCGAGCTGCTCCTCCTCGTCGGTCTGAACCGCCTGGTCCTCGAACGCTTCCGGCTCCTCGTCGTGGAGGATTTGCTCAGCGCTCGGCGCGAACGGCTGACCCGAGTCCTCGAGTTCCTCGTGGGTTTCGACGGCAAGGCCGAATTCCTGAGCACGGTGGCGCCAGTCGAGTACATGCGCCTGCTTGGACGGATCGCTCCAGTCGATCAGCGCCTTCCGGCGCCGGGTCGGCGTGAACTCGAGCGTTTTCGGACGTCCCCGCGCGGCTTTCGGCATATCGTTCTCGGGTAGCAAGAGCCTTACCCTTCTAGGACGGCTGAACTGTCTCAAGAGTTTCAGGGCCCCAGGCCACCGTGTCCTGCCGCGGTGAAAAGTGGAGAACAGGCCCGATTGCCGGCAGGCGGAGGCCCGCAGCCTCTGTCATCGTATTTATGGTGAAGCTGGCTTCGGCGCGCTGCAGCGTCCACGGCAGATGATGAATTTCGAGACGGTAGGCACGAAATCGTGCGTCGACGTTGTACAGACAATAACGCTCGGTCAGGAAGTAGTCGAGCGTGCCAGGCTCAGCGTGAAAGGGGGCACCCACGGGTTCGTACCGGGCGACCAGTTCTGCCGGGGCATCGCCGCCGGTGGTGCGGCGGCTCGAGTAGTCAACACGCGATCCCTCGTACTGGACCTGCATCTGCGCCGTGAAATAGGGCAGGTGCAGCAGCGACCGCGCGGCGGCAACTGCCAGCGCGCTGTCGGCGTCCAGGCTGAAGAAGTAGACGCCAGGTTTGCCGCCGATCGTCACGTAGGTGCGCACATTCACCTCGGCGAACTCCGACACCCACGGCAATGCAGGCAGCAAGCGCGGCCCGACGTTCGTCATGCGAAACGGTACGACGCCGATCCATGCCTGGCCGTCGTACAGGTCGAGCGGTAGGCCCGCAGGCATCCGGCTGCGGAGCAGTGCAGCGTCCACCGGCCAGTGTGCGAACAGCAGGTTATGCCAGCTCTGCGTCATCAACCACGGGCCGTTCGGCACCGGCCATGGGCGATGCGCGGTCTGGTCGATGATGCCCTCAGGAAAGTCGTTGTCCATCTTCTCTATTACAATCCGCGTGATGAGCCGTCTCTTCCTCGTGTGTGTACTTATGGCAATTCTCTGTGCCTTCGGTCGTGATCTGCCGGTCTCAACGGTTGCGCAGCTGGCGGCTCAGGCTCAGTCCGATGCAGTGTCGATTGCCAACGAGCCTCACCACAAGCGGCTGCTGTACACGAATGATCTGCGCCTCTGGGACGTGACGTTGCCGCCCGGCCAATCGACGCCGCCGTTTCGGCGTGAGTACGACGTCGCGACCGTTATCACCGGTGAAGGCACATTGAACATTCAGCGTAATGGAGAGCTCCTCTCGGCATCGGCGCCGAATGCGCACGGATCGGTGATCGTTGCGGAGCACATGGGCGCGCCGGCAACGTACCGCATTGAGAACAACGGAACGACGGAGTACCGGGCGTTCGAAATCGAAAACATGCGAGAAGGTACATTTCCCGCGGCGGGACAGCCCGTCACCGCGCCGGGATCGTCGCTATTCAAGGAGAACCGGTCGTTCACGGTCTATGACGTCGTACTCAAAGCGCGCTCGCCGGAGGTCATGCACAATCACATGGGCGCCACCGTCATCGTGCTCCTGGCCGGCACGCTCGAGCAAGGCGGGATCGGCGGCACCGACCCTGTTCGGATCTCGCAGCCCGGTCAGTGGCTCCCGCTTCCACGTTTTCAAACGCATGCGCTTACACCGGTGGGGGGCGCCGACGCACACGCCATCGAAATCGAAGTGAGATAATCGAGTCTACCTTTGCACGGGCTCAGCCGTTGGATCGCCGCTGACGGTTACGGAAGAACTCGTCACCAAGCGGACACGGAGGCGCTGGATTGAAGCCGCAGAAGGGATGAGGGCCGCAATCGATCAAGCGTTGAATGTCGCGATACCTACATCCGATGCCATCCGGCGTTACACATCGCGACGTAGTCGTGCGACACGTTGGCCTGACGCGACGTTCAACGCCCGCGCCCATACTCCTGTGCTCACCTCGTACATGAGACCGGCCTTTACGAGGTTGGCGATAATTCGTCGCGCTCCATCTTCAGGAATATTAAGGAAATCCTTCAGGCTTGCGATCGTGACGCGCGAATCGGGCATACGAACAATTTGATCGACCACCAGCTGAATCACATCCGTTCGGCGCCGCTTGTCCCGCCGTTCAATTGGCACCTTTAATTGGTGCTCAAACGGCGTACCGTTTCACACACGAGCGACGGGGAATCATGCTCACGCCCGGCTGGATGACCGCTTCCAGCGTCGCGCCCGTTTCGCTCGACCCTCGGACCGAGAAAAGCGACCGACACCGTTCGCGACGAGATACAAGAATTTATGTGGGGTTGTTCCGCTGCGGCGGCATCCTCACGTGAGCATCTTGCTGATCGTTTTCCAGCAGAGCGCGGACCTTCTCCTGGATCTCGCTAGGCAGCCCGTCCAAATTGGTGGCCCATGTGTGGCGGCAATCGGCGCACTTCGCCATGATGACCGTGCGGCTCTGCACGATGACCATGCTTCCACTGTGATGGCACTTCGGGCAGGTGATCGGGAGCGGGTTGTTGGTATTCGGCACGCCGACGTGACCGCCATCCTAATGCAGAGGTTCTGCACTCTCAAGAGTCGCCTTTCGTAATTGACTGAAATATTGACTCTTGTCGCCCGGAAAATGCCGAATCTCTTTTTCGAGTAGCGCGCAATGCCATCAACCCGCGGTTTCAGCCAACGATCATCACGACCGACGCCGCCCAAAACAAACTCTGACCGCATTAGGTCGTCGCCATAGGACAGCTCGCGCCCGAATTCGGTATCGAATGCCGCGCACGTCAGCGTGCGAGTCGGCAGGCTGCCCAGGCCGGCTCATGACGACTTCAGACGCAGCGCGGTTTGGGAATCTCGAGCGCGCTACCGTGTCGTGCAGGCGACAGCCGTCAACGGCAACAAGACAGAAGCGGTCTATCGGCGGTACGCTATCGTTAGCAGCAGATCTCGCCGACGCCGCGCGCATTGCTCAAGCGATGACGAGGACAATTACGGGGACAATCGACCTCGTCGCCGCCAACACGCAAAGCGCTAAAAGCCAGCGCGTAGAAACACGACGGGCCCCTAGCTCAGTGGTAGAGCACGTGACTTTTAATCACGGTGTCCCGGGTTCGATCCCCGGGGGGCCCATCTTCCTCAATGCTCAATGCTCAATGCCGAATGCTCAACGCCCAATCAGTGGCCCCAATGACCGTTGAGCATTGAGCGTTGGGCATTGAGCATTGAGCATGGGCATCGCTCCTGCATCGTTGCGCGCGGATCAGGAGAGGAGCCCACATGCCAGCGAAATCGTTACAGGAACTGTTCGTTGAAGAACTCCGCGATATGTACGACGGCGAGAAACGGTTGACCAAGGCACTTCCGCGCATGGCGAAGGCGGCGGAATCCGAGGAACTCGGCGCAGCGTTCACGAATCATCTCCGCGAAACCGAGAGACAGGTACAGCGACTCGAGCAGGTTTTCCGGACAATCGGCGAACCCGTCCGTGGAAAGAAATGCGACGGCATCATGGGGATCGTCGAGGAAGGGAAGCACGCCATAGAAGAGTTGGAGGGTTCCGTTCTCGATGCGGCATTGATCGCGGGCGCGCAAAAGGTCGAGCACTACGAGATCGCGTCCTACGGCACGCTCGCGTACTTCGCGGAACTACTGGGAAACGAGAAAGCGAAGGACCTGCTCGGCCAGACGCTCGACGAAGAGAAAGCCGCCGATGAGAAGCTCTCGATGATCGCGAAGTCGAAGGTCAATCGCGAGGCGCTGATGGGCGCCGGGACCGACCAGGACGGGGAAGAGGAGGAGGAAGAGTACGAGCGGCCCATACGCCATAGCTCGCGCCGCGGGAGCGGTCGCGCGACGGCTCATGATCGGTCGCGCGGTGGCGTTCGCGGCAACGCCGGTCGCCGTCGCTGATTGTGGGTTCAATTGGTTCAGAAGGTTCAGATGGTTCAGAGAACCCGCTGAACCACTGAACCGTCTTGAACCGAAGAAACCCCATCTGCTATAAGCCCCATCAAATCGATCGCCATCCCTCTCCCGCATCCATCCAGAAAGGCGGATTCATGGCACGTCGACCCGGGGCGTCGTGTACGTTTGCGTCGGCTGTTCTCCTGGCGACCCTTTTCACCGCTGCGCCATCATGGGCGCAGCTTTCGACCGCTGAAATCAATGGGCGTGTGACCGATACGAGCGGCGCCGTGCTGCCCGGCGCCACCGTGACGATGACGCAGACCGCAACAGGTCTCACGCGCAGCGTGGTCACGGACGAGTCGGGGTTGTATCTGATTTCGAACCTGCCGACGGGCCCGTACCGGTTGGAAGTCGCCCTGCAGGGCTTCCGGACGTACGTACAGACCGGACTTGTGTTGCAGGTCGGCGCGGCACCAACGGTGAACGCGACGCTGGCACTCGGCACGCTGGAGGAGTCGGTCACTGTCGAAGCGGCTGCGCCACTGGTCGACGTCCGAAGCGCGGGAATCAGCTCGGTCGTCGAGCAGGAGCGGATCGTCGAACTGCCGCTGCAAGGCCGTCAGGTAACGGACCTCCTCGTGCTCTCGGGCGCTGCAGTGCAGACTGCGGAAGCGACGAACCGGACAGTGCCGGGCGGCGTGCGGATCTCGGTCGCGGGTGGATTGCCAACCGGCGTGGGCTACACGCTTGACGGCGCGACCCACAACAACCCGCAGGAAAACGTCAACCTGCCGTTGCCGTTTCCCGACGCGCTGCAGGAATTCCGCGTGGCGACCAGCGGTCTCTCGGCGCAGTATGGGTTTCACTCCGCCGCCAACGTGAACGCGGTCACCAAGTCCGGCACGAACCGCTTTTCAGGGAATGCCTTCGAGTTCCTGCGCCATCACCGGTTCAACGCGACCAGCCCGTTTGCACGCATCGGCGCGGATGGTAAGCGCGTCGACGATGGGTTGAAGCGTAACCAATTCGGCGGCACGCTCGGCGGCCCGATTGTCAGGGATCGGCTCTTTTTCTTTGCCGGCTATCAAGCCACGGTCCTTCGCCAGCGGCCCTCGTCGAACATTGCGTTCGTTCCGACGCCGGCCATGCTCGCGGGCGATTTCACCATCGTCACCTCGCCGCAATGCAATGGTGGCCGTCAAGTCGCACTTCGTGCGCCGTACGCCGACAACCGTATCAATCCGGCGCTCTTCAGTCCGGCGGCGCTCAACCTTGCGCGGCGGCTGCCGACGACCAACGACCCATGCGGCCAGATCACATATGACATCGGATCGGATCGCGACGAGAAGCAGACGCTCGCGCGCCTCGACTATCAACTGAGCGCGAAGCATTCGTTCTTCGGCCGGTACTTCATCACACGTTTCACGCAGCCGGCGGGCTACGCTGGCGGCTCGGACAACCTGCTGAAGACCACGAATCAGGGCGCGGACGACTGGTCGCACTCAACGACGCTGGGCGCCACCACGGTGGTAAGCACCAATGTCGTGAACGCGCTGCGCGTGGCGATCAATAAGGGCTACGTCAACAACTATCAGACGCCGTTCTTCTCGCCGAAGGACATCGGGGCCAACGTGTACAGCTACGACCCCGGGTACATGGTGATGACCGTCACGCCTGGGTTCACTCTCTATCCCGCCAACCAGGCGCGCGCCCTGTTCGACAACGACACGTACCAGATCGCCGACGATCTGACGGTCGTTCGCGGCAACCATCAGTTCGGTCTGGGTGGTCACGTGCAGTACTGGAAGGGCGACTACACGTCCACCTCGCGCGCGAACGGCAACTGGATCTTCAATGGTTCGGCGACGGGCCTCGGGCTGGCGGACCTGCTCGTGGGCCGCATCACCACGCTCGAGCACGGCGCCAAGAATCTGCTCCAAATCAGCAACATCTACCTCGGACTGTACGGACAGGACTCGTGGCGGCTGTCGAATCGAGTGACGGTCAACTTCGGGATGCGTTGGGAACCGTACTTCGGCCAGCAGGTCCGCAACGGCGCGGTCACCATCTTCCGCATGGAGAACTTCCAGAAGGGGATTAAGAGCACCGCCTTCCGCAACGCGCCCGCGGGACTCACTTGGCCAGGCGACCCCGGCTTCCCGGACG
>Ga0114129_10017214_pt1 | contig 10295 bp, 8 predicted proteins | sample RhiMetdeltSRZDD1_FD_80071 | JGI IMG/M metagenome (GOLD analysis project Ga0114129, IMG submission 80071) | Populus rhizosphere microbial communities from Tennessee, USA - Rhizosphere MetaG P. deltoides SRZDD1 (version 2) (version 2) | ecosystem: Host-associated > Plants > Roots > Rhizosphere >... | reverse complement strand
TTTTTCACCGTGGCGGTGTACGAGAAGGGCCCGCCGTCCGCACTGTTGACCGCCTTGATCAGATCCTCGATGGTTGCTTCGGCTGGGTTATACGTCACGATGGCTTCCCCTGGCTCGAGTGTAACTTTCGCGCGAGTCACGCCTTTTACTGCCAACAGTGCGGACCGCACTGTTCCGACACAGCCCACTCAACCCATTCCATCTACTTTGAGCGTGATCGTCGCGGCTTTCGTCTGACGAGCGTTCTGCGCCGCGGTTACCGATGGTTCGCACAAGGCGACAACGGCTAATCCGACCGCGATCAATACACGTCGTCTCGGTATCATCATCGTCTCCCCCGTCGATTCTGTTGAACCTGGAACGCTGATCTTGTCAACACATGAGCGATGTCGTCGCCACGTGCCTGCGCTAAACCGATGTCGCGAGGTTCCGGACGGCTTCGTGTTCCGAGTCAAAGACTGGGATGTAATCATCCAGCTTGGTTGCGACAAGTAAATCGCGCATGCGCGCACCGACGCCGTAGAACGCGAGGCGGCCGCCGGCCTGTCGTGCAGCATTGAATCCACGCACGAGCTCGCCGAAATCGTCACTGTCGACGTGTCGCACCTCGTGCAGATTGACGAGGATCTTGATGTGACGATCGCCGATCAGTTGCTCGATCCTGCTCAACAACCGGCCTGACATGTCTAACCGCGACGCCCCCTCCACCAACAGATCGAGGATGACCACGTCATCGACTGTGCGCTCAGCGATTCGATTCCAATGCGTCACAGCAGGTTCCCCGACCGGTGCACGCGGCCTCGTCGATATACCGCCTCCATCGGTGCCGCGACTTATACCACGGGCGGCCAGCGCCTTCTGGCCGTTCAGCCGCTAACGGCGAACCGGCGCCAGAAGCCGCTCCAGTTCGTCCAGACGGGCGTTGAGCTCCATCCACCGACTCTGCTCGGTGCTGAGCGCCTGGGCGGCGTCGTTCTCTCGCGTGCGCAATTGCTGCTCTCGCTGGAGTTGAGCGTTGAGCTCCCGTTTTATGACGGCCAGCTCCTGCTCGCTCATCCGTCGTGTCTTGTCGTCAGGGGCGATCTGGATGCTCCTCTCGAGTTCGGCGGTTCGATCGGAGAGCTTCTGGGACTCCGACGCCACGACGTTCAACTCACGACGAACCTGGTCGAGTTGTGACCCGAGCTGCGTAATCCGCTGCTCTTCGATATTGAGCCTGGCGAGCGTGAGTTGCACCCGCGGCGTCACGCTCGCCGACTGCTCCATCGCAATCCGGAGCGCACGCACCTCGGTGAGTAACGCAGCTATCGGATCGAGAGGCGGTCCCGGCTGCGATGAAGCCTTGACTGAATACGTCATCGCTGCCACGACCAGCGTGGCAACAATCACAAACGCGAAAGCCGAGAGACGTTGAGTTCGCATGGGCGTCCTTTCATGACTGGCACTCATCGTTTTCATTCGCGGCCGATTGCCTGGATTCGAAAGCGGTCAAACCGGCCGTCATTGTCGGGGCGCGCTGAAAGGAATGTCGATCCAGTACGACTCCGTTCCGATCGAGAAAGCCAGACGCGCGGTCGTCTGCGCCGGCGCCGCAACGGGTTGACCCGTTCCGATCCAGCTCTCTCCCGCCTCATCTATCTGCATCGCGATCCGCTCGTCCTGAACCGACGGCCGATGAATCGTGATGATCACGTTCTTCACGACGGACGCAGGGAGATCTTCACGAACAGCATCGGTGAAATAGACGCGGTGCGACCGCCCCGCCGGATCGAGTACCACCTCGTAGTGCAGATCCTCCTTCATCATCACCACGCCGCCATGGTGCGGGTTGTGATCGCCGTGCGGAACCGTTGAAGGAGACGCCGCGGCTGCCGGCGCAGCCTGAACGGGGGGCGGTACCGGCGCCGCGCGGCCACAGGCGATCATCGGCGACGACACGGCAAACAGCACGAACGTTCTACCTCCGAGAGACAACCCCACACTACTCCGTGCGAAGGGCATTGATTGGATCGAGGCGGGCCGCGCGCCGCGCCGGGTAGAACCCGAAGAAGACACCGATCGCGGCGGAGATACCGAAGGCGAGCCCAATCGCGCCTGGCGATACACGCGTCGGCCAATCGAGCAGCACCGTCAGCGCGAGTGACGTGACGAATCCGAGGCCGATGCCCACGATGCCGCCGAGCGCGCTCAGCGCCAGGGCCTCAACCAGAAACTGCAGCAGCACATCGCGCCGCCGGGCGCCGACCGCGCGACGGACGCCGATCTCGCGCGTCCGCTCCTTCACAGCCACGAGCATGATGTTCATGATTCCGACGCCGCCGACAATCAGCGATATCGCCGCGATGCCGGCGAGCAGCGCTGTCATCGTGTTGCTGGCACGCTGTAGCGTGGCCTGCATTTCCGCCAGGTTCACGTCGTCCAGCTTCGGCATGTTCGCGAGGATGAACGCGGCGACCGACGTGTAGAGCCCCTTCGTCAGCGCTTCCGACGACTGCGTCTTCACCGTGAAGTCGTCGGGCGCCCCGCCCACGCCCAGCTGCGGCATCTGGTTGCCCGTGAGACCGGCCTTGCGGAGCTTTTCGACCGCGGCGTTGATGTGGGCGGCGTGCCGCAATCGCAGCAAGGTCGCTGCATCGGCGGCAACGCGAGACGCTTCGCCCGCCTGGGCCGCTTCGATCGTGATGGTGTGGAGGTAGCCGATGCCGAGCGCGTCCTGAAGCGCGGTATACGGCACGAACGCCATCTCGACCTGATCGGGATCCGCCGTATCCGTCACGCCGACAACCATGAAGGATCGACCGTGAATCGTCACGGCACGGCCCACAGCGTGGGCACCGGCGCCGAAGATCTGATCACGCGTCGTGCGGCCCAGGACAACGACTGGCTGGCGGCCCGTTACGTCGCTCGTAGAAAAAAAGCGGCCCTCGTCGAAATGCCAGCCGAACATCGAGGCGAACGACACGTCGGTGCCGAGCACCTGGCCGTAGAACCGTTGTGCCCCGGACGCAACCCATCCGCGCAGCTTGACCCCGGCGGCGTACGCCTTGATCCCCGTGACCGAGTTGCCGATCGCAGCAGCGTCGTCGGGGATCAGCGTCGTCGCCGACCCGAGTCCGCTGGCGATATTCGATTCCTCGCCTCCGCGCGTGTAGTTGCCCGCGTTCACATGGACGAGATTCGTGCCCGCGGAGCGAACGTCCTGCTCTACGGTCTGCTGTGCACCATTTCCCAGCGCAACCATCGTCATGACCGCGGCCACGCCGATGATCATTCCGAGCATCGTCAGAACAGTACGCAGCTTGTTGCGGTTTAGCCCACGAGCGGCGAGGCGGATGCTCGTCAGCAACACTACTCGTACCGCAGCGACTGAATCGGGTCGAGACGCGCCGCCTGTCTGGCCGGGTACCAGCCGAAGAAGACGCCCACCGCTGCGGCCACGCCGACGGCAAGCAGGACCGCGCCCGACGAGATCGTCGTGGACCAGCGCAGATACTGAGAAAGCGCGTTCGCCGCAACGAGGCCGACGACGATGCCGACGACGCCGCCGGCCACGCTCAACGCCACCGCTTCGAGCACGAACTGCGAGCGAACGTCTCGCGATCGGGCGCCGACGGCGCGCCGAATGCCGATTTCGCGCGTGCGCTCGGTCACCGACAACAGCATGATGTTCATGATCCCGATACCACCAACCAGCAGCGACACCGCGGCGATGCCCGCGAGCAGGGCCGTCATCGTCCGCGTCGCGCGATCCAACGTCCTTCCAAGCTGCTCGAGCGTCACCTTCTCCAATCCTGCGACGTTGCCAACGACGGCGCGGGCGACATCGGGACGCATGCCGCCCTTCGCGAGAGCCTGACGCGCCTGCGTCGTCACGGTGAAGTCGTCCGGCTTCTCGTCTGCAATGCGGTGCCGCACCCGAAGCAGTTTGGTGACCTCGTTCATGACCCTCGACACGTCGCCTGTCGACGCGGCCGTGATCGTGATGTCATTCAGCTTCGCGAGGTTGAGCAGTCGATGGACGGTCGTGAACGGCATGTAGACAGCGTCGAACTGATCGTCGCCAGGCGCTGGGGCCACCATCCAGCTCGTCGTCGTCACCACGCCGACGACGCGGAACGTCTGATTCCAGATGATGACGTCGCCGCCAACCGGATTGAGGTCGCCGAAGATTCGCTCCGCAGCAATCGAGCCGAGCACGACCACTTGTTCGGCTCGGGACTGCTCGCGGGCACTGAAAAACCGGCCGCTGCGGACAGTCCATGCACGGCGGATCAGCGGCAGCTGCACGTCCGTCCCGTGCAACCGGGTGAACCATCGTTTGTTGGCCGTCGTCCTGACGTGGACGTTTTGGTGAAGGCCTTCAGCGACGTACTGCACACCACGAATCTGACGAATCGCTTCGGCGTCAGCCGACGTCAGCGTGGAGGCCGAGCCCAGGCCGGCCTCGTTGTCGCCGAGACGCTGCCGTGCCGTCGGATGATCGTGCTTCTCCATCGGATCGTCTTCGGGATGCGCGAGCAGCGTCGGCGTCATGAACGCAATGGCACCAGTGACGCAGCGCTTTACGGCGGCCAACACGACGTCGCTCAGGTGCCTGATTGCTGCAGAGGGCTCGACAGCGCCTCCACCGAAGTCGTCCGTCGCCTTCACCTTGTAGTTCCCCGCCGTAACGACGATGAGGTTCATGCCGGCGGCGCGGATCTGATCCTGGATGGCCGCTTCCGCGCCCGTGCCGATCGCGATCATCGCGAGCACAGCCGCAACGCCGACCGTCATTCCACCAACCGTCAACGCGGTCTGAAGCCGGTTGCGCCGGAGGGCGCGGATGGCGATGGACAGGCTGGATCTGATGGGCATCGTCCTATATGTCGCCCGCTGGAACAGAAGCCGCCAGGAGCTCCGCGGCGGCCGCCCGATGCGAGGTGTTCGGCTGGTCAGAGACGACGCGACCGTCTTTGAAGCCGATGATTCGCGAACCGTACTCCGCCACCTGCGGTTCGTGCGTGATCAGCACGATCGTAATGCCCCGCTCCTGCTTCAATCGCTGGAAGATCTCCATCACTTCGATGCTGGTGCGGCTGTCCAGATTTCCCGTCGGCTCGTCAGCGAAGAGCATCGATGGGTCGTTCAGCAGCGCGCGCGCGATGGCGACGCGCTGCTGCTGCCCACCCGACAGCTGATTCGGATGATGCTGAGCGCGGTCCTCCAGACCGACGGCCGCCAGCGCCCGCATGGCGCGGCGCCGCCGCTCCCCTGCGGATATGCGGCTGTCGTGCGCATAGAGCAGCGGCAGCTCCACGTTTTCAACCGCCGACGTGCGCGCCAACAGGTTGAACCCTTGAAACACAAAACCGACCTGGCGATTGCGAATCGCCGACAACTCATCGTCGGAGAGATGCGAGACGTCGCGGCCGTCGAGCAGATAGCGTCCGGTCGTCGGCCGATCCAGGCAGCCGAGGATATGCATGAACGTCGACTTCCCAGACCCCGATGGACCGACGACTGCCACGAACTCTCCACGATGAATGTCGAGCGTCACGCCGCGGAGGGCGTGCACCGGCGCACCCTCCATGGCGTAGGTCTTCGTGATGTCGTGCGCCGCAATCAGCGCGCCCGTCGACGTTGTCATTCCGTCTTGCGAGGAGCCGCGGCCGGCGTTCCGTTCTTGCCGGCAAAGTTGTAGATGATGGCCGCCTGCGCCTTCTCGGCGCCCGCCATGCCGTACACCTTTCCAGCGCCTTCGATCACGTAGTACTCGTTCGCCGCGTGCGCATTGCCGCCGTGACCGGCGCCGCCCATGCCGATCGGCATCGAGACCGGCGCCACGCGCTGCCCGACTTCCTGATTCGAGAAGAGATACGACGGCCAGTAGCCGCCGAGAATCGTCGGCACATCGGACTTTTCACTGTGTGGGATGTTGAACTGGTCGTACATCTGGTTCATCGCGCGGGCGATGTCGGTGTCGTACGACATCTTCGACCACGGCACGTCGCCGATCACCTTGAGCTCGACATCCTTGTAGCCGTTGCGATCGAGCTGCTCGCGGACGCGCTTGACGATCTCGAGCCCATTCATCTTGGGCACGTAGCGGATGTTGTGCTTCGACGTAATCTTGTTCGGCAGAATCGCCCCAGCCCCGCCCGCATACATGTTGCCGCCCCAGATGCCGTCCAGATTGAAGGAGACGCCGTAGCGTCCCATCTTGAGCATGGTAAACGGGTCGTCGGCGATGAAGCGCGCGACACCCAGGTTCTCGGCAGCGACTTTCATGTCGGTCTTCGCCGCCGCATTCTTCAGCTGCTCGGTCTCAGACTTCGACAATGGCTCGATGCCGTCGGTGAACCCCTTCACGAGCGGAGTATTGCCATCTTCCGACACGAGCGATCCGAGCATCTTCATGTGCCGCCAGGCGGGGCTGTCGACCGAACGCTTGTTCGATCCGTGAATGTCGGACTGCACGGGGCCGCGTCCCCATGACTTGCCGCTCGTCGTCAGCTCGAAGTACACGCAGCCTTCGGATCCGCCGCCGACGCTGCCACCGCCGCTCGCCGATTGCTGGCCTGACTCGCCGATCAGCGCGTCGACGTTCTTGAAGAAGTCGGGGTGATCCTTGACGAACTTGCGGACGCCAACATCCATCCGCTCCTCGTCCCCTTCGGCGACGAAGACGATATTCACGGGCAGCTTGCCCGTCACAGCTTTGATGGACATCAGCGCATTCAGCTGCGCCATCTCGGGGCCCTTCGAGTTCGTCGCACCGCGGCCGATCAGCACTTTCTTGTACGGCGGCTGTTCGACGATCCGAGCTTCGAAGGGAGGCGCCTTCCACGCGTCGGGCTGCGTGATCGGCATCGTGTCGTACTGCCAGTAGATCGCAATCGTCCGCGGCGCCCCTTCGTCGCACCGCGCGTAGACGACGGGATTGCCCGGGGAGCCCCACTCGGTGATGCCCACGTCATACACGCGCGACTCCTGGCACCCGAGCTGCTCGAAAAACCCTTTCACCATCTCCGCGCTTTCCGGGATGCCTTCACCGCTGTTGGAGATGCTCGGCTGCCGAATCCATTTCTGCAGGTTCACGACATGGTCGTCGATGTGATCGTCGATGTACTTGAAGACCTTTTTGAGGTCGTCGGACTGAATCTTGTTCGAATCGGGCTGGATTTCGGTGTCGCCCCCAGGCCGAATCCCCAGCTTCGCTTGAGCAGGCGCGGCCTGGGCAGGCGCGGCTGCCGCCGACGTCGAGGACCCGCGCGAGCAGGCAATCGACAGAACCAGGAATCCGAACGCTCCGATGCACCTGCGCATACTGTTCTCCTTGATGACCGCTATCTTATCTTCGCGGCCTTCCGTCGTGCAGGGCTTCGCGCATCCGCTCGCGAGAACGCCACGCGAGCGATGGCGGGGCTCACCGAAGCGCCCTAGGTGCCAAGCCGGCAGGATGCCGAGCGGCCGCGTGGCTGCAGCACTGACGCGCTGCGCTACCTAACGGGATGCGGATGGCAGGGCCTGCGACGGGTCGGTGACCAGCTCCGCGTAAACCCGCCATCGGGCGGCGCTGTCCTCTTCGTCCGCGCCGGCGCGGGCGTCGAGCACGCGGGCGAACGCGTCACGCCCCAACGTGTACGTGGCCGCATACGTTCGGTACTGGTTGATGAACTTCAACGTTGTGTCGGCGGAATACATCAGCGCATCGCGCTCGAGCGCCGCCGCCGCGCGCGGGAAATCGAGCTCTCCATCGAGATAGCGGCGCAAGACGACCGCCTGCACGCGACGCAGCCGGTCGACCAGACGTGCGACCCGCACGTGACGTTCTGCGGAGGCCGGATCCAGGCCCGCGAGCGGGAACAACTCGTCGCGCTCGAAGGCGAGTCGCGCTCGCTCGGGGAACGCCAGCTCTCCGCTCATGGAGGACGCCGCTTCATGGAGCAACGACTGGGGGCTGAACAGCGGCTTCACGAAGAGCTCGGTATGGCTGCGGCTGAATCGCGCGTCGAGCAGGCTCTCGATCGTATGGTGTCCGGGATACGCCTCGTGGCACGCGAGATCCAGCGCCCGATCGACCGTAAGCGGCAGCCCGGCGTTCACTTGAATACGGCTCGCGAAGCCGCCCTGATATCGGGTGAAGGCACTCCACGGGATGTCGTGAACGTATTCCACGTCGACGCGCTCATTGGCCGGCAGGTTCAGCCGTGCACGCGTCACCGAGCGGCACCCTGCCATCGCGCGCGACAACACCGACGGCAGACGGTCAGGCACGATGAGAAAGGTGCGATCGAACGCTGCATACCTCGCGGACAGCTCGCCGCGCCCCGGAATCAGCCGATCGAGCTCGGCGCGAATCGACGCGCCAGCGTCGCCATCATATGCATCGGCCGTCACATCGAGCGCGAATAGCGCGCGTGCTTCATCCGCAAACCGCTGCCGGGCGCCGAGCAGGACTTCGATCCGCGCCGCCACAGCGCGCAGCTGCCGCACCAAGAACTGCCGACGGACGTCGTCTGCACCGACTGCAGCCGGGCGCAACGCACCGATCAGTGCGACTGCCTCCGTCCGAATCTCGGCAAGCGTCGCGTGCCTGGCGCGCGCATCGGCCTGCCATTGCGGCGGTCCGTGATACGCGTCGAGCGAGTCGGCATCGCGCTCGCCCAGCGCGAGGACCAGGCGGACGTAGGATTCCGCCGCGGCATCGAGGGTCGCCCCCTTCGGATCGCCGGTCCGTCCGGTACACCCCGATAGAAGCACAGCAAAAACAAGAGTTGCGCTGATCCTGGCTCTGTTCATCGGGGCGAGCGGACTATTTTAGACCCGTTGGTCTATAGTGCCTGCGGCCGGAAACGAGGTCGTACTCCTTTTTCGTGGAATCGACGACGGAAGAAAGGTGTACGACCGCGCGTCGGGGAGGTTGCATGCGGCGCATTCTGCTGATCGGAACTCTCTGTACTCTTGCTGGTGCCATCGTCATCGGGCGGCAGTCGCCGGCGCAGCCGCCGCGCGATCCCCAGCGTGAACTGATGATGAGCACCACGGACGGATTCACATTGGCCGCGGTCGGAGACTGCATCATCGCTCGACCCGTGTCACACACCCCCGGGTTCGGTGGTGTCGCCAAAATCATTCGTGACGCCGATGTCGCATTCGGCAACTTCGAAGGGACCGCAATCGATCTGACTCGGACCCCCGCGGCCCCGCAGGCCGAGTTCGGCGGAGTGTGGATCATCGGCGCACCGGCGGTCGCGAAGGATCTCAAGGCAATTGGATTCGACGTCATGTCGCGCGCGAACAATCACGCGACCGATTGGGGCCTCGAAGGCATGAGGCAAACGACACGCGAGCTCGACGAGGCGGGTATCGTACATGCCGGCGTCGGTGAGCATCGTGCGGCCGCGAGAGCCGCCCGCTACTTCGACACCGAGAAAGGCCGCGTCGCACTCATCTCCATCGCTTCGACGTTCACTCCCCTGTCGCGGTCGGCGCCGCCGGTTGGCCAGGCACCAGGGCGCCCCGGCGTCAATGCATTAAGGACGACGAGGTACTCGCTCGTGACGAACGAAGAGCTACGCGCACTGCGGAAGATTCGGGACGAGCAGCCCGCCGGCTCCGTCCGCGTACCCGAGCAGGAACCCCCCGACGAGCTGGATCTGTTCGGCGTCCGCTACAAAGCAGGAGACCGCAGGGGCTTCACCTACACGATGGATCCGGTGGATGAACGCGAGATCCTGAAGAGCGTTCGCGCCGCGAAACAGTTGGCCGACTTCGTCATCGTCACGATTCACGCACACGAGCCCGGGAACTGGAGTCAGGAGCCGGCAGACTTCCTGCCGAAGCTTGCGCACGCAGCAATCGACGCGGGGGCTGATGAATTCATCGGCCATGGCCCTCATCAGATCCGAGGCATCGAGGTATATCGCGGCAAGCCGATCTTCTACAGCCTCGGCGATTTCATCTTTCAGCTCGATCTGCTCGAGCCGGTCGCAAACGATCTCTACGAGCAATACAAAATGGATCCGGCGGCGGCCACCGACGCGGAGTTCAACGCGATGTGGAATCGCCTCGTCTTCGGCGGTGACGTCTGGTATCAGAGCGTGGTCACGACGAGCCGCTTCGAGAAAGGCCGGGTGGCCGAGATTCGCCTGCAGCCGATCGATTTGAGCTACACCGCGCGCGGCGCCGATCGCGGCGTGCCGCGACTGGCGACGCCAGAGGTGGGCAGGATGATCCTCGAACGATTGCAGCGCCTGTCGCAGCCACTCGGAACCCGCATCGCAATCGAGCACGGCGTCGGCGTGATTCGG
>Ga0114129_10017212_pt1 | contig 10295 bp, 8 predicted proteins | sample RhiMetdeltSRZDD1_FD_80071 | JGI IMG/M metagenome (GOLD analysis project Ga0114129, IMG submission 80071) | Populus rhizosphere microbial communities from Tennessee, USA - Rhizosphere MetaG P. deltoides SRZDD1 (version 2) (version 2) | ecosystem: Host-associated > Plants > Roots > Rhizosphere >... | reverse complement strand
TCACCGGGACCCCGTGGAATCCGGTGGAGCTCAAGATCTGGACCGCGGATCAGAAAGCAACCTATGAGCCCGAGCGCGACGACGCCGCCGCTCGCGGACGAGGGGCACCCGACGATCCGAACGCGGCAGGACGTGGCGGCCGGGGGCGTGGCAGAGGCGCCGGCGCCGATACACCCACCGCGATCATCGGCAGCACGATTATCACAGCCGGCGGGCGCGGCGGCCCCGGTGGTGGTGGTGGTGGCGGCGCCGCTGGGCGCGGTGGAAACGGTCCGCAGCCCGACATCCGGGTCAGCTGGCACAAGCACCGCGGTCCCGGCGACGTGACCTACGACGACGAGGAGGTCCGTCTGTTCAACAAGGGCGACGCGTCGCTGTTCCTCGAGGCCAAGACCACCGCGTACTTCAGCGAGCCAGGTGAGTACTGGATTCGCGCGCAGGTCAACGATCAGTCGGGCAACGGCGGCGGCGGCGACCAGTGCTGCTGGACGACGGAGTTGGTGAAAGTCACCATCAAGTAACCTGCACTGCGATAGTCGTTGGTCGTTAGTCGTTGGTCGTTGGTCTTAGTCGTCGGTCATTGGTCTGTCGTCGTTAGTCCCAGTTCAGCTAGGCGACCAACGACCAAAGACGAACGACCAACGACCAAGACCAACGACAAAAGACCAACGACCAACGACCAAGACCAACGACAAAAGACCAACGACCAACGACCATGTGACCTGCCCTGTCACACCCCGCGCATAGACTCGGGGACATGGACGGCCGATCCCCCCAAACTACTGAGCACGACTGGGTTGAATTCCCCGGCGGGGAGCTCGAGGGCCAGCGGCCGCGGGCGCTTTGCCCGGCATGTCGAGAGCAGCTTCAGGCTGGATGGCGGTTCGTTCGGGCTCACCGCCAGGGCAAGCGCCAGCCGACGCGGGCGCCAATCTGTTTCCAGTGCTACCGCGCCGAGCTCGAGCGCCAGCGCGCGCTCAGGGCAGCGGGCGAGCTGAACACCGCGTCGGACGCGCGTTTTCAGTTCGGTCTGCCGTTCGAGCCCGTCAACCAGTCGCGGCTTGAATCGCTGCGGGCCGAGCGCGCCGTCGCGCGCGCGGCGATGCAGTCGGGCCCGGATCGGTTTGTGGCGCGGCGCCATCAGGCGCAGATTGCCGCGCGCCACGCGCTGCAGCAGGTTGTTGCGGGCCTGAGCGGCAGCGACGCCTCCAGGGCCGAACGCGATCGCGCCCTGCTCGCGGCGACTCACGCGGCCGAACTGCAGCTTCCCGAAGCCTGGCTGCCGTTTGTGGTCGCTCGCTAGACGATCATGCGGCGGCTTATAAACATCTTTTCATTGCCCGCGGCGCATATCGTCTTAGGCGCGCCTTTCGGCGCGCCTGCGAGGGAGCGGCGCGGGGCCAAGGGCCCCCGCCAGCGACCGAGCCGGGGTGTGGGGCGGAGCCCCACGGTAATTTGATCCGCATGCGATACTAATGGGCATCGAACAGACCCTCATCGTCACGCTCCTCATCGGTGCGGTCCTGGGGGCGCTCGTCGGGTGGCTTGCCGCGCGGCCCACGCAGACTCGTCTTCAAACCGAACTCGTCAAGGAACGCGCGATTCACGGTGAGCGGCTGCGTGCTTACGAGGACGCCGAATCGAAGCTTCGCGACGCGTTCACGTCGCTCAGTCACGAAGCGCTGAAATCGAACAACCAGCAATTCCTGGATCTGGCCGAGACGCGGCTGCGCGAGGCTCGCACCGAAGCGACGACCGACATCGACGCGCGCCGGAAGGCCATCGAGGACCTGCTTTCGCCGCTGCAGAAAACACTGGACAACGTGGATCGCGAGATCAGGGATGCGGAACGCCTGCGCATCGATGGCAGCGCGCAGCTGATGCAGCGGATCGCATCGCTCGAGACGACCGGTCAGCATCTGCAGTCGGAAACGCGCCGGCTGGTCGACGCGCTGAAGCGCCCGGGCGTTCGTGGCCGCTGGGGCGAACTGCAGCTCAAGCGGGTGGTCGAGCTCGCGGGGATGCTCGAACATTGTGATTTCGAAGAGCAGCGCACTCTCGACGGCGAGCTCAATGGCAGCGCGCGCCGCATCCGTCCCGACGTCGTCATCCAGCTGGCCGGCGGGAAACACATTGTCGTCGACGCCAAGGTGCCGCTCGATGCCTATCTGAAAGCGCTCGAGGCGCCCGACGAAATCGCACGCCAGACGCTGCTCGTCGAGCATGCGCGCCAGGTCCGGACGCATCTTTCGCAGCTGGGCGACAAGAGCTATTTCAGCGACGTGCCGGCGACGCCGGAATTCGTGGTCATGTTCCTCCCCGGTGAGATGTTTTTCAGCGCCGCACTCGAGCAGGATCCGTCGCTGATCGAGTTCGGCGTCGAACACAAGGTGATCCCGGCGAGTCCCACGACGCTGATCGCGCTGTTGAAGGCAGTGGCGTACGGCTGGCAGCAGGCAGCAATGGAGGAGAATGCGCGCCAGATCAGCGAGCTCGGCCGCAACTTGTACGAATCGCTGCGATCGCTGGGCGGCCACTTCGACGACCTCGGCGCGCGGCTCAAATCGAGCCTCGAGGCATACAACCGAGCCGTCGGGTCGCTCGAGGGCAACGTGCTCGTGAAGGCGCGGCGGTTCAAGGATCTGCAGGCGGCCAACGGCGGAGAGGAGATCCCTGCCCTCGAGACGATCGACCGCGTGCCGCGGATGCTCCAGTCCCGGGAGCTCTCGGATGGACTACCATTCGGTGACGCGGATGGTGAAGAAGACATGCAGCCTGTCGCAACTCCCGTCCGTACGTAGGCCCGAGCTTCCGCCTTGGCCGAGGCTTCGGCGGACAAGTTAGCTCGGGCGTCAAATGCTGAAAGGTCCCCACGTGTTGGCGATTGTTGCGGCTGCGTTTGCCGGCCTCGTGGCGCTCGTCGGCGCAGCCGATCCAACCGTGCGGCCGTGGACCCCCGCCGGCATTTCCAGTTCCCGGTTCGAGTCGCACGCCGCGTTCGATCCCCGCACTGGCCAACTCTATTTCGTCCGGAGCTCGCCGCAATTCACCGGTTGGCGCATCCTCGTCAGCCAGTGCACCGCAACAGGATGGTCCGCGCCGGAGCCGCCGGCGTTTGCCGGCGACGGCGTGGAAGCCGATCCGTCCTTCACACGCGATGGGCGCAGCCTGTTCTTCATCTCCACGCGTTCAGTCGATGGAGTCAAGCGAACGCACCTGGACATTTGGCGGGTCGACCGCGATGCCGCGGGTGTGTGGAGCGCTCCCACCCGTCTCCCTGAACCAGTGAATTCCGATGGAGCCGAGTGGTTCCCGAGAATTGGCGTGGACGGTTGGCTCTACTTCGGATCGGATCGGCCTGGCGGCTTCGGAGCGACTGATATCTGGCGGGCGCGCGCCAATCCGGCAGGGCGGTGGATAGTCGAGAATCTCGGGGCTGGCGTGAATAGCTCCGGCGACGAGTATGAGCCGCTGCCATCTCCGGACGGATCGCGGCTGATCCTGATGGCCGACGGAGGACTCTATCAGTCGCGCAAGTCGGCCAGGGGATGGGGTCCGAAGACGAAGCTCGGGCCCGAAGTGAACCAGAACGGGACCGAGATCGGCCCGCTGTTTTCGCCGAGCGGACGATCGCTCCTGTTCGCGCGCGATACGAAAGGGCCCCAATCGGGCGAGTTCTTCGTGTGGTACGAGCACGGCCCCGAGGCGTGGCCGCCCGACTGCCCGGTCCGGAGGACGTGAGCGTCCTGATGGCATCGTTCTACAAGCCAGATCTTCTGAAGGGCCGCGCCGCGCTCGTCACCGGCGGCGGAACCGGCATCTGTCGCGGGATCGCGCAGGCGCTCGCCGACGCGGGCTGTGATGTGGCCATTACCAGCCGCAAGCAAGAGCATCTCGACCCGACGGTCGACGAACTGAAGCGCGCCGGGGTGCGCGCGATTGGCGCGGCCGGCGACGTGCGGGACCCCGCCGCCGTCGAAGCCGTGGTGAAGAAAACCGCGGACACGTTTGGCGGGATCGACATCCTGATCAACGGTGCCGCGGGAAATTTCATCTGTCTCGCCGAGAATCTCTCGCCCAACGGCTTCGGGACAGTCGTCGACATCGATTTGAAGGGGACCTTCAACGTGTCGCGCGCGGCGTTGCCGCACCTCAAGGCGCGCCGCGGCGTCGTGTTGAACATCAGCGCGACGTTGCAGCTGCTCGGAACAGTGGCGCAGAGCCACGCCTCGGCAGCAAAGGCTGGCGTCGACGCGCTGACGCGTGCTCTGGCCGCCGAGTGGGGACCCTACGGCATTCGCGTCAACGGGCTTGCGCCGGGCCCGGTCGGTGATACGGAAGGTGTTCGCCGGCTCACGACGCCGGCGGCGCGCGAGAAGATCAACGAGCAGTGCCCGCTCGGCCGCCTCGCCACGATCGACGAAGTCGCCAGCGCGGCGGTGTTTCTCTGTTCCGAGGCGTCATCGTTCGTCACTGGCGTGACGCTCGTCATCGACGGCGGACTGTGGCTTCGTTCCGCCCGCGTGCTGATGTCGGATTAGAACACTCTTCCCTTGTCGAGCCCGAACTTCGGACTGCCGCGCGTTCCCTGAATCTTCAGCGGGATCACTGTTTTCCCTTTCTTGCGAAACAGCGGATCGACGGCCTTCAGCAACAGCGACTTCCACCCGCTCGTGACCTCCGACACCTTCGCCTCCATGTAGAGGCTGCCGGCGAAATCGATCGTCTCGTGGCGCAGCGAATACTGTCCGTTCAACTCGATCACCGCGCCCGGCACATCGAACGTCAATCGACGCAGCGAGAGCATGCCGTTGTTCAGCCGGAAGCTGCCGCTGAAATCGGAGGCGACTTTCTGCCGGGCCGCATTGAGATCGCGGGCGCTGGCCCGATGGCTCAGCTCGTTGATTTGCTTCTGGACATTCGGATCGGTGAACTGACCGCTCTGAATCACGAAGGCGCCGTCCAGCTTGAGCTTGTCGACCACCTCCACGTCCCCCGGCGGCAGATCCAATTTCGTTTTCAACCGGAGCGCGCCGGTCATCGGCGGTCTCGACGACTTGACGGCCAGGCGCATGACGTCTTCCAGACGTCCCGACGTTATGTCGACGTCGAGCGTGACGAGCCTGCCGTGGACGCCCTTGACGTCGTAGACACCGCCTTTTGCGACGAGCGAGGTCTGCAGAAACTTCGCGTCGATCTCGTCGAGCGTCGTGTCGCCGTTGGTGCCATCTACGAGCGCGCGGTATTTCGTTGAGAGCGGAACCGTATGCCCGCTGATGTTCACCATGAAGTCGGGCGTCTCGGTCTCGCCGGAGACGTTGATGTGATTGAGCGAACCGGCGTACGACCCACGCGCCGACAGAATGCCCGAGATTCCTTTGAAGACGCTCAGATCCGCGTCGGCGAACGTGAAGTCGCCGACGAGCGGCGTCCGGCCCGGGTCCTCGCGTCGCCACGGCCCGAAGGTTCCCGACGTATCAATCTGGCCAGGTGGCACCGCGTTGGTGAGGTACGTGCGGAAGGGCATCGTCGTGTGAGCGCTGACCGAGCGCACGTGAAGCTCGTGCATGTACCAGACCTTGGGATTCTTGCCCTCAGTGCGTGGAACAATCGTCAGCGTCGCCTCGTCGGCTACGACTTCGTCTATGACCACCTGACGTACCGGGTCCGTCTCATCGGGCTCGTGCGCGCCGGAAGTCGCCTTCGTGCGATCCTCGTGGTCCTCGGCGTCATCGCGATGATCGCTGGGCGGAATCTTGATTTCGAGCCCCTCCAGATCGACATGTGAGACGTGTTTCCGCCACAGGCCGAGAAGATTGGCGTCGACGAGGACGGTTCGGACCGAGATCAGCGGCGGCACATCGCGGCGTCCCTTGTGTCGAACGACAAGGTGCTGCAGCTCAGCATGGAGCGACGGGAGCGCGCGCAGCGTGACGCTGCCCAGTTCGACCTCAGCGTCGAGCCGATCGGACAAGGTCGCAATGATCCGCTTCCGCAGCGTGTCCGATGAGAAGGGCACGCGCGCGACCAGCGTCACCAGGCCGATCACGATGATGGCGGTGACGGCGGACAGAAGGACGATTAATCGCTTGCGGCCGAACGCCACGACGCTACCTGGAGCATGCAGCGTGCCATTCGCGCCGGAATTTCCGGCCTCAGGGAGCCCGTTTCTGGGTCGTGGGCTTCGACTCGCGCTCAACACACCGAAAGTCGAAGGGGCGTAAGGGGTCCGGGCTTCCGGGCCGATAGTACACCACAGCCGTAATGCCGACCGTCCTCAGCCAACTCCCGCTGTTTACGGGCCTTCCGCCGGATGCCCGCGATCGGCTGGAAGCGCAAATGACGCAGCGCGACTACGCGCCGCAGAGCATCATCATGCGCGAAGGTGGTGCCGGGGATGCGGCGTTCGTCATCCTCGCCGGCCTCGTCGCGGTCCGGCGTCGCGACAAGGACTCCGGTCTCGAATTCACGCTCAACGAGCTGAGCCCGGGCCAGATGTTCGGCGAGATGGCGCTGCTGACCGGCCGTCCGCGCGTCGCCACCGTCATCGCGCTGGAGCCGACCACCTGCGCCATCCTCGAGCGCACCGACTTCGAGCGCGTGCTGCTCGACCACCCGCAGATGTCGCTCCTCCTCACGCGGCTGCTCGCCGAGCGGCTCGACAAAGCCAACCACCGTGCCGGCGTCGACTTCATCAACCTTTCGCGGTTGAAGATCGATCCGCGCGTCCTTTTGCTGCTGCCATCGGCGCTCGTCAACCAGCACCACATTGTCCCGGTCAGCTTTTGTAACAACCGCCTCAGTCTCGCGATGACGAATCCCAACAACATCGTCGCGTTCGACGACGTGCGCCGCGTGATCAAGGGTGTGATGATCGAGCCGGTCGCGGTCAGCGACGAGGATTTCAGGAAATTCATCACGACCACTTACGCGCAGGCGATCGCCAAGGCTGAAGACAAATCGGCTTCAACCTCCGGAATCCCCCGCGGCGTGCCCCCGCCGAGGGTCGACGCCAGGGCCAGGGCGCTCGAAAAGTCGGCGCAGGCGGTGTCCACCATCGACCTTCTGCAGTCGGACATGATCCGCGAGCTGCAGCTCGCCGACGAGCAGGCCGTCGCCGCCGAGACCAAGCAGGATCTGATGAACGCGTCCGAGGACGCGCCGATCATCCGCATCGCGAATTCGATCCTCGGCCTTGCCATCAAGCAGGGCGCCAGCGACATCCATATCGAGCCGATGGAGGAGGACGTCACCGTTCGCTTCCGGATCGACGGCGTGCTGCAGGTGCTGCAGAAGCTCCCGAAAAAGGTGCAGCTCGGCCTCGTCTCGCGCGTGAAGATTCTGAGCAAGCTCGACATCTCCGAGAAGCGTTTGCCCCAGGACGGCCGCATCAGCGTGACGATGGAGGGGAAGCCGATTGATTTTCGCGTCTCCACGGTGCCGGGCAAGTGGGGCGAGAAGATCTGCATGCGGATCCTCGACAAGTCGAACACCTCGCTGGGGCTCGACAAGCTGATCACGCACGAGCCGACGCTCGCGCTGGTGCGCGAGATGATCAACGCGCCGTACGGAATCATTTACGTCACCGGACCGACCGGATCGGGCAAGACGACGACGCTCTATTCGGCGCTGGCGGAAATCAACGAGCCAGGCGTGAACATTTCGACCGCGGAGGATCCGATCGAGTACGACCTGGCGGGGGTCACGCAGATTCAGGCGAACGCCGACATCGGGTTGACGTTCGCGAACATCCTGCGCGCGTTTCTGCGGCAGGATCCCGACGTGATTCTGGTTGGCGAGACGCGCGACAAAGAAACGGCTCATACGGCGGTCGAGGCGGCGCTCACCGGGCACATGGTGTTCACCACGCTCCACACCAACAGCGCGGCGGTCGCGTTCACGCGCCTGAACGAGATGGGCGTCGAGCCGTTCCTCGTCTCCTCGTCGACGGTCGGCGTCATCGCGCAGCGCCTCGCGCGGCGGCTCTGCCAGACCTGCAAAGAGGAGTACGCCGCGGATCCGACGACATGCGCGTTCTTCGGCCTGCCGGAGGGGACGAAGCTGTGGAAGGGCGCGGGCTGCAACGAATGCGGCGGCCGTGGCGTCCGCGGACGGATTGGCATCTACGAAGTGATGAAGATGAACGCCGGGTTGCGTCAGATGGTCGGCGGTGGCAGGCGCGCTGAAGAGATTGCCGAAGCCGCGATTGCCGGCGGGATGATCGATCTGAAGGCTTATGCCGCCATTCTCCTCAAGGAAGGGCTGACCACCGTCGAAGAGGTCACCAGCGTCGTGGCGATCGAGACCTGATCGCGGTCTCTTGCGTATGTTAGTACGTAGGCCCGAGCTTTAGCTCGGGCGTCTCCGTATCCGCTCCGCTAACCGTACGTAGGCCCGAGCTTCAGCTCGGGCGTCTCCGTGTCCGCTCCGCTAACCGTACGTAGGCCCGAGCTTCAGCTCGGGCGAGCTCAACCGCTACGGACTTGGCGCTCTTCTTGCGCATGCTCCATTGCGTGAGAGTGGTAAGCCGCGTCCCGCACGTGATCGTATCCATCGGTCTGGCCTCGGCGTGTGCCCACGCCTATCACCTGCAATCCCCCGACGGGCTTCGCTTGCAGGCGATCGCGCGCGCGCAGGTCTGGACTCCGACCGACGTTCCGTCGAACGACATCAGAACCGGTCCACAGTTCAAAGGCGCGTTCGCGCCCGATGCAGAGATCACGTGCGACTATGTCGACAAGAGGCCCGACGGCAAGTCCAGAAAATTTCTCTGTGAGGTTGCCCCTGGCGATGAAGTGAAGATCAAGTACGGAACGGGAAACGGGGAGGTCCATGCAGAGGTTGCGGCCACGCGGCTGCTGTGGGCCCTTGGGTTTCCCACCGACGCGATGTATCCGATTCGCGTGGTGTGTCGAGGCTGTCCAGCCGACCCGTTCCACGGCAAGGGTCCGAAGTCCGAGCGGATGGTGTTAGAGCGTGCGGCCGCCGAGCGGAAGTTTCCGGGAAAAGCACTTGCGTTCAACGGCTTGGAGGGCTGGTCCTGGCCGGAGCTGGATTCAATTGACGAGTCGGCCGGCGGGGCGCCGCGCGCGCACCGCGACGCGCTCAAGCTGCTTGCGGTCTTCGTTCAGCACACAGACACCAAACCCCCCCAGCAGCGGCTGACGTGTGTAGGCGGCGATAAAGAGCAGGAGGCCGAGGGGGTCTGCTTTCATCCGTTCATGATGATCAACGACCTGGGCCAGACGTTCGGGCGGGCGAACCTCCGCAACCGCGATCGCCTGAGCGGGATGAACTTCGAAGGATGGTCGCACACGAAGGTCTGGCTGGATTCCAGGCAGTGTATCGGCAACCTGCCGCGGTCATTTACCGGCACGCTCGAGAACCCGAAAATCAGCGAAGGGGGACGGCGGTTTCTGGCCGATCTGCTCGTGCAGCTCTCCGACCGGCAGCTCCGCGATCTCTTCGAGATCTCACACGCGGCGGAGCGGATGAGCGAAGGCACGCGGCCGGCGAGCGTCGACCTGTGGGTCGATGCGTTCAAACAAAAGCGCGACGAGATCGTCAATCACTCTTGCGACGCTGGTGACCAGCGACGAACAACTAACGACTAGCGACTACCGACTACCGACTACTGACTACTGACTAGCGACTACCGACTACCGACTATCGACTACCGACTACCGACTAGCGACTATTTCACCACGGCGTCGTTGATTGGTACTGCTGCGCGAGCGTGTCCCTGCCCGTCATCCGGATCTGCTTTGGCGTGACCGCGCTCGGGTCGAACAGAGCGCCTTCTTCGTTCCGAAAATCCGTGAAGGCCAGCGTCACCGTCTGACCGGCGTCCAGCGTCGGCACTTGCCTGAAAAACGACTGCGGCGCGTCGACGTCCACAGTCACGATGATGTCGAGCGCCGGCCGGCCGGTGTTGTTCGTGACGCTGATGCCGGTTGGCGTCCTCGCGACTGCGATTCCCGCTCCTGCCCCGGAGCCAACGGCTTTGTCCACCGCGGCGTTCGTGCAGGAAGAGAACGCGACTCCAGCCAGCAGAAAAGCGGCGGCGCTCAACAGTCGTTTCATCGTCGTCTCCGGCGTTTGTCGTGCAGGCCTTTAGAGCAGTTTTCAGTTTGGTGTCGCCGATTGTCCTTGGTCCTTGGTTCTTTGTTCTTGGCGGTTCTTAGTACTTGTGTCCTGGTCACTGCAGGGACGAAGGACCCGGGACGAAGGACCGCCAGGGACCGAAGGACCAGGCACCAAGGACTGCCGGCTGCACAGATTCGAAAAACGCTATA
>Ga0114129_10017209_pt1 | contig 10297 bp, 5 predicted proteins | sample RhiMetdeltSRZDD1_FD_80071 | JGI IMG/M metagenome (GOLD analysis project Ga0114129, IMG submission 80071) | Populus rhizosphere microbial communities from Tennessee, USA - Rhizosphere MetaG P. deltoides SRZDD1 (version 2) (version 2) | ecosystem: Host-associated > Plants > Roots > Rhizosphere >... | reverse complement strand
TAATCCAGATACTTCAAACCTGAGCCCGTGTTGAATAGGACAATATTTTCTTCAGGATGTACCCAACCCTGTTGGATGAGTTCTTTGAGTGCTGCCAATGTGGCTGCACCTTCTGGGGCAGCAAAAATACCTTCCATGGCTGCCAATTGATGTTGGGATTCCAGAATAGACTCATCGCTTACAGCGATAGCTGTGCCCTGACTGTCATAAATGTCTTGAAGGATTAGATGGTCAGCAAAGCTTTTTGGAACGCGTAAGCCTGAAGCAATGGTGTGAGCGTTAATCCAAAAATCGCAGAAAGAGGCACCTTCATTGAATGCCTTAACCACTGGCGCGCATCCATCAGCTTGTACAGAGACCATGCGTGGCCTCTTTGTGTTTTCCAGCCAGCCAAGCGTTTCAAGTTCATCAAAGGCTTTCCACATCCCGACGAGTCCCGTGCCGCCGCCTGTAGGATAGATAATTACATCAGGCAGCTGCCAGTCGAAAGCTTCTGCCAGTTCGTAACCCATGATCTTTTTACCCTCGACGCGATAAGGCTCCTTGAAAGTAGAAACATCAAACCATCCTTCGGTACGCGCTTTCTCCCCCGCCATGCCTGCCGCGTCACTGATCAAGCCATCTACCAGCGTGACATCTGCACCCGCCATACGGCTCTCTTCGATGTTGGCAAACGGTGTATCTTTTGGCATATAAATGTGTGCCCGCAGACCAGCACGCGCAGCATAAGCAGCAAGTGCGCCACCTGCATTGCCCGCTGTGGGAATAATTACTTTTTCTACACCCAGTTCTTTGGCCTTGGAAATAGCAACCGCCAGCCCTCGCGCCTTGAACGAGCCTGTTGGGTTACTGCTTTCATCTTTCACATAAAGATTCGAAAGTCTCAACTCTTTTTCAAGATGAGGCAGTGAAAGCAGGGGTGTATCCCCCTCACCAAGGAAAATCTGATTTTCTCTATTTAAAACAGGAAGTAATTCGAGCCAGCGCCACATCCCCTTTTTTCGGCGGGTGACCGCGTCGCGATCGACGTGCTGGCGCGCGGACTCAAGATCGTAGCGCGATAATAAAGGTGATTGGCAGATAGGACAAAAGGTATTAAGTTCAGCATAGTTGTAATTTTCGCCACACCCGGAACATTCGAGATAAGATAGGAAAGATAAGCTCATTGATTCGGCAGATACGTGGGCATTCGATTGCCACGCGTGTTGCTGCCTTTTGAGTTTATCACGATCATTCTTATGGAGTGGGAACAAATGCCTCAACTCGTGCCCAAAGCTCGCGAATATTGATTGGCTTGGACATATATACATCACAGCCGGCTTCCAGTGCCCTTTCAGCATCACCCTTCAAGGCATTGGCGGTAACAGCGATAATCGGAATTGAGTTCAATTCACGTTTGTGGCTGCTGCGCAGTCGGCGCGCGACTTCGTATCCGTCGATGTCTGGAAGGTTAATATCCAGCAGGATCAAATCAACTTGCTCAGTTTCCGCTGTATGAATTCCATCCAACCCGTTCTTCGCCTGGAGCAGGCGGTAGCCGCGAGATTCCAATGCCCGCTGGACCAGCCTCATGTTATCAGGATTATCTTCGATATAAAGAATGTTATTGTTCATAATTACTCTCCTTATTCTACACTTTTCTCTTCAATCACTTGTACAACTTGATCAACAAACCTGCGCGGAGGTAGCGATCCTTTTTGATATAGACCTTCGATATGACCATTGAGCCGTCCGCGTTCCTCTGGTGTAATATCTTTTGCACTGACGACTACAACAGGAATATCTTTTGTGCGCGGGTCCAGCTTGAGTTCTTCGACCAGCCCGAACCCATCGATGCCAGGCATGGTGAGGTCAGAGACAATGAGGTCTGGTAATTTCTGTCGTGCCATTGCCAGACCTTCCCATCCATCTTTCGCATGATACACACGATATGCTTTATGACCTTCCAACAAACGTCGAACAAGCAGCGCATCATCATGATTATCATCAATCAATAACACTGTCGTGGTTTTCTCGTCAAGATTTTCAAGGGCGGCTTGCAAACCTTCACGCGGAGCAGGGGATTGGTCCTTGCTCAGGTGGATATCTACAGCCCATTGATCGCCCAGGACATGTTTCTCAACAGGGAAAGTATGGCCTGTGCAGTTGACAACGACCTTTTCATCAGCTTCGATCGTTCCATTGCGGACCAACTTTTCGAGTCCCGCGAAGGCGACGGATGTTGCCGGTTCGACAGCCATTCCTTCGCTTTTCGCGAGCGCGCGCATTGCAGCAAATGCCTCAGCGTCGGTGACGGATTCCATCACGCCGCCGAATTCCTGGGTCAGATTCCATAAGTAAGTATATGCCTTGCCCGGGTCACCTGTTGACAATATAATGATACTTGTCTCTGGAATGACTGCTTCAGCAACATCTTTGCCAGCTTTGAAAGCATTGACCATTGGCGCACAACCTTCAGTTTGAAAGATCGCCAGCTTGGGAATGCGATCGATTAATCCCATATTGTGAAGTTCTTTGAAGCCCTGGTAAACGCCTAAGGGCCCTAAACCACCACTGACTGCCTGGATGTACCAATCAGGTGCCTGCCAGCCAAGTTGTTCAACGATTTCATAAGCAATTGTTTTCATCGCCTCGCGGGCCGGGATTGAACTGGCTCCGCGATCAAGCAACAAATTGCGGCGTTGTGCGAATTGAGCTGCGATCTGTTTGGTCTGGTCATAGTTCCCGCTGACCCGAATTACTTCAGCACCGAACAACGCTGCCTCCCGCAGCTTTTCCTGTGGGACGAGGCTGGTCATGAAAACCCAAAGTTTGATCCCGGCACGCGCGCAAGCTGCTGCATAAGCCACAGCCGCGTTCCCGGTCGATGCAATGACAGCTTCTTTTATGCCGTTCTCTAACATGGCTGCAACGGCACCAGCAGCTTGACGATCTTTAAAAGAGGAGGTGGGGCCATAGCGTTCATCTTTGATGTAAACGGAGTCAAGCCCAAGTCCGCGCGCGAAGCGTTGCGAAAGCCACAGCGGAGTTCCGCCAGCGGGGTAAAGGTCCAAAGAGGAGGGATCCTTCAGCGGGAGGATATCCTGATAGCGCCACATGTTTGAAGGGCGATTCGGAAGCCCTCGTAGCAACTCGCGTTTGAACGTATCATAATCATAGCGCGCCTCCAGCCATTGCGAATCGCATTTTTTGCAAATCGCGGGGACGAATGGTTCGTAAGGCTGTTGATTGCCGCAGAGATTACATTCAAGATGTTTCGGGAAAGACATTTTATTTTTCCTGCTTTTCGATCACTTCGGTGATCCTGGCTTCAAGAGGCATTTCTACAAAGAACGTTGAGCCTTCACCATTGACGCCGGTGCTTTCTGCCCACAGGCGGCCACCGTGCATCTCAACAAGACGACGGCTGATCGGCAAGCCCAAACCAGTGCCACCTACTTTGCGTGTGGTGGATGTGTCCACCTGTGAAAATTCCTGGAAGACATCCTCCAACTGGTCAGGTGGAATTCCAATGCCTGTATCTTTGACAGTGATCAATATTCTTGCACCATCAAGCTGGGAGGCTCGCAGGGCAATCTTGCCTTTCTCTGTGAATTTGATGGAGTTGTTCACGAGGTTGATCATCACCTGGCGCAGACGTGTGTTGTCGGCAAAAATCTCGATCTCTTGATCCGAGTCCTCTTCGATGAAGAGTGCAAGATTCTTTTCGCTTGCCAGTGTGGAGGTGATGCTGGTGACTTCATCCAAAATACTATGGATCGTGAATTTTTCAGGATGCAAATTCATACGTCCAGATTCGATCTTTGCCATATCCAGCACATCATTGATGAGGTGCAGGAGATGTTGTCCGTTTTTCTGGATGAGACGCAGGTCATTATCCATATAATCCGTAAGGTCACCATCCAGGCCTTCCAGCATCACATCTGTGAAGCCGAGGATGGAGTTCAACGGTGTGCGCAACTCATGAGACATGTTGGCGAGGAATGATGATTTGAGACGGTCAAGTTCACGCAGTTGAGTAACAGTTGCGGCTTGTTCAACGTAGAGGCGAGCATTTTGCAGAGCGACAGCTACCTGCGAAGCCAAGGTAGTATAAATATTTGCGTCTTCTTTTGTGAAGCCATCTGATTTGGTAGACTGCACGTCGAAAACACCAAGAACCTTATCGCCTACGATCATAGGAACCGCCATTTCTGCGCGGGTTTCAAGCAATAATGGATTGGGGAGGAACCCAGGCTCGCTGCGTACATCATTCACGATGACTGCTTTGCCTTCGCGGGCAGCACGGGCAACCAGGGATTGTTCTGCACTCATGGGGATAGCATGTTCCTCAGCGACCAATTTTCGTCCAATTTCGCCTGCACCAGCCGCTAGAAGTAGAGTCTGCCACGACTCATCAGCCAGATAGATATGAGCATGGTAAAGTCCGAACCGCTCTTTCGTAAGATCTACAACTGCCTGCAATAGTTTGTCGGGTTCAAGCACAGTGGAAGCTGTACTGGATACGGTCGCTACCGTTTCCAACTCAAGGCGTTTTTGTTCGGCTTGTTCGAGGAGGCGTAGATTTTCGATGTGGTCGCCTAATTGTTCAACAACAGCCACAACAAGTTCACTCGTATGAGCTTGAATTTTATCTTCCGTTTCAAGCATCAATTCGCCGATAGGTTCGTCACGTACAACTAAAGGATACGACAAATCGGGTGCTGATCCATTGTGACTGTTTCCATTCAAGGGATGGATTTGATTCTGGCTGTACGCATAACCACTAGCAAGATCAGTACGAGTACGGAGATATTCCTTCCAGCCCTCGCTGGTGAGGCGGCGCGATACTTGTTCAGCTTCTGAGCGATAGCGCTCCGCTTGAGCAAGAAGGCGCAGGTTCTCGAGGTGTTGTCCAACACGTTGGACAGCGGCTTCGATAAGTTCCTGATCAAATTTTGTCCATGCTCGATTAGCATCGTCAGCCACACGAATTTCACCAATATTTGCTCCTGTGACTTGGAAAGGAACGACAAGAGAATTTTCACTCAAAGAATCCCGAGCCTCTTCCAAAGACAAAACCTCATTTTGATTAAACACGTATCCGATGATTTCACTGCGTTCGACGGCGTTGAGGAATTCATGCCAGCCAGATTGCGTGAGACGACGAGCTTGTTCTTCCACTTCCAGGCGAGCTTCTTCCGCTTGTTTGAACAGCGCCGCATTTTGAATCGCAATCGCAAGTTGCCCAGCCAGTACTTGGAATGAAGGCAGATTCACCTCACTGAATGTTCCTGGTCTTTCGCTCTGCATATCCAATACTCCTACAACTTTGTCATTCGCGATTAGAGGAACCGCGAGTTCTGAGCGAGTGAGGGGTAGAAGTGAGTTAGGCAGGAAGTCGGTGCTTGTTTGTGTATCTACTACGAGTACCGGTTGACGATCTGAGGCAGCACGTCCATTCAATGATGCAGATGAGTTTGCAAGGCGATGTCCGCGCTGCAGCAATTTCGCGCCTGCATCGCCCGTGCCTGCGCGCAGGACCAGATTACTTCCTGATGAGTCCATAAGATAGATCTGTGTGTAATAGAGCTCATATTTGGAGCGAATTAATTCCACTGATTGTGACAGCATTTCCGTCAGATCACCTACCCTTTCAGATACCGATCGCCCAACTTCAGTGGCCAACTCCAGATCATGTGTACGTTCCGTCACACGCTGTTCTAGTGATTTGCCAAGGTCTTGCAATTCGCGGTTACTGATTTGTAATTCCCTTTCATTTTCGCGAGTTTTGTCCAACGCAGATTGGAGCCTTGAAATAACAAACTGAAAGAGAAAACCAATCATTAAAATCATGATGCTCGTAATGATTATGTTTTCAAAACCAACTGCGGGCGCGCTGCTAAGTTCGATGAGCCCTTGCATTTGAAAATGGACGATGACGGTATGTGAAACAAGGATAAGAATGGCTGTTACGAGAGGTGCGCGCCTCCCAAGTAACAAACCGCTCATGATGATCGCAATTGCAAACATCAATGTTGATGGCTGAATATTGCCTGCGTTTTGAAAGTCCGCATAACCAATAAGGAGAAGGATCATCGCGGTCAGAAAAGTGCTGGCAAGACCCACCCGGCCTATCTGGCTGAGCACCATTAGGATTAAGAGGCTTATGGAAATAACGATTGCTGGAGGAATAACCTCTGCGCGTCCGCCTAAAATTCCCATGGTGACCAGCAGAAGAGGAAGGATCCAAATTAGCCTAATGATCTGATAAAGCAATTTGGCAGCACGTGTTTTTTCAGTGTCGCCTTCGAATACTGGCGCAAATAAGAATCTTAGCAATCCGGATTTCCTGGTCATTTGCGCTTGATCTTTTAGGGCGTGGTGCTCCAAGGGAAGCCGATTAGGCGCTACTTCATGAACGGAAACTGCTATCTTCTCGCCGGTTTTTGGCTGCCGTGCGAGCTCTGCCTCCAATTCAGATATGCGGGCCTTCATTGCGTCTATTTCCCGTATACTGGCGTACGATGGATGCTCCTGCTCGGAGAACAGGTTCTTTACCCGATTCTGCATTTTTTCATTTGCAAAATCATCATTATTATCTTTGGGTGTTCGAGGTGTTTTCATAGGAATAGATCCTCTTTACGCATCGTCTAGTGACCGTTCTTTCCATTTCCGTTTTGACCACTGGCTTTCAGCATCACGCGTGTATCTTTTGCACCCAAGGCGCGCCCCAATTCGCGAACAGCCACTTGTAATGCGCTCTCAACAGAGGATGTATTCTGGATCTTCTGACCGATGGAAGCAATCAATGTTTCGCGTTCGGCTCTAGCCTGTACTTCTGTATACGAACGGGCGTTTCGCAGAGCGACGGCGACCTGATTGGCGATGGATTGCAACAAATCTGCATCTTCTTGTTTTAGTCCGTCTGCCACATTATGTTGTACATCCAATACGCCCAGCACTTGATCACCAATGGCGATAGGTACTGCAACTTCGGATTTGGTTTCAGGTAATAATGGGTTCGGCAACCAATCAGGATTGGACAATGTATCGGACACAAGCACCGTTGTATTTGTATCCGCTGCACGTCCTACCAATCCTTTGCCTTTGGAGATTTTGTGTCCGCGTGCCAACATGGTTTGCCCGGCTTCACCGGTACCACCAGCCATCACCAGTTCATTGCTGGCTTCATCAAGCAAATAAATGTGAGCATGGTAGTAGTTGAAAGCAGATTGCACCTGGTCCACCACTTCGGCGACCAACTGTTTTTGATCCAAGATGGTCGAGAGGCGGCGGCTAACTTCAGTAGAGGTGGCGAGCGCTTTGGTACGGTCTGCTACACGTTGTTCCAAAGATCCAATCAACTCACGTAGTTGGGCAGTCATTTGGTTGAACGCGCCAGCCAACTGGCCGGTTTCATCTTTTGACTCAACTTTGGCTTGCACTTGAATATCGCCTACGGCAATTTGATTAGCCACTGCTGTCAGACGCACGATCGGGCCCGCCAGCGTTTGGGACAGGAATAAACCAAACGCGGCTACTGCCATGGCGATCACCAGAGCGATGATCAAACTATTGCGAGTCTGAGCCGCGACCGGGGCAAGGAAGACATCTCGATTTTGGGCAGACGTCACTACCCAGGGTTGGGTCTCCAGGGTTGCGAAAGCAATTTGCTCATTCTCCTCCTCAAATGTGAAGATGGGTTGTTGGCTGGCATTATTCAGCGCCTGTTCTAAGTCGAATTCATTGAAGGAAAGCGATTCCGCCGAGCCTTCGGGAAGGCGATGCCCAGCTTGCAATTGGCCCAATTTGTCGGCAGGCAGGGGTACCACCGTTTTAAGAAATTCATGCGGGTGATCGGTGACTGCCAGGACGATATGATTTTCGTCGAAGAGATCCGCAGAAGCTCCCTGTAAGCCTGAGTTCTCTAGCACTTCCCGCACAATTTTTTGCAACACGGCGGCATCGTAACGTACACGCAAAACCCCGATGATTTTGCCCGCGTCATCGCGCACTGGCGCGCTGAAGTAGAGCGAGAGGGCGCCAGTGGAGTCGGAGATTTCCGCTGGTGAAACAAAAGGCAGTTTGGTATCGCGCGGTCCTGTAAAATAGTTGCGATCTGATTTGTCTTTGCCTAATTCGGTCAGGTCGGTATCCGCCACATCCAGTCCGTTTTTATCGAGCAAGCCTACGGAGGTGATGAAGGTCTGGTCGCGGCGAGCAAGCGAGCGCAGGTCAACATACAATACTGTTTCGGTCTCACTGCCAGTCCGTTCGGAGGCAGGGAGCGCCAGATATTCCTGAAGAATGTGGAGTTGCGCCGCCGTGCGCAAATCGTTCAGTCCCTCGGCGATGAACTCGTCAAGCGCGGCAGATGTTGCAGACACCGCGCCGGTCAGGCTTGTATTCGCACCCTCGGTTAGGTTTTGGCGGGTGGTATTGATGCTGAGAAAAGATAGCACACCCATCGGGATGAGCGTCACCACCAGGAAGGCGCTGATCAGTTTCGTGCGCAGGGAGTAATTACGGAACTGTGAAAGTGCCATGCCAACAAGAACGATCAGAAAAACAATCGCGCCAATGGGGCCTGCTTTTGCCGCTGCCACTTGAATTCGCCAGGATGGATCGATCCATTCGATAGCCCCTATAAGGATTATTCCTACCGCGATCAGGGCAGCATATTTGCGCCGCAATCGGCTTGGAAACAACCAGGCTACAGCAATGACCGAGATCACGAGAATTGTTGGAATCGCCGTGAAAGCGCGCCCTTGGAACAATCCCACAGCCGCCGCGCCAAGAACAAAAAGCGTATAGAACGCTAATTTCACTCCCGTTTCCTGCCGGCCACGGATCGTAAACATGATGCTGGCAACCATCGTTGCCATGCCGGAGAGGAAAATCACCATCCCAATATAAACGACAAGGTTTTTGCTTTCTCGGAACAAAAAGGTGAAAAAATAGCCAGATACCAGCAGTGTTATTGCAGCCAGGGCGATTGTTCCCCAGAATACAGTTCGGGTGATGGCACTTTCGTGGTTTTGTGTGGATTGTTTAGTCTCGTTCATTGTGATTGCTCCTGATGCTTATTTCTGCACGAAGGATGCGTCTAATACATCCTCGACCTTGACCGGCTGGGAGACTGCGCCGAGCGTAATTAGATCGTCTAAGTATTTCTGAGTGGTGAAGTAAACTGAAGTTGAATCGGTGCCTGCCGGGTTGAAGGCATTCAAGTTTGCGTTCTGGTCGAACAGGTTTATGCCTTCGAAGGAAATCTCTTCGGGTTTTAATCCGGTGGCTTCGGCAATCAGAGCATTGCCCTCAACCGGATTCTCCTGCCACCATTTCACCGCGTCAAACCAGGCATCCACAAACGCCTGCACGTCCTCGGGGCGTTCTTCGATGATTTGCCTGCGGAAGGCAAACATATCCACGATCAAACCGGGTGTCTCTGCGCTGCTAAAGATTACTTTTTGGCCCTTGGCGCGCGACTCGGAAGAGAACGGCTCGAAGGTATGACCGAGGTCAATCTCAGTGGGGATCGCACCAGGCACCTGTGACGGGTCTACATCAACAAAAGTGACTTCTGTCGGAGAGATGTGATTCTGGCTCAACACCTGGAGCATCCATAATTCACTGAACGTGCCCCGCATGATGCCAATTCGTTTGCCGCGTATGTCCTGTATTCCGAGGATCTCAGGGGATGCAGCCAATTGGTCTGCTCCATCGGAGTTATCGGTGAGCAGGACGATTTTCACGTCTTTACTGATCGAGTCCAATAGAACGTCGCTTAGCACCTCGCCGGAGCCATCCAACTTGCCTGATGCCAAGTGAGTCAATGTTTCTTTGGTGGAATTATAGAAAACCGGCTCAATCTCAACGCCGTGATCATTGAAGAAACCTTTTTGATCGGCGAGGATGATCGGGTACCAGCCAGGCCACAGGGTCCAGCCCACTTTGAGTGGGGGGCGCTCGACGGCCGGCGCGGACGCGCCACACGCGCTCAAAATGAGTGTGATAACCAATAAGATAGAGAAAAATCGAAAGGATTTCATGCTTCATACTCCTATAGAATAGATACGCTTATATTTTCCACCAAATCGCTATTTTCACCGATTGGCTTACGGGAGGAAAAGTTGGGAAAAGTTGTCATGTTCATTTCTCGTCTGCAAGTGGCAGTGCCACGGTAAAGCAGGAGCCTTTTCCGGGTTCGCTTTCGACGGTTACATCGCCGCCGTGCTGCCGGGCGCTGGACCTGACGATTGCCAATCCCAGGCCGTTGCCTTCGATCTCGTCATGCCCGTTGTTTCTCACACGG
>Ga0114129_10017208_pt1 | contig 10297 bp, 6 predicted proteins | sample RhiMetdeltSRZDD1_FD_80071 | JGI IMG/M metagenome (GOLD analysis project Ga0114129, IMG submission 80071) | Populus rhizosphere microbial communities from Tennessee, USA - Rhizosphere MetaG P. deltoides SRZDD1 (version 2) (version 2) | ecosystem: Host-associated > Plants > Roots > Rhizosphere >... | reverse complement strand
CCTTCCGCGAGCCGATCCAGGAGCACCGGGAAGCGCCGCGCGGCGCGCGCGACCTCGACCCGGTGATACGCCTCATGCTCGGAGAACAGGAGCGCCTCGCGGCAGTAGATGAACATCGATCCGTAGCCGCGGGACAAGAACAGCTCGCGGGCCTCGACCTCGGCGAGATGGGCGATGAGCTCGGCCATCGTGCCGCGCTCGCGGGCGGCCAGGTCCTGCGCGCGATCGAGAAGGGCGTCGTCCGACAATGAACGTGCGACGTCGATATGAGCATTCATGAAACGATGAGTATCGCTCGCGATGTCCGGATAAGGTCCGAATCGATAGATTTGAACTAACAATTCAATCAGATTTCTCGATGACTCCGCCGACCCTGCCAGGGGCGAGCGCCCAAAGCCGCGCAATGAACGCCTCGCGGTTGACCGGAGACCCGCCGGGCGAAACTCGGCGGGGCGAAACTCGGCCGGCGAAACTCGGCCGGCGACGCGCGCCGGCCGAAGCGCGCGCCGAACGCGCCTAATTCCCCTTCTCGGGCCGCTGGTGCCGCTCGAAGACCGCCATCGGATGGCGCTGCGCGGAGCCAGCCAGCAGCGGCGTGATGAGCTCGGGGTCCATCGCCTCCGAGAAGTAGTTGCCCTGGCCGAGCTGACAGAACATGTCCTGCAGCGCAGTGAGCTGCTCGCCGGTGTCGATGCCCTCCGCGATCACGTCGATGCCCAGGCTGTGAGCCAGGGTGGCGATCGACCGCACGATGGCCGCGCTCTCGCCCTCGATCACGAGGCCGGAGATGAACGAGCGGTCGATCTTCACGGCGTCGAACGAGAAGCGGTGCAGGTACGACAGCGACGCGTACCCCGTGCCGAAATCGTCGATGTACAGCCGCACGCCCAGCGAGCGGAGCCGCGCCAGGATGCCGCGCACGGAGTCGGCCCCGTCGATGATCACGCTCTCCGTGACCTCCAGGCGCAGCACGCGCGGGTCGAGATCGGTCTCCTTCAGGATCCGCTCGACCTCGCTCACCATGTCGGGGTCGGTGAACTGCCGCGGCGAGATGTTGACGCTGATGATGAGCGGGGGCGACATCGGGTACTGCGTCTGCCAGTTGCGGGTCTGGCGGCAGGCCTCCCGCAGCACCCAGTAGCCGAGGGGCATCATGAGGCCGATCTCCTCCGCCACCGGGATGAAGTCGAACGGGAACAGCAGCCCCAGCCGCGGGTGCCGCCAGCGCAGCAGCGCCTCCAGGCCGATGAGCCGGCCGTTCGTCAAATCCACGATCGGCTGGTAGTGCAGGCGGAACTCCTGCCGCACCATGGCCGCCCGAAGCTCCTTCTCGAGCTCGGCCCGCGCCACCACGTGGGCGCGCATGGCATCGTCGTACACCTCGTATCGCCCGCGGCCGAACGTCTTCGCGCGGTACATGGCGGCGTCGGCGTCGCGCAGGATGTCCTCCGCGCGGCCGTAGCCGGTGGAGCTGAGCGCGATGCCGATGCTGACCGGAGACGACACGTTCTGCCCCTCGACCTCCACCGGCAGCGCCATCTCCTCGAGGATGCGCTCGGCCACGCGGGTGGCGTCGCCGACGTCGGCGATCGCCTCCAGCAGGATCGCGAACTCGTCGCCGCCGAAGCGGCCCACGAGATCGCCCGGCCGCACGCACGACTCCAGCTTCTTCGAGACGTACATGAGCAACTGATCGCCGGCCAGGTGGCCGAAGCGGTCGTTCACCTGCTTGAAGTTGTCGAGGTCGACGAAGAAAACGGCGAAAAGGTAGTCGCTGCGCCGATTCGCCCGGGCCAGCGCGTAGCCCAGGCGCTCGAGGAAGAGCGCGCGATTCGGCAAGCCGGTGAGTGGATCGTACGCGCGCCGGTCGGTGACGTCGGTCTGCGCGCCCGCGATGCGATACGCGCGCCCGGCGGAATCCAGCACGGCGAAGCCGCGGCTCATCACCCACAAGTAGCTGCCGTCCTTGTGACGCACGCGGTGCTCGTCCTCGAACCGCGGTGTGCGCCCGGTGGTGTGCGCCTCCAGCTTGGCCTTCACGCGATCGAGGTCGTCGGGATGCACGCGGCTGAACCATTCCTCCGGCACGTCGCCGACCTCGTCTTCGGTGTAGCCGAGCATCGACTTCCAGCGCGGCGAGAAGTAGACGCGGTCCTGCTTGAGCATCCAGTCCCACAACCCGTCGTTCGCCCCGCGCACGGCCAGCGCGTAGCGCTCCTCGCTCTCGCGCAGCGCCTGCTCGGCGGCGCGCCGCTCGGTGACGTCCTCCAGAGTGCCGATGAGCCCGCGGGCGGGGCCGCGCCGTCCCTCCTCCGACGCCTCGCCGCGCACCAGCACGTTGCGGATGGTCCCGTCGGGCTGCTGCACGCGGAACTCGCCCTCGAACGGCTCGCCGGTAGCGACGCGCTGATCGAGCAGGGCCTTGAGGGCGGCGCGATCGTCGGAATGCACGTGGTCGAGGAACCCGCGCAGCGTCGCCCCCAGCGAACCCGACACCAGGCCGAGGATGCCGTAGACCTCGTCGGAGACGGTGAGCCGATCCGGCTCGACCTCCCACTCCCAGCTCCCCAGGTGCGCGATGCGCTCGGCCCGGGCCAGGAGCAGCTCCTTCTTGCGCAACGTCTCGCGGGCGCGCACGCGGGCGGTGACATCGCGCCCGATGCCGAAGAGGCCCACCACCTTCCCGTCACGCTCCTGGCGGGTGATCGTGTACTCGATGGTGATGGAATCCCCGCCCGCGGTGAGGATACGGCGCTCGGCCTTGCGCGGCTCGCCCCCCTTCTCGACGAGGTCGCGGCACGCCCGCAGAGTCTCTTCCCGCTCGTCGGCATGCAGCAGCGCCCCCAGCCCGCGACCGCGCCATTCCTCCCGCGGCCAGCCGGTGATGGCCTCGAAGGCCGGGTTCATCCAGGTGAGGCTCCCGTCCGGCGCCATGGTGAAGATGATGTCGGGGGCGGTGTCGACGAGCGTGCGGTAGCGCTCCTCGGAGTCGCGCAGGGCCTCCTCCGAGCGGCGCCGGTCGCTCACGTCCTCGCACACGGTGATGAGGGCGATCGGCTGCCCGTTCACGTCGCTCACGACGTCGGTGATGAGCTGCGCCGGGAAGGGCGTGCCGTCCTTGCGCAGCCGCGTGCCCTCGCGCTTCCAGCCCTTCACCCAGCGCAGCGAGTCCGCGCCGCCCAGGGGGCGATCGGGCCCGGCGGACAGCTTGGCTCCGTCCTGGTCGATGAGCTCGACGGCGCGGTAGCCGTGCATCATGGCGAGCGCGGGGTTGACGTAGAGGGTGCGCCCGCCGAGATCGGAGATCACGATCCCGACCTGCATCGATTCCACCGCCTGCTGCAGCTCACGCAGGCTGTCCGTCGTCTTCTTGCGCTCGATCGCGTAGCGCAGCGAGCGGTCGAGGAGCACGGGCGAGAGCTGTGTCTTGTCGAGATAGTCGGTGGCGCCCGCCCGCATGAACTCGAGGTCGATCTCGATGTCGCCCTCGCCGGTCAGGATGATGATGGGGGTCGTGCAGCCGCGGGCCAGCACCTCGCGCAGGAGCTCGAGGCCGTTGCGGCGGCCGAGCCGGTGGTCCACGAGGTACACGTCGTGGCAGGCCTTCGCCATCTCGGCGAGACCGGCTTCGTATGTCGGGACCCAGTCGACCTCGTAACGCGTGCGCCGCGCCTTGCTCAGCAGATGGCGCGTGAGCGCGTATTCCGTCTCGCTATCGTCGACGAGGAGGACCCGGATCGTCCGTGGCTCCATCGTGTTTCGTCACTCCGTCTCTTGGGGGCGGGTCGTTTCGCACCCACGACGACACCCTGGCGCCGGCTATAGATGAAGATCGGCTCGCGCGCGCCACCCGTCAATCCGAATCCTACACGTAAACCGCTTTGTCGCAAGTGGTGACATCAACGGGGCTGCCGGTCCCGCTCCTCGAGGGCTTGACGCGCGGCTTCCTGCTGGGCTTCCTTCTTGGAATGCCCCTCCCCGGTGGCCACCGGCGCGCCGTCGATCACACACTGCACGCGGAAGCGACGGCGGTGGCTGGGGCCCAGCTCCTCCACGACCACGTACTGGGGCACCGCGCGCCCTTCGGCCTGGAGCTGCTCCTGGAGGCGCGTCTTGAAGTCGCGCAGTGCGCGTTCGTCGAGGCCGACGATCTCCGCCCCGAACTCGGACTCCACGAAACGCTCGGCCGCCTCGATACCTCCATCGAGGTACAGGGCGGCGATCACGGCCTCGTAGGCGTCGCCCCAGAGGGCGGTCTTGGCGCGGCCGCCCGTCTTCTCCTCGCCGCGGCCGAGGCGCAGCAGCTCGGGCAGACCCAGCGCCTCCGCGCGGCGGGCGAGGCTGGGCGCGGCGACGAGGTGCGCCTTGAGCTTGCTCTTGGTGCCCTCCCCGCCGTCGGGCGCCTGGCGATGCAGCAGCACGGCCACGAGGAAACCGAGCACGGAATCGCCGAGGAACTCCAGCGGCTCGTTGTGCCGCGTCTTGCGCGAGAGGTCCTCGTGGGCGTCGCTCACGTGGGTGAGCGCCTGCTCGAGGCGGGACGGCACCTGGAAGACGTGGCCCAGCTTCTGTTGCAGCTCGGCCAGCGCCTCCTCACGCGGACGGGTCATGGGGTGATCTTACGGTAAGCTAGCCCGATGCCGCTGCCGCTCCTGGCCCTCCTCCTCGCCGCCGCCGCTCCCGCGGACGTCAGCGCGGCCGGGGTGGTGTTGGCCGGCTCGCCCGAGCGGTCCGTCGCCGTGCTCCGCGCCCAGGGTCAGAGCCGCGTCGTCCGCACCGGCGAGAACGCCTTCGGCGGCACGGTGGTGGCGATCGCCGCCGACAAGGTCACCCTCGACTACGCCGGCGAGCGCGTCGACGTGCGCGTGCGCGGCGGGGGCGGGGCGAGCCTGCGCGCGGCGCGGCCGCCGAACGAGGACCCGCGGTCGCCGGCCCGGGAGATGATGCGCACGGAGGTGCAGCGGCGCATCGGAGAAGAGCAGTCGCGCATCCTCGCCGAGACGGCCATCGCGCCCGTGAGCGGCACGAACGGGCAGATCCAGGGCTTCGCGGTGACGAAGCTGCCCGCGGGCGGGAGCCTCCTCGCCGACGTCGGCCTCCAGCCCGGCGACGTCATCACCGAGATCAACGGCGTCGCCGTCGACAGCCTGCCCACGCTGATCAGCCTGTGGCCGCGCCTGCAGAACGAGAGCCAGATCCGGGCGACGGTGCTGCGCAACGGCCAGCCGGTGACGATCTCGGTCTCGCTGAAATAACGGAGAGGTCATGAACCATCGAACGGCGTGTCTCCTCCTCTCGATGACGGCCGCCGCCGCGGGCGCGACCGCGCAAACTGCGCCCGCCAATCCGACGACGGCCGCCACCGGCACCCGGCCCACGCCGCGGCCTCAGCCGCGCCCGTCGATGAAGCGGGTGGCCGTGCCCGTGGACGCCGTCTCCATCGACGACGGCGACACCGTCAACATCCGGTGGTCGGCGGACGATGTCGAGATCGTGCGCATCCTCGGGATCGACACGCCGGAGACGCGCCACGTGGCCCACGACATCCCGTACTCGCAGCCGTTCGGGTCGGAGGCGCGGGCGTTCGCACGGGGCGTCTTCGCGGCGACGGAGAAAATCGAGTTGCTGCGCGCCGCGACCATCGACCCGTACGGCCGGACGCTCGGCTACGTTTTCGTCGATGGCAAGAACTTCTCGGTATTGATCGTCAAGGGCCATCTCGCCGAGGAGAGCGTGACCCGCTACGGCGACAACGGCTTCCCCGCCGAGGCCTCGGAGGTCAGCGCCGCCGCCAAGGCCGCCGGTCCCCTGCCCTTCGAGGCGCCGGGAATCTATCGCGCCCGCATGCGCGAGGTGATGCGCGCCCTGCGCGAGCGGGGCGAAGCGCCGGAGGAGTGAGGCGCCTCGCTTGGCGCGGACGTCGTTTGTGGTTACCATTCGAGAGCTTACGGCACCGTAATTTGACGGAGCAGCCGCTAGGCTGCGGCTGTCGCAGATGCGGGAATGAAGGCGTCGGCGAGGTCCGAGCTGGAGGGACACATTCTCCAATCGAGGCTCGCCCTCCTGCTCCTCGTCGATCCCGAGACCGGCCGCATCGCTGAAGCGTCTCCGGCGGCCTGCGATCTCTACCAGCTCTCCGCGGAGGCGCTCGCCGCCCGCACGCTCTTCGACCTGACGATCGGGGATCCGGCTGGCCTCGCGTCGGCCCTCAAGGACGCGGGCGCCGGGCAGATCCTCTGCCTCGAGCTCCCCCAGCGCACGGCCTCCGGCGGTCTCCGCCAGGTCGAGCTCCATCTGGGTGCCGCCGAGCGCGGCGGCCGGCCGATGGTGGGGGCGGTGCTCCACGACGTGACCGAGCGCCGGCGCGCGGAGGCCGAGCTCCGCGACAGCGAGGCGAAGTACCGCGCCATCTTCGAGGAGATGCAGGAGGCCTACTTCGAGGCCGACATCGCCGGCAACCTCACCTTCTTCAACGACGCCCTCTGCCGCATCCTCGGCTACACCCGCGAAGAGCTGATGGGCCGCAACAACCGGACGCTGCAGGATCCCGGAGACGCGGCCTACACGTATCGGCAGATCAACGCCGTGTATCGCACGGGCGTGCCCGCCCAGAACCTCGAGTGGTACCTGCGCCGCAAGGACGGCGAGAAGCGCTGCTTCGCGGCCTCCATGGCCGTCATCCGCGACGACGACGGCAACCCGATCGGCTTCCGCGGCGTCGGACGCGACGTCACGCAGTGGAAGGAGACGGCCGACGCCCTGATCGAGACCGAGCAGCGTTTCCGCGACCTCTTCGACAACGCGCCCGTCGGCTACCACGAGCTCGACAGCGAAGGGCGCTATCGGCGCGTGAACCGCACCGAGCTCAACATGCTCGGCTACGACGAGACGGAGATGATCGGCCGGCCGGCGTGGGAGTTCATCGTCGAGCCCGTCTCGCAGGCGGCCATCCGGGCCAAGATCGCCGGGCACAGCGCTCTCGAGCCGTTCGAGCGCACCTTCCGCCACAAGGACGGCAGCCACCTGCCGATGCTGCTCGAGGATCGGCTGCTCTACGACAGCTCGGGCAAACCCAGCGGCATCCGCAGCGCGCTCTCGGACATCACCGCCCGCAAACGGGCCGAGGAGGCGCTGCGGGAGAGCGAGGAGCGCTACCGACAGCTCGTCGAGCTCAGCCCGGACGCCATCGCCGTCCACAGCGACGGGCTGTTCGTGTTCGTCAACAGCGCGGCCGCGCGCCTCTTCGGCGCGCGCGATCCGGAAGAGCTCCTCGGGCGCCGCGCCATGGACTTCGTCCACGCCGACTCGCAGGAGGTCGTGCAGGAGCGCGAGCGGCGCGTGCACCAGGACGGCTCGGCGGTGCCGCTGCTCGAGCAGAAGCTCGTGCGCATCGACGGCAGCCCGGTGGAGGTCGAGGTGGCGGCGATGCCCCTCGTGTATCACGACAAGCCCGCCGTGCAGGTCGTCATCCGCGACATCACCGAGCGCAAGCAGGCGGAGGCCCAGATCCGCGCGCTGGCGTACCACGACACCCTCACCGGCCTGCCCAACCGCCTCCTCTTCAACGATCGCCTGGCCATGGCCATGGCCCAGGCGCAGCGCCAGGGCCGGCGCGTGGCCGTGCTCTTCATCGACCTCGATCGCTTCAAGGTCATCAACGACTCCCTCGGCCACAGCTTCGGCGACCGCCTGCTGATGGCGGTGGCCGACCGCATCCAGTCCTGCGTCCGCGAGGCGGACACGCTGGCGCGCCTCGGCGGCGACGAGTTCACGGTGCTGCTGCCCGGTCTGGTCACGACGGAGGACGCGGCCAAAGTGTCGGACAAGCTCCTGGAGGCGATGCGCCTGCCCTTCGAGCTGGACGGCCGCGAGCTGTTCGTCACCGCCAGCGTGGGCATCAGCGTGTATCCCGACGACGGCTCCGACGTCGAGGAGCTCGTCAAGAACTCGGACACCGCCATGTACCGGGCGAAGGAGCAGGGACGCGACAACTTCCAGCTCTACACCCCCACCATGAACGCGCGCGCGCTCGAGCGCCTGCACATGGAGAACAGCCTGCGCAAGGCGCTCCAGCAGAACGAGCTCGTCGTGTACTACCAGCCCCTCGTCGACCTGCGCAGCGGACGCATCGAAGGCGTCGAGGCGCTGGTGCGCTGGAAACATCCCGAGCTGGGCCTGGTGGGACCGAGCGAGTTCATCCCCATCGCGGAGACGACCGGCCTCATCGTGCCGATCGGCCCGTGGGTCCTGCGCACCGCCTGCGCGCAGGTGCGGGCCTGGCAGGAGAAGGGTTATCCGGACCTCGCGGTCTCCGTGAACCTGTCCGCGCGGCAGTTCCAGCAGCCGCGTCTGGCCGAGCAGATCCGCACCGTGCTCGAGGAGACCGGCCTCGATCCGCGCTGCCTCGATCTCGAGATCACCGAATCGAACGCCATGCAGAACGCGGAGCTCACGACACCCATCCTGCAGGAGATCAAGTCGCTGGGCGTGCGGATCTCCATCGACGACTTCGGTATCGGCTACTCGTCGCTCAGCTATCTGAAGCGGCTGCCGATCAACACCCTGAAGATCGACCAGTCGTTCGTCCGCGACATCACCACCGACCCCGACGACGCCGCCATCGCCCGCGCCGTCATCGCCATGGCCCACAGCCTGAAGCTGCGCGTGGTGGCGGAGGGCGTCGAGACGGCGGAGCAGCTCGCCTTCCTGACCGCGCACCGCTGCGACCGCATGCAGGGCTTCTACTTCAGCGAGCCGCTGCCCGCCGCCGAGTGCGAGAAGGTGCTCGACCGCAGCCTGCACGTGCCGCGGCCCATCCAGACGGTCACGCCTCGCGTCCGACAGGATCTCTGATCGGACACGCGCGGCCGCGCCTCGGCCCATAATGATCGGAGAGGAGCGCCCATGGGGTTCGCCACCGATTGCATCCACGCCGGGCAGGAGCCGGATCCCAGCACCGGCGCCGTGACCACCCCGATCTTCCAGACCTCGACGTACGTCCAGGACGGGCTCGGCCGCCACAAGGGCTACGAGTACGCGCGCACGCACAACCCCACGCGGCGCGCCCTCGAAAAGAACCTCGCCGCCCTGGAAGGCGGCACGGACGCGTACTGCTACGCCTCCGGCCTCGCCGCCACCCACGCCGTCCTCACCATGATGCAATCCGGGCAACGCGTGGTCGTCTCCGACAACGTGTACGGCGGCACGCACCGGCTGTTCACGAAGATCCTCTCCCGCGTCGGCATCGAGTTCGCGTTCCTCGACAGCACGGATCCGAAACGCCTGGACTCCGAGGCCGGGCGCTTCGACCTGCTGTGGATCGAGACTCCGACCAACCCGCTGCTGAAGATCTGCGACATCCGCGCCCTGGCGGAGATCGCCCACGCCCGGCACGCGCTCCTCGTCGTCGACAACACGTTCCTGAGCCCCTTCTTCCAGCGGCCGCTGGCCCTGGGGGCGGACATCGTCGTGCACTCGACCACGAAGTACCTGAACGGCCATTCCGACAGCGTCGGCGGTGTGGCCATCGTGAGGGATCCCGCGCACGCGGACTGGCTGCGGTACGTGCAGAACGCCGTCGGCGCCATCCTCTCGCCGTTCGATTCGTGGCTCGTGCTGCGCGGGACCAAGACGCTGGCGCTGCGCATGCCGCAGCACGAAGCGAACGCGCGGCGTATCGCCCCGTGGCTTCGGGCGCGCCCCGAGGCGAAGAAGGTGTACTGGCCCGGCTTCCCCGACCATCCCGGCCACGAGACGCACAAGGCGCAGTCGACGGGCTTCGGCGCGATGATCTCGGTCGACCTCGGCGAGCGCGAAGCGGCGCGCCGGTTCCTCGAGGCGCTGCAGCTGTGCTCGCTGGGCGAGAGTCTGGGCGGCGTCGAGACGCTGGTCGCACATCCCGCGACCATGACTCACGCCGGCTACACGCCGGAGGAGCGCGCGGCCCTGGGAATCGGCGACGGGCTGGTGCGCCTCAGCATCGGCTGTGAAGACGCGGAAGACCTGCTGGCGGACCTCGAGCGCGCGCTGGCCGCCCTCTGATCTCGAGCAACGGATGAGGCCGCTCGGCCCGGGCCGAGCTGGTTCAGGTGTTACCTGAAGTCCGGCGTGGTTCTGGCTCCTTCACGCTCGGCGCGTTCACGCCACAGGAACCATACGAGCGCCAGCAGCCATCCCGCCCAGAACACCTCCGTGTGGAACGGACCCGGCATCTTGCCGTCGGTGACCACGCGCCACTGCAGCGTGAACGACAGGATGACGATCGCGCCGGCGGCGGTCTCGACGACCCAGTCGAGGG
>Ga0114129_10017207_pt1 | contig 10297 bp, 2 predicted proteins | sample RhiMetdeltSRZDD1_FD_80071 | JGI IMG/M metagenome (GOLD analysis project Ga0114129, IMG submission 80071) | Populus rhizosphere microbial communities from Tennessee, USA - Rhizosphere MetaG P. deltoides SRZDD1 (version 2) (version 2) | ecosystem: Host-associated > Plants > Roots > Rhizosphere >... | reverse complement strand
TCTGTAGGTTCTACAGTGGGCTCCTTAGGAGTGGGCTCAGCCAGCGCTTCTGCTTCACGAGCTTTCGCTTTCTGCGCAGAATCTACTTTCGCATTCAAGTCACCGCCAAGATCGAGACCGCAGGCTGGACCATCACTTGCTCGACACCAGCTCTTGCCTGCCCTCTCGCGGTCGAAGGTGTGACCTTGCGCATCCATTTCTGCGTCGAAGCGCGGATCGCTAGGCTGACGAACGTTATCAGGATTACTTGCCTTCTGATTCAGATCTCTGACTTCGGCTTCCAACTTCTCACGCGGCACGCCTTTGCTCTCCGCATTCGCAGCCGCATCATCCGATATTCTTCCTTCTGGTTCCCCAGCCTTCGTTGGTTCTGCTGTCTTACTCGGCTCACCGGTTCTCGTGGGCTCACCAGTTCTTCCCGGTTCCGGCGTTACGTCGCGCGGAATTCCGCCTTCAGGACCGACTCTGGCGGGTGCTCCACGTCCACCAGCACCAGGCTGATCAACTAAGCTGAAGTCACCTACGGTTTTCTTGAAGTCCTTGAGAATGGTCGTAATATTCTTTACGAGCGGAACATTCTCGACGAGGCTGTAAACCCACTTCGCGAATCTCGCCGCAATGTCAGCAAGCAGGAAGAGTGCGCCAAGAGTAATCAAGCTTATGAGACTTCCGGCGATAGCCTTACAGTCTTCTTGATCAGCAGCATTTCTCTGTTCTTCATCCGGAATGCGAAGATTCTGATACTTGAGATCAAAATCTGCTTTCTCCATTATTCCCGCTTCAGTTGCGAGCGCGATCACCAGCAGTCCCATGCCAACTGCTTCGGCAACTTCAAGACCTGCGGCAGCGCCAGCGCTAACAGTCGCAAGTCCTCCTGGTCCAGTAACGAATCCCAAAGCACCCAGAGCCGCTCCGATCAAGACAGAAGCCAGCAGGAACCAGCCAGATAACGCGCCGGCGATGCTGTTGAACTTTTGCATTCCCTTTAAGAACTCGTCGATAGCCTTACTGATTTCAAGCTCGAACACTTCGTTGATGGCATTGCCGAAGTGGTCCACCATCGGTCCGAACTCTTTGGAGACCGTAGGCCACGGCCAAATTAGATCGCCTGCGATCTTCTTCAGTTCGGACCACCAATTTGTACCCAGTTCGATAAGACTGTCGGATAGGTAATGCCAGATTGATAGGGAGATAAAAGCTTCGCGCTCGCTGACCACTCCAGACTGCGCTATCTGAGCAGCCAGCCGTTTTCGTTCCTGGTCTTCAGCTTGGGCTTTCAGTGCCTGTTGTTGTTCAGGCGTAAGTTGTGGTGCTGGAGCTGCTGCTGTAGCCGTAGCTGTCGCTGTACCCGTACCTGTGGTCGGTGGCCCCTGCGACAAACTCGATACTCCGCCCGTGGCTGCCGGCGTCGCCGTTTCAGATCGACTGAATACGCGTTGACGTACTTCAGGCCCGATCTTGTCAACCATCGGCTGAATTGCTTTCTTGATTTCTTCGAGGAGTGGATCGGGATTTTGTATTACCTTCCACACGGCCTTGAGGTTGGCCCTAAACTTATCGATCGATTGCATTACTGAGGGAACACGGAGCAAGCCGCCAATTTCCTTCAGACACGGCGTCTTCATCACAAACTGCACAAACCGCTTGATGGTGTTCCAAACGCCGTCATCCATGATCGCGTATGGTCCAAGCAAGCCGATGAGCAGACTCTGCCGAAACGCTTCTTTTAACTGCTGAATGTAAGGCTCAGCCTTCTTGATCAGATCTTTGATCTTCTGCAGCCACTGATCGATCTTCTGATCAAGCTTGTCTTTGAATTCTTTGATCTTCTTAGCTACGGAGTCGAAGATCCCCTTAACCGTTGCAAGGAACGTGAGAACTCCGAGGGCACCCAGGATCTGCATGAAGGCGTCGTGCAATTGCTGCAGTACACTGGAGGCCCTCTCCTTCAGCGAATCGATCTTTCCTCCCAATTCGTTAAGCTTCTTCTGCGCAGTCGGCAGACCCGTTTCCACCCACCACTTGCGAACAGTTCTGTCAAAAGCTTGACTGAGTTTTTCCTTGATGACTTTGGCGGCCTGGTACAGACCATAGATAACGAGCCCGGCAACAACGAATGGACCAGCAGGTGAAAGAAGAACAATTACCGCGCCCACGACCTTCGCGGCGGTTTTCACATAACCCATGTAGGGCTTGATCTTCGCCTTAACTTCTTCCCACTTGTCGAGTGCGTCATTGACAAAACCTTCCATCCACGAGTTGTAGCTGCGACGGCCTTCAGCAAGGAAATCTGTAACGGCATTCCAAATCTCCGCTATCTCTTCACGAAGAGGTTTGAGGGCCTGCCAGATCTTGGTTGCCGTATCCTCGACGTCTTTCCAAATGCCTTTGAGTTTCTTAGTGACCCAATCCAGCGCCGGAGCGCCGTATTCAGTCCACAACTCGTCGAGTTTGTCTCGGACAGCTTCAAAGCCCTTCTTGACAAGCTCGATAACGCCGCTTCCGAACTTGATGTGAAGTTGAAGGATGTACTCTGCAAGTGCGCCCATCGCAGCACAGCTTCCCGTGATGAAACCACCAACAGCTTGAACTGCGCCGGAAACAAAACCTCCGATCATTTCGGCCAGAGTTGCGCCTAAGCCTTTTTCACGGATGCTGGCGAGCATGCCGCCAAAGAGGCTGTCCAGTCCTTTATTAATAGCGTTCTTAAAGTAGTCCTTAATATTGCGGAAAAATGCGACCGCTCCGGGTGCGAGCTTCTCAATTTGTGAAATAGCCCACTGGACGCCTTTTTTGACGCCGGTAGCGACAGCATTTGCGCCCTTCTTAACCACCGCGGAAGCCGTGTCGACACCAGCAGAAACACCCGCCGTCACGGTATTGACAACGGGGTTGTCGCCCCATGTCCATTCGCTACTGTCGCGTTGGATCGCTCCTGAAGTTTCGGGTGTAACCGAACTGGTGACCGGCTCTGCGAGCGCGACAGCCTCTCCATGCGTCACAGCCTCAGCGTTAACGTCCGCTTGCCTTTCGAGATGATCATCAACGGCGCCGACGATGATCTCGCCGTTTGCAGTAGCTTCACCCTGAGTTGGACGTTGACCGGCGTTCTGTTGCACAACGTGGGTGAGTTCGTGGGCCAGCAGTCGTTTCCCTTCCTGAGTTGATGGTGAATACTTGCCAGCGGCGAAATAAATGTCGCGCCCCGATGTGAATGCGTTCGCGCCTAAGGCTGTTGCAGAAGCTGCGGTGTCGGTATCCGTATGAACGCGAACGCCTCTGAAGTCAGCCCCAAAACGCTGTTCGAGATCGGTTCGCGTTGCTTCATCAAGTGGGTGACCAACATCTTGGGGAATCAGCTCACGAACATCGACAGCGGGAACTGCTTGCTCGTTGTCTGATTGCGCTTGTATCAGCCGGCCGTTCGATTTGGTTTGTATGAAGCGACGCGATTCAGGGGTTGCGTCGATTGACGCCAGGCTCTCAGTTGGCGCACTGCATTTCGCACACGTACCGCAACCACATTCGCGCTGAATGACGTGCTTGCCGTTCGAGCTCAACTGAATCTGACTGACGAGTTGCTGTGTGAAGCGATTGCCATGCGTACGTTGCGCGCGACTAAGAGCGACAACGCGAACACCTTTATTCAGTCGCGAGGAAAGCGCGGGACTGCGAAGTATTGGGGTTGCAACATTTTGATTAGAATCCCGAGGCGCGCCGCTAAAGACCGACGAGACGATCGTGGAGTTGTAGTCGTTCGTCGCCTCCTCAGTAGTCGCAGCCTGCACACTATTATTGCGACTCGCTTGAATCGGTTCCGGAGGAGCAATTTGTTCTTCACGCGTGAAGTACATTTGTAATGTACTCACTCCTACATTTTCTGAGTTGCTGGACCTTCGCGCTTAACTAAGATGAAAGCCACTTCTGCATCCCTGTTCTCCAAACGCAACCTAACTTAGCGCGATTATTGAACGGGATACGCTTCGAAGCCGAAGAGAACTGTCGACCCCTTCACAGCGCTTCTGGCATTTTCAGAAAGGCTTCCTTGTGGACTCATGCGCGTAAAGTCTCCTTGTTTAATGTTGTACCGTGCCGTTGGAATCAAGACTTCTTCAAGTGCCCACATCTCTTGGTCAGTTAAGTGATAAGTAACGCGAACGTACTTGGCTTGTCCGATCCATTCAGTATGTATGTGGTCCTTTTGAAGGCGGTTGATCCAATTGTTAGGCTCCGTCTCTGGCACGCCTATGTCCACTATCTGCGCTCTTTTGCCTTTGGGTTGAATGCTTCCCGATTTGCCAACGTAAAGAAGCTCAAAATTTTCATCCAGATACTCATACACGTGATATCCCTGTCTGGTCCGCGCGAAAATTGCCCTGTCTCCTCTGATTTCGTACCAGGCATATCCCGTCCCTTCGTTCACAACTGGCGCGTTCGCGAATGATCTGGCCCTCGGCCGCCCAGGAGTCGCACTTGGTGCCGCTCCGCCACGCTCCTTGAGCCACCGAGCCTCAATAGCTCTTCGCTCTTCAGTCGTAAGTCTGCTCCATTCCTCTTTTGTAAACTCCGTCTTGAGTGGCTTTTCGGGTTGCGAAGTTGTAGAGGATGTCGATGAGATTGCCGGCTCCTGAGCTGTGGCGAGCTGTTGACGTCGCGCCGCGACAGCATCTTTGCCAAGGGTTTTTTCCATCAAAGCGTCGAATTCGGCAACTGAAGTGACCTTGCGAAGATCGGCCAACGCGCCTGCACGATCGGTCGCACGCTTCGCCAAGTAATCACCAACGACAGCAGTATTCGGCAAATTTTTGTCCGAAAGAATCTTCTCGACTTCGTCGCCAAGTCGAGAATGGAGGGTGAACGGCGCGCCGAACGACTGATCTGCGAGTAAAGGAGTAATCGTAGCCTTGGGTTGTCCAGCGCTGTCTAAACTTTCGACTATCGTCGATCCCTGCTTGCGATGTTTCTGCAAAAGCTCGCCGTACACTGCGGGCTCCGCGATGGCGTGATTGGCATGCACTTCTGTCTGCTGCATTAATTCCGCGATTTCACGCTCAGTCACTTCGCGAGCAGCCCCCTCAGCCGCGGCCTTGATCTTGCCCAGTGCGTCAGCGTCGAGTTTGATTCCGTGCTTTGCAGCTTCCGCAGGGTTGACAGCGATCTCGTGGACTCGATTTAGTGCAGTCGCTTCAGCCCTCAACGCCTCTGTGTCTGCCTTGACGAGTGCCTCACCGAGCTTGTCATCACCCGACTTGAGCAGATTTTGCGCGAGCTTGTCGACGTCGCCACGCAACGCGAGAGCGGTCTCCACCTCTTTGAGCCTCTGAATCTCCTTGTTGCCTTCGATGAGCTTGCCGATCCCTCGCCCGACGATACGCGACGCGAAGACCATGATCATCTGATGACCAAAGATCTGCGTGGCACTTTGAGTAGAGACTTTGCCGCCCTCATTCAGGATTTCCTGAATCTTCTCCTGCGCTTTCGCTGACGCTGTCATCCACAATCCCTCAAGCGTCATCACACCGAGCTTTTCGCCGACCGTGAGAGCACGACTTCCGGCTAACAACTTGGCCCCCCCGCTGATGGCGCGCAAACCGCCAAATGTGACGAAGTTGAGCCCAAGCTCAGCCATGAAGCCGCCGAACGTCTGATCCTGATTCAGCGTTGAAGTTATCGCAGTGAATGTCAGGGCTTCGATTCCCGCACCGACGATCACTCCGGTTACGCCGCCGATTGCTCCGCTTGCGAGACCGCCGGTCGCCGCTGAGAGGAGCGCGGCGAAGACGATGAGCCCGATCGCGATCCAACGCTGGCGCTCTGCTTCATCCTTCGCAAACTGCGCAACCTCGTCGATCAGCTCCGGCAGCTTTGTCGTCTTGCGCAAGTCTCCAACGTTTTTCCGAATCAAGGCGATCCATTCCGGATCCTGCTCGTGTCCCGCTTTCCACACCTCCTCGTATTGTTCAGCAAGCTGTCTCCAAGGCTCTATTGCAGCTTTGAGGCGATCGTAAATGTTAGCCTGTGTCCCCTTTTCGGGATCCAAGCTCTCAGACCGGAAGAGTTGTGATTTGAGTTGATCGATCGCGCTGATCATCGCCCCGAGCTGAGACTGAAGGTCCAACATGGCGAGCTGAGAACGAAGATTCTGAAGTTTGACTGCCGCGGTGGCATCGCCGTTAACGACGGCCATTCGGAGCTCCGCGACCGTGGCAGATATCTCATGTTGTAGCGCATCGAGCCGCGCACGTTCGTAGGAGTGCAAGTAGATTGTGGGATAGTTGCTCGTCGTGGCGATGCGACCCCTGATCATCGCAAGCATGCGATCGACCATATCAAACGGATACGAGGCCATGCGTTCCTTCGCAATCGTGAGGCGCTCGCTGCCGATGTCGAGTTGATCGCTAGCGGCAACGACGGCTGCATAGGCCTCGGCCACTTCGCGGGTTGGACCTTGCATAGACGCTGTGACGTCGCCAACCAATTCTTCGCCCACAGCCGTCGATTGCGCCGGTAGACCCAGCGCGAACATTTGCTGTGTGATCGCATCGAAGCCAAGCTTGGCCTCCGAAAGGAGATCGAGTTGGGCCGCCGACTGCGCAGCCCACCGTTCCGCCTCTCCAGGGTCAGTCGCGCACTTTTGACGGCGTGCTGTGATGCGCGCCTGCGTCGGCTGTACCATCGGTCCAACGCCCAGCGGTATCGCGGCCGCCACAATACCGTCGATCACCGACTGCACGATCTCTAACCGCTGAATAACGGGCGCGGCACCTTGGGCATCAACAGCGTACCCAGCGGCTGCGTCAAGCGCGCGCTGGTCCGCAACTTCGTCGTCCAAGCCGAGTACGGGGTCAGTCGCATTGCGATACCACAGCATCTGGAGCGGTGAGGCGTCTTCATCGATAATGAGACGGTTCGTCCACATCGTCTCGTACGGCTCCGCAAGCTGCTTGTTAGGTGGAAACACGAATGAGTAGTGATCACCGCTGCCAACCACTAGATGCGCGAACTGCGGATTTCCGTATAGCGCGTTGGCAACGTCTGCGGCAGTGGCATTCGAAGGTTTAATGACATGCACCATCATCCAGGCGCCGAAGCCGCGCTCAAATTCAAGCTCGACAGGCCGAGGTTCGCCTGGAAGTGTTGTGTCCCAGAACATTTCAAGTGCCGCCTTGTCAAACTCGACGTAGCCGGCGCACATCGACTCAGCGACCGCGTGTTCAATAGTCGTCCGGGCTCCGAACGATTGCGATGATGGTTGCGCCTTCACCGACTCATCCGAAACCGGCTCCTTCGCGAAGCTCACCGGACCCATGCCGTGCCGCGCCAACTCCGCATCCGCTATAGCGCGATAACGCGCCTTCGCATAAGGAATTGCCAGACTATCAGCAGCTCGTCGAACCCCGAGACCGAGGCGCTCGATAATCCGTTCAACGACGGCTGGTTCGTATGCATCCGGCGCTCGATCGAGATCATTAAGAATGCGCACATTGTTAACTAAGTCGAAGAGCGGCGCGTCGAGCAGTTGACTTACGTGTGCGGGTATTGTGTCGTTCATGCGCCAACTAAAGCCGTACCAAATGAACGGCCCGCGCTCGTTTGGCGAGAAATGAAGTCCAGGGCCCTTGATATCGAACTCAACATCTGTCATCAATCGCCGGAGCGCGGCATCCATCGTCATCTGACCGTATTTGGTCCAGTACTCCTCGACGTTGATCGACTCGACTTCTTTGTCTGCTGCTTCTTTTTCAGGAAGCGTGCCCGCCATGCCCCGGCGGATGTACTCATTGCCGTACCGCCGCCGTAGTTCATTCATCACGGCCTCGCGCTGCGGTTCGGGTAACGCGGCGATAGATTGGATCTCCTTATTACTAACGACGAGATGATCTCGAAACCACTGATTCACAAACTCCTTCGTGGCGTCGTTGCCAGACGGTTGTCGTTGGACTCGAGCCGCACTACCGTGGTTTTTTTCCACGCGTGAGAGCTGAACCGCTGAGCTTTCAAGCGGCGAAACAATGTCTTTAGCGGCTTCGTCTGCCTCATGTTCCAACGGATCATTCGGCCCATCTACGATTACATCATTGGCTGAGGACGCGATTGACGCTCGTGAAGGCGTCACTTCTCTCTGCTGAATGGTATGGGTTAGCTCGTGGGCCAATAGCAACTCGCCGTCAGTAGTATGGGGAGCATACTTTCCTTTGGCGAAATAGATGTCGCGCCCGGTTGTGAACGCATTGGCCTCGAAAGAATCCGCAAGTTGCGACGCTTGATCATCACTATGTATACGGACTTCGCTGAAGTCGCGCCCAAAACGTGATTCCATCGAGGCTCGGGCTGGCCCATCTAGTGGGTTCCCGCCATAGGGAATCAGACTCGGATGTTCACCTGGACTGGCACTAGCGCTTTTCGAGCGTTGGACCAAAGCCTTCTGCAAAAAACTATTACCGTGTGTTCGCTGCGCCTGCATCACGGTCGCCGAACGCACTACGCTATTCGCGGGATGTGAGAGGACTGGATTCTCGAGGAGCGTTGTAGCAGAGTTTGGATCCGCAAGGGCGCCGGCAAACGCCGCACTCACAGGCGCGCCAAAGTGCTCGCCACCACCTTCTCGGTCTGAGTTTTTTGAAGTAGCGGTATGTTCTGAGACTACATTGGTCGTTTCAGCAGCAGAAGCCATTTTTAAGGAGTGGCCGGCGAACCCGAAGGCGCGGTTGACGGCGCGGTTGACGGCGCGGTTGACGGCGCAGTCAATGTGATCCCGAGTGCCTTCGAGAGATCAACTATCAGTTGCTTGCTGGCGGTTGCTGAATCCTTCAGGCGTCGACGCAACCACCCTTCGAATGCTTTCTTCACTGCGGCAACATCGGCAGCCGCGACGGGAGGATTCGTGTAATAAGCTTTGAGTAGCGAGAGTGCAGTCGCTTGTTCAGTTGCTGACGACTTCTCGTAGTAATCAATTAGAGGTGCCCACTGAGGGCCGAAACTCCGCAATTGATGGAAATAATTCAAGAAATCCTGCGTCCAAGTCTCTAATTCCTGTTCATCGCTGGTCTTCGTCGGCGCTTTAGCGCCGGACTTGGATGCCGCCGTCACCTGATGGTGGGTGGTGTGATATATCTCATGCTCGTAGTACATCATTGTGAAGATAGGGCTCTCTTCTTTCAGTGCGTTGGGGCCCAAGACCACGTAGCTTTTACCGGCGTCACTAAAGGAGTAACCGTAGTCAGTACTAAGTGAACGAGTGGATCCCCCGGTCGTAAGCGGTTTCGAATTCTTGGTGTTCAGGTTGATGTCGAAATTAATTGTCGGTACCGGCTGGTAGTCCTTTGGATCGATGTTTCCGCCTGAACTGGATTTCGCGGCAACAACTTTCCTCTTCGTCGAGGCTATCGCCGTTTCTATCAATGCGGCCATCGCGTCTGCGTCTTTCTTGCTCTTTGCGTCTGCAACGTCCTTAGACCAATCAGCTGGAGCGCCCATCGGTGCTTCAGAACTTACAGGCGACAACGCAACATCGAGCGGCATTCCGGCAGAAATGCGTCTAGCAGCATGATCCGCCTCAACCTCCGGATCCGATTCTGCTGAGCCAGTCACCGATGTCTTGCCTATCTTTTGTTGTGAAACATGGGCCAACTCATGTGAGAGCAAGTGCTTTCCTTCCGGCGACCTCGAGTCGTATTTTCCAGGAGCAAAATAAATGTCTCTCCCGACGGTGTAAGCGCTTTTTCCGCATTCAACCGCTGTTACCGCAGCATCGGCGTCGGTATGAATCCGAACGTCGCTGAAGTCCTGTCCGAACTGCTCCTCCATCTGTCGACGAACATTCACAGGTATTTCTTCCTTGGAGCTGTGGCGTGGCGATTCGGCGGCCATATCAGTCGTGGGTAAATTGTCAACGAGGTGTTGGACAGCTTTGTTACCAGCCGCCTGCTGTAGATCCAACAGTTCGTGAGTTACGGGAAGGGCCTCTTCAATCGGCTCAGATGAGTGCTCGGCATCGTCTGCGTCGTGTGCGCTTGATTTCGAAGACCACCATGCCATTAGTTTTCATCCCAAGCTTTCGACCGTTCGTTAACAAACAATTCTTCCAAATTAGGGTTGATAATTCTGTCTTCAAAATCCACCCATACCCTCTTGTCGCTGCGGCAATCATAGCCGCGACAAGGTAGGGGCCTTTGCTCACGCACTGTGCAACAATTTGTTTCGCGATCTAAATGTCGACAGTAACCGTCGGCATCCTGGGCGATCAGATAGGGTCTGCCGAGATCCCACTTAACTACGCCCTCTTCGACGTCCTGCT
>Ga0114129_10017206_pt1 | contig 10297 bp, 11 predicted proteins | sample RhiMetdeltSRZDD1_FD_80071 | JGI IMG/M metagenome (GOLD analysis project Ga0114129, IMG submission 80071) | Populus rhizosphere microbial communities from Tennessee, USA - Rhizosphere MetaG P. deltoides SRZDD1 (version 2) (version 2) | ecosystem: Host-associated > Plants > Roots > Rhizosphere >... | reverse complement strand
CGCGTCGTTGACCGGTGTGGATCGCGGCCCCGGCGTCGTCATCGCGCTCGACGGTGGAGCCGGTCAGACGACGGGCACTGCGGTCTGGATGGACGACGTCGCGAGTCGGCCGGCGCTCGCGCCCGGCGGCTCGTGGATCATCGTGCAGCCGCGGCGCGTCGCAGCGCCGATGGTCCCCGCGCCGGCGCCGCTGCCGGCTCCGGTGCCGAAGCCGGGCGAGCCGCCATTCACCGGCATCACCTTCAATCCGCTCTTCGAGAACGATCGCGTGCGGGTCGTGCGCGCGCGCATGGACGCCGGTGCGCGCGAAGCGTTTCACACGCACGCCGCCGACACCGTCCTCGTTCACCTGTCCGGCGGCGAGATCGAGGACACCGCGAACGGCAAGACGATCGTGAATCGCTGGGCGCGCGGCGACGTCGAGTTCGAAGCACGCGGCTCGAGTCATTCGGCGCGCAATCTCGGAAAAGCCGTCGACGTGTTCCTGGTCGCTCTCAAGCCGTGAGCGCGCCAGCGTCCGCGCGCGCGCCGGCCGCAGCGTCCGGACTCCGACGCATTCTCGGCGTCGGATTCGGCCTCGCGGTCATCGTCGGCAGCACGCTGGGCATCGGCATTCTTCGAGCGCCGGGTCTCGTCGCCGGCCAGATTTCGAATCCGTCGGTCATCCTCGCGCTGTGGCTCGTCGGCGGACTCTACACGCTTCTCGGAGCGGTGTGCCTGGCCGAGCTCGGAACCATGCTGCCCGCGGCGGGCGGCTATTACGTGTACGCGCGCCGCGCGTTCGGCGATTGGGTGGGGTTCGCCGTCGGCTGGACCGACTGGCTCACCTACGGCGCGGTGCTCGGCTACGTGTCGATCGCAATCGGCGAGTTCACGGCGGTGCTCGTGCCGTCGCTCGGCGGCTTCGTCAAGGTCGTCGCGGTCGCGGCCCTCGTCGGCCTCGTGGCGCTGCAGGCGGCCGGCATTCGTGTGAGCGCGCGCTTCCAGGAAGTGACGACGGCGGTGAAGTTCGCCGCGTTTCTGAGTGTCGTGGTTGCCGCGCTCCTCCTGGCGCCCGCGGTCTCGTCGGGCACCGCCTCGCCCGCGCTCGCGCCCTCGCTGGTCGGCATCGTCGTCGCGCTGCAGTCGGTCGTCATCACGTACGGCGGATGGCAGAGCGCGCTGTACTTCACCGAAGAAGATCGCGATCCGGACCGCAACCTGCCGCGCTCGATGATTGCCGGCGTCGCGTCGGTCATCGTGGTCTACCTGCTGGTGAACCTCGCGCTCCTGTCGGTGCTGCCGGTCCCCGATCTCGCACGCTCGACGCTGCCCGCCGCCGACGTCGCGCAGATTCTCATGGGCGACCGCGGACGGCAGATCATCACGGTGCTGTCACTTGTCTCGCTGCCGCCGCTGCTGAACGCCATCATGATGATCGGCACGCGCATCCTCTTCGCCCTGGGACGCGACGGGCTCCTGTGGAAGCGAACCGCCGACGTGACGGCCGGCGGCGCGCCGCTGACGGCGACGGTCGTGACGACGGCCGTCGCAATCGCGCTGATCGTGAGCGGGACGTTTCAAAAGCTCGTCGCGATCGCATCGTTCTTCCTCGTGCTGAACTATTCGATCTGCTGCCTCGCGCTCGTCGTGCTGCGCCGGCGCGAGCCCGATCGTCCACGGCCGTTTCGCGCGTGGGGCTATCCGTGGTCGGCCGCCATCGTGCTGGCAGGAGCCGCAGCATTCCTGCTCGGGACAGCCGTCGGCGACCCGGTGAACGCCGCCGCCGCGCTCGCGCTCACGGCGGCGGGCCTTGCCGGCCGATTCGTCGCGGACAGATGGTCATGATCGATATCGTGAGACAGCGGCTGCGAAACCAGCGCCTGGCCTCGTCAGGATTTCAGAAGCCGGGCGAGCCTGGCGAGGTTATCGCGTGGCTCGGCGCCATGCAGGCGCAGGACTTCGCGGGCGCGAAGTGGGCGTTGGGGATGCGGGCGCCCGGCATCACCGACGCTGACGTCGATCGCGCGTTCGACCGCGGCAGAATCCTTCGCACCCATCTGCTCCGCCCCACGTGGCATTTCGTCGCGGCCGCCGACATTCGATGGATGCTCGCGCTCACCGCGCCGCGGGTTCATGCGATGAACGCGCCGTACTATCGAAAGTGCGGCCTGGACACGCGGCTCTTCGCGCGCAGCGCCACGATCGTCGAGCGAGCGCTGCAGGGCGGCAGACACTCGACCCGTTCCGAGCTGGCATCGGCGCTTCGGCGCGCGGGCATCCACGCGGACGGGATGCGCCTCGCCTATCTGATGATGCGAGCCGAGCTGGACGGAATCATCTGCAGCGGTCCGAGGAGAGGGAAGCAGTTCACGTACGCGCTCGTCGCCGAACGCGCGCCGCGCGCGCGAATGCTGGAGCGCGACGAAGCGCTCGCCGAGCTGACGCGCCGCTACTTCTCCAGTCATGGACCGGCGACGTTGAGGGACTACTCATGGTGGTCCGGGCTGACGATCCGCGAAGCCCGAGCCGGCGTCGAGATGCTGCAGAAGACCCTCGTCGAGGAAGCGATCGACGGCCGCACCTACTGGCTCCTGCCGCCGGCAACCGGCCGGCGAAGCAAATTGGCGCCGGTGTACCTGCTGCCGAACTATGACGAGTACCTGATCGCCTACAAGGACCGCGACCGCGTGCTCGAATCGTCGCCCGTGACGAGACGCGGAGCCGTCGAACACCCGCATCATCTGATCCTCGACGGTAAGGTTCGCGGGAGCTGGAAGCGCATGCCCGGCACGACGGTGACCACGATCGAGGTGCGTCCGTTCAGACCGCTCCAGAAGAACGAAGGGTTCGCGCTCGCGGCCGCAGGCGCGCGGTACGGCAGGTTTCTCGGAATGCCTGTGACGGTGTCCTGCGGCTGAGCGCCGCATCCGATTGGTTATCGAGTCGCGTCGCGGTCGCGATACGACGCAAGCTTCAGGAAGTGCGTGTGATCCTGCGTGAGCCACAGGTCGACACCCAATCGCTCGGCGAGATCCCGTCCTTTCGCCACCGCGACGTCGCGGCGCGCGCACAGCACCGGGTGACGCGGCACGACGATGACGTCGTAATCCACGGTCGCGCTCGGATTCGACACCACGACATCGCCCTGTTCAGGCATCCGTGGCGGCTCGTGTTCTTCGGTGCGGCTCCGCATAAACCCTCGCGGCCTCATTCGATGGTACGAGCCGCAGCAACCGCGGTGCCGAGACAATCGCGTGAAAACATCGTGCTCTCGAGTTGCGATTCCGGACACGCGCCTTACATGCTGCGCGCCGGTACGATAGGCTTCGCCAATTGCCCGAGGAGCGTCGCGATGTTGAGTCGCCGCCAGTTCCTGCATCACGCGTCGGGCGCACTGCTGACGCTGAAAAGCGCCGCGAGCCCGCTTCCACAGCCGGGTGGCGCACAAGTCTTTTACGATCCGGCGGTGCTCCGGCACGAGCCGTCGAGCGATCATCCGGAGAGTCCGAAGCGCCTCGATGCGGTCATGGGAACTGTCCGCTCGCTCGAGCGGCAGGGCCGGCTGTCGGTGACGGCGCCGAAGCCCGCGACAGACGACGACGTTCTGCTGGTTCACACATCCGAGTACGTGAAAAAAGTTCGCGCCGAGATCGCCGCGAGGCGAAGCACGTTGAGCACTGGCGATACGGAGCTCTCGCCGGGATCGCTCGCGGCCGCGCTCGCTGCCGCCGGAACGGTCGTCTCCGCCGTCGACGCCGTGATGAGCGGCCGCATACGAACCGCGTTCTGCGCGGTGCGCCCGCCCGGCCACCATGCCTCGCAGAGCCGCGGCATGGGGTTCTGTGTGTTCAACAACGTCGCCATCGGCGCGCGGCACGCGCAGCGGAAGTACGGCGTCGAACGGATTCTCATCGCCGACTGGGACGTGCATCACGGCAACGGGACGCAGGACATCTTCTGGAGCGACGGCGCGGTGCTGTTCTTCGACATCCATCAGCACCCGTGGTATCCGGGCACCGGCAGCGCAGACGAAAAAGGCGACGGCAAGGGCCGCGGCCTCATCGTGAACAACCCGTTTCCCGCCGGATCCGGCCGCAACGAGATTCTCGGCGTGTTTCGCGAAGCGCTGGTGCCCGCCGCGGAACGTTTCAAGCCGCAGCTGGTGATGATCTCCGCCGGCTTCGACTCACGCGCCGGCGATCCGCTCGGCCGCTTCACGCTGACCGATCGGGATTTCGCCGAGCTCACCGGCGTCGTGCTCGGCATCGCGCGTCAGCACGCGAATGGACGGCTCGTCTCCGTGCTCGAAGGCGGATATTCACTCGAGGGCCTGCCGCTCGCGGTGTCGGCGCATCTCACGCGCCTGGCCTCATAACGGGTTCAGCGATTCCATGTGCTCGATCTCTTCCTTCGCGATTCGCGGCAGGCGGCGGATGAAGTGGACGAGCTGCCACACCTGCTTCGCGCCTGCGGGGTCCTCCTCACCAGTCCCGAACGCCGGCATTCCCGTGAAGCGCACGCCGTTCTCGATGATGTAGAACAGCTCGCCGTCGGTCAGGTCCTGGGTCGCCGCCGCGCGCAGGTCGGGCGGCTTGGGATACAACCCGTTGCCGATCGGCGTTTTCTTCCCGCTGCCGTCGTTCGCGTGACACATCGCGCAGTAGCGCGCGAAATGTTCGAGACCGCTCGCGATCGTGTCCTTCGACGCCTCGAGCGGATTGGATTGCGCCTTCCGATCGCCCGGAATCGCGAATCCGCGCATCGCGCGCGCCACGCGCGTCTCGAGTCGTCCCGGCGCCGGCTGCCCGCGAAGCCCGGTGCTGCGCACGTACGCGATGCCGATCACCATGATGGCCGCGACGACGATCAGCGCCCCGATCAGGATGTGAACGATTGTCCGCATGATGCTATAGCCTATCCCCATGTCCGACTTCGCGATCGAGCCGCCCATCGAACCGATGCTCGCGAAGCTGGCCGAGACGCTGCCGGCGGGACCGTTCCTGTACGAGCCCAAGTGGGACGGCTTCCGCGCCATCGTGTTCCACGGCGGATCCGACGTCTACATCCAGAGCCGCGATCTGCGGCCGCTCGATCGCTACTTTCCCGAGCTGCACGACGCGCTGCTCGCCGGCCTGCCGGGCCGCTCGGTCATCGACGGCGAAATCGTCATCGCCACGCCGCGCGGGCTGGACTTCAATGCGCTCCAGCTCCGCCTGCATCCGGCCGCGTCGCGCGCCGCGAAGCTCGCGCGCGAAACGCCGGCGTCGTTCGTCGCGTTCGATCTGCTCGCGCTCGGCGATCGCGATCTGCGAACGTCGCCGCAGGCCGAGCGCCGCGCGCTGCTCGAGCAGGCGCTCGCGGAGGCGAAGCCGCCGATCCACGTGACGCCGATGACGCGCGACCCCGCGGTCGCGTCCGAATGGCTCTCGCGCTTCGAGGGCGCCGGCCTCGACGGCGTCATCGCGAAGCCGGAGCACGGCACGTACGAGCCCGGCAAGCGCGCGATGATCAAGATCAAACACGCGCGCACCGCCGACTGCGTCGTCGCCGGCTTCCGCTGGCACAAAGACGGCAGGAACGAGCGCGTCGGGTCGCTCCTGCTCGGCCTGTACGACGGGAAAGGCGATCTGCACCACGTCGGCGTGACCTCGTCGTTCACGATGGCGGTTCGCAGGCAGCTGGTGACGGAGCTCGCACCGCTGCGCGAGCGCGCGCTGGAGGGGCACCCGTGGCGCGAATGGGCGTCCTTCGACGGCGCCGAGATGACGCGCATGCCGGGCGGCCAGAGCCGGTGGAGCGCCGGCAAAGATCTGTCGTGGGAGCCGCTGCGCGTCGAGCGCGTGTGTGAAGTGAAGTACGACCACATGCAGGGACCGCGATTTCGCCACGCGGCGAGTTTTCAGCGATGGCGGCCCGACAAGAAGCCGGAGGACTGCCGGTACGATCAGCTCGAGGTCACGACGCCGTTCGAGCTCGAGAACGTCTTCGGCGCGAGGAGTCGGTGATGCATCTGTTCGGCCACGGCCGTCTCTCGTACGTGCAGATTCCGGCGATCGATGTTCGAGCATCCGCCCGGTTCTACGAACACGTGTTTGGCTGGAAGGTCCGCGGCGGCGGCGCGAGTCATCTCAGCTTCACGGACGCCACCGGCGACATGATTGGCGCCTGGGTGACCGATCGCGCGATCTCGCGAGAGCCCGGCGTCCTGCCGTACATCTACGTGCATGGCATCGACGCCATCCTCGAAAAGGTGAAGGCGAGCGACGGCGAGATCGTCAAGCCGCCGTACCCCGAGGGCGATCTGTGGGTCGCGACGTTCCTCGATCCGGCCGGCAACGTCATCGGCGTCTGGCAGCAGGGACCGCGTTGAGCGCGGTCACTCCCGCGAAGACGCCTTTCAGCGGAGGAATCTATGACATCAGTGATGAGGCGCGTGGTCTTCGCGGTGCTCGTCGGCTGCACGGTCATGTTCTGGAACGCGCGCACCGAGCGCGATGTCGCGACGGCGCAGAAGCGTACGCCGATCGTCGTCACGCGAATCTTCACCGGGCCGGACGGCCAGACGCATGCCGAACAGATCGAGGTCAAGCTGGCTCCGGGCAGCGGCTCGGGCGAACTGTCGGAGATGGCGAAGGTGACAGGACTGCAGTTCCGGCGCCAGGCGCCCAACTATTTCCAGGACTGGCACCCGGCTCCGCGAAGGCAGTACGTGATCACGCTGAGCGGTCGAGGCGAGGTCGAGCTCGCCGGCGGAAAGAAAATTCCGCTGAATCCCGGCCACATCCTCCTGGCAGAGGACGTCACTGGCAAGGGTCACATCTCCCGAGGTGTCGGCAGCGAGGATCGCATCTCGTTGTTCATTCCATTAGCCGAGAAGTAGCTATGGCGGCTTGGCTTTCGATCGCTTTGGCCGGCGCCATGTGTCGGCGTCGCTGAAGCGGCTCCAGTCGTCGGGAGCTTCGTCGGGGTCGAGCGGTTCCTGCGCGGGCCGGAGCTCGGGTGGAACGTTCTGGAGGTTGATGCGGATGCGCGTCCACGTATGGAAGCGTCCGCGCATGGCATCGACGAGGACGTCCGCGGGCTGCAGATGCGCGGCGGCCTCCGGATGGCGCGCCTTCCAGCGCTCGACTCCCGCGAGCGCATCGTCTTTGCGCTCGGCGCGCGCGATTTCGATCAGCGGGCGCGTCGGCGTCCGCCGCCGCGACGGCTGCACGCGCGCGGGCTCGCCCGGCTGCTTCTGATAGTGAGGCGGCCACGGCGCGTCGCCCTGACCGTCGCGCTCGTCGCGCGCCGACAGCTCGAGCAGGCTCTCGATCGAGCACCGGTGCCGATCCATCGCCGCATGAGGATCGCCGATCTCCGCGAAGCGCGCCGGCATCGTGCGGAGCGTGAAGTCCGCCGGATCGCAGTCGGCGATCTCGTTCCACGCGAGGGGCGCCGACACGCGCGCGTCGGGTCTGGGCCGCACCGAGTACGCCGCGGCGATCGTGCGATCCTTCGCATTCTGGTTGTAGTCGAGGAACACGCCGTGGCGCTCTTCCTTCCACCATTTGCTCGTCGCCAGATCGGGCGCGCGGCGCTCGACTTCGCGCGCGAACGCGAGCGCCGCACGCCGCACCTCGCCGAAGGTCCATTTCTGCTCGATGCGCACGTAGACGTGCATGCCGCGCGAGCCTGACGTCTTCGGCCAGCCGACCAGCGTGAAATCGTCCAGCGTCTGCCGCACGACGGCCGCCACGTCGCGGACCTGCGCCCACGTGATGCCCGGCACCGGATCCAGATCCACGCGCAGCTCGTCGGGATGATCGAGATCCTCGGCGCGGATCGGATGCGGATGCAGCTCGAGACACGCGAGATTCGCCATCCAGGCGAGCGCCGCCGCATCGCGCGGCACGACTTCTTCCGCGGTCCGGCCCGACGGAAACTGCAGCGCGACGATGTCAATCCATGCGGGCCGCGATTCGGGCGCACGTTTCTGGTAGAAGAATTCGCCGTCGATGCCGTTGGGATAGCGCACGAGCACGTTGGGCCGTCCGCCGGCGGCGCCGAGCGCTCCTTCCGACACCGCGAGGTAATACCGCACGACGTCCAGCTTCGTGTAGCCCGCCTCAGGAAAGAGGACCTTGTTCGGGTTCGAGACCGCGACCTCGCGGCCGGCGACGGTCAGAATCTCCTGTTCCGCGCGGCTCGGCATGGGTGAATATTCTGCGTTAACGAGATGTTGCCCGCTTGATCAATCAGATTGCCGATCTCGACGCGATTTTTCGGCGGCAGCGCGCCGCGTTCCGCAAGCACCCGAATCCGCCGGCCGGCGAGCGCAAGGCCCATCTCGACGCGATCTGCCGCCTGCTCGTCGATCAGGCCGACGCGATCGCCGCCGCCATCGACGCCGACTTCGGCCACCGCTCCGCCCACGAAACCAAGATCCTCGAGATCTTTCCGTCGCTCCTGGAGGCGAAGCACGCGCGATCGCACGTCGACGACTGGATGTGGCCCGAGCGGAAGCCGACGGCGTTCTGGTTCCTGCCCGGCCGCGCGACGATCGTGAAGCAGCCGCTCGGCGTCGTCGGCATCATCGTGCCGTGGAACTACCCGCTCTTTCTCTCGGCGGGGCCGCTCGTCGCGGCGCTCGCGGCGGGCAACCGCGTCATGGTGAAGATGTCGGAGTTCACGCCTGCCTTCGGCGAGCTGTTCGCGCAGCTGATCGCCTCGTCGTTCGCCGACGATCAGGTCGCGGTCGTGAACGGCGGCGTCGACGTCGCGCAGGCCTTTGCGGCCACCTCCTTCGATCATCTGCTCTTCACCGGATCCACGTCGGTCGGTCATCAAATCATGCGGGCGGCGGCCGAGCATTTGACGCCGGTCACGCTGGAGCTCGGCGGGAAGTCGCCGGCCATCATCGCGCCCGGCTTTCCCATCGGCGAAGCGGCCCGCCGCATCGTCTGGGGCAAGTGTCTCAATGCCGGGCAGACGTGCATCGCACCCGACTACGTGCTGCTGCCGGAGCAGCCGGAGCACAATGTCCACGCCTTCATCGATGCGGCGCGCGACGAGGTGCGGCGGCTCTATCCCGACGGCGCGGCCGGCGCCGATTACAGCGCCATCATCAATACGCGCCACTATCAGCGGCTGCGCGACACGCTGAACGAGGCGGTCGCGAAGGGCGCGCGCGCGGTCGCGCTCGCCGGGGGCGAATCCGAATCGTCGCGCAAGATCGCGCCGACGATCGTGACGGGCGCCGCCGACGACACGCGCCTGCTGCGGGACGAGATTTTCGGGCCGCTGCTCCCGCTCAAAACGTATCGCGATCTCGGCGACGCGCTCCGCTACGTCGCGGACCATCCGCGGCCGCTCGCGATGTACTACTTCGACAACGACCGCGTGCGCATCCGGCGCGTCCTCGACGAGTCGATGTCGGGCAATGTGACCGTCAACGACACGATCCTGCACATCGCGCAATGCGAGCTGCCGTTCGGCGGCGTGGGCGCGAGCGGCATGGGCCAGTACCACGGCGAAGACGGCTTCAACACGTTCTCGAAGCGGAAAGGCGTCTTCGTGCAGTCGCGGTTCAACAACACGTGGCTGTTGAAACCGCCCTTCGGCAAGCGCGTCGAGCGCATGCTCAAGCTGATGCTGCGTTGATCGCCTTGCAGGAAGCAGCGCCTAGCGATGCTCGAGCTCGTAGTCGACCCGCCGAACGAGGCAGACGCCTCGGCCGGCCACGAACGATCCATCGACGTAGCTCGGATGAGTGATCGACAGGAATGTCGTGTTGAATCCGACGCACTGCGCCCCTGAACATCCGAGCGGCAGCCGGAACCAGCCGGTTTGATCGGTGCCGACGGCCGCACCGCCAGCCGACACCCTCGCGCCGTACACGGGCCGGCGCGATTGCTTGTCGACCACGGTTCCGTATCGCGCGACGCAGCCGGCGATGTGAGCGTAGAAGTCGCCTCGATACGTCCGGTCTCGCATCTCGACGATGGCGACCAGCTCACCGTCGATTGACACGGTCCGTTCGCCGCCCGCCTGGACCTTCAACGAATAGACGCCGCTGTCGTTCGTCGTGGCCGTGGTGCCGCCGATCGTGACGTTGGCGCCGCGAATCGCCGCATCGGTCTGAAAGTCGAGCACGGTCCCGGACACGCTCACCTGACCATCCCACGCCGGCTGCGTCGGCGAACCGCCGCACGCGATGGCCGTGCCTGCCAGCATGACCGCGATTCCACCCGCTGCACGCATGATCGAAACCTGGGCCGATCATGACCGAGAAACACGGGACCGTCCAAATGCGAACGCGCCGAGGCTGAGCTCT
>Ga0114129_10017205_pt1 | contig 10297 bp, 8 predicted proteins | sample RhiMetdeltSRZDD1_FD_80071 | JGI IMG/M metagenome (GOLD analysis project Ga0114129, IMG submission 80071) | Populus rhizosphere microbial communities from Tennessee, USA - Rhizosphere MetaG P. deltoides SRZDD1 (version 2) (version 2) | ecosystem: Host-associated > Plants > Roots > Rhizosphere >... | reverse complement strand
GTTCCTCCAGGCGACTACAAAGTTTTCTCCTGGGAAGACGTACAGGACGGCGCGTGGTACGACCCCGAATTCCTCCGTGTCTATGAAAATCGTGGCACGCCGATTCGCGTTGTTGAGGGACGACGAAACGAAAGTGTGCGCGTAGAAGTCATTCCTTAGCGCCGGCTGTGGTTCCCCCAGGCGTATACTTGAGGTTTTTTCGAGGGTACGAAGCATGCAAACCAGATCGCAGGCAATATGCATTGCCGCAGCTTTTGTATTGATCACCGCATGCGGCGCGCATGCGCAAAATCTCACGATTACGAACGCGCGGGTTCTCGACGGCACGGGCCGGGTGATCGATCGCGGGGTGGTCGTCGTCCGCGACGGCAAGATCGTATCGGTTTCGGCTACCGGGGCCGGCGCTGGCGGCGGGCGCACGATCGATGCGGGGGGCAAGACTGTAATGCCAGGTCTCATCGACGCGCACCGCCACATCGTTACGGGCAATGCTGCGGATTGGCTCACGCAGCGGGCGCCGCAACAGCTCCAGGAATTTCTCGATGCCGGCTTCACCACCGTGCTCGCGGCGATTGATCCGCCACAGGCCATCGAGGCGCGTAAAAGAATCGAGGCCGGCCAGCTCAAGGGACCGCGCCTCTTTGTCGGCGCAATCATACCCGTCGCCGGCGCAACAGGGGCGCCGCCCAGCGGGGACCCAGCACGGACCGATCCGGCGCGGGCTCCGTTGCCGCCGACACCCGCCCCGGCAATCCCGCGCGATGCGACGATCAAGGCAGTCGAGACCGCGGTGCAGGCGGGCTACGACTATTTGAAGGTCGTGCTCAACACAACTCAGAATGGTCCGGAAGTCGAGACGCTGAAGCTGATTGTCAGCGAGGGTAAGAAGCACAACAAGCCAACGATCGTTCACGCCGTGAGTGTGCGCGATACGCTGGCCGCACTGGAGGCGAAGCCCGATATGCTCGTCCACACGCCGCACATCGGCAATCTTGGCGACGACCCCGCGGCGGTCAAGAAAATCGTCGATGCCAAGATTCCGATGACCTCGACGCTTGCGGTGTTCGTTCCGCACTTCGACGCGAACGGCACAGCACTGTTTAGAGACAGGCAGCCGTTTCCCTGGCAGACACTTTCGAGCGCCGGCCAAGGTCCCGTGAACGCGCGCCTGCTCTGGGAAGCCGGCCTCGTGAGCTACGGCTACGGAACCGACACACAATGGCCGCCTAAAGAGACTCTCGCCGACGAACTCCGCGCTCTCAGACTCGTGTTCTCACCGCAGGACATCGTCAAAATCATCACGAAAAACGCCGCGACTGCGACGTTACACGGTAGTGAGATCGGCACGCTCGAGGCCGGCAAGTTAGCCGACATCGTGATCGTCGACGGCGACCCCATGCGCGACAGCAACGCGTTGCTGAACGTTGTCACAACGATCAAAGGTGGACAAGTCGTGTTCGAGAAGAAGTGAGAGAGCCCTGCAATTCAGAAACAAGGAGTGCGGTGAGGGCATTCCCCTCCTTGCAAAGGAGGGGTGGCTGCGCCCGTAAGAAAAAGTCGCGAAGCCACCGAAGCGGCGCAGACAGGGTGGTCGCTCACCCAATTGGTTTCGTGAGCGACCACCCCGTCCGCTCCATCAAGGGAGGCTTCGCAACATTTTCTTGATGTCGCGTCCACCCCTCCTTTGCAAGGAGGGGAATGCCATCGTCACATCACATTGGCGTTGGATTCGCCTTCACCCCGCCTACAATATTCACACCTCCTCAAACGTCTACAACAGTAGGTAAGGACGCAGCGAGCCTGGGACAGATGACACTCGAACAGGATCAACGCATTGCGGAAGTGATCAAACGGGAGCAGTCCCGGCTGCGCAATTTCATTCGAAAGCGCGTGGCCGATCCTCGTGATGCGGAGGACATTCTTCAGGACGTCTTCTACAGGCTCGTCGAAGCAAACCGTCTGCTGATGCCGATCGACCACGTCACGGGCTGGCTTTTTCGCGTGGCACGCAACCTCATCATCGACCTCTTTCGCAGGACGAAGATGGAGAGCTTCGACGATCGCTTCATCGTCGGTGAGGAAGACCACGAACTAAAGTTCGAGGATCTGTTGCCGTCGCCTGATGCCGGTCCGGACGCGGAGTACGCGCGCACGGTGTTACTTGACCAACTCGAGATGGCGATCGACGAGCTGCCAAAGGAACAGCGCGATGTTTTTGTGGCGCATGAACTGGAAGGCCGCAGCTTCGAGAACATCGCCGGCGAGACCGGCGTGAGCATAAACACGCTGCTTTCCCGAAAACGATACGCACTACTTCGTCTCCGACGACGATTGCAGAGCACGTACGACGAGTTGACGAAAACGTGAGGACCTGAACATGAGAAAACGTTGGGCTTTCATTGTGCCGGCCGCACTCCTGGGCATGGTGCTATTCATTTTCATCGGCGGCGAAATTGTGAAGTTGCTGTGGAATTGGCTGGCGCCGCCGCTCTTCGGCTTGCCTGTACTCACCTTCTGGCAAGCGCTCGCAATGCTGGCCATATGCCGGATTCTCTTCGGCGGATTTGGAATGCACGGCGGGCGACCCCACCGGGGTCGCATGGCCGACCGCATGGCGGATCGAATGACGGATCGAATAGCGGATCGTTTTGCCGAACGCTGGGAACACATGACTCCTGAGGAGCGTGAGCGCTTCCGGCAACGCGTGCGCGAACGCTGCGGCTTCGATCCGGCCGCAGGCGACGCCAAAGCGCAATGAAAGCGATAGAAAACCGCCTGCTTACATCCTCCAATTTTTCCGTGTTAGATGAACGTCTTCGTCGGAGGCGATGGTCGTCCTGCACAATGCTGATTGCTGATCCGCGAACCCTAGGGCGGCCACGAAGGCCGCCGTTGTTGTTCATACTCGGACTAGTTACCTGCTTGTTTCCCAACAGCCTTCCAGACATCGGCTTTCGTCTGTGGAGCAGCGGGCGCATGAACGTTGATATATCGATCAAAGTTCAGGTTGAGCTTTTCCAGGATAGGAACGAGGGCCTTGACGTGATCATTGGCCGGCTGGCCCGGAGTAACGGAGAAGTCACCCTGGAAGAGTATTTTTTCCTTCGGGATGTAAGCGATCATCAAGCCGTTTGAATGAGGAACAGGCGAGACGTGATACATCTCAACGGTTCGCGTTCCATCCGAGTAGACCTTCTTCTCGGCGACGGCTTCGATCTTTGCTTTCTTCGGATTTTTCGCGAGAGTGTCGTTCAGAAGCGTTCGTGGTGTGTTGAGCGCTTTTTCCAGAAACGCTTCATTGTTCTTCTGGGTGATGATCGTTGCACCTTCGGCCACCATTGCGGGCAGTCCTCCAGTGTGATCGGAGTGAGGATGCGTGTTCATGACGTATCGGATCGGCTTGTTGGGGAAAAGCTTCTTCGTCTCGGCGATGTAGGCGAGACCACGCGCCTCGGATTGTCCTGCCTCTAACATCATGATGTAGTCTTTGAATTCCACAATGACCGAGTCGTAACTGCCGTTTCCGGTCGTGAGTCTATAGAGACCATCGCCAAGCTTCTCGGTAGTGACCATTAGGGCTGGTGCGCCGCCACCGCCGGCTGGGGGTGCGCCGCCACCGCCGCCGCGGCCCCCGGCCGGTGCCGGTGGAACAGCCAGGGTCGCGAGGTCAGGAGGATTCGCTTTCGCTGCGGTGACCGTCACTTCAAAGAAAGGCCAGCCACCGCGCGTTTGTACAATCTTCGAAGGAGCCGTAACTCCGCCGAAATCCTTCCAACCGGTATAGGTGGCGAGGATATGCATGTCGCCCATAATGTTTTCACCGAGCCATGTCTCGACCCGATCGACCATGTTTTTTTCATCGACGTAACCATTGATGACGTAGTCCTTGCCGGAGGGCGCCTTGACCTTTGGGCTCCAGGTCAGGACCGTGTAGTCCTTGCCCTCGGCCTTGCGGCGGCTCGCAGTCGCGCTGTTTTCAGCCGCGCCTTTCAGGAATCCCCACGGTGTGATGTAAAAGTCCAGCGAACCGGCCCAAGGTTGCGAAACGTCGGCTTGTTGCGCCGTAACCTGCTGGGAAAAAGTTCCAGGTGTTACCGTGGTTGAACCGCCCGCCCCGATATTGTTCGTATCTCCCATCTGACGCGATGTCGGAGTCGTTAGGTCGATCACGCGAACGTAGTTGTTGATCGGCCGCATCGGATCGTGCGTTCCCTGGCAGTTCATCGCCGTCGAGTTGGCTCCGCACTGCTGGAACGCGACATCCTTCGCCGATCCCGAATATGTTATGGACTTCACGTCGCCTAACGCCTTCTGGGCATTAGCGATTACGGTTTTTGCATCCTGCGCCATAGCGTTCCCGCACAGGTACGCGACGCAGAATGCCACTACGGCAAGTCTTTTCAACACGGCTCCTCCTTTTACAGCAAAGCAAAATATTCCATGTATGGAATTGCGAAGAAATTCGAAAAACGTGACCGACACTCCAATTTTCGACAGCCCGCAGCATAACGGTTGCGAGTGTTGAGAAGCAAGAATCCGAAGCGTAAGCCCGGTCGTTTGGTATCCGCATTATTAGTTCACTGTCTTGGGCGTCACGCAGTAATATGCGTGCCATGTTAACTAAGAATTTGCGTGTTCTTTTCGTGGCAGTAGCACTAGCTGCGCTGGCTGCTGTGCCATTCGCGGTCGCCCAACAAACTGGTCGCGCTCAGGCTCCAAAGTCTGTGAGGCTATACATTCTCGACTGCGGCAAAATCACCGGAGTCGGCGAAGCTCAATTTGGATTTCAGCCGGGCCAGCTTGCAAACACGGAAATGTTTACGCCTTGTTACCTGATCGCGCATCCTCGCGGGACGCTGATATGGGATACGGGCGAGATTCCCGACAAGGATTTTAAGGCTCCCGGACCCGCGACACAGGGTGCGTTCACGGTTACGAAGCCGCTGCTGCCCCAGCTCGCCGCAATAGGCTACACGCCTGCGAACATTACTTATCTTGCCTTGTCGCACTATCACGGCGATCACGTTGCAAATGCGAATGCATTTGCCGGCTCCACCTGGATCGTGCAGAAGATCGAGCGCGACGCCATGTTCGCAAAAAGGGACGGAGCAGCGGCAGGACCAACCGCCCCGAATTTGGCACTGTTTGGTGACCTCGAAAAAAGTAAGACCACCTTACTTGACAGCAAGGATCACGATGTCTTCGGCGACGGTACTGTCGTAATCAAATTCACGCCCGGTCATACACCCGGCCATCAGTCACTGTTCGTCAAGCTGGAGAAAGCGGGGCCGATCCTTTTGTCGGGTGACCTCTATCACTATCCTGAGGAGCTGAAACTCAAGCTCATTCCCGGCTTCGACTTTAACAAAGAACAGACCGCAAAGAGCCGCGAGATGATCGAAGCGTTCGTTAAGAAAGAAAAAGCTCAGCTCTGGATACAGCACGACGCGGTTGCCAACGCCAAGCTGAAGAAAGCGCCGGAATATTACGATTAGAGCCGCGGTGTGAACAAATTGACGAGTGTACTCAGGCGCAGACGGAGTGGTCGCTCACACCGCATTCCCGCAACTTGGTTGTGAGCGACCACCCCGTCCGCTCCAAATAAGGTGGCTTCGCACCATTTTTCTTGATGTCGCGTCTTCACGAGGAGGGGACTATCGCCTATCCCAACCAATTCGCGTCCGGGTCCATTCTTTTGAATGACGCCTATCCCACGACTGTTGTACATTGTCTGCGGTGCTTACAACCAACTCCAATCTCCAAGCCATTGTCCTGTAGCCTTCGCGCGTAGCGGGCAACGGTTCATTTCCTAAACAAACCCTCACAAAGGAGAGACAGTCGTGTTTCAACTACACGAATTGGGTTGGAGTTCGTTTTTTCAGCAACATCTGAAATCATCTGACACGCGAATCCCCGCGCGTGTCATCGAAGAGCAAAGATCGGCCTATCGCGTAGCGTGTGAGGCCGGTGAACTTATCGCCGAAACTTCCGGGCATCTGCGACACATGACGGCCGCCACCGCCGGGCGGCCTGCTGTCGGCGATTGGGTTTTGATTGAAGCAAGATACGCGGAACGGCGAGCCACGATTCATGAAGTGCTGCCCCGAAAGACGAAGTTTTCCAGAAAGGCAGCAGGACAGGAGACTACAGAACAGATTGTTGCGGCAAATATCGATAGCGTGTTTCTAATGACGTCGCTCAACGCCGATCTCAACCTGCGTCGAATCGAAAGGTATCTGACCATCGTATGGGAGAGCGGCGCCCAGCCGGTTGTCCTTCTCAGTAAAGCGGATCTTTGCGTGGATTCAACGGCCGCCATGGAAGCCGTCGCCGGCATCGCCTTCGGTGTGCCGATCCACGTACTGAGCGCCGTCACGGGCGATGGCTTGGAGGACCTTCAGGGATACTTAAAGACAGGCCAAACGGTAGCACTGCTCGGTTCATCCGGTGTTGGAAAATCGACGCTGATCAATCGGCTCCTCGGAGCCACTGTTCAGAAGGTACGAGATATTCGCGATGACGACGATCGCGGACGCCACACCACGACGGCCCGCCGGTTATTTCTTCTGCCGAAGGGCGGCATGTTGATCGACACGCCCGGCATGCGCGAACTGCAGCTTTGGGACGCTGATGATGGTTTGTCTCAAACATTCGACGACATCGAGATACTGGCGCGGGATTGCCGCTTCCGGGACTGTCGTCACCAGTCGGAGCCTGGTTGCGCTGTCCAACTCGCCTTATCACGAGACGAACTTAGCATCGAGCGATTCGAGAGTTACTGCAAGCTTCGGCGCGAGCTGAATTACTTGATCCGCAAGCAGGACGTTCTTGCGCGCATCGAAGAGAATCGCAAATGGAAGCGCACTCACAAAGCGGTGCGCGAGTTGTATAAAAATCGAGATAAACCCTGACCACCGTAAGGCTAGAATCGTCCTGTGGATGTGTACCTGATCGACGGCACGTATGAGTTGTTTCGGCATTTTTTCGCCGTTCCCTCCGTGAAAGACGATAAAGGCCGTGAGGTCGGCGCGGTCCGCGGGGTTGTGAACTCAATCCGTGGAATGATCGATCGCGGGGCTACACACATAGGAGTCGCGACAGATCACGTGATTGAGTCCTTCAGAAACGACTTGTATGCGGGATACAAAACTGGCGCAGGAATTGCGCCCGAATTGTACTCGCAATTTCCAATTCTCGAAGACGAGTTGGAAAAAATGGGCGTTGTCGTCTGGGCCATGATCGAGTTCGAAGCAGATGATGCTATGGCTTCAGCGGCCCTGAAAGCGGCACGCGACGCGAGAGTTGAAAGAGTAGTTATATGCACCCCGGACAAGGATCTGAGTCAATGCGTTTCGGGAACTCGGATCGTTCAGCTGGATCGCCGGACAAACGTTATTCGCGATGAGGCGGGCGTGATTGCCAAATTCGGCATCACGCCTGAATCCATTCCAGACTACCTGGCGCTCGTCGGTGACAGCGCGGATGGGTTTCCCGGCATCCCCAACTGGGGCAAGAAGGCCGCCGCCGCTGTCCTTTCCAACTACTCTCATCTCGAGGACATTCCTAAGGATTGGAGAAACTGGGCACCGTCCATTCGCAGCGCGCGGCTTCTGGCAGGAACTCTGTTCGGCTTCTGGCAAGATGCGCTGCTCTTTCGTACACTCGCGACCTTGCGCACCGACGTGCCGGTCTTCGAGACTGTCGATGAACTTCGCTGGACAGGAGTGTGCCTGTAGGCCGGATTTGTGACGGTGAACGAATTGGTCGGATAGGCGACAGTCCCCTCCTCGGTGAGGAGGGGATTGGCGCCTGATTCACACCCCTTGTGACTGAATGCATCCCCACGGTCTTAGCGGAACGACGAAAATCGTGAATGCTATACTGCGCAGCACCACAAATTCCAGAGATGGAGCAAAGGGGGCGATTATGAAAAAACTGTTGATGTGTGCGGCGCTACTCGGCTTTTGGGTCGCGCCGGCTTTCACTCAAACGAATGAAGAACTGGTCAAGGACGGCAAGAATACAGAGAACGTCACGACGCAGAGCATGGGCTACGATCGGAAAAGCTACAGCCCTCTCAACCAAATCAATAAATCGAACGTGAAACGCCTTGTTCCTATCTGGAGCACGAGCCTGATGAATGATCAGGGTGAGCTTGCCGCGCCGACGATATACAACGGCGTGATGTATGTGATCAACGGGAAGTGGACGTTTGCCCTCGATGTCGAGACCGGCAGGCAGATCTGGCGAACCCCAGTCGAAATCGAGGACGGCGTAACACATGCAGCGTTCACAAGAGGGGCAGCGACTATATATAACGGCAAGCTCTTTCGCGTTACCATCGACAACCATGTGCTCGCTCTCGATATGAAAACGGGCAAACAACTTTGGAACCAGAAATTTGCCGACGCGAAAGAGGGCTACTACGCGACTGGTGGTCCCATCGTTGCCAATGGCGTTTTGATCTCCGGAGTGGCAGGCGGAGAGTCCACCACGCGCGGCTTCCTCGACGGCTGGGATCCGGATACCGGCAAAAAATTGTGGCGCAGGTACACCATTCCGGCGCCGGGCGAGCCTGGCTCTGAAACATGGCCCAAGAGCAGCGATGCCTGGAAGCAGGGTGGGGGACCCACATGGCGCTCTGGTTCGTATGATCCGGAGCTGGACCTGGTCTACTGGGGAACAGGCAATGCCGAACCATACGATCCCAGGCCCCGCGAGAGTCTCGACAGTCTGTACACGTCCAGCGTACTTGCGATCCGGCCGAAAACCGGTGAGATCGTTTGTTATTTTCAGTACACGCCAAATGACGTGTACGACGTGGATGGCACCGATGAAAACGTCCTTGCAGACATCCAGGTCGGCGGCCAACCTCGAAAAGTCATGATTCAAGCGAACAAAAACGGTTTCATGTATGTTCTCGACCGCACGAATTGTAAATTGATAGCGGCGCACGCATATGTGAAAGTCAATTGGGCCACGCAAATCGACCTTACGACTGGACGGCCGGTTTTGACGGACCTCAATAAACGTTTTCAGGCGGGCGAAGAGGTGGAGATCTGGCCGTCGCGCGGTACTAATGCTGTACCAATCGCGTTCGATCCGAATAATGGACTCATCTATGCAAGCTCATGGAACGTGCCCCGCATCCAGCAGCTCGCACCGCCGAAACCTCAGGTAATTGGCGCAACTTCAACAGGAGTCAATGCAAGGTTTCCGGAGGCCAAGCCAGGCGAACCCCTCGGCCATTTCATCGCAATCAATCCGCTGACGGGGGAAAAGAGATGGGAAGTTCCGCTAACAGATTTGCCGAGTTCGGCCGGCATGCTCGTGACGGGCGGAGGACTGGTGTTCACAGGCAAGCTGACTGGTGAGTTCATCGCGCTCGACGAGGACACCGGCAAAACGCTCTGGCAGTTCAAGACCAGCTCTAGCGTTAATTCCACCGCGATCACGTACACGTATAAAGGGCGGCAGTTCGTGACGATCGCTTCAGGCCTCGGCGGCACTCTTGCCACTCGTTATGCGTCGGGTAAAATGCCAACGGGCGGTTCGGTGTGGACGTTTGCATTGATGCCTAATTAAAAGCCGCAAAAAGCACAGAAGGCACAAAGGGCTTCATAGCCCTTTGTGCCTTCTGTGCTTTTTTTTGGACCGTTGCGAGTTGCTAATCGCAGGCGTCCGTGATGCAGATCGATTCCAGTGTCCGGCCAACAGGTGGAACAGGCAGGCCTTTTTCGGCCATGAGCTTGCGCAGGAGGAGACCGGTTTCCGGGTGAGGAATAGCCGATTGCACGCCGACGCGAACGAGACCGTCTGCATAGTCGACCGGTTGCCACGTATGCACGGCAAGTTTTCCGCCACGGTTGTCCGTGTTTCCGTAATCGCGAACATCCAAGCGCCCGCCGGCGTCGTAGAGAGCCTGTACGACATCGGGGCGGCCTTTGTGCGCGGCACCATGCATCGCGGTGCGGCCGGTATCCGCCTGAGCGTTCGGGTCCAGACCTAATTGGAGGAGCATCTTCACCGCCTCAAGTGTGGCCTGACGTGACCATTCATACGTGATTCCTTCAACCCAGCCGATTCCAGCTGCGACGTGCAATGGTGTCACTCCCAGGAGCGTCGCAATCTTCGGATCCGCGCCCCGCTCGAGCAAAAGCTTCATCAGAGCGACATCGCCGGATTGGGAAGCGCGCAGGAAAGCCGTCGCGCCATTCTCGTCCAGCCATTGGTTCGTGAAAACGGTTCGCGTTTCGGTACTATCCTTCACCCGGGCGTTCACAGTCGCTCCCTTATC
>Ga0114129_10017204_pt1 | contig 10298 bp, 8 predicted proteins | sample RhiMetdeltSRZDD1_FD_80071 | JGI IMG/M metagenome (GOLD analysis project Ga0114129, IMG submission 80071) | Populus rhizosphere microbial communities from Tennessee, USA - Rhizosphere MetaG P. deltoides SRZDD1 (version 2) (version 2) | ecosystem: Host-associated > Plants > Roots > Rhizosphere >... | reverse complement strand
GATGGATGCGGCGACGCGGAACTCGGGAGAAATGATCGAGAGCCTGACGCTGTACATGAACAAGGTTCGCCAGGCGGCGATTACGAGAGAGATCATCGAGGTCGTGTCGGGGGCGGGGGCGCTTTTGGCTCGGGACTCGGGGCTCGGGACTCGGGGCTCGAGGAAGTCGGTGGCCCTCAGAGGCAACAGGGGCAAGTCGGAGGCTCATTGCCTCTGAATAGCACGGACGTTCCGAGCCCCGAGCCCCGAGCCCGGAGTCCCCAAGTTGACGAGGACGCAGTAAATGGCAACAGCAACCGAAAGAGCAACGGCGCCGAAGGCCGGCACCAAGGTCGGGAGAGTGGTCCAGGTCATCGGTCCGGTGGTCGACATCGAATTCGAGGCCGGCAACCTGCCGGCGATCTACAACGCGGTCAAGATCCGGACGACCGGAGTGGGCGGCGCGACCGTGGATGTCGTCTGCGAGGTCGAGCAGCATCTTGGCGAGAACCGGGTGCGCACGGTCGCGATGAAGCCGACTGACGGCATGCGCCGGGGCATGGAGGTCGTGGACACGGGCGCTCCGATCTCGATGCCGGTCGGCTCGGCCACGCTCGGCCGGGTCATGAACGTGCTCGGCGAGCCGGTCGACTTTCCCGACCGTCCCGTGGACGCCAAGGAGTACTGGTCGATTCACCGCGCTGCGCCCACGCTCGAGAACCAGTCGACCGAGCTGCAGATGTTCGAGACCGGCATCAAGGTCATCGACCTGCTCGAGCCGTACCTGCGCGGCGGCAAGATCGGCCTGTTCGGCGGCGCCGGCGTCGGCAAGACGGTCATCATCCAGGAGCTGATTCACAACGTCGCGATGAAGCACGGCGGCGTGTCGGTGTTCGCCGGTGTGGGTGAGCGCACGCGCGAGGGGAACGACCTCTGGCTCGAGTTCCAGGAGAGCGGCGTCATCAACATGCAGGAGATGGAGAAGTCGCGCGCCGCGCTGGTCTACGGCCAGATGACGGAACCGCCGGGTGCGCGGCTCCGGGTCGCGCTGAGCGGCCTGACGGTCGCCGAGTACTTTCGCGACGCCGAGAACAAGGACGTGCTCCTGTTCATCGACAACATCTTCCGCTTCACCCAGGCGGGGTCGGAAGTGTCGGCGCTGCTCGGCCGCATGCCGTCCGCCGTCGGCTACCAGCCGACGCTGCTGACCGAGATGGGCGAGCTGCAGGAGCGGATCACGTCGACCAAGAAGGGGTCGATCACCTCCGTGCAGGCCATCTACGTGCCGGCGGACGACTACACCGACCCGGCGCCGGCCACGACGTTCGCGCACCTGGACGCGACCACCAACTTGTCGCGCGCGATCGTCGAGCTCGGCATCTATCCGGCGGTCGACCCGCTGGCCTCGACCTCGCGCATTCTCGATGCACGCATCATCGGCGATGAGCACTACAATGTCGCCCGCGCCGTGAAGCAGGTGCTGCAGCGGTACAAGGATCTTCAGGACATCATCGCGATTCTCGGAATCGACGAGCTCTCGGAAGAGGATAAGCTGACGGTCGGACGCGCGCGCCGCATCCAGCGCTTCCTGTCGCAGCCGTTCTTCGTCGCCGAGCAGTTCACCGGGTTCCCCGGCAAGTACGTGCCGATCGCCGACACCGTCCGGAGCTTCCGCGAGATCGTCGACGGCAAGTACGATCACCTGCCGGAGCAGGCCTTTTACATGGTCGGGACCATTGAAGAGGCGGTGGAGAAGGCAGAGAAAATGAAGGGGTGATCGCGGTCCGCGGTCCGGTATCCGCGGTCCGAAAAACTCCCCAGGCCGCGGCCAGGCCGCGGCATCAAGAAAAAGCAGACAGAGTCGCCGGGATCCAATGGCACTACCAACCAGCATCGACCTTCAGATCGTCACTCCCGACCGGATGCTCGTGCACGAGCAGGTCGACGAGGTCGAGATCCCCGGCGTCGATGGCTACTTCGGCGTGCTGCCGGGGCACACGCCGCTGCTCGCGGCGCTGTCGGTCGGGGAGCTCTGGTACCGCAAGGGGCAGGACAAGACCTATCTCGCCATCGCGTACGGGTTCGCCGAAGTGCTGCCCGAGCGCGTCACGATCCTGGCGCAGCTCGCCGAGCGCGCCGAAGAGATCGACGTCGAGCGGGCCGAGTCCGCACGCACCCGCGCGGTTCAGCGCCTGGACGAGAAGTCCGACGTCGATTACGAACGCGCCCGTGCGGCGCTCTCGAAGTCGATGACCCGCCTGCAGGTCTCGTCGCGAATCGCGTCGGGCGCCGGTCCGAGGCTCAAGCGCGTGCACAAGGAAGGGGTCTAGCCGCGGGCGATGGGCCGGACGACGTTCTCGTGGGCTGTGAGCTCGGACCCCGGTCTGCGTCGAAGCAGTAATGAAGACAGCTACTGCACCCGCCCCGATCTCGGCCTCTACGTCGTCGCCGACGGGATGGGCGGGCACGTCGCCGGCGAGGTCGCGTCGAGGGTCGCGGTCGAGGCCATCGAGATCTTCATCCAGGAAACGGCAGGCGCCGACAAGAACCGCACCTGGCCCTTTCCCTTCGAGCCCGCGCTGAGCCTCGAGGCCAACCGCCTCAAGGCTGCCTTCCGCCTCGCGAACCGCCGTATCGCTTCCACCATCGCCGATTCGACAGACCTGCGCGGGATGGCGACCACCGCGTCCGCGATCCTGAGCGGCCCGGAGGGCGCCTGCGTGGCGCACGTCGGCGACAGCCGCGTCTACGTGCACCACGCGGATCATCTGCACCAGATCACCAACGATCACTCGTGGGTCGAAGAGCAGGTGCGCGCCGGCACGATGAGCCCGACCGCGGCGCGGCAGCATCCCTGGCGCAACGTCGTGACCCGGGCGCTGTCGGGCGGCGAGGATCCGGAAGTCGACGTCACCCAGATCCAGCCGCAGGTCGCCGAGCGCTATCTGCTCTGCTCCGACGGCCTGTTCTCGGTCGTCACCGACGAGCAGATCGCCGCCGTCATGGCCGACCGCTCGACGCCCCTCGACCAGCTCTGTCAGCGCCTGATCGAAGCAGCCAACACCGCGGGCGGCCCCGACAACATCACCGCTCTCCTGCTGGAGGTCAATGCTCCGTAACCTGGCGCGGCTCGGCCGCTACCGCGGTCTGATCCAGAGCCTGGTCGCGCGGGAGCTGAAGGCACGCTACAGGGGGTCGGTCCTCGGGTTCTTCTGGTCGTTCTTCAATCCGCTCCTGCTCCTGCTGGTCTACTCGTTCGTCTTCACCTACGTCATGACCAGCCGGAACGACGTGCGAATCGAGCCGTACGCACTGTTCATGTTCTGCGGCATCCTGCCGTGGACCTGGTTCTCGTCCTCGCTGATCGAAAGCTCCGGCGTGCTCATCTCCGGCGGCAACCTGATCAAGAAAGTGCTGTTCCCGGCCGAGATCCTGCCGATCGTCACCGTGCTGGCGAACATGATTCACTACTTCTTCGGGCTGGTGATTCTCGCTGGATTCCTGATCTGGTATCAGCGCCCGCTGAACGTGTCAGAGCTTGCCCTGTTCCCGATTGTGGTGCTGGTACAGCTGGTCTTGACCACGGCGTTCGCGCTGATCCTGTCGGCGTTGACGGTGCATTTCCGCGACATCCGCGACATCCTGTCGAACCTGCTGACGTTCTGGTTCTTCGCGACACCGATCATCTATCCCTACTTCTTCTTCAACGACCCGTCGAACCCGGACAAGGTGGTGTGGCAGGCCACGCTGCTCAAACTGAACCCGTTTACACACCTGGCGGTCACCTACCAGGAGATTCTGTTCTTCAACGGTCCGGTCGGGCATCTCAAGTGGCTTCTGGTCCTGGGCGTCATATCGATCGGGTTTTTCCTGTTCGCCTACTGGGTGTTCGACAGGTTGAGGGATACGTTTGCGGAGGAGGTCTAGGGTTGAACGCCATCGAAGTCGTCAACGCCACGAAGATTTACCGCCGCTTTGGCCACAAGCGGCAGTTCGCGACGCTGAAGAGCGCGCTGCTGCGCGGCAGCTTGATCCGGGATCTCAAGCCGGACGAAACCTTCACGGCGATCCGCGACGTCTCGTTCACCGTGCCGGCCGGCCGCACGCTCGGGGTCATCGGCCGCAACGGATCCGGCAAGAGCACCATGCTCAAGCTCGTGGCCGGCATCACCAAGCCGACGCACGGCAGCGTGCGCGTCAACGGACGGATTTCAGCGCTGATCGAGCTGGGCGCGGGATTCCACCCGGAGATCTCGGGCCGTGAGAACGTGTTCATCAACGGCATCATGCTCGGCCTGTCCAAGCGCGAGGTCGCGCGGCGCTTCGACGAGATCGTCGACTTCGCCGAGCTGAAGGACTTCATCGACGCGCCGGTGAAGACCTACTCGTCCGGCATGTACATGCGGCTCGGCTTTGCCGTCGCGATCCACGTCGATCCGGACGTGCTGCTGGTGGACGAGGTGCTCGCGGTTGGCGACGAAGGCTTCACCCACAAGTGCCTGGACAAGTTCGCGGAGTTCAAGCGTCGCGGCAAGACGATCCTGCTCGTGACCCACGCGCTGCCGATGGTCGAGCGGTTCTGCGACGAAGCGTTGTGGCTGGATCACGGCGAGAAGAAAGGCCTGGGCGATCCGAAACGGATCGTCGGCGCCTACATCACCGACGTCGAGGTGAGCGAGGAGGCGCAGCTCGCGGCGAGCGACGCCCGCGTCCAGGAATCCACCGTGGCCGTCTCGCCCGACGAGCCGGCCTCGGCGGTGCTCCCGGACCATCCGGTCGAGACCGCCGCCGCGCCGTCGAACATGTTCCAGGCCGCCGAGGGGCGATGGGGCTCGCGCGAGGTCGAGATCGTCGAAGTGACGTTGTCGAGCGGAGGCGGCGACCGCGGCCATGTCTTCCATAGCGGCGACCCGCTCGACATCCGCATCCGGCTGCGCGCGCCGCTGCCGATCGAGGACTTCGTCGTCGGGTTGGGCTTGTTCAACGCCGAGGGGGTCTGCTGCTACGGGACCAATACCAACCTCGAGGACTACACCAGCCAGCGGTTGCAGGGGGACGCGGAGGTGACCTTCACGATCGCCAGCCTCGACCTGGTCGAGGGCACCTACAAGGTGGACGTCGCGGTCCACCGGCTGGACGGCTACCCGTACGACTATCACCGCCTGCTCTACACCTTCCGGGTGAAGTCACGCACGAAGGACGTGGGGATCTACCGGCCGCCGCACGAGTGGCGGTTCTCGGAAGGCATCAAGCTGACGAGGGCGTCGGGCGGCGCATGAAGGCGGCTGGCGCTCCGATCCTGGACCGCGACGGCGCCGCGAGATATGCCGCCGACCTGCGCGCCGCGAGCCGCAGGCTCGTGTTCACCAACGGCGTGTTCGACCTGCTGCATCCGGGGCACGTGCGCTACCTGCGCGCCGCCGCCGCGCTCGGCGACGCGCTCCTGGTGGGGCTCAACACCGACACGTCGGTGCGCCGGAACAAGGGGGCAGGCCGGCCGATCACGCCGGAGCTCGAGCGGGCCGAGCTCATCGCGGCGCTCGACTGCGTCGCGGCGGTGACGATGTTCGACGAGGACACGCCGGCCGCCCTCGTCCGTGCCGTGCTTCCGGATGTGCTGGTGAAAGGGGCTGACTGGCCGGAGGATCAGATTGTCGGCCGGGACACGGTGGAGGGCCGCGGCGGACGAGTGGTCCGAATCGCGGTCGAGGAGGGGCACTCCACGACCGCGATACTGGATCGGGTGAAGGGAGCTCGCTCTAACTAAGTCTTGTCGTGAATGGCCGCGCCGATCTCCCGCATGGTGCTCGGCAGGATGATCGTCATGTTGTGTTCCTTGCGAGCGTGCTCTTCCGCCTTCGCGAACACCTCATCCTCGGTCTTGCCTTCGATGACTTTGTCGCAGCCGGGCATGACGTCGCCGCAGCGGAGGACCTTGTTCGGCATGTGGCACCCCTTCGAGAACTGAGAAGGACGGGACGCAGGGTGCGTCCTCGGTAACCTGAGCGCCGGGTAGTACGGCGCACAGTATAGTCCGAACCGTCGCGTCGCGGGCGAGGCCCGGCAAGCGGCTATAATCATCGGTTCCGGCGCTCGCCGGAATCGGGTCCATGACCACCTATACTTCGAGCTCTCTCACACTCCGGGCCCTGCTCAAGACCGCCGCCGGCCGACTCGGCCTTGGCACGCACGTCCCGCGGATCACGGGCCTGACACCGCCGGCGAAGGCCATGTACGCCGCCGCCTCGGCGGCCCGCGGCCGCACGGTGCTGATCGTTCCGACCGACAACGATGTCGAACGGACGACGCTCGACGCGCGTTTTTTCTTTGCGGCGCTCGAAGGGCTGTCGGACGCGGAGGTGGAGCGGGTCGTCCTTCCCTTCCCCTCCCACGAAGTCGATCCCTACCGCGGCCTCGCGCCGCATTTCGAGATCGCTTCGGCCCGCGCGCGTGCCCTTCACGCGCTCGCGTCGACCTCGCATCCTGCCCGACTGATCGTGGCGTCGGCCGCGGCGCTGTTGCCGCGGGTGAGCCCGCCCGGCCGCCTCGGCGCCGTGTCGATGACGCTGACGCCAGGCCAGGAGATCTCGCCCGTCGATCTCGGCGATCTGCTGACGGCCGGCGGCTACACGCGTCAGGATCCGGTCGACGAGTCCGGCGAATTCTGCGTGCGCGGCGGCGTGGTCGACTTCTACCCCGCCGGCGCGACGCAGCCGCTGCGGCTCGAGTTCGTCGGCGACACCATCGAGTCGATTCGCGCCTACGACCCCGCGACGCAGCGATCGACCGCGGTGCTCGATCAGGCCGCGATCGCGCCGCTCCAGGAGGTCATCGCAGTCGACGCCGGAGAGGAGGAGCCGGCGCCGGATCGTTCTGCGACGATCCTCGACTACCTCCGGATCGGTCAGCGTCCCACGCTGCTCGTGTCCGAGCCAGACGAGGTGCGCGCGCACGGCGAGAAGCTCACGCAGCAGATCGAGGCCAGCTACGAGGAGGCCGTGGGGAAAGGCGGCCGCGTGCCGGCGCCGGGTGACCTCGTCGTGCAGTGGGACGAGGCCGCGAGGTGGCTCGAGGGAGCCGTCGCGCTCGAGACGCTCGAGATCGCCGGCGCCGCGGATGCGGGCGCCGCGGGCCTCCACGTGTCGTGTCAGCCCGCGATGGAGTTCGCGGGCCGCGTGCAGGACTGGGTGGCCGAGATCCGCCGCGGCCGCGAGCGCGGCGACACGATTCTCTTCATCGCGAACTCGGCGGGCCGGGCGGAGCGGACCATCGAGCTGCTCGCCGAGTACGACGTCTTCGCGGTCCCGATCGAGCGGGCCGAGGACGCGCATCGCACCGCGGTGCTGGTCGGCACCGGCTTCCTGTCGCGCGGTTTCCGGCTGCCGGACGCGGCGCTGCAGCTCTGGGCCGAAACCGATGTCTTCGAGGAAGAGCGCAAGGGACACGAGCGCCGGCGCTCGGCGGCCCGCACCTTCCTCTCCGACTTCCGCGATCTCAAGGTCGACGACCTGGTCGTCCACGTCGATCACGGCATCGGCGTGTTCGTCGGACTGAAGCGCATCGCGGTCGGCGCCGAGCCGCAGGAGTTCATGGAGCTCCGCTACGCGGGCGACGACAAGCTGTTCGTGCCGGTCGAACGGCTCGACCTGGTCCAGCGCTACACCGGGGCGGCCCGCCCGGCGCTCGACAGGCTTGGCGGCACGACGTGGGAGAAGGCCAAGACCCGCGTCAAGAAGGCGATGCGCGACATGGCCGAGGAGCTGCTGAAGCTCTACGCCGCGCGCAAGGCGATGCCCGGCCATGCCTTCAGCGTGGACTCGCACTGGCAGCAGGAATTCGAGGACGCGTTCGAATGGGAGCTGACCGCCGATCAGGTCACCGCCGTGAGCGACATCAAGGGCGACATGGAGTCGCCGTCCACCATGGATCGGCTGCTCTGCGGCGACGTCGGCTACGGCAAGACCGAGGTCGCGATGCGCGCGTCGTTCAAGGCGGTGATGGACGGCAAGCAGGTCGCCTTCCTCGCGCCCACCACGGTGCTCGCCTTCCAGCATCTCAAGACGCTCAAGGACCGTTTTGCCGCGTTTCCGGTCCGGATCGACATGGTCAGCCGCTTCCGCTCCAAGGCCGAGCAGAAGGCGACGCTCGAGGATCTCACCGCCGGCAAGGTCGAGATCATCGTCGGGACGCACCGCCTGCTGTCGAAGGACGTCCAGTTCCGCGATCTCGGGCTGCTGGTGAGCGACGAGGAACAGCGCTTCGGTGTGGCTCACAAGGAGCGGATCAAGCAGCTGCGCAAGCGCGTGGACGTGTTGACGATGACCGCGACCCCGATTCCGCGCACCCTCAACATGTCGCTCGCCGGCATCCGGGACATGTCGATCATCGAGACCCCGCCCAAGGATCGCCTGTCCATTCAGACCAACGTGGTGAAGTTCGATCAGGCGGTCATCACCCGCGCCATCCGGACCGAGATGGAGCGGAGCGGCCAGATCTACTTCGTCCACAACCGGGTCGAGTCGATCTACTCGCTCGGCAACCTGATCACGCGGCTGGTGCCCGAAGCGAAGATCGGCATCGCCCACGGGCAGATGGGCGAGGACGAGCTCGAGCGCGTGATGGTGGACTTCGTCGCGCACAAGTACGACGTGCTGCTCGCGACGACGATCATCGAGAACGGACTGGACATCCCCAACGCCAACACGATGATCATCAACCGCGCCGATCGCTACGGGCTGTCGCAGCTGTATCAGCTGCGCGGCCGCGTCGGCCGGTCCGATCGCCGCGCGTATGCCTACCTGCTGATTCCGCCCGAAGAGGCGCTGTCGCCGGTGGCGAAGAAGCGGCTCGCGGCGATTCGCGAGTTCAGCGACCTCGGCAGCGGGTTCCGCGTCGCGGCGCTCGATCTGGAGATCCGCGGGGCGGGCAACCTGCTCGGGGGAGAACAGAGCGGGCACATCGAAGCGGTCGGCTTCGACATGTACATGAAGCTCCTCGAGCAGACCATCAAGGAGCTGAAGGGCGAGGAGATCGAGGACGAGATCCGGGCCAACGTCAACCTCCGGGTCGATCTCCGGATCGACGAAGGGTTCATCCCCGACATGAACCAGCGCCTGACCGTGTACCGCCGGTTTGCCGCCGTGCGGACGGACGCCGAGCTCGATCGGCTCATGGACGAGGTGCGGGATCGGTACGGCGCCCCGCCACCGTCGGTGCTCAACCTCGCGGAATATGCCGCCATCCGCCTCATGGCCGACCGGATCGGCATCGAATCCATCGACCGGGAAGCCCAGACCGTCGTCCTAAAGTTCAGGCCGGAGGCGAAGCTCGACCCGCAGTGGCTGTTCCGGGTCGTGCAGGAGCGTGCCGACACCACCCTGGTCCCGCCCGCGAGCCTGAAACTGGACCTCCGGGCGGCCCCCGCGGTTGCCCGGCGCACGGTGCTCACGCCGGCGCCGGCGGTCAAGGGCAAGGCCAAGAACAGGACGGATCCGGTCGCGGCCGGGTCCTGGTGGACAGCCCGGGCGCGCGCGGGCGAGGTGACCGGCGGCTTCTCGCGCGACGAAATCCTCAGGCCAGCCAAGGAAGATCCCCGGGCCGAGGGGGGCGTCTTCACCAGGGTCGCGGGGCTCCTCCGGGAGTTGAGCGCCGGCGGGCTGATGCGATAAAATATTGCGTTTCAGATACTTAGCCTTATGAGACACACAGTGCGTCGCGGTGCGTGCCTGCTGCTGGTGCTGGCCTCTGCCCTTCCTCTCCGGGCGCAGATCATCGAGCAGGTCCTGGTCAAGGTGAACGGCGACATCATCACCAAGACCGAGCTCGAGAACCGGCAGATTGCCGCCATCCGTCAGCGGATGAACCAGGACGTGAATGCCGAGGCCCTGAAGAACGACGAGCAGCTGAAGAAAGCGCTCGCCGAGGTCACGCCCCGGATCCTCGTCGAGGCGATCGACGAGCTGCTGATGGTGCAGCTCGCGAAGGAGCGTGGCTACAAGCTGCGCGACGAGCAGTTCCGCGACTGGCTGAATGCCCTGCGCAAGGAGCAGAACCTCGAAGACGAGGCGCGGTTCCAGGGGGCGCTCAAGCAGGAAGGGATGACGATCGACGATCTGCGCAAGAACGTCGAGCGTCAGTTCATGATTTCGCAGGTCCAGCGCGACGAGGTCGGATCGAAGCTGACGATCACCGAAGAGGAGGCGCGCCAGTACTACGCGAGCCATCCCCAGGAATTCGTCGAGCCCGCCAACGTCACGCTGCGCGAGATCCTGATCGAGACGCCCACCACGACGCAGAAGGGCCAGGCCGGCATCAACGTC
>Ga0114129_10017202_pt1 | contig 10298 bp, 4 predicted proteins | sample RhiMetdeltSRZDD1_FD_80071 | JGI IMG/M metagenome (GOLD analysis project Ga0114129, IMG submission 80071) | Populus rhizosphere microbial communities from Tennessee, USA - Rhizosphere MetaG P. deltoides SRZDD1 (version 2) (version 2) | ecosystem: Host-associated > Plants > Roots > Rhizosphere >... | reverse complement strand
CGCGTCGGGTGGCGAGCGCGGTCTCTACAAGACGACCGACGGAGGCGCGACCTGGACCCCGGTGCTCACGATCAGCGCCGACACCGGCATCAGCGACCTCATCTTCGATCCGAAGAACCCGGATGTCATCTTCGCCTCGGCCTATCAGCGCCGGCGTGCGGTCGGACAGATGATTGGCGGAGGACCCGAGGGCGGCATCTACAAGACGACGAACGCGGGCAAGACCTGGACGAAGCTGTCGCGCGGGCTCCCCACGGGAGACGTGGGCCGCGCCGGGCTCGCCATCGATCCAAGGAAGGGCTCGACGGTGTTCGCCCTCATCGATGCGAAGCGTCCGGAGTCGGGGTTCTTTCGTTCCGACGACGGCGGGGCCTCGTGGGCGCGGATCGGACGGATGACGCCAGGTGCGGGACGCGGCGGGTTCGGCCGCGGCGGTGCGCCAGCCACGCCGCCTGAAGCGTGCAAGCCGCTGGGCGGTGGCGATCGGCGGCTGACCACTCCGGAGCCAGCCGATCGACGCGAGCCGGAAGAGACATCAGTGGCAGTCAGCGATGACGGGACGGACGAACCCGTCGAAGACGACGATCAGGAAGCGCAGGGCGGCGGCCGTCAAGGCGGTGCGGCAGGGCCCAACGACGACTGCTACCGCGGCGGCGGCGCGCAGTACTACCACGAGGTGTACGCCGATCCCTACCGGGCCGACACGCTGTGGTCGATCAACGTCAACCTCGAACGCAGCATCGATGGCGGCCGGACCTGGCACCAGGCGAACTTCGAGAGCACCGGCGTTCACGTCGACCATCACGTCCTCGAATTCGATCCCTTCGATCGCAATCACCTGCTGCTCGGCAACGACGGCGGGCTGTACGAGTCGTACGACGAGGGCAAGTCGTGGCGATTCTTCGCGAGCCTGCCAATCACGCAGTTCTATCGAGTCTCGACCGACAACGCGAAGCCCTTCTACAACGTGTGTGGCGGCACGCAGGACAACTTCTCGTACTGCGGTCCGTCCCGCTCGCTGAGCCGCCTCGGCGTCCGCACCAGCGACTGGTACATCGTCAACGGCGGCGACGGCTTCCAGTCGAGGAACGATCCCGAGGATCCCGACATCGTGTACGCGTCGTCGCAGAACGGCGGGATCGTGCGGCTCGATCTGCGGACCGGTCTGTCCCGATCGATCAGGCCGCAGCAGGCGGGCACCGGCCGCGGTGGCGGCGGTGACGATGAGATGCCGGGCGTGCCGCAAGGCGGTCCGGCCGGCGGGCCCGCGCAGGGACCGGCCGGCGTGCAGGGCCGTGGCGGCCAGACGCAGGGCGCCGGCGCAACGGCGCCTGCCGCGACCCCCGCCGGCGCGCCGAACGCCACGGCGGCCGCGCCTCAGGCGACACCACCGCAGCAGACACCCGCGGGACGCGGCGGCCGGCAGGGCGGCCCGGGAGGCGCCGGCGATCGCGTGAACTGGGATGCGCCGTACATCATCAGCCCGCACAATCCCCGGCGGCTGTACTGGGCGAGCAACTACGTCTACCGCACCGACGATCGCGGCGATTCCTGGACCCGCATCAGCCCGGACCTCTCGCGCAGCCTCGACGCGTTCAACATCCCGATCATGGGGCGCGTCTGGCCGCGCGATTCGGTGGCGCTGAACACGTCGACCACGCCGCTCAGCAACGTCGTCAGCCTCGACGAATCACCGCTGCTCGAGGGCCTGCTCTACGCCGGCACCGACGACGGGCTGCTGCAGATCACGGACGATGGCGGGAAGAACTGGAGAAAGGTCGAGGACTTCCCCGGCGTGCCGAAGTGGACCTACGTCACCGACGTGTTTGCGTCGCCCCGCGACGCCGACACCGTATTCGTGACGCTCAACAACTGGCAGCGCGGCGACTACAAGCCCTACGTGGTCAAGAGCGGCGATCGCGGCCGGACCTGGACCAACATCACGGCCAACCTGCCCGACAAGCACGACGTCTGGACGATCGCGCAGGATCACGTCAACGGCAACCTGCTCTTCGTGGGCACCGAGTTCGCGGTATTCGTCAGCGTCGACGGCGGACGCCAGTGGACGCGGCTGAATGGCGGCATGCCGCCGATCCAGGTCCGCGACATGACGGTGCAGCGGCGTGAGACCGACCTCGTGCTCGCGACGTTCGGCCGCGGCTTCTACATCCTCGACGACTACAGCGCGCTGCGCGACATCACCCCGGCGTCGCTCGCCGAGAGCGCCCGCCTCTTCCCGCTGCGCGATGCGTATCTCTTCAATCCGCTCGGGCTCTCCCCGGCGGGTTCCGCAGGGCTCTCCCCGCTCTCTGGTCTGTGGGCGGCTCCGAACCCGCCGTTCGGCGCGGTGTTCACCTACAACGTCAAGGAAGATCTGCCCGCCAGTGCCACGCTCGTCCTGACCATCACGGACGACGGCGGCCGGCAGATCCGCCGCATGGACGTCGCCAAGACGGCCGGCCTGCGCCGCGTCGCGTGGAATCTTCGCGCCGACATCCCCGCGGGCGCCCCGGCGCCCACCGGGCGCGGCGGTGGCGGCGGCGGTCAGGGCGGGTTCGGCGGCCGCGGCGGTCAGCCGCAAGGCGCGCTGGTCGCGCCGGGCACGTATCGCGCGACCCTCGGCCGCAAGGTTGGCGAAGACGTGACCGCGCTCGGGCCGTCGCAGACGTTCAGGGTCGCGCAGATCCCGCAGTAGGACGGGCTTCGGGGCTCGGGGCTCGGGGCTCGGGGCTCGGAAGAGTCGCGGTCAGCAGCCCCGCCCGCATCAAATAATGCAGACAACACGCCGCTAGCCATCTCGTTGCCTCTCACACGCTCATGAATAAACTGCTCCGACTGTCGCTTCCCTTGCTCGTCTGGACCATCACGTTCGCCGTCAGGCCTGACGCGCGTCAGGCGCAGCCCGCGCCGGCGCCCGAGCCACGCCTGATCAACCAGTCGAGCGATCCGCTGCTCGCGCCGTTCCGGTTCCGATCGATCGGACCGGCGAGCATGGGCGGGCGCATCGACGACATCGCGGTCTCGGAGACCGACTCGAACATCATCTACATCGGGTACGCGACTGGCGGCGTCTTCAAGTCCGCGAACAACGGGACGACGTGGGAGTCCGTGTTCGAGGAATATCCGACCGCGTCGATCGGCGACATCGCGATCCATCCGACGAACCCGAACATCGTCTACGTCGGCACGGGCGAGGCGAACAACCGGCAGACCTCGTCGTTCGGGGACGGCATCTACAAGACCACCGACGGCGGCCGCACCTTCCAGAACCTGGGGCTCCGCGAGACGCAGACCATCGCCCGCATCGTCATCGATCCGAAGAATCCCGAGACCGTCTACGTCGCGGTGCCCGGCCATCTGTTCGGACCCAACAAGGAGCGCGGGATCTACAAGACGACCGACGGCGGGAAGACGTGGACCAACGTCAAGTTCATCGACGAGGACACGGGGTTCACCGATATCGCGATGGATCCGGCGAACAGCAACATCCTTTACGCCGCGAGCTACCAGCGCCGCAGGATGGGCTGCTGTTTCAACGGCGGCGGTCCGGGCAGCGCGTTGTGGAAGACCACCGACGCGGGCAAGTCGTGGACGAAGCTGACCGTGGGACTGCCGCCCGGCACGTACGGACGGATCGCGCTCGACGTGTCGCGGTCGAACCCGAACGTGGTGTACGCGCAGATCGAGGCCGGCCAGGTCGGCCAGCCGCTGACGACGGCCGCCAACGATCCGGGTGCGGCGACCGAGACCACACCCGCCGGCGCGGCAGCCGTTCCGGGAGCGCCGGCGGCGACAGCACAATCGGGCGCCGTGGCAGCGCCCGTGGCCGGAGGCGCAGCGGCCGGAGCACCTGGAGCAGCGGCGGCGGCAACACCGACACCCGGCGGCGGCCGCGGCGGTTACAACTGGTGCAACAACGCCGGTCCCGAGCGCGGGTTCGGGCGCGGAGCGCAGCCGGGCGCGACGCCGCCGCCACTCGACAACGGGCGCGGCGGACTCTTCCGCTCCGACAACAAGGGCGGCACCTGGACCCACGTCAGCAACTGCAACGCGCGGCCCATGTACTTCAGCCAGCTGCGGGTCGACCCGACGAACGACAAGACCATCTACGTCGCCGGCCTGCCCGTCGCGAAGTCGCTCGATGGCGGCCGCAGCTTCGCCACGCTGGACGATGCCGGCGGACACAACTCGCCCGGGCACGTCGATCAGCACGCCATCTGGATCGATCCGAAGAATCCCAGGCATCTCCTCATCGGCAACGACGGGGGGCTGAACGTCAGCTGGGACCAGGGCCGGACGTGGGACTTCGTCAACACGATGGCCACGTCGCTCGCGTACTGGGTCAGCGCCGACATGCGGCGTCCGTATTACGTCTACATCGGGCTGCAGGACAACGGCAGCTGGGGCGGACCGAGCGCGACGCGGAGCGCGAACGGGATCCTGAACTCGGACTGGTTCGGTATCGGCGGCGGCGACGGCTTCCAGACCGCCGTGGATCCGACCGACTTCAACATCGTCTACACCGAGTCGCAGGACGGCAACACCAACCGCTACGATCTCCGGAACGGACGCGTGCAGAGCATCAGGCCGCGCGCGTCGGCGCTCGGCCGGGGCGGACGCGGCGGCGCGGCGCAGGCGGGCGGCGGTCGCGGCGCCGCCAACGTGCTGAACGCGGCGCCGACGGATCAGTACCGCTTCAACTGGAACACGCCGTTCCAGTTGTCCCCGCACAATCCGAGCGTTGTCTGGCTCGGCGGCAACCGGCTGTTCAAGTCCTACAACCGCGGCGACACATGGACGGCGAGCGCCGACCTCACCAAACAGATCGATCGCAACGTCGTCTCGGTGATGGGCGTGCCCGGCAATCGCACGATGCTCTCCAAGAACGACGGCGTGGTCGCCTACAGCACGATCATCTCGCTGTCGGAATCGCCGGTGATCCCCGGCGTCGTCTGGGCCGGCACCGACGACGGCAACGTGCAGGTGAGCAAGGACGGCGGGACGGCGTTCACGGAGGTCGGGAAGAACCTCCCGGGCCTGCCGCCGAATCATCTCTACTGGATCTCGCGGATCGAAGCGTCGCACTTCGATGCGGCCACTGCGTATGTCTCGGTCGACGGTCACCGCTCGAACGACCTGAAGCCCTATCTGTTCGTGACCCGTGACTACGGCCAGACCTGGCAGAGCGTGGCCGGCAACCTGCCCGCCCTCGGATTCATCCAGGTGGTGCGCGAGGATCCGCGAAACCGGGATCTGCTCTACGTCGGCACCGAGTTCGGGCTGTTCGCCTCGACCGACGGCGGGAAGTCCTGGAATCGCTTCATGAACAACCTGCCGACCGCGCGCGTCGACGACATCCTGGTGCACCCGCGCGACAACGATCTCATCGTCGCGACGCATGCCCGCGGCGTGTGGATCGCCGACGACATCACCGCGCTGCAGCAGGCGACCGCGGAGGTGCAGGGGCAGGACGCGATCCTCTTCGACATCCGTCCGACCGTGCTGTGGCTCACCGACCGGCAGCGCGGGCAGCAGACCGGCGGCCAGCGGGCGTTCGTCGGCGAGAACCCGCCGCGCGGCGCGGCGATCGGCTACTACCTGAAGACCGCCGCCACCGGCGACGTGAAGATCGCGATCAGCGACGGCAGCGGCCGCGTCGTGCGCACGATCGACGGCTCGAAGCGCGCGGGCATCAACCGCGTGGTCTGGAACCTGTCGGTCGGACAGGGCGCCCAGGCAGCGGGAGGATTCGGCCGAGGCGCCGCGACGGCCGTGCCCGCGGGGACCTACATGGTCACGCTGGAGGTCGGCGGCAAGAAGCTGACGAAGCCGCTCACGCTGCTCGAAGATGTGTGGATGAGGGAAGAGCGATGACAAATCCCAAGCACCAAATCCCAAGCTCCAACTCACACCCAACGCCCAAATCCCAAACCAACGGCCAAGCCTCACCCTGGGAGTTGGCTTGGGATTTGGTCATTTGGGAGTCCGTTGGAGCTTGGGATTTGGAGCTTGGGATTTGACCCGGCGTCACCATGAAGTGGCTAGCGGCTTATCCGCAACGGCACCAGCGCCTCGACCCGTTCGCCGGGCGTGCGCGCCGCGATTGCGATCAGGAACTCGCCGGTCGCCAGGCTCGAGAGCGGCAGATCGAGGCGGAACGCGCCGCTCTCTCCTTCGGCGTGAATCGGCAGCTCGGCCAGCGTCGAGCCGCGCGGGCCGACCAGTTGGGCGGTGACTTCGGCGTCGTTCGCCGCGGTCCCGTACGGCGTCACTCGCAGCACCAGCCGGTCCGAGCGCGAGAACTCCCTCCCCGCGAACGCGACGAGGTGAGGGCCTGACATCAGGCTGCGGAACTCCGCCGCGCTTCGCGCCCGCGCGACCACCGGCGTCGTCAGCGCGAGCGTGGTTTTCTCGAGATCGGGGACGGTCACCGTGCGCTGTTCCCGATCGATCATTTCGCCGGCGCTGTCGCGGATGGTGAAATCGAGCTGCACCGTGCCCGCCGGCGACTTGAACGACGAGCCTTCCTTCAGCTCCCCGTCGAAGAGGCGTTCGGTGCCGTTGGTCGCGGTCAGCAGCACGCTCCCGGCGGCGGCGCGGCCTTCGATCCCCGGCCGCGGCGTCCACGCGACGTTCACCTCACAGGCATTTCCCGAGACCGGGGCCAGGCCGATCCAGAATTCGACGGGCCGCCTCGAGTTGTCGGGCGTCAGTTCCTTGAAAGCCTTCGCGACCGGCGACGGCAGCGTCGCGGCCAGCGCGATCGCGCGGGCGCGGTCGAGATCGGCGCCGCGCGGCGCCCAGTAGCCGTTGCGCGCGCGCACCTGGAGACCGCCGCCCTGTTTCACCTTGACCTTGATCTCGCGGAACTTGCCGTCGAGCTGTGCATCCTTCGGGGAATAGCCGAGGAGATAGAAGGCGCTCGACGTGACCACGACCTTGCGCAGCGCGGCGTTGAAATCGTTGCTGACGATCGCCTCCGCGCCGGTCGAATCGGCGAGCGCGGCCAGCATCGGCGAGCCGCCGAGCCCCGCGGCTCCCGCCTGCAGCCCGCGCGGGTCCACGGTGTAGATGGCGGTGTTGTTGTCGTTCGCGGTGCGAATCAAGTCGGAGACGACGCGAACGGTGTCCTGCCCGAGACGGCCGAGGCTCTCGCTGACGAAGACGACGGCCTTGCGGCCCTGGCGCAGCGTCCCGAGGTGCATGATCGCGCTCTTCAGCGCGGTCGCGGTCACCTGCGCGCGGATGCGCTCGACGTCCTGGCCGTTCCGGAGGTGCGCCTCCTCGATCGCGCTGCGCGTGGGCACGTACACGCCGCGGCGGCCGCGCAGCAGGTGGACCTGGTCGGCGAGCGACCGGCGATCGCGGCTGAAGCGCAGCGCGTCGACCGGCGTGAGCTGATCCATCAACGCGACGAGATCGGTCGGGCCGAACGCTTCGAGCACGAAGTGCTGGAGCTGCTCGCGCGCGCGCACGGCGCTGCCGAACTGGTCGATGTGGTACTCGTCCCAGAAGATCACGAACACGCGGACGTCGTCACGCGCGGCCTCGATGGCGGCGTGTTGCGGGGAGCGGATCGGGAGCGAGAGATCGTCGGTCGGCTGGCCGGTGGCATTCACGAGCTTGAACGACGAGATGGCCTGAACCTCGCCGTTCTCGCGCAGCTCGAAATCCTCAGCGGTGAGGGTCCGCACCGGCCGGCCGTCCTTGTCCATGACGGTGACGTCGACGCGAACGAGGTTCGTCCCGGATCGGAAGGTGGGGGGGCGCTGTTCCTGCTCGCCGGCCTGCTGCCCGTGGGTCGAGACGGTCAGCAGGCCGGCGATCCATACGCACGCAATCAACGCGTGGCGGGGCATGGTGGAGGGAATCCTAGCACGGTCACACCCGCCATGATTGGCCGTCACTCGAGCCGTTCGGGCCCGCCGGCGCCGCGCGCGCCGCGCCGGGCGGACGGGCGCCGCGACAGCCGTTCGCGGATCTTCGCGCGCTGCTCAGCCGTGAGCACCTGCGCGATCTTCTGGTCGGTCGCAATCTGCCTGGCCAGCCGCGCCGACTGCGCTTCGCTGAGCTGCTGCAGGAGCGACGCGATCTTCTGCGCGTCGGGCGCGTCGGCGAAGACCTCCGCCTGCAGCTGCCGCCGCAGCTGCGCATCCTCCGCCACGTTCTGATCCGGCGCCCGGTCGGCGTCGCGAATCGCCTTGATCGCCGCCTTCTGGTCGTCGGTCAGGTTGGCGTCACGGAGCAGCGCGATCCCGCCCCGCCCGCCCGGACCGCCGCGCGGCCGCGGCCCGCCTTCGGGACCCGCGGGCGGCTGCGCGCCGGAGAAGGTATATGCCGCCAGACCGAGCACGCCGGTCAGCACCACGCTCAATGTGAACCGTTTCATCTGGAGTCTCCCCGACGCTGGCATGTGCTCGTTGGAACGGGTGACCGATGGCAGGCCGGTGGCCCCGCCGTGAAAAAATCGTGGCGCCCCCGAACCGCCAACGTCCGGCCATCTTGGACGTTACACTGAGTCCACGACATGGAAGCTCCGCGTCCGAAAAGCGCCGCTCGCGTTCTCCTCGTCGAGGACGACCAGAACATCCGCGAGCTGGTCGAGCTGCACCTGCAACTCGAAGGCCTGACCGTCGTGTCGCGCGGCGATGGCAACGAGGCGCTGGCGCTGACCCGGACCGACACCTTCGAGCTGATCGTGCTCGACCTGATGCTGCCCGGCCTCGACGGCGTGACCCTGTGCCGCGCGATCCGGCGTGACTCTCGTAATACCGACGTACCCATTCTGATGCTTACCGCGCGCCGCGACGAGGTCGACAAAGTGCTCGGGCTCGACAGCGGCGCCGATGACTACCTGACCAAGCCGTTCGGCGTCCGGGAGCTCGTGGCGCGGGCGCGCGCGCTGCTGCGGCGGCGCCGGCCGGTCGCCGGAGAGCACGCGCCGGCCGTGCAGGCCGGCGACCTCCTGGTCGAGCCGGCTCGCCGTCAAGTCAGGCTCGGGGACCGCGAGATCGAGCTCACCGCGCACGAATTCGAGCTCCTCTACGTCCTCGCCAGCAATCGCGGGATTGTCTTCAGCCGCGACGCCCTGGTGCAGCGGGTGTGGGGAGAAGACACGCACATCACGGTCCGCAGCGTCGACACGCTGGTCAAGCGCCTCCGGCGCAAGCTCGAAGCCGACGCGGCGGATCCGAAATACATTCTGACCGTCTGGGGATCCGGCTACAAATTCGCCGATGCCTGAACCTATCTGGTTCCGCAGCCTCTACTGGCGTATCGCGATCGGCTTCGTCGCGATGCTCGCCATCGTCCTGTCGCTCCAGGCGGGGCTGTTCCTGTGGCTGACGGGCAGGTTCGCCGCCTCCAGCCGCACGCCGCAGCAGCTCGCGGATCAGGTGGCGCGCGAACTGTCCGAGGCGCTCACCGACAGCCCGGCGCTCGATCTCGAAAAGCACGTGAAGGAGCGCTACGACGACATCCCGCAGGCGTTCGCGGTGATCCTGCGCGACGGACGGCGAGCGGCGAACCGGCCAGGCGTGCTGCCGCCCAACTTCGGCGAGCGGCCGCCGCGCCGGCCTCCCTTCGGCGACGGATCGTTCCGCCCGGGCCCTGGGCCGGGACCTGAGGGCGAGCGGCCGCGGTTCGAGCCGCCTCCCGGCGACCACGTCCCGCCTCCCGGCGATCGCATGCCACCTCCTTCCGGTGAGTTCGGACGGCGGCGCGGCGGTCCAGGCGGCGGGGGGCGTCCGCCCGGGGCGCCCTTCATCTCGCCCATCGTGGTCAACAGCGCGCAGATTGGCCACGTGGCAGTGCCGTCGGGTCCGCCGCCCATGGAGGTCGCCCTGCGCGAGCTCGGGCCGACGCTCACCTGGTCGGGGCTCGCGCTCCTCGCGATCGGATCGATGACGGTCGCGCTGGTCATCTTCGCACCGGCCCGCAAGCGGCTGCGCTCGCTCGAAACCGCCGCCAGGGCGCTCGGGCAGGGAGACACCGCGGTGCGGGCCGACGACCGCGGCGGCGACGAGGTCAGCGCGCTCGCGCGGGCGTTCAACGGGATGGCGGCGGAGCTGGAGACGCGCGCGGCGGCGCTGTCGGCCTCCGATCGCGCGCGGCGGCAGCTGCTGGCCGACGTGTCCCACGAGCTGATGACGCCGCTGACCGCGATTCGAGGGTACACGCAGACGCTGGCGATGCCCGACCTCGCGATGGATCCGCCGACGCGCGCCCGCTACTTCGACATCGTCGACCGCGAGACCTACAAGCTGGAGGCGATGATCGGCGACCTGCTCGACCTGGCG
>Ga0114129_10017201_pt1 | contig 10299 bp, 8 predicted proteins | sample RhiMetdeltSRZDD1_FD_80071 | JGI IMG/M metagenome (GOLD analysis project Ga0114129, IMG submission 80071) | Populus rhizosphere microbial communities from Tennessee, USA - Rhizosphere MetaG P. deltoides SRZDD1 (version 2) (version 2) | ecosystem: Host-associated > Plants > Roots > Rhizosphere >... | reverse complement strand
GCGTCGATGGCAGGCCTGCGGCCGCTCGAGCAGAGCCAGCGACATCGGCTCGTCGATCGCTTGCGTCTAGGTGGTTTGAGGCCGGACGGCCAGATCTGTGGCCAATCCAAGGTGGCCTATCGGGTTGAGGCGCTTTGGGCGTTGAGGACCGGGGCCGGGTTCAGGTCCGGCTTGTGGGGGCGACGGTGGGTCGTGGTGGCTGCCCGACGAACTCGATCAGGGCGAGGGCGACCAGCAGCAGCCCGGCCAGCAGCAGGATCACCTTGCCGGTGGGCTGGCCCCAGAACACCAGGTCGAGGGCAGCCAGGGTGACGGCGCCGATCCGCAGGAGCTGCCTGTTGGCATCCACCCAGGTCCCCACCGGGCCGGTCCGCAACCCGGCCTCCCCCGCGCCGCCGCGTAGCCGGCCGATCGCTGCGGTCAGGCGCTGGCGAGTCCCCACCGCGGTGGTCGACGGCCCAGAGAGGAACTCCCCGGCGGCCACGACCAGGGCCACCACCAGCACCGAACGGAGCCCCAGGCGCAGGTAGGCCACGATGGTTTCGTAGGCCACCGCGGCGGCGTCATGGGGCAGCACCGTCGGGGCCGAAGTTATCGGTTCTCTTCGGGCGAAGTTATGCGGTCTCCCTTATGGACAGGATCCTCCGCGGGAGCTGATCATCGCTGCCCCTGGTGGCCCGCACTCCTGCCGTGCCCATCTCAGGACCCGTTGCTCGGTGCCTTCTTCGATGGCTCTACCTCGGGGGTGGCGGGCGGGCTGGGCAGGCCGAGCCCTTCCCGGAGCGACTCCAGCCGGGCCGCCCCCTCGGCGTCTATTGAGGCGCGCTCGACCTGGAGCATGCGGGCCTCGATCGAGGTGGATTGCAACTCGGCCTCGCCCAGGGCGCGGGCGTAGCGGCCCTCGATCTTGTCACGGACCTCATCAAGGCTGGGTGTGTCCCCAGGGGCGGCCAGCTCGGTCATCCCTGCCATCGCCCGGTTGAGCTGTTCCTGCATCTTGGCCTGATCGAGCTGGGACAGCAGCTTGGTCCGCTCAGCGATCTTCTTCTGCAGGGCGAGGGCGTTGGTCTCGACCGCAGCCCGCGCCTGAGCCGACGCCTGCGCGGCGCGCTCGGACATGGCGTGCAGGTCCTTCATGGCCGCCTCAGCGCTGACCAACTTGGTGGCGAATGCGCGCGCGGAGTCCTCGTAGGAGGCGGCCTTGGCGGGGTCGCCAGCATTGCGCGCCTGTTCGGCCAGCAGCAGGGCCTGACGGGCGTTGGCCTGAAGCTTCTCGGTTTCCTCCACTGCTCGGGTGAGCTTCAGCTGGAGTTCGCGTTCGTTGCCGATGACCGCGGCGGCCTGCTGGGACAACAGGGCGTGTTGCTGCTTCGCGTCCTCGATCGCCTGCTCGATCTGGATCTTCGGGTCGGACACCTGATCGAGCTTGCCGGAGAGCATCGCCACCAGGTAGCGCCACGCCCTCCGGAGCAGCCTGCCCATCATGACCTCCTATGCTGAATCGTTCCGCTGGTATGCATTGAGCGCTTGGCGCGAGACCTCCTCGGTCTCCGCCAGGCCCTGCCGGATGCCTTCGAGTTCGTCGCCAAGCTGGTCGACCGCGCCGACCTCGCCGTCCGGGCCGCTTACGGCCATGGCCGACAGCTCGATCACCCGGGTAGCCAGGCTCTCGAGGCCGAGCGTACCCGACTCGAGCCGGGCCAGGATGCCGTTCCGGACCGCGACCAGCCGTTGGTGGATTTCCTGCTGAGCGCGGATGGAGGCCAGCGAGCGATCGAGTTGGACCGCAATGTCGCCCGAGGCACTCGCCCTGGCCGCCTGGAGCCTTGCCGTATCGGCGGCAAGGGCCTGGTCGTCGATTTGGGCCAGCGCCCTCCCGGCGGCGGTGGCCTGACCGGCGAGACGGTGGAGGGCTCGGGCGGTGTCGGCGACCTGTGGCTCCATCATCGCCACCCGTTCGGCCAGTGGCCCGGTGGTCATCGAGCCGGCCAACTCGGTGAAGCTCGTCGCGGCCCGGTCCGACCGATGGAGCCAGAATCCCTCGGATGCGCGCGCGTCGACCGGCAGCATCCGCTGGCCGGTCGGCCGGGGCGGACGCCGCCGCTCTAGGGCGGCGGTGGCCGCCTTGGTCGCCCAGACCACCGCTCCGACGGCCGCCGCCACACCCGCCGGAAGGCCGACCGCCCAGGCCGTTCCTGCCGCGGTCGCACCCAGCAGGAGGCCCCACGGCTCGGTCAGCTCCTGTTTTAGGGCCACGATCAGAAGTTGGAGATGACCGCTGTGAAGACTTGATCGATGCTAGTGGGGTCGGAGGAGTCGTAGGCGGCGGCGTTGGTCGTCTGGGAGATCCGCCGTAGCGTGTCCAAGTCGGCGTCCTCGCCGTAGCCGATGGTGAAAAGCCGCACCGACTGCGCCCCCTCCTCAGTGCGGACTTGGCCGAGCAGGTTGTCCAGCGAGATGCCGTTGTCCTCGTTACGCCCGTCGGTGAGTAGGACAACCGCGTTAATGTTGTCGGCGGAGGCGCGTCCCTTGACGAACTGGTAGGCGGCCAGGCTGGTGTCGTACAGGCCGGTCCCGCCGCCGGGCTGAAGGCCGTCGATGCGCTCGCCGAGTTGGGCCCGGCGCTGCGTGTCCATCGGCCCGACCGGAACCAGCTCGCGGTAGTCGGTCGCGCCGTTGAGGCGGGTCGAGAACATCCATAGGCCCACCTGGTCGCCGTTGGCGAATTGTGACAGCGAGTTGCGGGCGGCCTGCTTGGCGAGTTCTAGCTTGCTCTTGCCGGTCCCAGCCACCTGTTCCCCCATCGAGCCTGAGGTGTCTATCACCAAAAGTACGTTGGCCCGCTTGCGCAGGCTGGCCCAGTTCCGCAGGAGCTTGTCGAGCACCGGCGGCGCCGGCGGCGACAAGAGGGCCTTGGGCTCGTCGCGAAGCAGCCCGTTGCTCTCGGTGACCAATGGACCCGGCTTGGCCCGGCCATCGCGGAATGCGGACTGCTGAAACCGGGCCTGGGCCTTCGGGCCTTGGAGGTAGGCGAGGAAATCGGCGCCAGCCTTACGCTTGGCGTCGTCGACCCACGGGGCGGTGAGCACTACCCACGGGTGGTCCGAGAGTAGGGTGCCCTCCTTGGGGTAGATCGCGACCAGCGGAACCTGCGGCTTGGGGTGCCGGCCGAGGGTGGCCGGGTCCCCGGTCGGGTTGCCCTGGTTGTAGTCCCACACCGACTTCTCTTCCACCGCCACCGCGGAGATGTACGAGAGCCCGGCACCTTGGTCGTCGGCTCGTTGCAGGTTGGAGAGGAAGGTTAGGGTGGTGTCGCCGTAGTGGACGACGGAACGCTCGACCCCCTCGACGAACTTGCGAGTCTTCGGGCTGCTCAGGTCCTTCTCGGTCAGGTCGCTGGAGAGCTTGGTGGCGGCGAAGTATGTGCCGATGGTCGCGTTCAGACCGGAGGTGGAGAAGTTGGGATTGGTCTTGCCGAGCCGGAACTGCCCCCACTCCGGGTGACCATGGCGGGCCCATCCAGTGCTGTCCTGGCTCAACTCGAGCAGATCTGCCCAGCCGAGCTGCTTGTTCGGCCACCCAAGCGCCTGCGCCATCGGTTGGGGCATGGCGATCACCAGCGGCGAGGCGGCGATCTTGGGGATGCTGGCCGGGATCAGGTTGGGCCGGTCCGTCGCCAGCGTGCGCTGCTCGAGTAAGCTGACCCAGCCAGAGGAGGCTGGAGTCCAGACGTCCGGTCGAGGTCCGTCGGTCGCCTCGTCCCAGCCCTTGGCCAGTGCCGCCATCGCCCCGCCGGAAGCCTTGCTGGTTACCTCGACCCGGACACAGCGACCATCCACGGTATGGCCCTCATCCGTGTAGGCGGCCGCTAGTTGCTTCATCAGCTGGGCTTTCTCCGAGGACGCCGTGACGGCCAGGGTGACCGCGTTGCCGCCGCAGCGGCCACTGGCCGACCCGGTGTCGCCGCCGTCACTGGAGGACGCCTCTCGTGTTGTCAGGAAACGGAGTCCTCCGATGAGCGCCACGGCGACCACAATGGCGATGAGAAAGGGCCGCGCGCTACGCCGCGACTGCTGGACCACCGTTCCCCCTTGAGCGTCTGGGTAGGGAATCTAGTCTGCGCCATCGTGGGGGACAAGATGAGCGTCCGCAGCCCAGATGCGCTGTTATCAGGGCTTGGTTAGTCGTAGGGGCGACTCCGGCGGCCACTCAGCCAGGAGAGCCTGGTGGAGCAGAAGGGCGACGATGGCGAGGCCCGCGTGCACGATCGCCCGGGGGGTCAGCAGGTCGGTGATGAACGTGGCGAGTAGGTCGTCCGGCGCCTGCTGTGGGTCGTGTTCGTGCTGGTGGTCGTAACCAGCATCACCTACGTCGGTCTCTGCGCGATGCTCTGCAAGGATCCGGATGTGACCTTCGCCGGCAAGACCCCGACCGGATCGAGGAGGTCCGCAAGCAGTTTGCTGGAGTCGGAATGCACGGCTCGTTGCTCGCTGGGATGCGTTCTCCGACCGCTGTGCAACCGAATGGTCCAGACGAAGAGGGCTAGAGAAGCGGCTACGATGCTGATCAGCGCTGTTGATGATCCCCCATCGACGACCGACCGCCAGATCGTATCCCGACATGGGAAGTGCTCTCCAGCGTCCAACCGGCTCCGTACCCGGACAATCGGTAGGCGTTTCCGCTGGTCAGCGTGGGTGTGGAGCCCCCCGCCGGAATCGAACCGGCGACCCCATCCTTACCATGGAACCACCAGGAACCGCTGTGCGGACCGCCGTTTCCCCAGGTCACGCCCGACCGTGAGGGGCGAAGTTATCGGTTCTCCTTTGGTGAAGTAATGCGCTCGCTTTCACGGTGATCTCAGGGTGGCGGCGGGGAGCGTGCCAGCTCCCAGCGGGAGCGCACGCCCAGCTTGGCATAGGCGTGGGCAAGGTGGGTCTCCACCGTGCGCTCGCCGATGTGGAGCCGTTCCCCGATCGCCTTGGCGGTTAAGCCCTGAACCGCCAAGGCCACTACCTCCTGCTCCCGAGCGGTGAGCGACTCGGCGCCAAGCGTGGCGGCCGCCCGCCGCTGTCCGGGTTTCCCTAGTCTCTGGAGCTCGGTGAGGGCCTGCTGACGGCGCCTGCGGGCACCGCACGCTGCGAATAGGTCCGCTGCGTGTCCAAGCCGCTGGATCGCCTGGTCCCGGTCTATGCCGTTGAGGGCGCGTCCAAACAGCGCTTCGGCCCTGGCCTCCAGCAAGCGGTGGCCGCTCCCGCCGAGCAGGCGTAGCGCGGCCTGGGCCTGCCCGGCCGCCTGCTGGTGGTCGCCGTCGGCGAGCGCGGCAGCGGCAGCCGCCAGCGCCACCAGGCCCTGATGGTGGTCGCGGTCGATCAGCTGGGCCGCTGCGGCCGCGCTGGCCGCAGCCTGGTCGGCGATATCGGCGCGTCCGGCGAGCATGCCGGCTTCGGCGAGGTCAGCCAGGACGGGCACGGCATAGGGAAGCGCGTCGGTGTTGAGCTGGGCGGTTGCGGTCGCCTGGAACGTGGTGATGGCCCGCGTAGTGTCGCCCTCGGCAAGCGCAAGGCGGCCAGCGGCCCAGGTGTAATGGTCGCTCATGTGCCACACGCGCCGCCCGTCGAGCTGCTCCCCGCTCAGGTCGAGGTAGCGTCGAGCGGTTCCGAGATCGCCGAGCTCCGCTGTGGCTAGGACTACCAGTGTCAGCGTCCAGGCGCGCAGCACCGGGCTCAGGAGGGCGGCCACCCTGGGCCCGTCGTTGGCCACCCTCGGCAGCTCTCCCGCCTCCCAGGCTAGCGCCAGGCTGATCTGGGGCACGAGGGGATCGGGGAACCTGTGGGCGACGGCCTCGGCCTGGTGTACCAGGCCACGGGCCTCCTGGAGTCGGCCCTCCAGTACCAGCATGCCAGCCAGGATGGCCAGGCCGAAGCGGAGCCTGGCTGGATTCTGTTCAGCTCGGGCGAGCGCGACGCTACGCCGCAGCGCCGCCTCTGCTTCCGTGAAGCGGCCGCGCACATACGCCGCCGGGCCAAGCGAGCCAAGGGCCAGGAGGACGGCGTCGTGGTCCCCGGCCGCCTCGGCGGCCGCCAGCACGCGGCGGGTGGTCGACTCCTGGTCGGCGTAGCGGCCGGCAAGGGCCTGGACCCATGCCAGTTCGACTCCGGCGAGCCGGGACCGGGCGTCCTGACCGGCCTGCCGGAACAGCTCGACGGCTGCCGCGGCTCGGGTCGTGGCCTCCTCCAGCTCGCCAAGGCACCAGGCCAGCAGTCCAGCGAGATAACTGTTGACCAGCGCCAGCCGTGCCGGGTCGTCGGCCCTGCCAGAGAGCGCCCGCTCGATCCTCCGCAGCGCCCGGACCCCGGGTGCTGGGTCAAACGCATGGCGGTTGTAGGACGAGGCCCACTCCGAGTTGTGCGGCATCGCATCCAGCACCTCGATCCAGCGCTGGTCTTCCGCCGGAATGAGGTCGGCAAGCGAGCTCAGGATCACGAACACCTCGGCGAACGTGTACTGCGACCAGGTGTGGCGCAGCGCACGGACCAGCGCCGTCACGGCCTCCGGGTCGCCTGGCCGCGCCGACCAGGCAAAGTGCGATGCCGCCTCCCCGAGGCGGCCAGACGCCTCCAGCATCCGCGCCATCCTTCGGTGCAGTGCCAGCCGCCGGGCCCCCAGGCTCTCGTAGATCGCGTCCCGTATCAGCGGGTGACTGATTTCAAAGATAGGCTCGGCACCTCGATCCAGCTCGGTAACAAGCTGGGCGTTGGCGAGCCGCTGCAGCGCCCCGGTCACGTCGTCCAGGGAGCGGCGGACCAATCGCTGCAGATCGGCGAGATCGACGCGGCGGCCCATGACCGCCAGGACTGCAAGCGTCTCCTGGGCGCTGTCATCGAGTCCATCGACCCTCGCCATGATCCGGTCGGACAGCGCCATCGGCACCGACGCCAGCTGCGGCGCAGCCAGATCCGCATCCTGGTCCAGCAGGGCCTGCACAAGCGTGACCGCGAACAGGGGATTCCCCCGTGACTGTGTGAACAGCCAGTGGCCAAGCGCTGGTGGGACCGAGGGATGCCCGAGCAGCCGTTCCGCCAGCTCCCGAACCTCCCCGGCCCCAAGGCGTCCCACCGCTAATCGGATCAGCAGGCCCTCCTGCTCCAGCCCGAGCAACACGTGCCTGCCGACCGACCGTTCGACGAACTCATCCAGCCGGGCGCAGGCAAGCACCAGGACGGGCACCTCGGCCAGGGTCCGCGCCAGATAGCCCAGGGCATCCCACGAAGAGGCGTCGGCCAGCTGGACGTCATCAAGCAGGATGACCACCGGCCGCGGCTGGGCGAGGTTGGCCAGCAGCACGGCCAGCGCCTCACGCAGCTGCGCAGGTGCAACGTCGGGCCGCCACGACCCATGCACGGCGGCGACGGTGCGAAGCAGTCCGGCGAGGTCGTCAACGAGGTCGCCGCACAGGCGCCGCACCTCGTCGGCGGGACGGCCCCGCAGGTAGCTGTCGAACAGCTCTCCCCACAGCCCAAACGGCATCGCCGCCCCAAGCGGGTAGCCCCGGGCCCGCAACCCGGTCGCCCGGCCACGCGTCCGGACCAGGAACTCCTGCGCCAAGCGCGTCTTGCCCACACCGGGTTCGCCCTGAAGGAGCACACAGCGGAATCCGCTGTTCCGCGCCCGTCGGAACTGGGCGTTCAGCTCCGCCAGCTGTGAATCCCGCCCCACCAGTGGAATCCCGAATCGGGCATCCCCGCCCATGACCGCACTCTACGACCCGACTGTCTGGTCGGCGAGACCCGATCCGTACCCAGATCCGTACCGGTACCGACGTGACGACTGCCGCCCCTGGCTAGCGTTTGACCGAAGGGACCGATGACCGTCCCGTTCGAGAAGGAGCAAATCAGATGACTGTCGACCAGACCCAAGCGATCGATGAGGCCAGGCTGAATGAGCTACTGGGTCGATTCGTCAACGACTTCGGCGCGGCCGGTTTCGCGGCCACCGTGGTCATCGGCGACCGGCTCGGGCTGTACCAGGCCCTGGCCGCCGGGCCGGCCACCCCGGCCGAGCTGGCCGACCGCACCAGCACCCATCCGCGCCTGGTGGCCGAGTGGCTGGCCGCCCAGGCCGCCAGCGGCTATGTCACCTACCACCCCGACGGCGAGCGGTTCTCGCTGAGCCCCGAGCAGGCCTTCGCCCTGGCCCACGAGGACGGCCCCATGCACCTGCCCGGCGCGTTCCAGGTCATGGTCGCCGCGGTCAAGGACGAACCCAAGGTCACCCAGGCGTTCCGCAACGGCGCCGGTGTCCCCTGGCATGCCCACGACCCAGATTTGTTCCTCGGCACCGAGCGGTTCTTCCGCCCCGGCTATGCCGCCAACCTAGTCTCCAGCTGGATCCCGGCCCTGGACGGGGTGGAAGCCAAGCTCAAGGCGGGCGCCGATGTGGCCGACGTTGGCTGTGGCCATGGCGCCTCCACCCTGATCATGGCCCAGGCCTACCCGAACTCAACGTTCGTCGGGTTCGATTACCACCAGCCGTCTGTCCAGCATGCCCAGCAAGTGGCGGCCAACGCCGGGCTGGCCGAGCGCTGCCGCTTCGAAGTCGCCACCGCCAGCGCCTATCCGGGCTCAGGCTATGACCTGGTGACGATCTTCGACGCCCTGCATGACATGGGTGACCCGGTGGGGGCGGCTGCCCACATCCGCCAGAGCCTGGCCCCGAATGGGACCTTCCTGTTGGTCGAGCCGGCGGCCGGTGACCGGTTGGAAGACAACCTGACCCCGGTCGGGCGGGCCTTCTATGCCGCCTCGACATTGATATGCGTGCCGCACTCGCTGTCGGAGGCGCCCGGCACGGCCCTGGGCGCCCAGGCCGGCGAGCAGCGCCTGCGTCAAGTGGTGACCACGGCCGGGTTCGGCCACTTCCGCCGGGTCGCCCAGACCCCCTTCAACCTCGTCTACGAAGCCCGACCCTGAGATGAAACCCATCACCAGGGGCCACCCTGATCGAAGCCGCGGGTAACACCTGCAAGGGCTTCTCGAGGCCTCCGGGGCCGGCCTTGCCTACGGCGTCCCTAACAAACCGACAACCCGAATCGATCAGGAGGGATCCAGTTGACCAACCTCTCCGCCGAGGTGGCAGCGCAGGTTCCCATGCACCGCGTCGCCGCCCGCACCGGCCCGCATCACTCCGACGTCGGCACGACCGCGGCACCGCAGCCACCGATCGGTCGCTACCGGCGGGTGCTGGTCCAGGTCCACCAGGCCGACCCGGACGCCCCCGAGGTTGCCAGGCGCCTGATCGCCCTCATCGCCACCCGTTGGCCGGCCACCCCGGCCGAGCACGTCGGCAGTTCGGCCGTTCCCGGCCTGGCCGGCAAGGGAATCATCGACCTGCTCCTGACCGCCCAGCCGGCCCACATCCTCGACATCACCAAGGCCCTGCTCGAGCTCGGCTTCCAACCCCAGCGGCCGGCGGCGTTCCCACCTACCCGGCCCATGCTGTGGGGTACCTTCCGCCACGGGACCAGGGAGTACCGGGTCCACGTGCACGTGGTCCCGGCCGGCAGCCCCGAGGTCGCCGCCATGCGGGGCTTGCGGGACGCCTTGCGCGCCGACCCGGTCCTGCGCCGGCGCTACGCGGCCCAAGCGGGCCATCGTCGAGGGCGGCCCGGTCGATCCGGTGGCCTTCACCAAGGCCAAGCACGACTGGATCGTCGCCACCCTGGCCCGGCTTGGCCTGGCCGACGAGCAGCCGCGCCGGCTCTACCAGGACGACCTGGACCGGACAACCGGGACCGGCTGGCCTCATGACCCACCCACCCCACACTGGTGGGAGCTGGCTCGGTAGGCGAACGTGGCCACGTAAGAGCGGGTCGGTCGCGGGCAAGGCTCGATTTCATCCAGCGGCCAGCGCCGGCCGCAGCGGTCGGAGAGAACGCCCGAGAAGGGGACCCGCCACTGCGGCAAGCCATGCAGGAGACGAAGGTGCGCGTCAGTCGCGGCGGCGCAGCGGATGCTCCGCCGGCACCTCCACGATGCAGATCCGCACCCCATCCGGGTCCGCGATCCACATCTCCAGCAGCCCCCACGGCTCCCGCCTCGGCTCCCGCAGGATCGGCACACCACGCTCCCCGAGCTCCTGTCGCACCGCGGCCAGCTCACGCACCTGCAGCCACAACGCCATACCCGGTGCTGGCGGCACGGCAGCGCGTCCCGACAGCTCCAGGAACCCGCCACCCAGGAAGAACACCGTCCCCCGCTCCGGGCCGCTGCCGAACTCGCGGTAGATCGCCAACCCGAGTGT
>Ga0114129_10017200_pt1 | contig 10299 bp, 10 predicted proteins | sample RhiMetdeltSRZDD1_FD_80071 | JGI IMG/M metagenome (GOLD analysis project Ga0114129, IMG submission 80071) | Populus rhizosphere microbial communities from Tennessee, USA - Rhizosphere MetaG P. deltoides SRZDD1 (version 2) (version 2) | ecosystem: Host-associated > Plants > Roots > Rhizosphere >... | reverse complement strand
TCGATCGTTAGCGCTTCGGCGAATCGCGCCGGACTCGTGATGGTGCCATACGCGCCGGCCGCGAGACGAGACTGCATACGACTCGCAATCAGCACGGCGGTGTCGGCGTCCACGTAGTGGCGCTCGAGCCGCGCGGCGAGCGTGTCGACGACCGCACGTCGGACGGTGGCTGTGAGTCTGGGTGGCGTGCTCGCTGAACCGGCGGACGGCATCTGTGCGCGGGCATTCACGCTCGCGACGAACAGCGCGGTGATGAGCGCGACGGAGTAGCGAACAGAGAAGCGCATGGGAGGATGAGTCAGTCGTTAGGCGAGGCTGCTGCCAGCTGCCAGCCGAACCTGCTGCCGGCTGCTAGTCGAAGCTTAGCCGGCTGGTAGCATGCAGCAACCGCGAGCCGTTCGTCCCACACATGGTCCGGACACCCCTCGGTGTGGACGACTCGGCGCCCGCGACTAGCGTAGTAGGCAGCGCGGGCACGTCATTGCCTGACGCGATCGCCCTTCCATGCCACCACTTCGAGGAGCATAACGATGCGGTACCCACCCCCGACTGCTGTACGCTTGCGCTCGATTCGACGAGCCGCCGTGACCGCGACCATCGCGCTCGTGGCGGGCGCGAGCGCCGCCCTTGCGCAGGATGTTCCGAACCGCGAAGCGGCACTCGAGATCAGAAAGCGGTTCGTGATGGATCTCGACACGCTGCAGAGCAAGTTCCTCGCGCTCGCCGATGCATTCCCGGCCGAGAAGTACGCGTGGCGTCCGGGCCCCGGTGTTCGCTCCGTTGGTGAAGTCTTCATGCACGTCGCGAGCGAGTACTACGTGTACGCTCCGATGGCGTACGGGGCGGCACGCTCGCCGGTGATTCCACGCGGACCCGATTCGTTCAAGAACTTCGAAGCGAAGTCCACGAAGGCGGACGTGATGAAACATCTGAAGGAAGGCTTTGCATACACGAAGCAGAGCGTCGATGGCCTCGATCCGGCCGCCATCACGGGAACGAAGAAGCTCTTTGGCGGCGACCGGACCATCATCGAGACGTCGTTCGCCATGACGGATGATCTGCACGAGCATCTCGGGCAGCTCATCGCATATGCCCGCATGAACGGCGTCGTGCCACCGTGGAGTAAGTAGGAGCAACGTCAGTCTGTCGCGGAGCCACAGGCGCGGGTACCTTGGCGAGGTCCTCGACCTCACGACTGATGCGACATTCGACTCGCTCGGCGCTCGCCACGCTCGCGACATGCCTGACGCTCCCCCTGGGCGCGCAGACCCGAACGCCGATCTACACACCCGGCAAACTCAACACGAACCAGCAGTTCGCGCACGACATCTACAAGGAGCTCATCGAGATAAACACCGCGATGACGACGGGGAGCGTTACGCCGGCCGCGAATGCGATGGCGAAGCGATTCCGGGACGCGGGCATTCCCGAATCGGACATCTTCGTCGGCGGTCCTCGACCGGAGAAGTTCAACGTCGTCGCGCGGATTCACGGGCGTGGCGGCGCCGCGGCGCGCAAGCCGCTGCTCCTGTTGGCGCACATTGATGTGGTCGAAGCGCTCAAGGCCGACTGGTCGCCAGACCTCGATCCGTTCGTGTTCACCGAGCGCGACGGGTACTACTACGGGCGCGGCACGGCGGACGACAAGGCAATGGCGTCCATATTCGTCGCGAACGCGATCCGCATGGTGCGCGAGAAATACGTGCCCGACCGCGACATCATCATCGCACTCACGGCGGATGAGGAAGGCGGCGGCTCCAATGGCGTCGACTGGCTGCTCAAGAATCATCGCGAGCTCGTCGACGCCGCGCTCGTGATCAACGAAGGTGGCGGCGGGACGCTCAGGACTGGGAAGCCGTTGTTCAACTCCGTGCAGGCAGCCGAGAAGGTGACGACGAACATCACGCTGCGGGCGACGAACCGTGGTGGGCACTCATCGGTGCCACGACCGGACAACGCGATCACCGCTCTCGCCGACGCACTCGCGAAGGTCGGGCGGCACAGCTTCCCGGTCCGATTCAGCGAGGTGACGCGCGGGTTCTTCTCGAAGACGGCGGATGTCGAAGATCCGGCGTTAGGTAAGGCGATGCGCGCGCTCGTCGCGAATCCCGACGACGCGGAGGCGCTCGCCAGCGTGTCGGCGGACCCTCGCTACAACTCGATGCTGCGGACGACGTGCGTGGCCACGCAGCTGAGCGGCGGTCACGCCGCCAATGCGCTGCCGCAGCTCGCCGAAGCAAACATCAACTGCCGGATGTTCCCGACGGACACGGCAGAGGTGATCCGCGCCGCATTCGAGAAGCTCATCAACGACACGACCGTCCAGGTGATCATCCGTGGCGCGCCGCGCCAGCCGCCGCCGGTGATCCCGGTGGTGCCGGAGCTCATGGATGCGGTGACGCAGGTGACGCGCGACCTGTGGGGCAACGTTCCGGTCATTCCCGTGATGTCGACCGGGGCGACGGACTCGCGATATTTCCGCGCGTTAGGTGTCCCGGCGTTTGGAGTCTCGGGGCTGTTCAGCGATCCGACCGTGGATGCGCGCGCCCATGGCCGTGACGAGCGCATGCGACTGCAGTCCTACTACGAAGGCCAGGAATTCCTTTGGCGGCTCACGAAAGCGCTGACGTCGGCGCCGCGGAGCCCGGTCCCGTAAGCCGTCACCTCGCTGGGCGTGGCGGCACGGTGAAGCTCAACCGAGAAGGTCATGAAGTCGCTGGTAAAGTTCGGCAGGATCGCACTCATCAACGTGCTCCTGGTGGTGCTGTTGCTCGCGCTGCTCGAAGGAGGAGCGAGCCTTCTCTTCACGGCCTATCAGGTCGTTCGCACGCCTGGACTGGCGGAGCAATCCTACTCGAGGTACGACGAGACGCTTGGGTGGGTGAGCCTCCCCAACGCCAACGCGCCTGACCTCTACGGGCCGGGTGTGTATCTGCGGACCAATTCGCAGGGATTCCGGAACGATCGTGACTTCGCTCGTGCGGTGCCGGTCGGAAAGATTCGAATCGTGTGTTCAGGCGACTCGTTCACGCTTGGATTCGGTGTGAGCAACGCCCAGGCCTGGTGCGAGCGTCTTGGCGCTCTCGACCCGCGACTCGAGACCGTGAACATGGGCCAGGGAGGCTACGGTCTCGATCAGGCGTACTTGTGGTACGTTCGGGCGGGTGCCGCCATGGACCAGCAGGTGCACCTCTTCGCGTTCATCACGGACGATTTCATTCGGATGGAGTCCGACCGATTCCTGGGCTACGGCAAGCCGGTTCTGGGGTTGCGCAGCGACTCGATCGTCGTGCTCAATCGACCGGTTCCCACGACGTCGTGGTTCACGCGATGGAGGGCCGTGAAGGGCCACGCGCTTGGTAATCTCAACATGGTGCGGTTGGTCCAGAAGATTCTCCGCCTCGACGAGCGGACCGTCCCGGCGGACACCCTGGCGGCCCGCATGCAGCGCACGCAAGGGCTCGTGACCCGGATCTTCGAGAACCTCGCGCGCATGAATCGCGAGAAGGGGAGCCGCCTGGTGCTCGTCTACCTGCCTGGCCCGGGAGACTATCGGACGAACGACCTAACGAGCAAGTGGCGGCGGTTCGTTGAAAGCGAAGCGCAGCGGCAAGGCATTGTCTACCTCGATGTCGTGGACGCGCTCAGGAAAGTTCCGCCGACGGATGTCAACGAGCTCTTTTCGCCGAACTCGCATTACTCGGTGGCGGGAAACGAGTTCGTAGCGAACACCGTGTACAAGGCGCTCGGCCCGCTCATCGGGACTCGCGAATAGAGAATCGCAAGAGACGAGTCCCAATGAAGCGGGCCCGGCCCGATTCAGAAAATCGTATAGATGAACGGCGCCAGGGCCGAGCCCTGCGCGAACACGAGCAAGCCGCCTAACGTCAGCATGACGAGCACGACCGGCACGAGCCAGTACTTCTTTCGTTGACGCGCGTACATCCAGAGCTCGCCGATCAGTCCACCCTTGGCCATCGCTCCTCCACGTCAGAATTGCCGCTCGAGATCACTGCGTCGCCGGTCGACAGGGCGAAGCACCCACAGCGACGCCGCTGTGGGCGATCGATGCAGGGGTTTGTAGCCGAACAGCCGCGCAACGAGTCCTACCGGCGTCAGTACCAGGAAGAACAGGACACCCATGACAATGGGCGTCGTGACTTTCGAGATCGCGGCTGCCAGCGCGTACCAACCCCGCTCCACCGGGCCGAGTCGCGTTGGCGCCACGACGCCAGCCGCGACCAGGAAAGTGCCAAGCGTCACGGCCATCCACGCAGCCAACGCCGCGCCACGCCACACAAGCACGCCGCCGAGAACGACGAGCGCGCCACCGACGGTGAAGGCGAATCGTCGCCCTTGCGCGGCCGTCAGTCGAGCTGGAACTGCTCGCGCCATGCTTCGGTCTCCGTCCATGGTGGCTGCGTTGTCTTGTCGAGCAGGAACGGCCCGAGGACGAGGTAGTCAATGTGTGTGCGCATGAAGCACGTGTATGCATCGCCCGGCGTACACACGATCGGCTCGCCGCGGACGTTGAACGACGTGTTCACCAGCACCGCGCAGCCCGTCTGCCGCTCGAACTCGGCGATCAGGTCGTAGTAGTTCGCGTTCGTCTCGCGGCTCACGGTCTGGACGCGCGCCGAGTAGTCGATGTGCGTCACGGCAGGGATGTCCGATCGCGGAACGTTCAGCTGCTCGATGCCCCAGAGTGCGCGTTGCGACGCGGTCATCGGGATCTGGCGCTCCCGCTTGACCGGGGCCACGAGCAGCATGTAGGGCGAGTCCGACGTGAGCTCGAAGTACTCGGCCGCGCGCTCGCGCAGCACGCTCGGCGCGAACGGCCGGAACCCTTCACGAAACTTGATCTTGATGTTCATCTGCGCCTGCATGCGTGGACTGCGCGGGTCGCCGAGGATGCTTCGCGAGCCCAGCGCGCGGGGACCGAATTCCATGCGACCGTCGAACCAGCCCACGACCTTTTCGTTGGCGAGCAGCGACGCCACACGCTCGAGCAGCGCCTCGCGCTCGAGGCGCTCGAACGACGCGCCCTGCGCCTGCAGGAACTCGGCGATGGCCTCGGGCGAGAAGCCGGGGCCCAGGTAGGCGCCCTGCATCCCGTCGCTATCGCATTCGACGCGGCGTGGCTTGGCGCACGTACGATGCCAGATCAACTGCGCCACACCGAGTGCCCCACCTGCGTCGCCGGCGGCCGGCTGAATCCAGAGGCGCTCGAACGGGCCTTCCCGGAGAAGTCGACCGTTCGCGACGCAGTTGAGTGCGACACCCCCGGCAAGGCATAGGTTCCGCGCGCCCGTCTCACGGTGGAGCGTGCGAGCCATGCGCATCATGATCTCCTCGCACACTACCTGCACCGAGCGCGCGAGATCCATCTCACGTTGCGTGAGCTTCGATTCGGGCACACGCGGCGGGCCGCCGAACAGGCGCGCGAACGCGTCGTTCGTCATGGTCAACCCGGTCAGGTAGTTGAAGTACTGCTGGTTCATCGTGAACGAGCCGTCCTCACGGAGGCTCAAGAGCTCGTTCAGGATGACGTCGACGTACTTGGGCTCACCGTATGGCGCGAGCCCCATGACCTTGTACTCACCCGAGTTGACCTTGAACCCGGTGAAGTACGTGAAGGCGGAGTAGAGTAGCCCGAGCGAATCGGGCCAATGCAGCTCCTGCACGATCTCGAAATCGTTGCCGCGGCCCATCGCGCAGGCCGACGTCGCCCACTCGCCGACGCCATCGATCGTGAGGATCGCAGCCTCTTCGAACGGTGACGGGAAAAACGCGCTGGCCGCGTGCGACTCGTGGTGCTCGGAGTAGAGGATGTCGCCTTCGTAGCCGGGAAGGGCACTCCGCAGGTTCCGATCGGTGAAGAGCTTGTCCTTGAGCCAGAGCGGACCTGCGCGGAGCAGCGACCCGAACCCGCGAGGGGCGGTCGCCAAGTAGGTCTCGAGGATGCGTTCGAACTTGAGCAGCGGCTTGTCGTAGAAGCCGACGTACGCGAGGTCGCGTGTCGTGATCCCGGCGGTGCGGAGGCAGTAGTCCACGGCATGCGCCGGGAAAGCCGCGTCGCCTTTCACACGCGTGAAGCGTTCCTCCTGCGCCGCTGCGACGATCACGCCATCGCGGAGGAGGCACGCCGCGCTGTCGTGATAGAAGGCGGACAAACCGAGGACGTAGGTTGCTGCGGACGACATACTCCCACATCGAGACGACTGGAATATGACGACTATGGCATGGCGGACAGCACACACTGCAGATGGCAGGCCGGCCCTGACGGATCCCTAACGAGCCAGCAGAGCCGCTCCGAACACGCCCGCGCTGTCGCCGAGCGCCGGGCGAAGAATCTCCGCACGAAGCTCGCGGTTGAACATATGCCGGACGATCGCGTCACGGGTCTCCGGCAAGTACAGGCGATCGACATTACCGACGCCGCCGCCGACGACGATGGCGTCGGGGTCGAGGATATTGATCACCGCGGCAATGGCCTCGCCGAACTTTGCCGTGAGCCGATCCAGCGTGCTCGTGGCAACGGCGTCGCCAGCGCGAGCGCATTCGACGATTTCCGGTAAGGGGAGCGACCGGCCTGATCGCTCGCGGTAGAACCGCTCGAGCGCGGGACCGGAGATGACCGTTTCGACGCATCCCGATCGGCCGCAGTAACACGGCGTGCTCTCGTCGCGCATGGGGTTGTGGCCCCATTCGCCGGCGATGCCGTGAAGGCCCGTGAGTACTCGCCCGTGCACGACGATGCCGCTCCCGACTCCGGTGCCGATGATCAGGCCAATCACGACACCGCGGCCCCGCGCCGCACCGAGGGTCGCCTCGGCCAGGGCGAAGCAGTTGGCATCGTTGGCGAGGCGTGCTTCGACGCCTAACGCGGTCGCGAGATCGCGGGCGAGCGGACGGTCGTTGAGGCTGACGGTATTGGAGTTCTTGAGCAGCCCGGTGGATGGCTCGTTCGTACCGGGCGTACCGAAGCCGATTGTATCCGGGCGCCGCCGCGCGGACGCGTTCTCGAGCGCCTTCACGACGGCGGTCACGCGATCGATGATGTGCTCATACCCCTGATCACTCTCCGTGGCCAGCCGCACCCGGTGACTCGCGCGGTCAGGTCGGACGAGATCGATGATCGCGCCCTCGATCTTCGTTCCGCCGACGTCTATCCCCCAAAGAGCATCGTGGTGCGGCATGATCGGGAGCATGGCCCCGGCCGACTCTCGCGGTCAAGGTCATGGCGGAGTTGCGCCGCACCCCGGGCGACGCATATTCGCACCTAACGGCCATTCTCCAACATCGACCACGATGAAGCTTCGCCACGTCATCACCGTCCCGATCGCTGCCCTAGCCTGTGGCATCGCGGTTGCGTACAAGGTTCGGAACCCTGAGCATTCGGACCTCGACGCGACCGCTCGACAGGGTGTTGCGGGAAAGTTCGTGACGTTAGGCGATGGCACCACGCACTACGATGTCGCCGGCCCCGACAGCGGCCAGCGCGTGTTGCTCGCGCACGGATTCTCCGTGCCGTCGTACATCTGGGATTCGACGGTCACGGCGCTCACCGGCGCCGGGTTCCGTGTGGCGCGGTACGACTATTTCGGCCGCGGCTACTCGGACCGGCCGGACGTCCGCTACACGGCGGACTTGTACGACCGTCAAATGCTGCAGCTGCTCGATTCACTCGGGTGGCGTGGGCCGGTGGACGTCGTTGGACTCTCGATGGGGGGACCGGTGACGGCGGAGTTCGTCCGGCGCCACCCCGAGCGCGTGCGTTCGCTCACGCTGGTCGATCCGGCTGCGGGGACTCGAACCGCACCGCCGCTGCCGTTTCGCGTGCCGCTCATCGGCCCGATCCTCTGGCAAACATTCGCGGTGCCGTCGATGGCGGCGGGTCAGCTCACCGATTTCGTCGAACCGGCGAAGTGGCCCGACTGGCCGGCGCGATATCGTGTGCAGATGCAGTATCGGGGGTTTGGCCGAGCGTTGTTGTCGACGCTCCGCGAAGGCGAGGGCAACGTGCTGGACTCGGTCTACGCACGCGTGGGCGCGTTAGGCAAGCCCACGCTGCTCATCTGGGGGATGCTGGACAGCACGGTCACGATCGACCATGCCGACGGCGTGAGAAAAGCGATTCCGCAGGCGCAGTATCACCCGATCGAGCGTGCCGGTCACTTGCCGCAAATGGAGCGCACCGACGTTGTGAACCCGCTGCTGATTGCATTCCTCCGATCGCAGACTCCGGCGGACAGCAGCGTCGTGCGCCGGTGATTTGGCGCGAGGGCGCGGGCGGGCCTCGTTGCCGACAATTGGTTCGAGGAATCACATGCCGCTGCTCTTTTCCTACGGTACGCTGCAACAGGCATCCGTCCAGATCGCGACGTTCGGACGCCTGCTCGAGGGGCAACCGGACGAGCTCGTCGGATTCGAGCAGTCGTTGCTCGCGATCGACGACCCCGAGTTCGTGGCGGCGAGCGGCAAAGCGCATCACGCCATCGTGAAGCGAAACGGGAGAGACGACAGTCGCGTGAGCGGCATTGCGTTCGAGGTGTCGGAGGCCGAGCTGGCGCGCGCGGACGCCTACGAACCAGCGGGCTACGCGCGGATCCCAACGGTGCTCGCGTCTGGAAGGCACGCATGGGTGTACGCCGAGAGTGCGTCGGGCTAGGTTAGGCGATCATGATTCCCGAAGTCGTTGTCTTCGCGCAGGTGTCGGCGATCGTCGTGGCGCTGGTCGGCTCACTCGCCGCCATCGGCGTCGCCACGACCCGTGCCATCCTGCGCACGAGACGCCAGGAGCTTCCACGCTCGGTTGCGGAAGAGCGTCTCGAGCAGCTTCAGCACTCGGTAGATGCCATCGCGCTCGAGGTCGAACGCATCGCCGAAGCGCAACGGTTCACGGCGAAACTGCTGACGGAGCGTGGCGAAACGTCGCAGCTCCGCTGAGGGCGATCCTCGTACCTAACGACAGCGGTCACGACACTCCCGGCTCGCTCCTCGTTTCGTCGCCCGCCTTCGGGAGGAATACCGAGAACCGGCTCCCATGACCGGGCGCGCTGCTGACCTGAATGGCCCCCCCGGTCTGCTCGACAATGCCGTAGACGGTGGCGAGCCCCAGTCCTGTTCCCACGCCGGGTGCCTTCGTCGTCACGAACGGCTCGAATATCTGCGGCAGCACCGATGGATCGATGCCGGTGCCCGTATCCTCGAACACGAGGCGGACATACGCGCCCGGCGCGATCTCGGTCGCCTCGCCTGTGGCGTCGACCGTCATGTTCTCGGTCTCGAGGCGGAGCGTTCCACCGTTAGGCATCGCATCGCACGCGTTCAGGCCGAGGTTCATGAGGACACGATCCAGCTGGCCCGGATCGGCGAACACGGGCCACGCGTCGGGCGCCAGATCCGTCTCGACCGTGATCGCGTCACCGATGACCCGCTGCAGCGTGCGAACGAACGTCGAGACATGGCGATTCAGATCGAGCCGGTGCGGTTGCAGAACCTGCTTCCGGCTGAACGCCAGGAGCTGCTGCGTCAGCTCGCTCGCGCGGCGTGCCGCGTTCTGTATCTCCTGCACATCGGTGCGAAGCTGTGGCGGGGAAGGCGGGAGCTCGAGCGCGAGGAGGCTGGCGCAGCTCTGGATGATGGTGAGCAGGTTGTTGAAGTCGTGCGCGACTCCGCCGGCCAACCGGCCGACGGCTTCCATCTTCTGCGCCTGGTGCAGTCGCGCCTCGAGCTCGCGCTGCTTCGTCAGGTCCTTGATGATCCCGTACACGCCGACGACGGTGCCAGCCACTTTGATCGGGAGGATCGTGACCGCGACCTCCACGCGATGACCGAGCTTGTGGAGCATCGACGCCTCGTACGCCAGCGACTCACCCGACAACGCGGCACGAAAGCGAGCGAGCGCTCGGTCGCGATCGCGGGGCGCCACGAACGGCAGGAACGGCTTGTCGATGAGCTCGTGCGGGCGGTATCCCACAATCGTTTCGCATGCGGCGTTCGCGCTCGTGAAATGCCCGTCGGCATCCAGCGCGAACACGCCGTCGGGGTGGTGCTCGAACAGCGAGCGAAACCGCTGCTCGCTCTCGCGCAGCCGATGCTCCGCGTTCCGCCGATCCGTGACATCCTGAAAGAAGATCGCGACTCCGCCGGCGTACGGATAAATGCGGTTCTCGAACCAGCGGTTGTACGGCTCGTAATACGCTTCGATCTGCGTTGGCTTGTTTTCCGCGACGGCGCGCTCGTACGCCGCCTGAAACGGCTGGCCCACGCCCTCCGGAAACTCGGTCCAGATGT
>Ga0114129_10017199_pt1 | contig 10299 bp, 9 predicted proteins | sample RhiMetdeltSRZDD1_FD_80071 | JGI IMG/M metagenome (GOLD analysis project Ga0114129, IMG submission 80071) | Populus rhizosphere microbial communities from Tennessee, USA - Rhizosphere MetaG P. deltoides SRZDD1 (version 2) (version 2) | ecosystem: Host-associated > Plants > Roots > Rhizosphere >... | reverse complement strand
GTGAAGCCGCTCGATCTCGTCGAGAGAGCAGCGGGATGGATCGCCGCCTTCAAAGGCGGCCGAGTGCTTCGGCAAGACTTGGACGACCTGCTCTCGCGAGATGGGACCGCTGCCGGCCTCCATCATCGTGAGACGCTCGACCACGTTGCGCAACTCGCGGACATTGCCTGGCCAGGAATAGGATACGAGCTCGGCCATTGCTTCCGGGGACAATGAGCGGACCGCCGATCCGGCCGCTCTGACCCGTTGCGAGAGGTGCTCGGTGAGCAATGGGATATCGTCTTTCCGCTCACGAAGGGGCGGCACATCCAACGTCACTCCATTGATGCGGTAGAGCAGGTCTTCGCGGAACCGTCCCCGTGTGACGAGAGCCTGGATGTCTTGATTGGTGGCGCCGATGATCCGCACGTCGGCGTGCAGTGTTCTCGTGCTGCCGACCGGACGGTATTCACCCCGATCGAGAAATCGAAGCAGACTCACCTGCATGGGCGCCGGCATTTCTCCGATCTCGTCCAGGAAGAGCGTGCCCCTCTCCGCCGCGGCGACCAGGCCGACCGTCGAGCTTGCCGCTCCGGTAAACGAACCCTTCTCATGGCCGAACAATTCGCTTTCCAGTAGCTCGCGGCTCACGGCGCCGCAGTTGACGGCCAGAAACGGACCCTGTGCACGGCTGCTCATCGTGTGAAGCAGACGAGCGGCGATTTCCTTGCCCGAGCCGGTTTCTCCTCGGATCAACACCGAGGCGCAGGAGGGTGCAATCCGATTGATCTGTGCCTTTAGCCGTTGCCAGGCCTGGCTCGGTCCCTCCACGATGACGTCGCGAGCGAAACCCCCCAGTCGAGCGGCGAGGTTTTCTTGTCTGAGTGCCCGCACGGTCCGCAATTTGGCAAGTGCGGCTTTGACGGTCGTGCCCTCGAACGGGGTATCCTTGACCAGAAAATCCCAGGCCCCTTGCTTCATGGCCTCGACGGCGTCTTTGACGTCGCCGTGCCCGGTGAGCATGACGACGTCGACGTTTGGCTGGTGTTCCTTCACCCATGTGAGGACGCCCCGTCCATCAAGACCCGGCATGCGGAGATCGGTAATGACGCAGTCGAAGTAAGCCGATTGCAGTGCGGCGATCCCTGCCTGTCCGTTTTGGGCCGCGGCCACTTCGCACCCCTCTTGCCGCAGCGCTTGTTCCAGCACCAATCTGACATACTCCTCGTCGTCGATAATGAGGACGCGCATGAGTGAAGCCCGTTATCCGTTATTCGTTAACCGGGGGGCAGAAGCTATCAGGAGTAATGGCTCCGTTTCGTTTAACGATTCACGTTTCACGCCTTCACGAGGGAATGCGAGGAAGAAGGTGCTGCCCTGGCCTGCGGCAGATTCGGCCCAGACGCGACCGCCGTGCTTGTCCATCACGAGCTTGACGATCGCCAGCCCGACACCGGTGCCTTCAAATTCGTGGTGGCCGTGCAGGCGTTCGAAAAGCCCGAAGATCTTTTCCCGCTGTGCGATGTCGAAGCCGATCCCATTGTCATGGATCGAGATGATCCTCTCCATCTCATTGAAGCTGCCGCCGATGGTGATCCGCGGCTGCGGGCGGTGGCGCGAAAATTTCACGGCATTGTCGAGCAGGTTACCCAGCACTTGACGGACGCTGATCGGCTCACCGTAAAGATCGGTAAAGGGCACTTCGATGCCAATCGTCGGATCGGGCGGTGCTGCCGAGACGACCCGATCGTTGATGAGGCTGCCGAGCATCTCCAGGATGTTGAACCGTTGTTTCGGCAGCTCCTGCTGTTCCAGCCGTGAATATCTCAGCAGCGCGTCGATCATGTGAGTCAGCCGTAAGGCGGATGAGCGAATGATGCCGATATGATGCTTGACGGAGGGATCGGCGGTATCCGCAAATTGCTTTTCGAGCAGTGAGGAAAACCCTTCGATCTCACGCAGGGGTCCTTTCAAATCATGCGCGATCGAATAGGTAAAGGCCTCCAATTCCTTGGTCTTCCGCATCAGGGCGGTGCTGTGCTCGCGCAGGCTGTTCAACATCGTGGTCAGGGAGCCGGCAAGCGTGCCCACCTCATCGCGACTCGGCCAGGGCGCGAACCGGGCTGAGAGATCTTGATGGGCCACGCGGTCGGCGGTTGCGGCCAACGTCGTAAGCGGATGGGCGATGTGCCTGGTAGCCAGGACGTAGGTGGCGGCAATGACCAGGCCCAACAGCAGCGCCAAAGAGAGGGCGATCAGCCGCGCTCGGTTGAGCAGCCGGTCACCCTCATGCTTCATTTCGATGTCGATCTGCGTATGGGCTTCGACGAGTTCATCGAGGCCGGCGCTGACGCGCGCCATGAGTCGGTCGGTTTCGGCTGCCAAGAGTTCCTTCCAATTGTTCCTTAACTCGTTCAACGAAGCGGCAATATCCGCGAGCGCGCGGTCCTCCAGATCGGCCAGGTCGAGCCGCTGATGATCCGCCAGCATTCCATACAGCACGGGATGAGTGCGCGCGGCGTGGGTATTCTTGTAGAGATCGAGCGCGCGCATGATTTCGGCGGTATGGTGCTCGAGGCGGGTGACGGTTTCTTTCATGGATTGAGGCGAGCGGCGCTCGCTATGAAGGTACAACGCCAGCTTCAGATCATAGGCCTCGCGTTGCATGTTGGCCGCGGTCACGATGGCCGGGACGGTAATGCGCTTATGTCGGTCCACGTAACTGTTGATGCGCGCGAGGTAAAACAGCAGCGCGGTCAGGCTGAGCGCCAGAAGCGTGAGGATCACGCCGCAGGAGACAAGAAATTTTTGGCCGATCGAGAGATGGCGAAACCAGCCCATGGGAGAGCGGTTCATGACGGCTACCGTATCATAGGGCGCAGGCACGTGCCAGTTACCCACCGGATGAGTGCGTGAGGCCAGGAATGATGCGGTGCCGATGAGGGCGGGTAGCAGCTCGCGGCGACCGGCAGAGAAGGATTAGGATCGCGACGTCCCCCATCGAAGGTGCAGAAATCGTTCGATCGGAGCGAACAGTGTTTTGTCCACGACCAAACCGATCACGACGATGACGAACATGACGCCGATGACTTGATCCATCGCGTTCAATTCCCGGCCATAGTGCAACAGATGTCCGAGACCGAATCCGGTCAAGATCGTCACAAAGATCTCCGCTGCCATGAGCGAACGCCAGGCGAAGGCCCAACCCTGTTTCATCCCGCTCAACAGATGGGGAAGGGCCGCCGGCAAGACCACGTGCGTCCAGGTATGCAAGCCGGTCGAGCCCATGCTTCGAGCCGCACGGGTATAGATGGGTGGGATGGTCCGCACCCCATGGTCCGTCGCAATGATCAGGGACCACACGGTGCCCATCACCACGACGAACAGCATGGCGGCTTCCGTCTGCCCGAACCAGAGCAGGGCCAGCGGGACCCAACAGACGCTCGGTAGAGTTTGCAGTCCCAAGGCAAGGATTCCGATCGTATCCTGCGACCAACGGAAGGATGATGTCAGCAGCCCAAGCGGCAGCCCGATGAATATCCCCAGGCCATATCCAACAAGGAGCCGTCGTACCGTCACCCAAGTCGCTTCCCACAGCGTGCCATCTTGGGCGGCGGCTCGCAGATAGTCGAAGACGCTGAGCGGGGAAGGGAGCAAGAGGGGAGACCAGATCCGGGCCTTCACGGCAAGGTGCCAGGCGGCGACAAGGCCGACAAAAAATAGGGAAGCCACCAGCCACCGCACGATCATCCTGCCACCTCTGATTCAACATATCCTTTCAACACCCGCATGATCTCGGTCGCATAGCGCGCCAGCTCCACGCTGTTGATGTCGCGCGGCCGGTGAAGAGGAATGGCGAATTCTTCTCGGATTCTTCCCGGATGCGGCGAGAAGAGGATGACGCGGTCTCCCAGGCAGACGGCTTCGCGCACGTTGTGCGTGACGAACACGATCGTTTTGCGATGGTGGCTCCAGATCCGTTGGATGTCGCCGTAGAGCTGTTCGCGGGTCAGCGCATCCAATGCGCCGAACGGTTCATCCATGAGCAGGACGCTCGGATTCGGCGCCAGGGCACGTGCCAAAGCCACCCGTTGCTTCATGCCGCCGGACAGTTCATGGATATTGGAATGCATGAACCGCTTCAGGCCGACGAGCTCCAGGAAGTATTCGGCTTTCTGTTGCCGTTCCGCTGCAGTCATCCCATCGATCAGCTTCAGGCCGAACAGCACGTTGCCCAGCACGGTCAGCCATGGAAAGAGCGCCGCCTCTTGAAACATGACCAGACGATGCGGGCCGGGCTCGCGAATGGGCTGCCCGTCGGTTTGGACGATCCCACGATCGGCCCGTTCCAGGCCGGCAATGATGTTGAGCAGGGTCGATTTTCCGCAACCACTGGGGCCGACGAGACAGACGAATTCTCCCTCCGCAATGCGGAGCGTCACGTCGTCGAGTGCATGAACGTGCAGCGAGCTGGTCCGAAACCACTTCGATACGTGCTCAAGGACAAGTTTCGTCAATTCAGTCTTTCTATGAGCCGCGACAAGTCGGGGGCCGTCCGAATGAATCCCGCCCGTTGGGCATTAGCCACAAACTGTTGATACTCCTGTGGGATGGCCTCGGTGGTTAAGGCGATCCGTGTCCAGGCGTGCGCGATGAGCTCTGCCGAGACGCGGGCTTGGGTCTCAATAGCCAGCTCTTGCTGCACCATCCGCTTGGCCTCTTCCGGGTGCGACAATATCCACGCAGTCAGCTCGCGGTGAGCTTGCGCAAACCTTCGGGCCAGCTCAGGCCTGGTCTTCAGGAACTTCACACTGGAGACCAAGACAGTGATGCTTTCTTTCGATTGTTCAACCAATACTTTTGCTCCAGCCTCCCGCTCGAGCCGAGAAACCCACGGTTCGACCGTCCAGACGCCGTCCAGCTTCTTCTGCAGAAACAGCGAGAGCTGATCCGGGTTTGGTGTGGGGACAATCAATACATCTCCACCGGTCTGGGTGATCTTCAAGCCACCATCGGCCAGCCAGGCTCTGCAGGCGACATCCTGAGTATTGCCAAGCTGCGGAGTCGCGATGGTTTTGCCGCGAAAATCGTTCGGCTGCTTCAGCTCGGAATCCGGCTGAACGAGTAACGCCGCGCCTCCTCGCGCAGCACCGGCGACGATGCGGATCTCTTCGCCATTCGATTTGACGTACGCATTCAAGGCAGGACTCGGGCCCACGTAAGTGAGATCGATGGAATCCGCCAGGATGGCTTCCATGGCGCTCGGTCCGGCGTTATAGACATACCATTCTATTTTCACGTCTTTTCCGAGTCGCTCTTCATACCAGCCCTTGCCGGTCCGCGAGAGATGCTGCGCGACGAGCCCCTGCACATGCGTCACGTTCGGAAAATGGCCGACACGAATAACCACCTCCGCAGCGGCTGGCGATGGAACTAGACTAAACAGGCAACTTACAAGAATAAGACAGATAGGCAGCATGATAGTCCTTTTCATGACCGCACCGCGTGGCTGATGGAGGTATGTTGCAACGCGGCCCTCGCTAACAGACCGGAGGAGTCCAAGAACGGAAGAGCTGACTGGTCCTCAGACAGCAACAACGGCAACTCAGTGCACGCGAGAATGACGGCTTCCGCCCCTTGGGAGGCCATTCTCACAATGACACGCTGAAAAAAGCCTCGTGATGCCGCTGAGAAGTGTCCCGCGATCAGTTCCGTTCTAATGATCTCCTGAATTCGCATCCGATCGTCCGACCGTGGAATGACCCAATCGATATTGTGCTGCCGTAGCTTGGAAGAATACACAGACCCTTCCATCACGGTCCGCGTGCCGAGGAGGCCGAGGCGGCGCAATCGCCGATGTGCCGCTTCGTCGGCCACGACGGCGGCGATGTGAAGCCATGGAACCGGTGAGGTGATCCAGTTGAAGGCCTGATGGAGCGTATTGTTTGGGCAGATGATGACTTCGGCTCCGGCTTGGGCCAGTTTGGCCGCCGAGCGTGATGCGAGGGCGGCCACGCCCTGCCAGTCATCGCGATCGATGAGTTCAAGATACGCTGGAAGCGGGAAAGTGTGCACGGTGATTTCCGGTTGCGCGCGCGGCCTCATGACCACATGCGCCTCTCGGCTCAACATCCGATAGCAGAGCGCGGCGCCTTCCGCCGTCCCGGCCAGGATGCCGATATGTGGCGGTGTTCCGTCGATTTCATCCATCATGACGCCTCCTGATGCTTAAAGAAAGAGGTCCAACGTCTCGCTCTAATGCTCGGCCTGACCGCTCCTTGTTTGGAGACGCCGACGAGAAGCTTCCGGCGAGTCGCCACCGACGATGAGAATGGTCGGGCCCCTTCATTTCACCGTTTCGTTGGCGCAGCAAGCATGCCTCAGGGCCGTGGGGGCGCGCTCTGTTGCCGCGGCTCGAGGCCGGGATAGGCGGGAAGGGCCGTGAGCGCCTCGCGATATTTGATCTGGAGTTCTTCGCGTTGATCCGGAGCAAACAACCTTCCTCCCGACTTGACCCGGATCAGGTAATCCTCCGGCTCAAAGGTCACATCGAACGCGGAGGACCTCTCGGGCACGTTCGGCATCTGCCGGTCATACTTGCTGATATCCGGTTCCGGCCCATGACGATCATGCACCTCACTGAGCGAAAGAGAGAGGGTCTCATTTCGAACCGAGAGCCACCCGGTCGTGCTTTCTTCCTCCCCCTGGTCGGTGGCATGGCTGAGATGAAAATACACCCGTTGATCAGGCGCAGCCTGCGCCAAAGCTTTGGAGATGGCCGGCGCCAGCAAGCCGATCTCGTCATTGCGGAACGCGCGTGTCCGGTCGGCTTCGCCCGAGAACAGCCGGTGGATGACGTTCCGTCGCTCCCATGCGCGGACGCTCCGAAGCAGCGTCCCGACCTCGGTGGGTGAGAGCGTCGCCGGGTGCGCATTGGCCATTGCATCAGGATCCTTTTCTACACGGATCACGTTACGCCCTGATTCATAGACAATCTTCTGCGTCGTGTCGGCCGTGCCAGCGCAGCCCAGCACCACGATCAATCCGATGAGAGAAAGTAGCGGCCCGATGAGCCGCTGGACCGTCGACCAGTGGCTGTCATTCCATTTCCTCATGGCTTTACCTCCTGTTTCCGAGCGAACCCGACATCGGATATGGCCTGGTCGAATCCGAATTGGTTGAGTTGGGCTTGAATCGGAGCAGAAAGGATAAACTCGATGAAGTTTCCCGCTCCCGAGATATTTCGTGCCGTCCACACGGCCGCTACCCCGTACCGAATGGGGGTATGGCTCTCCGCTGGTGCGGTATCAAGAATCCGAATCTGCTGATCCGCGACGACATCCGTGCGATACACGACGCCGATCTCCGCTTCCCCTTTGGAAACTAAGTCCACAACGGCTCGCGAATGTTCGCCATAGACGTATTGCGACTTCAGCTTGGGCTCCAATTTCGTGTACTTCAGGAATTGGGCGGCGACCTTACCCACCGACGATGTCTTGGGATCCCCGATCGCGATGTGCCGCACGGGAATGTTGCGCAATTCCTCGATCGAGCTCACGGGAGCAGGAAGCGTCTTCCCCGTGATCACCACTAGCGACGTCCCGGCGTAGACACGCTTGGTGCCCTGGATCACTAGACCTTTCTTTTCCAGCTCATCGATCTCCTCTAACAGGGAAGGAAGATATACATCCACCGGCGCGCCTTCTTGGATCTGCTTGCGCAGAGTCTGAGATGGCCCATAGATCACCCGGACGGAAAGTTCAGGATGTTGAGCTTCGAACGCCGGCAGGAGTCTTCGCAGCGCATCCTTGAGGCTGTTGGCGGCCGCAATGGTCAATGTGTCTGATTGGGCATACGCGAAAACGGGAGTCCCGACTGCGAGGACAAGAAACAGGAAAAGCGACATCATGCGAATCATGAAGATATTCATGGGCGTCCTCATTGAAGGAGTAAAGTGGTCATCATGTGAAGTCTAAAAGAAGAATTGATATTGCACATTGATTCGATTCTCAATCAAGTCACGACCGAATCCTGGCTGAGTTTCAAATGGAAAGCGGTCGGGCGCCCGCCCTCCGCTTCCGATCGTCAGGTTGGTGTAATCGATCACCAATCGGTTGTTGTAGGTGCCGTCGAAACTATAGTTGAGAGCCACCCCGAATTCTTTCGTGAGGTCGTCCTTCTGTTTGGTCGAAGGGTCCAGGATTCCATACCGAACGGCAAGCTCAAGCTTTCGAGGGATGATGTATTTTCCCACCTGCGCGTACCAGCCCCACGCCTGGCCGAGATCCACAGGCGGCCCCTGGATCGCGGCAATCGGGATCGTGGTCAAGTCGAAGGGGACCGTTTCGCTATCCTTGTTCCGCACCCGTTGATGCCGGTAATACCCTTCAGCCTGGAGTGACCAGCCGTGATACTTTCCAATGAAGTCCACTTCATAGGTCTGAAAGTCGTAGATGCCCCCGCCGAGGAGTCTGCCGTTCTGGGCCTTGGTCACAGCTTGCCGGTACGCTCGATCGACGATGTCGGATCGGGTCGAACTCAGATAGTTCTGAGCCGGCTCGTAGGCATAGCCAAATGCGATGGCAGCCTGCGGTGTACGGGAATTCAGGATATCGCCCTGGCCGTATCCGGGATTTCCTGCAATCTTGTATAACAGCCGAGCGGTGTACATGAGCTCACCACTCATAAAGCGAGTGTCGTAGTTGTAGGTTCGCGTCGTTCCAGAGGGCTGTCCGCCCGCGCCGGTCGGGGGGAGAACTCGCTGGCTCACGGATGTGCCATCTCGGGCGAGGTTCGCCCCCACTCCGCCCCAGATACCAAAGGCATAGTTGAATTTGTACTGATCTTCGTCGCTCAGGATGTTGATCCCGACATCGCGGCTACTCTGAAGGTTGGAGGCAAACATATTCTGCACGATCATATTATCCGCGAAGGTGGACGTCGCGATCGAGCTGATCAGGGCACGGTTGAACCAGACCCGTTGTTGCCCGACCTGAACGGTCAGCCACGGGATATGCCAGGAAGAGATGTAAGCATCGAGCAGCGCAGCTCTTCCGTTGCTTCCCTCCTGATTCCATGTCGTTTGATCCATTGCCAAACTAAGGTTATAGCGAAAGTCGGGATCGAATGCGTACCCGAGAAATTGAAGCCTAGTACGGGGAACGGTGAACTGACTCGAATCGCTCTGGCGTTTAAATGCGCGGAACTCGACTTGGCCGCCCAGAATTTCTTCATTCCTCGAATCTCCGACGGTCGCCCACGCATTATTAAAGGTGCTGTAGGAGTAACGCACCTGAGTCAGCAGCCGGAGTTTGAGTAAGAACTTCTCTCCTACGCGGATATTGAGTCCATTGTTGACATCGATGTTGAAGTTAGGCTTCGAGAGTCGTTCCTTATTCTCGATCACCTTTAGTCCTTTGTCGTACTCTTCTTGAGTAATCAGTCCCTTCAAGTATAAATACTTCAGACCCGGGTCTTCGCCAGAGTAGTACTCCCACTTTCCTTCTTTTTTCACGAACTGACCCTCTTCAATGGCCGGTGCGGACCTTGGATAGCCCAGCAGGGTAATCCCTGCTATGGCAAGAACGAACCCACGGGAAATTCTCATGTCGCATTCCTCCATGACATGGGAACTTCCGGTGGTCCGGTCAGTTCTCGAAAGAGATGCTGTCTTGTAGAGACAGGCCTCCAGTCATCTGGTCGGCTTGACTACTTGGAGTCTGTTAGTTCGGCCTTCTTTTACGCGAGCTGCATCCGTGGTTGATTAGGTTCAACACGCATCTTTTCTTTGCGCTCGATCTGAACCACCTTGGAATCATGGATGATGATTTCGACCGAGCCGTAACGAATTCCCCTCAATGCGGCGAGGATCTGTAGCTCGTTGTCATGTAATTGATGACCGGATATATCCCGCATGTTCATTGTCCTCCAATTTTTTAGAGGCGGTGAGTGATCGTATTGATTTAAATTATGTTTATCATAATTGCTGAATGTCGATCGAGTTTATGCAGTATGTATAATTAAGTTAGTCTATTTTGTCAACAATTATTCATCAGAGAAAGACGGGCGAATAAACAGAGACAATTATAATTGACATATGCATTATATACTTGCTACACAAGTTCGCCATGGGGCACAGACATAAAGCTGAATCCATCAATCACTTCCGGAACCATCTCAAAAAGCTGCGCACGACCCGCGGTCTGTCTCAAGGCGAGTTAGCCTCGGCAGCCGGTATCACGAGGCAGGCTGTCTCATCGATTGAATCAAATCTGTACTTACCCACGACGGCCGTCGCACTTCGACTAGCCGCCGTCCTCG
>Ga0114129_10017197_pt1 | contig 10301 bp, 7 predicted proteins | sample RhiMetdeltSRZDD1_FD_80071 | JGI IMG/M metagenome (GOLD analysis project Ga0114129, IMG submission 80071) | Populus rhizosphere microbial communities from Tennessee, USA - Rhizosphere MetaG P. deltoides SRZDD1 (version 2) (version 2) | ecosystem: Host-associated > Plants > Roots > Rhizosphere >... | reverse complement strand
GCGATCTCGACGACGATCATCAGCCCCGCCGGCAGCGGGCGGCGAGATCGTTCGATGGTGGCCACGGGAACCCTCCGGACGGAACGTCCTAGTCTGGTATCGAAGTGATATCACAACGATAGCTAGCCAAAGAACGGTTGTCAAGGGCTAGATCGGCACGATCACCGCAACGACACCAACGGCCAACCCAATGGCGAGGGCCGCAAGGAAGATCTGGATCGAGCGCGCACGGTCTCGCCTCCGGGCCTCTGCGTCGTCGACCTTCACGGTCCCGCCGAGCGGCCCGAAATTGAAGACGCCTGCCGAACCGAAGCCCGCACAGAACTTCAGCCAGGCCTGGAGGTAGCCCGTCGCGGCCCCGGCTGCCGGGAGCGCTAAGAGCAGGCGGGCAAGCGGTGGCGCGTCGATCGCGAGCAGGATCGCAAGGGTGGCAAGCGTCGCAACGACGCCGAGATGACCCGCCCGTCGACGCCGGGCGATCTCCTCCGGGCCGATGTTGCAGACGCCCGGCCGGTATTCGGACTCTTGATTGGCGGAGGCTCGTCCGGCTGCGAACGTCGCGATCATGCCGCGACGGTAGCATCGAGATCTGACGGGGTCCGAGAGCGCCAGATCACACACTGAGGAGGAGCCCGATGGGCGTGATCATCATCCGCGAGATGGTCGGCACGAGCCCGAAGTCCTGGAGCGATGCCGCACGCCAGGCCGTCGCGACGGCCTCGCGTACCGTGCGCAACATTCGAACGATCGAGGTCGTGAAGTCGACCGCCGGCGTCGAGGACGGCGAGATCACCGAATACCGGGTCGAGCTGAAGATCGGGTTCGAATACGAGGGCGGCTGAGCCGACGTGGTCGGGCGGCAGAACCGCCTCAGCCCACGATGCCTGGTCCCCCCGGCGAACCATTCCGGGTGACGGCCGGCAGGTACCCGTCGAGCAGCCGGTGGAGGTCCACGGGCATCCGGGGCCTCAGGCTGTAACGACCGGTCGGCCCGGCGCCGACACGCACGATGCCGGCTGAGCGCAGGATCACGAGGTGGTGGAGCAGCGTCGTTTTCGGGATGCCGAAGTGCTCGGACAGCTCCTGAAGCGTGTAGTTGCCGGTCGTCAGCCTCCGCAGCACCCGTAGCCGACGCTCGTCGCCGAGCGCTCGGGCAAGCTGGACGAGACGCTGCGGTGGGGCATCCGGGTCGCTGCCGATGTCATCGAGTTGGGCGGCAACCCCGACGACTTGCGTCGTGCCCCGCTCCCAGAACACGTTCCACGGCCGCAGGACCCACGTCGGGAAGACCTCGATCTCGTCGACATCGGGGGCAGCGACAACGTCGGCGCCGTTCGTCGCCTCCGCCAGGAAGGCGTCGAGCCCGAGCTCGCGCGAGCGTCCACGCAACCGCTCCGCCTCATCGGCGAGGATGGGCCCCACCTCGGCCCACAGTCCGTCGAAGACGCGCTCCTGCCACGCGCGCAGCGTTGAGACCACCAACTCCGCGGCCGCCGCATCGGTCAGCGCCAATACGTTCGACAGCGCGCGCTCGCACTCGGGCCCATCCGAGTTGTCTTCGATCAGTCGCCGAGCGGCGGTCCCATCGCCTCGCGCGGCCTCGAGAATGATCGCCGGGTCCACCCGCCGCCGACTGCGTCGCGCGAAGTAGCCGAGCAGGGTCAGACGGAGGCGGCTCGGCTCGAGCGCCTCAACGGCCGAGACAAAGGCCTCGCCCGATGCCGTCGGCGGGAGATCGATCGCGACGTCGAACAGCCGGATGAGGATGTGTTCGCAGCCGTTCGAGAGCCGCGTGATCTGGGCCCGCAGGGGATCGTCGATCCGGCCATCGACATCGGCGAACCACTTCGAGCCGACGTCGTAGGAATCGACCCGCGCGGGCGTCGAGAACGCGACAAGGCTGAGCAGGAGCTCGTAGGCCGGGCGTGCCGTGATGCGGATCGCCGTCTCGTGGTGCGTCGGTGCGGTCAGTGTCCGTTCCATATTTATCGAATCAGATTGACACAATTCGCATGCGATCTACAATCCCCGTCCACGAACGACCCTTGCTGTGTGCAGGCACGAGGGTATCGGTTCGGAGGCTGGAGGACTGGGCCATGTCGAACCTACGCCGAGCGCTTGCGACGGGGGCGGCGATCGCCCTCGCCGGTTCCCTCGGAACCGCATCCCTCGTCGCCGGCGGCGGGGTAGTCGCCTCGGCGACCGGCAGCGGAACGTACCTGTTGCTGGGCACCGCGCCAGCCTCGTTCGAGCTCGGTGGCGTCCAGCTCGCCAACGGCAACGCCGCGGGTTCATTCCGCCATGAGGTGGACGTCCAGGGCTTCCACGTCGCGTTCGAGGGCACCGTCACGTGCCTCACGATGGATCCCGTGAACCACCGCGCCTGGATCGGTGGCGTCATCACGCTCAACAACTCGACGCATCCGTCATACACGACGCCGCGCACGCAAGTCGGCCACGACATCTGGTTCCGCGTCGTCGACTACGGCGAGGGTGCGGCCGCAGCGGCGGATCGAACGTCCTTCGTCGGCTTCGAGGGCGATCTCGACATCCCGAACTCAGCCGCCTACTGCGCCCTCAAGCCGTGGGCCGCGCTCGACGCCCGCACCTGGACATTCAACGAGGGCAACGTCCAGGTTCACGACTGACCTGACCGGCGAGCCCCGGGCCAACGGCCGGCGCGGGGCTCGCAGCTAATCGACAGGTGAGCGTCGCCGGGCACCATCCCGGTGATGTCCCCGACCCGGCCGTTGGAGCGCGTTGACAGTCGTCAGAGCGCCTCCCTATCGTTCCCGGCGCCCGAGTCGCGCGTGCGGCCTCGCCATCCTGAGGCGCCCGACGCGCGAGTCCATCAGGCCGTTGGATCGGGTCGAGCGGCGCTCGCTGCGCCCGAGGACGCCGCTGGAGGCCCAACCGTCGGGATGACCAGCATCCCGGTCCAGCCGAGCAAGATCCAGGCCCCGCCGCTGCGTGACGAGACGCTGCCGCGCGAGCGCCTGCTCGATTGGCTGTCCGTGAAGATCCACAACCGGATCGTCCTGCTCGCCGCCGAGGCCGGCTACGGCAAGACGACGCTCCTCGCTGACTTCTCGCGCCGAACGCGGGTGCGGATGCTCTGGTACCGCATCGACCTCACGGATCGCGATCCGATGGTCTTCCTGCATCACCTCGTCGGCGCCGTCCGGATCCGGATCCCCGACGGCAGCGCGGCTGCCTTCTCGCTGCTGTCAGAGGTCGGCCCCACCGGACCAGCGCTCGATGTCATCGTCGAGGCCTTTGTCCGCGGGCTGAGCGAGCTGCCGGACGACGCGACGGCGCTGGTCCTCGACGACTACCACGTCATCGAGGACTCGCCGGACATCCGGCCGATCGTCCGTGAGATCGTTGCCCGCGCGCCGGAGCGGCTGACCCTCGTCTTCTCGAGCCGCAAGCTCCCGCAGATCCCCATCGCGCGGCTCCGGGCCCAGGGTGAGGTCGCCGAGCTTCGAACCGCGGACCTGCGCTTCGACGAGTCCGAGACCGAGCGGCTCTTCCGCGACTCGTACGCAATGCCGCTCGAACCGGGGATCGCGTCCGAGCTGGCGCAGCGCACAGAGGGCTGGGCAGCGTCGCTGCAGCTCGTGCAGAGCGCGATCCGGGGTCGCTCGACCGCCGAGATCCGCTCGTTCGTCCACTCACTCTCGGGTGCCGAGGGCGATCTCTACGACTACCTGGCGGAGGAGGTCGTCGGCGAGCTGCCCGAGGATCTGCAGCTGTTCCTGATGCGGACCTCCGTCCTCGAGACGATCGACCCGGAGTTCGGCGCCGTCGCCGCGGGCCTCCGGCCAGACGACGTTCGCAGCCTCATCGAGGACGCCGAGCGCGCTGGCCTCCTCTCCCGTCGCGGGTCCATTGGCCGGCACGTGGTTCGCGCCCACCCGCTCGTTCGGGACTTCCTCCTGGCGCGCCTCCGCCGTGCCGTCGGCGACGATGGAGTCGCGTCGATCCACCGCCGGGTCGCCGTCGCGGCGGAGCCGCTCGACTGGGCCCTGTCCGGCCGCCACTTCGCCGCCGCCGGTGACCCTCACGACGTCCGCCGCGTCCTCCACGGCGCGATCGACTCGATCCTCTCGAGCGGCGCCTACGCGACCGCCGCCACCCTCCTCGAATCCGACCACGACGAACCCGACGCGGTCACGCTGGTGATCCGCTCGCGCGAAGCGATGCAACGCGGAGACACTGCCGCGTCAGTCGCCCTTGCGACGGCGGCAACCCACGCGGCTCCGGGAGCCGCGTATGCCGCCATCACGTCGATGACCGCGCATTGGGTTGCAGGGGATCTTGACGAGGCGCTAGTTGAGTCGCGGGCGATCGCTGATGCGGAGGGCGACGGGATATCCCGGGAGCTTGGGCGTGCGATGGAACTGCTGCTTGAGGGCTCGGTGGATCGCCCGCTCGATGATGTTCGTGGGGTGCTCGTCGCGCTGACCGTCCGACTCGAGGGGCCCACGCGCGCCCACTATCGGGGCGTAAACCTTTTGAACCTCGCATATCTAGAGCGGGCGCTTGGACGATCAGACGAAGCGCTCACCGCCGCTAATCAGGCAATCGAACTGCTTGAGATGACCTCAAAGGGCATCGAACTCGTCTCGGCGAGGCTGGTTCGTGCATGGGCTTTGGCTGATCAGGGACTGCTGCCCGCCGCACGCGCAGAACTCGCGATCGCGCAGTCTTCCGTCCCCACGTCAAGTCTGCTTGAGGTGGCTTACGAAGCGGCAGGCATCGAGGCTGCGTACGGCAGCACGTCGGCGGCACTCGAGGCCCTTGCGCCTTTCGCTGATCGAGTTGACGCAGGGACGGATCAAGGTGAGCAGGCGCTCCTCGTCCGGTGCCTGATCGACATACGGAACGGCGACCTGACGGCCGCGGAGACCGCCGTCGCTCATTTCTCTTGGAACACACCCAGGACGAACCTTGCCTTCGAAGGCCACCGAAGGTTCGTCCTGGCCCTCCTTAGGGTTAGACAAGGACGCCAAGATGCTGCATCGGCGGTCGAGGACGCGTTGTCGCTGACGATGCGTCAAGGCGTCGAGCTGTTGGTCCAACCGCTGCGTGTCCTGCGGGGGCTAGTCGGAACGCCAGGCGATCTCAATGCCGCCGTTCGAGCTCAAGGATCAAACGGATCCGCGCTGTCGATTTGCGCAGATGTCTTGCTGCTCCGGGTAGAAGACCTCGACGACAGCGCCTTGGCCCTCATCGCGGAAGAATCGCGTCGCCGCCCCGAGCGTTGGCGTCGAGCGGTACGCGACGCCACTGCGACGGGTTCACGCTCTGGGCGCGTAAAGGCCGGATACATGCTCGAGCAAATAGGGAGCCTGAGCGACGTGGCCATCCTTCACGCGTTGACAAGGGACATCCGACCCAGGCTCTCAACGCCGGATCTCGGGCGGTCGCTCGCTCGGCGTCTTGCAACTCGGGTCTTCGTCGAGGATCTTGGCCGCGTCCGGATCGTGGTCGGCGATCGGCGCATCGAGGGAAGTTCTCTCCGACGGAAAGTGCTCGCCCTCCTGTGTTTTCTACTGACGCGACCTCGGTTCGCCGCGACCCGTGAGGAGGCAATCGAGACGCTGTGGCCCGACTTGGATCCCGGGGTGGCCCTTAACTCGTTGAATCAGACCGTCTACTTCCTGCGCCGGGTATTCGAGGCCGAATATACGGAGGCCCTGAGCCCCGGCTACGTCGAACAGGACTCCGAAACGGTCTGGCTCGACGTCGAGCTGATAAGTTCGCGAAGCGCCAGTACGAGAGCGCTGTTGCATGGCTTACCAGCGAACCCAACTGCCGAGCAGGTGTGGGACCTAGCTATCTCGTACACCGACCGTTTCGCGCTCGACTTTGCCTATGAGGACTGGGCTAGCGATTTTCGCGGCGCGTTACACGCTGCATACCTGCGTGTGGTCGAAGGATCGATCAAGAGCGACCTCGACGCCGCGCATTTCGAGCGCGGTATTGCCGTCGCCGAGAGAGCGCTTGAGATCGAGCCAGAGTCCGAAGACCTGCAAGCTTCCCTGGTCCGGCTGTACCGGCTCTCCGGCGTGCACGGCGCCGCCGCGGAGCGGTACGCCCGCTACCGGGCTCTCCTTGATGGGATGGGCGTCGACACGCCGCGACTGGCTGACGTCTAGCGACGGTCGGCGTCACGTCGCTTGTCGAATAGGTAGAGATGCGTATTGACCGGTTTAGTAGAGCATCCATATAGTCCGGCCACTTCGTAGTACTCAGGTACTAGGAAGACAAGTCAAGAACGCTCGGACGCGCTGACGCTCCACCTGAAATGGGCACTTAGGGTGGAGCTGAGTGAGTAGTGCAACCGACCGACACATGTGTCAGGTCGGTTTTCGTGTCTCCAGGGACGCGGAGGCCGCAAGGAGGAACGAGCGTGCAGCCGGAAAACACCCTGAAGGGCTTCTGAGGTACACCCGATGAAGGCCCGAGTAATGCGGATCCTGCTCACACTGGGCACGGTCGCCGCAGCCGCTCTTGCAGGGGGGGCAACCCTCAAGGGCTTCTAGTACGGACTAGGCATACCGAGATACGTTTGGGACGCGTTAGAGTCTCTGACATCGGTCCCGCTAGAGACGGACATGCCTAGACCCTTGATGCTCTTCGTCACCGGACTCGTGACGATCAGCGCGATTGCGCTGGCGATCACGAGTCTTGTGATTCCTGTATTCCCCATAGGTCCGGAAATCGCGATCCAGCTCGACGGAGACAAGGCGACGGCGACGGCCGTCGAGCTCTTTCTCGGGATCGCCTTCTGGACCGTCGTGTGTTTGTTCGCTTCTGCCCTGCCGGTTCGAATCGGCAGTGGAGTTCAGGTCGCGGTGTCGATCGCGCCTTTGATGGCGGCGACGAGCTTGGGCGGGCCTGCAGCCGGGGCCTGGGTCGCGCTGATCGGTTCAACCGAGATGCGCGAGCTGCGCGGTCGCGTCGTCTGGTATGGGACCTTAACCAACCACGCTGCAATCGTCCTTCCGGTGCTCGCTGGTGGATGGCTAATGGTCATCGTGCGGAGCTTCGGCGGCAGTCTGGCTTGGGATTTCGTGGCGACGGTCGCGGGCTCCGTCTTGTACTTCCTGACGAACCTGCTGTTGGTGTCCGCCGTCGTCGCTCTGCGCCAGGGCCGCCCCTTCCGGGAGTTCCTCAGCCGCGGGGAAATGGGGATGTTCTGGGCCAACCTGGTGACATTGGCTCCACTCGGCTGGTTGATGGCCAAGATCTACTCGACCGACGGACTCACGTGGTGGGCGACGCTGCTGTTTGCGCTCCCGCTGTACACGACCCGGGTTGCCTATCACCGGTTCGTCGAGATGCGGGACATGTTCACGCAGACGATCGGGGCCTTGGCTGAGGCCGTTGACAAGCGCGATCCGTTCACGAGCAAGCACAGCCAGCGGGTTCGGGCCATCGGGGTCGACATCGGGCGGGAGATGCGGGTCAGCTCAGCGGAGCTCGAGGCGCTCGAGTGGGGCGGGCTGCTTCACGACGTCGGCAAGATCGGCGTGCCGGACAACATCCTGCTGAAGCAGGACCGCTTGACCCGCGAGGAGCGGATGGTGATGAACGCCCACCCGGTGCTGGGCGCCGAGATCATCGCGCCGGTCGACCACCTGGCGGCCGAGCTGCCGATCATTCGGCATCACCACGAGTGGTACAACGGCTCGGGCTACCCGGACCGGCTCATGGGGGACGAGATCCCGCGGCTCGCGCGGATCCTTCATGTTGCCGACGCGTTCGAAGCGATGACCGCCCAGCGCCCGTATCGGATGACGCCGCTGACCGGCGAGCAGGCGCTCTCGGAGCTTCGAAAGTTCGCGGGTGTCCAGTTCGACCCCGAATGCGTGGATGCGTTCGTCCGAACGAAGTGGGTCGAAGGCGTCCGCGACCCGGGCCAGCGCGAGGAGCCACGACCGCTGCAGCTGCTTGCCGAGCGGGCGGCTCGGCTCACGCAGGGCGGCGCGATCGACGGTGTCGTGCCCGGCTCGCCGGCGGACGTCAGCTAGCGCCGGTTCGAACTTCGCGGGACGCGCGGGTGGCTTGCCGAAAGGCGGTTACCCGCGTCCAGAGTGGGTCGGCCTGCCCTAGCGACGGCATCTCCGTCAGATTCGCATGGGGTGGCAGTTACGCGTCAATTCGGGGCACCAAGGGCTGCGTTGTGGACGCCGGGAGGCGACCCCGTGCACGCGGAGGACAGCAGGACGGTCAGGTGGGAGGTAAATCTCGCGTAACTGTCGTATGGCGGCAATTCGTCAGAACGCCGGCTCGCGGCGGGGCAAGCGGAGGGCGAGGCGGGTCGCACGGACGGCGCGGAGGGCGCGGGTGCGCGCAAGAGCGAACGGGAGGCGGTCGTGAGGCCGCATAGTTCGGGCCGATGTTGATCTTCCTCACGGCGATGGTCATCGGGGGCGCGCTCGGATTGCTGGCGGGCGGGCGGATCGAGCATCTCGCCAACGTTCGGCTGCGCTGGATCGGCGTCCTGCTCGTCGGGCTATTCCTGCGATTCGGGATCGGGGCGGCCGTCGATGCGGGCATCGGGCAGGTGCAGTCGTGGCGGCTGCCGCTCTACGACCTCGCGTTCGTGCTCGTCCTCGTCGCGCTCTGGCGAAACCGCTCGTACCCGGGGCTCAGCCTCGCGTTCGTCGGCGTTTCGCTGAACCTGCTCGCGATCACGGTCAACGGCGGATACATGCCAGTCTGGCTGCCAAGCCTGACGGCGGCCGGCTTCCCTGCGGATGAGCCGTTCAGCAGCTTCCACATCATCCTGCCGCAGGCCGCGGACCTGGACTTCGTGCTCCGCGCCGGGATGTTCGGCGACATCATCCCGATCCCGTTCCCGTTCATCCGCAACGTCGCCTCGATCGGCGACGTGTTCCTCGCCGGCGGCCTCGCGTTCTTCCTGTTCGCGACGATCGTCCGAACGCCGGCCGAGCTGGACGAGGAAGCCGAAGCCCGGATCAGCGGTCGCGTCGCCCGGCTCCGGGAGGCGGGCGTTGCGGCGGCCCCCGCCCGAACCGACCTCTCGCCAGGCCTCGCCGAAGCGGCCGCGCTGGAACGACCGGCGATGCTGGGTGGTTCGGCCGGTGGCATGGCTGCACCGAGCCGGCACGTCGTGGTCGTCTACATCCCGCCGCTCGCTCCCCCGCCGGTCCTCGACCGGCTGCGACGCCATCCCTACGCCCGGCTCGTGCTCGACGGCTCGTTCTCGGCGCTCTGGCTGGGCCAGCTGATCTCGCTGTTTGGCGACCGGATCCACCTCGTCGCGCTGACGTTCCTCGTCCTCGGCGTCACCGGCTCGCCTGTCGCGCTCGCGTTCGCGTTCCTGATGGCGACCATTCCGAACCTCTTCTTCGGACCCATTGCCGGCGCCCTCGTCGATCGCTGGGACCACCGCGAGGTGATGATCGTCAGCGACCTCCTCCGGGCCGGGCTCGTGCTGCTCATCCCGGTCGCGGCCTCGATCAACATCGTGTTCATCTACCCGCTTGTCTTCCTCGTGACGACGGTCTCGATCTTCTTCCGGCCGGCGCGCGGCGCGATCGTGCCGCGGCTGGTCCGCGACGAGGACCTGCTGCCGGCGAACTCGGCGCTGTGGGTCGGCGAGACGTTTGCCGACATCATTGGCTACGCGGTGGCCGGCGTCTTCGTCGCGTTCCTGGGCTCGCAGCTGCCGCTCGCGTTCTGGGTCGACGCGGTGACGTATCTCGGTTCGGCGCTCCTCCTCGCGACGATCGTCGTGGAGCCGATACGGCGGGCCTCGGACGCGGTCGCGGAGGCGGCCGCCGGGGTCCGCAGCCTGCTCGCGGGGTTGTGGCGCGACATCGCCGCGGGCTGGCAGTTCCTGCGCCGCGAGCGCGTCCTCCTGGCAAACACGTTTCAGGCCGTCGCCGCGCAATTCATGCTCGGCGTGTTCCTCGTCCTGACCCCGGTCTACGCGCACGACCTCGCAAGCGGGGCGAACCTCAACGAGGAGGAGGTCTTCGCCTTCATCGAGGGCTCGATCGGGGCCGGCAACCTTGTCGGCGGCTTCGTCATCGGCCTGATCGGCGCGCGGCTGTCGCTCGGCCGGCTGGTCGTGCTCGGCTACGTGTTGACCGGGATGACCGTGGCTGGCCTCGCGCTGACCGGGAACCTCGCGATCGCGATGGGTTTGGCGTTCGGCGCGGGCGCGGGCAACCTCGTCTTCGTCATCCCGAGCCAGACGCTGTTCCACAAGCGGACGCCGTCGGAGCTCATGGGTCGTGTGCTCGCGTTCCGCTCAGCGT
>Ga0114129_10017195_pt1 | contig 10301 bp, 9 predicted proteins | sample RhiMetdeltSRZDD1_FD_80071 | JGI IMG/M metagenome (GOLD analysis project Ga0114129, IMG submission 80071) | Populus rhizosphere microbial communities from Tennessee, USA - Rhizosphere MetaG P. deltoides SRZDD1 (version 2) (version 2) | ecosystem: Host-associated > Plants > Roots > Rhizosphere >... | reverse complement strand
GGCGAAGATGGATTCGGCCGGATCGGCGCTCCTGTTCTCGACGTACCTCGGTGGATCGGGTGCCGAGAACATCTGCGCGCTGGCGGTCGACCTCGCAGGACGAGCGGCCGTCGTCGGAAAAACTTCTTCGACCAATTTCCCGATCGCAAACGCCGTGCAGCCGACCTATGGCGGAGGAACGGGCGACGTGTTCGTATCGCGCTTCAACGAGACGGGTTCGTCGTTCATCTACTCAACGTACCTCGGAGGAAGCGGAGACGATCAAGGGTTCTCTGCGGCCGTTACACGATCGGGTGAAGTGATCGCCGGCGGCAACTCGGCCTCGACGAACTATCCTTTGGTGAACCCGCTCCAATCGACGATGGCCGGCGTCCGCGACCTGGTCATCACCAAGCTCGACAAACGCGGCCAGATCGTCTTCTCGACCTACCTCGGTGGGAGCGCGCTCGAACAGACGGTCGGGCTCGGCGTCGACCCATCGGGAAACGTGTACTTCGGAGGCTTTACCGACTCGCCGAACTTTCCTTTGAGCAACCCTCTTCAGTCGACCATCCTCGGACCAAGGGACGCGATCTTCGGAAAAATCAGCGCTGGGGGTGACTCGTTGATCTTCTCGACCTACTTCGGTGGAAGCGGATCGGACATGGCTGGCTTTCTTGCAGTCGATCCGAGCGGCAACGCATACATCAGCGGGTGGACGTCCTCGGCCGACTTCCCCGTGACGCCCGGCGCCTTTCAGACGTCGTTTGCCGGCCCGCCGTTCGACGCGTTCCTCGTGAAGCTCGCAGAAATCGAGTCAACGAGACCGAGCAGCGGTGTGAAGCGTCGCGAATGAATTGTGATCTCGACGACGGATTTGTCTGCGCCGATGGAGCCGCCGCACCGGCGTGGCTCGAGAAGGCACGCTCCCCGCCGGGCGCGGCCTTTGCGTGACAGCGGACCCTTGGATTGGCAGGAGGTTCGAGTGAAAGCTCTCTGTCGCCGACTGGCGGCATTGGTCATCGTGACGTTGTCAGCAGGCGCAGCGCTTGCGGCCGCCGAGCGTCCGCAGCAGGCGTTCGTCAGGAACTGGGAAGGCAAACGCGTCATCGTCAAGCGGGCGCTGTACACGCTCGTGTACAACGAGCGCGGCAAGCTGGGGAATACGACCAGTGGCAAGCGCGACGGCCTCATCGTCGTGACGCCGTTCGAGGGTACATATTTTCAGTTCGACGGCCGTCAGGGACGTGATGATGTCGTCGGCCGCGATCCGCAGCGAATGGTCGACGCCGTGGCCGACGCGTATCAGCCGGATTCTCTCGAGGTCCGCCAGTACCGGAAAATCGAGCCGGTGTTGATCGCGCGCTACGACGCCGGCGTCGAGTTGGTCGTCAAGAACGTTCGCCTCGATCACGACACCGTGAAACTGACCTTCGTGCAGCCAACAGGACCGGACGGCGCGAACGAACCGGTCACGTCGCTGACGATCAAATGGCCGATGCCGTTGTCGAAGTCGTTCACGGAGCGGGATCAGATCGAGAAGCTGATCTCGGGTTACGTCATCGCGTAGACGACGACGTTGACGGCGAAGCGGGTGTTGTCCTCGCGAAAGAATCGCTTGTTCCGCCAGTCGTAGTCCCACTCGCAGCCGTAGTCCTTGTTGCTGTACAGCATCGCGAGGCGGCCGTTGCGCTCGATGCCTTTCAGGTACTCGTGCACGATGTTGTCGCCCCAGCCATTGAGCTCGTGCGACGTCTGCGGCGGACCTGGAAACGTGAAGAAGCTGCGATACAGCGGATGCGACGCCGGCAGCTTCGAGAGCGCGTCGTCCGGAAACGTGAGCTGCATTTCCTGCTCGAACGACTTCGCGTACAACCCGTTGACGTCGTGATTGCAGTCGTCGGAGAAGAGCAGACCGCCGGCGTCGGCAAACGTCCGGAGATGGTTTCGCTCCGCGCTGCTGAAGCGCACCAGCTTGTGGCCCGTCATGAACACGAAGGGGAATGACAGGAGCTCTGGCGACGAGGCGGAGATGACGACCTCCTCCTTGTAGACGGGAATGGCGGTGTACTGCACGACCGAATCGAGCACGTTCGCGGCGACCTTCGGGTTGTAGTCCCAGTCGCCCGACTCGTAGCGCAGGCGCGCGAAGACGAATTCCGACGCGCGCGGGCGGCCCGCTCGCTGGAGGGCGGCGAGCGCCCCGAGCTGCAGGAACCCGCGCCGGGTGAACATCCCTTTCGTGTACAATTCGCGCTTTCCCGTGGAATATCACATCACGCAGTACGATCTCGAGCAAGGGGCGCTCGAGATTCAGTACATCGAAGAATTCTTCGGCGAGTTCCCGCGCAAGAAGACGGCGGCGGAAATCGTCCGCCGGCTGGCCGGCCGCGCGCATCTCATTCTGCTCGCGACCGCGCCGCTGCCCGACGATCCCGGCACGGTGGTGCCCGTGTCGTTCAAGGTGGCGCACGAGATCAAACATCCCGAGACCGAACCGAAGCTCGTCGACCTCATGCATCGCCTGCACGATCACGTGCAGTTCGTCGGACGCCGCGTCCTCTACACATGGATTGGCGGTACGCGCCGCGACTGGCGCGGGCAGGGATTCTTCCGCGCGCTCACCGAGCAGCAGGAACTGTGGGCGATCGCGCAGGGCTTCGACGAGATCATCGTCAAGACGAAGAACAAGTTCTACGACATGCGCGGCACGCTCGACCACCTGCGGTTCGAGGTCGTGAAGTACGAGCGCAACGCGGCCGACAACGCGGAGTCGAAGGTGTATCTGAGCAAGAAGCTGCTGCCCGAAATGATCCAGACCCACCGCAGCGCGAAGACCGTCGTCCAGATGCCCATCTGACAACCTTTTCACGAACACCGCCATCGAAGCGAGCGTGGCGGGGTCCCCCGCGCGCCGCGAAGTTTGACATATGTGTGCAGCGCATATAGTCTGCGCGCACACAGACACACCGATGGCTTTGCGACCGGTCGAATTCCACATCCTCCTCGCGCTCGCCGCCGACGAGCGGCACGGCTACAGCATCCTCCAGGAGGTCGCCGAGCTCACCGACGGCGATCTCTCGATCGAGCCGGGCACGCTCTACCGCGCGCTGCACCGCATGCTGAAGGACGGTTGGGTGGTCGAATCCGGACGCCGTCCCGCCGCGGATGTCGACGACGAGCGTCGTCGGTACTACCGGCTGACTCCGCTCGGGCGCCGCGTCGCGACCGCCGAAGCGGATCGTCTCTGGCGCCTGCTCGCCGTCGCGCGCCGGCACAAGTTGCTCAGCCGTGTCTGACGTACGCCGGCGATCCATCCGGCGGCTGGCGTGGTGGCTCGTCTGGGCGTATCCGCCGCGCTTCCGGCGCGACGTCGGTCTCGGCCTCGTCGACGCGCTCGACGATCGCATGCGCACCCGCCGCGCGGCGGGAATGCCGCGCGGCGTCGTGTGGCTGCTGGCGATCGTTGACACGTTGAAGAATGCGCCGGCGGAATGGATAGACCTCTTTTGGAACTCTCGATCATCTGTCGCGGCGTCCCACCCCCGCGACTCCCGAGGACGCGCGATGCTAGACAAGCTGCGGCAGGACGTTCGTTACGCCATTCGCACGTGGACCCGGCGGCCCGGGTTCGCCATCGTCGCGATCCTGACGCTCGCGATCGGCATCGGCGCGAACACGGCGATGTTCAGCATCGTCAACGCGGTGCTGCTGCGGCCGCTGCCGTACGCGAACGCCGATCGGATCGTGACGGTGTGGGCCACGATCAAAGGGAACCCGCGCTCGCTCGTTCTCTACAAGGAGTATCGCGAGCTCGCGAAGCAGAACGGATCGTTCGACGCGCTCGGGTTGTGGCTCAGTCAGAGCGTGAACCTGACGGGCGTCGACGAACCGCAGCGTCTCGTCGGCGCGTTTTTCACCGGCTCGGTGTTCGACGTCCTCGGTCTCCGCGCGGAGCGCGGCCGTCTCTTCACCGAAGACGAAAGCGCGCCCGGTACGGTGAAGCCGTACGTCGTCATCTCGCACGATCTGTGGCAGCAGCGCTTCGAGGCGAAGGATTCTGCGATCGGCTCGGTGATGACCCTCAACGGCACACCGTTGACCGTCATCGGCGTGCTGGCGCCGGTCGATACCCGGTCGGCGCCGGGCAACGCGTGGTTCCTGAACTGCGACGTGATCATCCCGGCGGCGCACTTTCCGTCACCGCGCGGCCTCGACACCGTGTCGATGATCGGCGTGGCGCGGCTGAAGGAGGGGGCGTCGCTGGCAAATGCGCGCGCCGATCTCGCCGTCATCGCGGGACGTCTCCGGATCGCCGATCCGCTGACGAACGCCAGCCGCGGCATCGATCTCGAGCTCGCGCACGACAGCATCGTCGGCCAGTCGCGCACGGCGCTGTTCCTCCTGCTCGGCTCGGTCGGCGCGGTGCTGCTCATCGCGTGCGTGAACGTCAGCAACCTGCTGCTGGCGCGCGCGGTCGACCGGCAGCGCGAAATCGCGCTGCGCGCAGCGCTCGGCGCGAGCCGGCTCGCGGTCACGCGTCAGTTGGCCGTCGAAGCCGCACTGCTCGCGGCGGTCTCCGCGGCGCTTGGTCTGATCCTCGGCCGCTGGGTGTTGCAGGCGCTCATGTGGCTGCAGCCGCCGCGGGGATTCCCCATCCCGCGTGTGGTGTCGCTCGACCCGACCGTGCTCGTGTTCACGGCCGCGATCGCGCTGTTCGTGGCGGTCGTCTGCGGGCTCGCGCCGGCGCTGCGCACGGCGCGGCCGGATCTCCGGGACGTGTTGCAGACTGGCTTCCGCCGCGGCTCGAGCACGGGCGGGCGGACGCGCGACGGGCTCGTCATCGTCGAAGTGGCGCTGTCGGTGGCGCTCGTCGCGATCGCCGGTCTGCTGATTCAGAGTCTGCTGGCCGTTCACAAGGCGCCGCTCGGTTTCGATCCGTCCAACGTCTTCACACTCGAATTCCGGTTGCCGCAGACGAAGTATCGCCAGCCGGAAGCGATCGCGACGTTCTTCAGGCAGGCGATCGAGCGCGTGCGCGCCGTGCCGGGCGTCGAGTCGGCCGCGCTGGTGCGGGCGACGCCGTTCAGCGGCAACTGGGGCAGCACCAACTACGTCGTCGACGGACGCCCGCCGCCGCCGAAAGGCTCCGAGCCGCTGGCGCGCTCTCACATCGTCACGCCCGATTCGTTCAAGACGCTGCGGATTCCGCTCCTGCGCGGGCGCGACTTCACCGACCGCGACGATCTGCCGTCGCCGCACGTGGCGATCGTCAACGACACGTTCGCGCGCACGGTGTTCCCGAACGAAGATCCGATCGGCAGACGCATCACCACGCCCGACACCGGACCGCTGACGATCGTCGGCGTCGTCGGTGATACCAAGCATCTGTCCGCCACCGAACCGGCGCAGCCGCAGATCTACGTCGCGCACTATCAGTTCCCACTCATCTTCACCGCGCTCGTTGCGCGAACCTCCGGTCCGCCGATGAGCGTGGCAAACGACGTGCGCAAGGCGATCTGGTCGGTGGACAAGGATCAGCCGATGTGGGCCACCCGCGCGCTGGAGGATGTCGTCGCGGCCACGCGCGGTCAGCCGATGTTCCTCGCCACGCTCCTCGGCGTCTTCGCCGGCGTGGCGCTGCTGCTCGCGGCGGTCGGCATCTACGGCGTGATGTCGTACGCGGTCGCGCAGCGCACGCACGAAATCGGCATCCGCCTCGCGCTCGGCGCCTCGGGTTCGCGGGTGCTGCGCGAAGTCGTCGCGCGCGCCGCAAAGCTGACGACCGCCGCAGTCGTCATCGGTCTGGCGATCGCCATTGCATCCGGCCGCTTCGTGGCGACGGTGCTCTTCGGCGTGCGCCCGACCGATCCGACCACGCTCGCCGCGGCGGCCTGCGTGCTCACGACCGTCTCGCTCGCGGCGTGTTACCTGCCCGCACGACGCGCGTCGCGAGTTGATCCGGTTATTGCGCTCGCGGAGGAATAGCGCCGAACTTAGAACTTAGAACTTAGAACTTAGAACTCAGAACTCAGAACTTGAACTGGTGAACTTCGTGAACTGTAGACCTTGCCGGGTCGCTCTGGAACTTGCCGCGTCGCTCCGGAACTTGCCGGGTCGCTCAGCAGGGATAGCCCATTTTAGGGACTGTCGCCTGAGTTCCGAAGTTCAGACGTTCCGAAGTTCCAGTTCTGAGTTCTGAGTTCTAAGTTCTAAGTTCTAAGTTCTAAGTTCGGCATGGAAGAATAGGCGGATGCCGACACCGAATCCGTACGGGAAAGATCTTGGCGACAAGGATCCGCTGATTGCGCTCGGCGAGACGCCCGAGCGGATCCGCACCGTGGTCGGCGGCTGGTCGCCGGCCGACTTCGACCGCAGCTACGCGCCCGGCAAGTGGAGCGCGCGCCAGATTCTGATCCACCTCGCGCAGACCGAGCTCGCGCTCGGCAACCGCGCGCGCATGGCGCTGTCGACGTCGAACTACGCGGCGCAGGCGTTCGATCAGGACAAGTGGATTGCGCGAGACGACGGGTTGAGCGCGAAAGAAGCGCTCGATGCGTTTCTCGGAATGTCGGTCATGAACCGGGCGCTGTTCGCGTCGCTGTCATCCGCCGATCGCGCGACCGCCCTATCGCATCCCGAATACGGCGAGCTCACGGTCGACTGGCTCATCCATCAGATGGCCGGCCATCAGATTCATCACCTCGAGCAGCTCGAACAGATCTCTGCTCGAACTTAGAACTGAGAACTTAGAACTCAGAACTTGAACTGGGGAACTTGGGAACTTGGGAACTTGGGAACTCGCAACGCTGGAACTATTTCGAGAATAGGACCGCGAACGCCAGTACCAGCAGCCCGAGGAGGATCGGATTGAGACGCTTCATTCCCGCGGTCAGCATCGCGGTGAGTTGATCCGCCTCGTTGAGCAGGGGATCGACTTCGACGTGGGCCACGAGGTCGCATCGGCGAATCACCCTCAGCCAGAACAGCGACTCACGCATTTCCTTGAGGGAGATCGAATTTTTGACCGCGAAGTCGCGGCGCGAGTAGGCAGATTTTGCCTCCTCGATGTTCGCGCTGGCGGACGTGGCTGCGTCGGCAAGCTGCCACGCGATCTGTCGGACAACGCCAGGTTCCCTTGATAATTTGCGACAAAACTGGACGACGTCGCAGGCAAACTCGAACATCCGCTCGCGAAGATCAAGCGTGCGCTCTTTGGCCATGCCCTGATCAAAGGCAAGAACCATTCCGCTCGAGTTCAGAAGTTCAGAAGTTCAGAAGTTCCAAAGTTCCAGTTCTGAGTTCTTAGTTCTCAGTTCTAAGTTCCGCGCGGAGGTTCAGTCAGCGCGGAGCGCGGTCATCGGATCGACGCGGGCGGCGCGGCGGGCTGGAGCGTAGCTGGCGGCGAGCGCGGCGAGGCCGAGCGCGCCGGCGACGGCAACGTAGGTGACCGGATCGGTGGAGGTGACGCCGAACAGCAGCGCATTGAGCGCGCGGCCGGCGGCGAGCGCGCCGATCAGACCGGCGGCGAGACCGGACGCGGCGAGCGTGACGCCTTCGCGCAGGAAGAGGCGCACGACATCCTCGGGCGCGGCGCCGATCGCGAGCCGCACGCCGATCTCCTGCGTCCGCTGGCTCACCAGATACGCGAGCACGCCGTAGACGCCGATCGCCGCGAGCAGCACGGCGACCGTCGCGAACGAGGCGAGCAGCAGCATCGTGAAGCGCCGCTCCTCGATCGATCGCCCGACGACCTGCTCCATCGACCTCAGCCCCGCGATCGGCAGCTCGCGGTCGAGCGCGGCGAGATCGGCGCGCGCCGTCGGCACGAACGCCAGTGGATCGGTTTCGGTCCGCACGACCATCGACAACGCGTCGACGGGATGCTGCGCGTGCGGCAGGTAGACCTCCGCCGGCGAGCTCAGATCGAGGCCGAAATACCTCACATTGCCGACGACGCCGACGATCGTTTTCATCCCGCTGCGGACGCCTGGGGCGAGCCGCACGCCGAGATGCAGCTGCTGGCCGATTGGATCCTTGCCGGGCCAGTGGCGGCGCGCCGCCTCCTCGTTGATGATCGCGACTTCCGGCGACGATGCGTCGTCGCGCGCGTCGAAGATGCGCCCGGCGCGCAGCGGAATTCTCAGCGCCTTGAAATAATCGGGCGTGATGACGCGCATGCCGACGCTCGGCGTGTCGCCGGAATCGGTCTCGCCCGGCTTCGTGAAGCTCGAGCTCGCGCTGAAGTTCTCATCGAGCGGCAGGCCGAACACGGCGGCGGAGCTGTCCACACCCGGATGCGCGCCGAGCCGCGCGACGAAGTCCTGCACGAACCGCGCGATGACCGGCGTCGTGTTGTACGTCGACGCCGGCAGCGCGATGCTGAACGTCAGCACGCGGTCGGGCGAGAAGCCCGGGTTGACGTCGCTGACGCGCTGGTAGCTGCGAATCAGCAGCCCGGCGCCGACGAGCAGCATGACGGCGAGCGCCATCTCCGAGACGACGAGCACCTTCCGCAGGCGCGTGCGCGGGTGACCGATCGATCCGCGGCCGCCGGTCGAGACCAGTCGCGCCGCCGTGTCGCCCGTGGTCGCGAGCGCCGGCACCAGTCCGAAGACGACGCTCGTGATGAACGCGGTCGTCATCGTGAAGGCGAGGACGCGCCAGTCGATGGCGACCTCGGTGAGCCGCGGAATGGTGGCTGGCCCGAGCGCGAGCAGCGCCTGCGTGGACCAGAAGGCGACCACGAGTCCGCCGGCGCCGCCGGCGAGGCCGAGCACGACGCTCTCCGCGAGGAACTGCTGCACCAGGCGGCCGCGTCGCGCGCCGACGGCCGCGCGCACGGCGACTTCGCGCGTGCGGTTGCTGGCGCGCGCGAGCAGCAGGTTGGCGACGTTGACGCACGCGACGAGCAGCACCAGCGTCACCGATCCGAGCAGAATGAGCAGCGCCGGCCGGATGTCGCGCACGATGCGATCGTGCAGGCGGATCGCGCTCATCTGGCGATCGTTGTTGGTGCGCGGATAGTCGCGCGCGAGCCGCTCGGCGACCGAGGCCATCGCGCTCTTCGCCTGGTCCAGCGTGACGTCCGGCTTCAGCCGCGCGACCGCGCCCACCCACTGCGCGCCGCGCTGACTGTCGCTGATCTCCGCGGGCGTGAAGGCGAGCGGACGCCAGAACTCGGCGCCGCCGGGAATCCGCAGATCGGCGGGCGCGACGCCGACGATCGTGAACGGCTTGCCGTCCATCCGCATCGTCGATCCGACGGCGTCGCGGCGTGCCCCGAACTGGCGCCGCCAGAGTTTGTCGCTGATGATGACGACGTCGGCGCCGGGCCCTTCCGCGTCCGCGTCGACGAACGCGCGGCCGTAGCGCGGACCGATGCCGAGCACGGTGAAGAATCGCGCCGTCACGGCGGCGCCGTCGAGCTGCTGCGGATCGCCGCTGCCGGTGAGGTTGGCCGTCGTCGGCGTCAGCGCGGCCCACTCGGAGAACGCGCCGCTCTGTGACGTGACGTCGCGATAGTTCGGCGGCGAGAAGAACGTCGACGGCGGACGGCCGGGGCGGCCGTTGAGGAGCTGCACGAGCCGGTCGGGATCGCGGTACGGCAGCGGCCGCAGCAGGACGCCGTTCACGACGGTGAACACGGCGGTGGTCGCGCCGATACCGAGCGCGAGCGTCAGCACCGCGACGACGGTGAACGCGGGCTGGCGATACAGCATGCGGAGCGCGTAACGAACATCCTGAATCAGCGACGCCAACGGCTCTCTCCCGAACGTGTAGGGCGGCCCTTTCAGGGCCGCCGATCGCGGGCCTGAAAGGCCCGCGCTACGAGTGATGGTCACGCGATGTCTGGCTGAAACAGCCAGATCGACGAGCTCACGCGCCAGCAGCGCGAGGAGCGCGAATGCGCTCGGCGATGCGGCGCATCGATCGGCGAACGTGCGGCGCATGGCGTCGCCGTAGCGATCGCGCAGCGGACCGCCACACACGACGATCGCACCGCCATACACGCGGATCGCCCACGAGATCAGCCAGCGTGGCGCGGTCATTTCGTCCGCGATCCGGTTCCGAGGGCGGGACGTCCGATCGGCGTCACGCCTTTGCGGCGCGCCTGCTTGACGAGCGCGTCGAGCCGCGACGTCTCCGCTTCGAGCACCGCCCGGCCGAACGGCGTCAGCCTGTAGTACCGCCGTCTTTCATCGTGATCTTTTGGCGGGCGCTTCGGCTTCGATTCGACGACGAGCCCGCCGTCTTCCAAACCTGCGAGCGCGGTGTAAAGCGTGCCGGTGCCGAGCCGCATCGATCCGCCGGTTCGCTCG
>Ga0114129_10017194_pt1 | contig 10302 bp, 8 predicted proteins | sample RhiMetdeltSRZDD1_FD_80071 | JGI IMG/M metagenome (GOLD analysis project Ga0114129, IMG submission 80071) | Populus rhizosphere microbial communities from Tennessee, USA - Rhizosphere MetaG P. deltoides SRZDD1 (version 2) (version 2) | ecosystem: Host-associated > Plants > Roots > Rhizosphere >... | reverse complement strand
TGGGCGGCGGATGCGGCGGCCAGCGGCGACGCGCGCGCTGCGGCGCGCTACGCCGAGCGCGTGCGCGAGGAGATCGGCAGCGAGCTTCGGCGCGCCGCGCGCCTTCAGGCCGGTTTCTTCCGGCCGCGCTTCACGCGCCTGCTGATGACGGCGCTCCTCGAGAGCGCTGCGATTCGCGAGGTGATGGCGGATCTGATCGCCGGACGGCAGCCGTACCGCGGCCTGAAATGGCGTCTGTTGAGGACCGGCGAGCTCTCGCTCGCATGGCGCGCGATTACCGAGCGAAATAGCCGTCCCGCGCTCTGACGCGCGAATCCGGCCGGCGGACCGTCACGCGGATCGAATGCCACCGCTCGTCGGCGCCCGCCGCTTCCGGCGGTGCGTAGCCGAGCAGGTACTGCTGCCGCAGCTCGCGCGCGACGCTCGTCAGCGCCAATGGCAGGTCGCGTGGATCTTTGGCGAAGACGGTTCGGCCGCCGGTGACCGTCGAGAGCTCCGCGAACACGGTCGGACGGCTGCCGCCGATCGCGACCGGATAGATGAGGACGTCGCGCCGCCGCGACGCCTCGACGAGCTCGGCGGCCGTCGTCGTGCTGTACCGATCGCTGCCGTCGGAGACCAGCACCAGCGCGCGCCGGCCGGTGCCCTGTTGCACGGCATCGAGGGCTGCGAGCGTCGCGTCGTACAACGGCGTCGTGCCCCACGGATCGAGCCGCTCGATCGCGCCGCGGACGGTTGCGTGATCGGTCGTGAGCGGCGCGACGATCTCGACCTCGCTGCCAATCGCAATCGCCATCACCTGATCGCCGGCCTCGAGCGCGGCCAGAAACGCGCGCGCCGCGTCCTTCGCCAGCGCGAGCCTCGAGCCGCGCATGCTGAAGCTGCGGTCGATCGCCAGCGCGACCGATAACGGGAAGTTGCCTGCCGCGAACGCCGCAATCCGCTGCGGCACCCCATCGTCTTCGACCTGGAAATCGGCGGCGGTCAGGCCCGTGACGGGCGCGCCCGAGGCGTCGGTGACGGTCGCGTAGACCTCCACCAGACTGGTCCGCGAGACGAACTGCGCGGCGAGCGGTGTGCCCGCAAGTATAAGCAAAGCGCAAAGTTGGACGATTCGGCGGCTCGCGGGACTGGTGGTACAATCGTCGCAGTTCCGCCGTTCACAACGCTTCATGCCGGGCGGTTGGACCAAGGAGTTTTACATGGGACGTTTGGGTTTGCCTGAGCTGCTGATCATCCTCGCGATCGTCATCATCATTTTTGGCGCAAACCGTCTGCCAGAAATCGGTCGCGGCATCGGGAGCGCGATCCGCAACTTCAGGAACGAGACGAAGGACAAGCCGACGACGTAGTCCACGCCAGTACTGTCCGCCTTCAGGGCGACCTACAACACGACGCGCGCATCGCCGACGCGCCGCGTGACGCGCTCGCGGTCCAGATACTCGAGCAGCGGAATCGCGAACTTCCTCGACACGCCAAACCGATCCTTGAACATCGCGACGTCGATGCGCGCGTCTTTTTTGAGCGCGGTCACGTCCTGCTTCAATTGTTTCAGCGCCTCGTCGTGGAACAGCAGCACGTCGACCTTCACGAGCACTTTCTGCCGCTGCAGCAGCTTCAGCACGCGATCCGCGATGGGCGCCGACACGCCCGCCGACGTCGCCGCCGCGGCCGCGTCGGGCGGCTTGAGTCCGCCGTCGCGGAACATCCGCTCGATCGCGGCGCGGGCGCGCTGCTCCTCCGGAGACAACTCGAGCCGGTGGCCGGCCACGGCGAGCCGATCGCGGCCGGCGACCGCTCCGCTCTTTGCCAGCTCGTCGACGACATGCTCGAACACGGCTGGATGGCCGTGCGCGAACAGGCGGTCGCGCGCCTCTTCCCGCGGCAGCCCTTCCGAGAGCGGCTCGGCCGCGTGGTGCGCTTTCAACGCGCCGAGCATCGCGCCGCCGAGGCGATCGATGACGGCTGGGGCGACGAGCACGTCGCCGACGCGAACCGCCGCCTTGCGCGCCGCGAGCGCCTCGATCCGCGCCGCCACGGCCGCGGGCGCGATCGCCGCGCGCGAGACGAGCGCGCCGACCGGCAGCGCCGCGACACCGGCGCCCTCGATCATGATCCGCGCGGCGTTCAGCTCCGCGTCTTCAGCGGTCCGCGCCGGATCGATGTCGAGCTGACGGCAGCGCTCGAGCGCGGCCGCCGTGCGGATCGCGCCCCGCGGCGGCTTCGGATCCAGGATCTGTCCGCCGGCAATCGTGATCGTCGGTGAATACGCGCGGACGATGTAGCGATCGCCGCGCGCGAGGACGGTCGGCTGCTCGAGGCGCAGCCGCACGAACGCACGCGCGCCGGGCTGCAGCGTCGGCACGGGTCGGGTCGCCTGCGCCGCCGCGTCGCGGCCGTCATCGAGGGGCCCCACGAGGGCCACGCGGCCCAGGATCTCCGCCGTGCCCTGATGGAAGCGGACGCGCGCGCCGTGGCGGAGCGGACGCGCATCGGGCAGCAGCTCGAGCACGGCATCGGCGAGGCGGGTCTCCTCGAACGCGCCAGGCGTCACCAGCGCCTGGCCGCGGTCGATCTCGCTCACCTCGACGCCGCCGAGATTCACGGCCGATCGTTGTCCGGCCACCGCCGCGTCCTGCTTCGCGCCGTGCACCTGCACGCCGCGGATCTTCACGCGGCGCGTACCCGGGACGACGGCGAGCTCCTCGTCCACACGGACGCGGCCCGACACGAGCGTGCCGGTCACGACCGTGCCGAACCCTTTCATCGAGAAGACGCGATCGATGGGCAGCCGCGTCGGGCCGGCGGTCGATCGGCCCGCGACGCGCGCGGCGCCCGACGCCAGCGCCTGGCGAAGCGCGTCGAGGCCGTCGCCGGTCCGCGATGACACGGGCACCATCGCGGCGCCCTCGAGGAACGAGCCGGCGACCAGCTCGCGCACCTCCAGGCGCACGAGCTCCAGCGTATCCCGGTCGACGAGATCGGATTTGGTGAGCGCGACGAGACCGACGGGGACGCGGAGCAGCCGGCAGATGTCGAAGTGCTCGCGCGTCTGCGGCATGACCGACTCGTCGGCGGCGACGACCAGGACGACGAGGTCGATCCCGCCGACGCCGGCGAGCATGTTCTTGACGAAGCGCTCGTGGCCCGGCACGTCGACGAAGGCGAAGTTCACGCCGCCGTACTCGACGTGCGCGAAGCCGAGGTCGATCGTGATGCCGCGCGCTTTCTCTTCCTTCAGCCGATCCGGATCCGTGCCCGTCAGCGCGCGCACGAGCGCGCTCTTGCCGTGATCGATGTGCCCCGCCGTGCCGACGACGACCGACTTCATCGGCGACCGTACTTCCGCTGCTGCCGCTCGCGGCGGCCGGGCCGCGCCTTGCGGCGCTTCTCGTGCTTCGGCGTCGCGCGGCTGCGCCGCGGCCCCTGCGCGCCCTCGCGGACGCGATCGAGGATGTCCACCAGCCCGAGATCGACCTGGCGCAGCTCCATGTTCACGCGGATGACCTGCACCTTGACCTTGTCGCCCAGCCGATAGACCTTCTGCGTGTTCTCGCCGCGCAGCAGGTGGCCGCCCTCGACGAACCGGTAGTAATCGTCGCCCATCGTGGAGACGTGGACCATGCCTTCGACGAAGTGCTCGATCAGCTCGATGAACAGGCCGAACGCGGCGACGCCGGTGACGTAGCCCTCGAACTCGTCGCCGACCTTGTCGGCCATGAACTTGACCTTCTTCCACTGCAGCAGCTCGCGCTCGGCGTCCTCCGCGCGCCGCTCCATCTCCGAGGTGTGGCGCGCCACCTCCGGCATCTCCTCGGTCCGTTCCTCGATCTGCTCCGCCGCGAGCGTCGCGTGGCGGCTCGCGCGCAGCGCCCGGTGGACGACGAGATCCGGATAGCGGCGGATGGGCGACGTGAAATGCGTGTAGCTCGGCGCGGCCAGACCGAAGTGACCGAGGTTCTCCGGCGCGTAGCGCGCCTTCTGCATCGTCCGCAGCATCAGGAAGGCGATCGGTTTCTCCTCGGGCTTGCCTTCGATGCGCTCGAGCAGCTTCTGGAAGTGCCGCGGCCGCAGCGCCATCGTCGGCGCGCCGAGGCTGTAGCCGAAGCCGGAGATGAAGTCCTCGAACCTGGCGACCTTCATCACATCGGGCTCCTCGTGGATCCGATAGAGCGTCGGCGCCTCCTGCGCCTCGAGAGACGAGGCGACCGTCTCGTTGGCGAGGAGCATGAACTCCTCGATCAGGCGGTGCGCGACGTTGCGCTGCAGCGCGATGATCGCCTCGACCGCGCCGCCCTCGTCCATGATCACTTCGGCCTCGTGCAGGTCGAAGTCGATCGAGCCGCGGCGGCGGCGCGCGTCGTTCAGGATCCGGAACAGCTCGCCCATCTGCTCGAACATCGGCACGAGCGGCGCGTAGCGTTTCATCAGCTCCGGGTCGCGATCGGTCAGGATGCCGTTCACGGCCGTGTAGGTCATCCGCTCGTTGCTGTTGATGACGCCGTCGTGGAACTCGCAGCGGACGACCTGCCCGCGGCGATCGATCTCCATCAGGCACGATTGCACGAGGCGGTCGACGTGCGGATTCAGACTGCACAACCCGGTCGCGAGCTCCGTGGGAAACATGTGAACGGCGCGCTCGGGGAAGTACACCGAGGTGCCCCGCTCGTACGCCTCGCGATCGAGCGCGCTCCCCTCCTGGACGTAGTGCGAGACGTCGGCGATGTGGACCCCGAGCCAGAAGTGCCCGTTCGGCAGCCTCTCGATCGTGATCGCATCGTCGAAGTCCCGCGCGTGCTCGCCGTCGATCGTGACGGTCGGGACGTCGCGAAAGTCGGTCCGCCCGCGGATGTCGCGCTCGCTGACGGCGGCGCCGAGGCGCACCGCCTCGGCCACGGCCTCCGGCGAGTGCGCGTCGGGAATCCCGTACTTGCGAATGATGATCTCGGTATCGACGCCGGGCGCGTCGATGTCGCCGAGCACTTCCGCCACGCGGCCGATCGCGCCGCGCGTCGCCGTCGGCCACCGGGTGAGCTCGACGGCGACCATCTCACCGGGCGATGCGCCGCCCTCCTGACCGGGCGGCACGAAGATATCCATCAGGACGCGGCGATCGAACGGCACGACGTACCCCATGCCGTCGTCGCCGCGATCGTAGCGGCCGACGATCCATTGGCTCGCGCGCTCCAGGATTCGGATGACGCGTCCCTCGACGCGGCCGTCTTCCTTGACCTTCTCGATGCGCACGACGACCCGGTCGCCGTGCATCGCTTCGTTCAGGAGTGGAGCCGACACGTAGATGTCGCCGCCGGATTCGAGCGGCCGCTCGGGCGTGACGAAGCCGTAGCCGGCCGGATGCGTCTGCAGCCGTCCGACGTAGAGATCCATCTTCTCCGGCAGCCCGAAGCGCTGGCCGCGAATCTGGATCAGGTCGCCGGACGACACGAGCGCATTGACGTGGCGCTTGAACGCGCTGCGATCGTCGCGCGGCACTTTGAGCACCTGCACCAGCTCGCGCATCGTCGCGGGATGGTGGACGCGATCGCGCATCAGCGCGAGAACCTGGTCGCGAGTGAACATCGAAAGATTAGGCTAACAAAAAGAGCTGGAGGTCGCCGACATTCGTGTCGGTCGGACCGGTGCGGATGAGGTCACCCAAAGCATCGAAAAACGTGTACGCGTCGTTGTCGTCGAGATAACGAGCCGGCGCCGCAAGGCCCGCCGCCTGCGCGCGCGCGAGCGTTGTCGCGTCGACGATTGCGCCCGCGGCGTCGGTCGGGCCGTCGATACCGTCAGTGCCGGCGCTGGCGAAGGCGAACGGCGGAGGCGCCGCACCTTCCGCAAGGACGGCGAGCGCGAATTCCTGATTGCGGCCGCCTTTTCCGCGACCCGTCACGTGGACGGTGGTCTCGCCGCTCGAGACGACGCAGGCTGGCCGACCGAGGTCGGCCGCGCGCGCAACCACCGCGCGCAGATGCGATCGCGCCGCCGATCGCGCCTCGCCCACGACCGCATCGTCGAGCCGCAGGACGTGATAACCGCGCGAGGTGGCCTCGAGCGCGGCGCCCTGCATCGCGTCGCGGCGACTGCCGATCACGGTCGACGTCGCGCGCGACAGCCGCGCGTCGTGCGGTTTGGGCGTTTCGACCTCGCGCTCGCCGCGACTCCCACGCTCGAGTCGATCGACGACCGCGCGCGGATACGCGTCCACTCCACCGAAGCGCCGCAGGACGTCGAGGGCATCTGCGCACGTCGTCTGGTCCGCGACCGTCGGCCCCGAGGCGATCGCGCTCAGGTCGTCGCCGACGACATCGGATACCGCGAGCGTGCGACACAGGCCCGGCGCGCGCGCCGCCAGCCAGCCGCCTTTGATCGCCGACAGATGCTTGCGCGCCGTGTTCAGGGCGTGGATGTCGGCGCCGCTCCGCAGCAGCGTTTCCGTCGTCCGTCGCTTGTCGTCGAGTGTGATCCCATCGGCGGGTACGGCCATCAACGCCGACGCGCCGCCCGACAACAGGACGAGCAGCATGTCGTCCGCGCCGATCGACCCGGCCAGCGCCAGCGCGCGGCGTCCTGCGCGCTCGCTCGCCTCGGTTGGCAGCGGGTGTCCGCCCGCGCAGGATTCGAGCGGCGCCGGGACATCAGCCGGCGATGGTCCGATCGTGAGTCCGGCGAGGACGCGCGATCCGAACAATGCGGCCGCCGATCTCGCCATCGCACCGGCGGCTTTGCCCGCGGCAATCATGTACAGATGGGAGCGGAGATCGCCCAGTGTGCGGAGCGACTGTCGTCCCCATCGCTCTACCAACCGCCCCGCGTGAGCCGCACCGATCCCGGCCCGGACGATGGCCAGGAGGTCGTGTCGAAGATCGTCGAGTGAACGGGTCAGTGTGTGTGGTGCGGATCCGACCAGGCCGAAAGCCCGGTCACGACGTCGAATTTCTTGAGGAGGGTGCTGACGACTTGGTCGGCGTTGGCCTGGGTGCAGAGGGTTTCGAGCTGGCCCATGATTCGTGTGAGCGCCGCTTCGACGTCTGTGATGGCGCTTTCAGAATAGTAGGGACGCTGCTGTTGTAAACATCGGTGGTGCTTGAGGAATTCCTGCCGGTAGAACTCGGTAATCGGATGCTGCGCGCTGATCGGCCTCGAGTCGGTCACGAAGCGTGGCATGCAGGTTCCTCGAGATGAATTGTCAGAGCGACATTCCCAGTGTAGTGCCGCCTGAAAACGGGTGTCAAGATTCTGTAAGCCGGGCGGAATCCTAGGTCCGCCGCGAGGCGGCCACCAGCCCGCCCAGGCAGCCGACCGCCATCCCGCCAGCCACCAGGAACACGCACAGCTCGACCGGCAAAAACCGGATTGACGTCAGGTTCACGGCGGATGCGAGCGGCCCGAGATACCGGCCGCGAAACACGAAAAACCCGGCGGCGAGCGCCGCAAGCGCAACCAGCGCGCCGATGCCGCCCTGCATCACGCCCTCCATCACGAACGGACCCCTGATGTAGGTTTGGGGCGCACCGACCAGCTGCATGATCTCCAGCTCATCTCGCCGCGCGTACAGCGCGAGCCGGACGACGTTGGCAACCGTGAGCGCGGCTGCGAGCGTCAACACGAAGCCAAGAATCAGGCCGACTCCGCGGATGACGCCGACCGCGCCGACGAGACGGTCGAGCCACTGGCGGTCGTAGCGCACGTCGGCGACGCCCGGCAGCCGCCTGACGCTGTCGTTGAGCGCTTGCGCCGCAGTGTTGGCGCCGGCCTGCACCCGCACTTCGTACGAGGCCGGCAGCGGATTGTCGCCCAGGCCGTCGATCGCGGATCCAAGCTCGCCGAACGTGCTCTTGAAGCGCGCCAGCGCCTGCGTCTTGGAGACGTACTCACGGCCCGCAACGCTCGGACTTGCGTTCAGAACCTGCTCGACGGCGGCGCGCTGCGACGACGTGATGTCGTCGGTCAGGTAGATCGACATCTCCGCGGCGCGGCTCCACTGGGTGCCGAGCTCGTCCAGGTTGGCGGTGACGAGCAGAAACGCGCCGAGCACGAACAACGCGAGGGCGATCGTCGCGGTCGACAGCAGACCCGACTGGCGCCCGCGCCACAGGCTGGCCGCCGCTTCCTCGAGCGAGTACCGCAGCGCGCGCATCACGCCATCTCCACGATGCGGCCGTGGTCGAGCGTGATCGCGCGGCGGCCGACGCGACGGATGAGCTCGCGATCGTGCGTCGCGACGACGACCGTCGTGCCGCGCGCGTTGATCTCGCGAAACAGGTTCATGATCTCGAGCGAGAGATCCGGATCGAGGTTGCCCGTCGGCTCGTCGGCCAGCACGACCTGCGGATCGTTCACGAGCGCGCGCGCGATCGCAATCCGCTGCTGCTCGCCGCCCGACAGTTCTTCAGGAAACGCGTTCATGCGATGCTGCAGGCCGACCCACTTGAGGACCTGAAACGTCTTCCGCTGCTGGACGGCGAGCGGCGTGCCGAGCACGCGCATCACGAACGAGACGTTTTGAAAGACGGTGAATCGGGGGATCAACCGGAAATCCTGGAAGACGAACCCGACGGTCCTCCTGTAGGCCTGCACCTGGGCAGAGCCGAGCGTCCGCAGATCGCGGCCGGCGACCTTGAGCGTGCCCTCGCTGGGAAGCTCCTCGCGCAGCAGCAGGCGCAGGAACGTGGATTTGCCGGCGCCGCTCGGACCGGTGAGGAAGATGAACTCGCCTTTGTCGATGGTCAGCGACAAGTCGCGCAGCGCGTAGACGCCGCGGCTGTAGAGCTTCGATAGCTGAACGCTCTCTATCACTCTGCCTGTGCACCCACGGGCCGCGCGTTCAAATATGAATTGTCGGAAAGGAAGTTCAGTATAACACGCTGGGCTGAAAGCCTCGCGCTACACATCATGATTCGAGCGCGCGGCGCAGCCGCTCGTTGACGCGCTTGGGATTGGCCTTCCCCGCCGCGGCTTTCATCACCTGGCCGACCAGGAAGCCGAAGGTCGCCGTCTTGCCCGCTCGGTACTGTGCTGCCGCGTCCGCATGCTGTGCGATGACGTCCTCGACCAGCCGATCGACTTCCGACTCGTCGTCGATCTGCTGGAGTCCTTCGGCGGCGACGATCGCATCGGCCGTCTCGCCGGTCGCGAGCATCTTCTCGAACACGTGCTTGGCGATTGAGCCGCTGATCGTGCCGTTCTCGACGAGCCGAATCAGGCCGGCGAGGCGATCCGGTCCGATCGGAAACCGATCGATGGCGCTGCCGTCCTTCAGCCGGCGCGAGACCTCGCCCATGATCCAGTTGCTCGCCGGCTTCGCCGCTGCGCCGGCCGCGACGCTCGCCTCGAAATAATCCGCGAGCGACCGCGACGCGGTGAGCTGCGCGGCGTCGTACGCCGGCAGCGCGTACTGCGCGACGAACCGCTCCCGCCGCGCGTCCGGCAGCTCCGGCATCGACGCCCGGATTGCCGCGATCCGCGCCGCGTCGACGACGACCGCCGGCAGGTCGGGCTCGGGGAAATACCGATAGTCGTGCGCTTCCTCCTTGCTCCGCATCGAGACCGTCATGCCGGCGTCCGCGTCCCACAAGCGCGTCTCCTGGACCACGCGATCGCCGGCGCTCACGACCGCGGTCTGCCGCGCGATCTCGTACTCGAGCGCCTTCTGCAGAAAGCGGAACGAGTTCAGGTTCTTCACCTCCGCTTTCGTGCCGAGCGTCGCGGCGCCCGCCGGGCGCACCGACACGTTCGCGTCGCAGCGCAGGCTGCCCTCTTCCATGTTCCCGTCGTTGACGCCGAGCCACACGAGGATCGCGCGCAGCTGGCTGAAGAAGTCGGCCGCCTCCGCCGCCGATCGCAGATCGGGCCGGGTGACGATCTCGATGAGCGGCACGCCGCTCCGGTTGAAGTCGAGGTACGTCCTGCGGTTCGAGTCGGCAAAGCCCTCGTGCAGCGACTTGCCGGCGTCTTCCTCGAGATGGACGCGCACGATACCGACCCCGCCGAGCCGTCCGTCGGTGGCGAGCGGCTGCTCGTACTGCGAAATCTGATAGCCCTTCGGAAGGTCGGGATAGAAATAGTTCTTGCGCGCGAAGATCGACCGCTCGTGGATCGTGCATCCGAGCGCCAGCGCCGCGCGGATCGCATCGTTCACGGCCGCGCGGTTGAGAACCGGCAGGGCTCCCGGCAGGCCGAGACACACGGGACAGACCTGCGTGTTGGGATCGGCTCCGAACGCCGCGCTGCACCCGCAGAAGATTTTCGACGCCGTCAGCAGCTGGGCGTGGATTTCAAGGCCGATGACCGGCTCGA
>Ga0114129_10017192_pt1 | contig 10302 bp, 7 predicted proteins | sample RhiMetdeltSRZDD1_FD_80071 | JGI IMG/M metagenome (GOLD analysis project Ga0114129, IMG submission 80071) | Populus rhizosphere microbial communities from Tennessee, USA - Rhizosphere MetaG P. deltoides SRZDD1 (version 2) (version 2) | ecosystem: Host-associated > Plants > Roots > Rhizosphere >... | reverse complement strand
TGGCTGCGGTTGTCCGCCTCGTCTCGCTGGCGCCGGAAGAGCGATCGATCCTCGTGCCGGTCTTCACCTGGATCACGTCCGGCGATTTCAACGCCCCGTTCAGCTTCCGGCTCGATCCGTTGTCGGCGGTGATGATCCTCGTCGTGACCGGCATCGGCGGTCTCATCCATATTTACGCCACCGGCTACATGCACGACGACAATGCCTTCTGGCGTTTCTTCGCCTATCTCAACTTGTTCATGGCGGCGATGCTGACCCTGGTGTTGGGCGATAGTTTGCTGTTGCTCTTCGTGGGCTGGGAAGGCGTCGGCTTGTGTTCTTACGCTCTGATCGGTTTTTGGTACACCGACCACAATAATGCCCGCGCCGGTAACAAGGCCTTCATCGTCAATCGCGTCGGTGACTTCGGCTTCGTCTTGGGCATGTTTCTCCTGTTCTGGTCCCTCGATGCGCAGGGCCATGGCTCGCTAACAATTCGCGAGATGATCAAATGGGCTTCGACGCTTGAGAATCAGACGATCTGGGGATACTCCGTTGTCACCGTCGCCACGCTGTTTCTTTTTATCGGCGCCACCGGTAAATCGGCGCAGATCCCGCTCTTCGTTTGGCTTCCTGATGCCATGGCTGGGCCGACGCCGGTGAGCGCGCTCATACATGCGGCTACCATGGTGACGGCCGGGGTCTACATGACGGCGCGCATGAATGTTTTCTTTTCGATGGCGCCGTTTACGTTACATGTCGTCGCCGTCGTCGGCGTGGTGACCGCGCTGATCGCCGCGACCATCGCGCTGACGCAAAATGACATCAAAAAAGTTCTTGCCTATTCCACTGTCAGCCAGCTTGGCTATATGTTCATCGGCGTTGGCGTCGGCGGCTACGCGGCGGCGATTTTCCATCTGATGACCCATGCCTTTTTCAAAGCCTGTCTCTTCCTCGGCGCCGGCAGCGTGATTCACGCCATGCACCATGAACAGGACATGCGCAAGATGGGCGGGCTCAAGCTCTATATGCCGGTGACGTTCATGACCTTTTTTGTCTCCGTGCTCGCTATCGCGGGAACGCCGTTTACCGCAGGCTTTTTTTCCAAAGACGAAATCCTTTGGTTGGCCTTCTCAAGCGCGCACGGCAACAAGTTAATATGGTTCTTAGCCGTCATCGGCGCAGGCATGACCGCCTTTTATATGTTCCGCCAGTTCATCATGGTCTTCTTTGGCGAATTCCGGGGCGATCACCACACTCGAGAGCATCTGCATGAATCGCCCAAAGTCATGACCCTTCCGCTTGTCGTCTTAGCCATGGGTGCGCTGGTTGCCGGTTATATCGGGCTGCCGGGCGTGTTTGGCGGAAGCCAATTCGCCCATTGGCTCGAACCGGTCGTTGGCGCCCACGTCGAAGAGCATCCCAACCACGCGCTCGAGTTGGCTTTGATGGCTGTCTCGATTTCTGTCGCAGCTTTCGGTTTCTTTATCGCTTACCTGATGTACTACCGCGGCGTGCTTTCCCCTGAGCCCTTTGCAAATCTCGCCGGCGGTTTCTTCTATCGCTTGTTCGATCGCAAGTGGTATTTCGATGAAGTCTATCAGGTGGTTTTCGTCAATGGCACGTTGCTATTAGCGCGCATCGGCTCGCTGTTCGATCAATATGTTATCGATGGGATCGTCGACGGCTCCGCATCGCTGACGCGGTTTTTCTCCTGGCTGAACGGGCTATTTGACAATTACATCATCGACGGCATCGTCAATGCGATCGCCAATATCACTTTCTGGAGCGGCAATATGTTTCGCAGAGTTCAAACCGGCAACATCAACAGTTACTTGTATGGAATTCTGATCGCGGTGGTGGTCGCGATCATTGTCAAGCTCCGCTATTGGAGCTGAGTTTTTGGGAGCATGTAGAAGATGGATAACGTTCTCAGTTACATGACCTTTATTCCCGTTGCCGGGGCGGCGCTCGTGCTCGCACTCCCTAACAACGCCAAACTTATCCGTTGGGTCTCTGCGGCGGTCACTCTGCCGCCGCTGCTCATGACCATTTGGCTATTTAATAATTTTGACAGGGCGAATCCCGGCTTTCAGTTTGTCGAAGAGTACCGATGGATTCCCGCTTTCGACATCAAATATATCATGGGAGTCGACGGCCTGAGCATCTCGATGGTTTTTCTGACCGCACTCTTGAGTTTTCTCTGTATCTTCGCGTCCTTTGGTATTGAAAAAGCGGTCAAGGGCTATTTCGCGCTGTTTCTCCTGCTCGACGCCGGCATGATGGGAGTGTTCTGCGCGCTGGACTTTTTTCTCTTCTACGTTTTTTGGGAAGTCATGCTCCTGCCGATGTATTTTCTGATTGGCATCTGGGGCGGACCACGGCGCGAGTACGCGGCAATCAAGTTTTTCCTCTACACTCTCTTTGGCAGCGTCCTGATGCTGCTCGCCATCCTGGCCCTGTATTTTACGACTGATCCGCATACTTTCGACATGCGGATTTTGATGGCCCAAGCCAACAAATACAGCACCCAGGTTTTGCCGATGTGGCCGCTAACTGAGCTCCGTTGGGGATTCCAACACGTCATCTGGATGGCGCTCTTCATCGGCTTTGCGATCAAGATCCCGGCGTTTCCGTTTCATACCTGGCTGCCGGACGCCCACGTCGAAGCACCGACGGCAATTTCCGTGATCCTCGCCGGAGTGCTGCTCAAGATGGGCACCTACGGCATTCTGCGCATCAACTTTCCGATGCTTCCCGTGGCGACGGCGGATATGGCTTACTGGTGTTTAGGCGCGCTCGGAGCGTGGAACATTATTTACGGCGCGCTTTGCGCCATGGCGCAGACAGATCTGAAAAAACTAGTTGCTTACTCTAGCGTGAGCCATATGGGTTACGTCATGCTCGGCATGGCGAGCTTCACGACACAGGGCATTAACGGCGCCGTTCTGCAGATGTTCAACCACGGCACGATCACCGGCATGCTGTTCCTTTTGGTCGGCGTCATCTACGACCGAGCGCATCACAGGGAGATCGACGGTTTTGGCGGCATGGCCGCGATCATGCCCGTTTTTACTGGTGTGACCGCGTTGGCTTTCTTCGCCTCGATGGGTTTGCCCGGACTATCGGGATTCATTTCTGAAGTCCTGGTCTTACTCGGGACCTGGCAGAAGTACCCGGTGCTGACGATTCTCGGCGCCGCCGGAGTTATCCTTACCGCCGGCTATCTGCTCTGGACGATCCAGCGGGTTTACCTCGGACCGCCCAATGAAAAATATTCAAAGCTGCCTGAAATCAATGGTCGTGAAATGTTTACCTTGGTGCCGTTGGGCGTCATCGTGATCATCGTCGGGGTTTATCCGAATGTCGTCTTGAATCTGTTGCGCGCCTCGCTGGATCAAATCAATCAGATCGTTATCCCGCACCTCTGAAGCTCGGCCATGGATCTCAAGAACATCGCTAGCCTGAGCTTTTTTTATCCGGAGCTCATTCTCTCCGGGACGATTTTGTTGCTGATCGTTGTCGATCTGCTAGCGCGCAACAAGCGCGGCCTGGCCATGATCGCGCTGGTCGGCAGCGCTGCGGGGCTGATCGCGACTTTCGATCTTTACGGGGCGCAGCCGGGCTTGTTGTTCCACCGGATGATGATCCTCGACAACTTCAGTCTATTTTTCAAAGTCGTCGCCTTGGCGGCGACGATACTATGTATCTGGATGTCACTCGGCAGCAACGAGATCAAGCAAGTCTACCAAGGCGAGTACTATACGCTGCTTCTTACCTGTACGCTCGGTATGCTTTTCATGGCCTCGTCGAGCAATCTGCTCATGGCCTACCTGTCATTGGAGCTCGTAAGTTTGACTTCCTACGTTCTGACAGGCTTCTTGCCGCACAACCGACGTTCCAGCGAAGCGGCGCTCAAGTATCTGATCTACGGTGGCGTTGCCTCGGGCACGATGATCTACGGCATGAGCTGGGTCTTCGGCATGACCGGCAGTCTTGATTACGGCGCGATTCAAACCGCGTTGGCGCAGCAGGAAATCAACAAAGCCGCTCTGTTCATGGCTTTTGTCTTCATCATGGCGGGATTCGGCTACAAGATCGTTTTCGTGCCGTTTCACATGTGGTCGCCGGACGTTTATCAGGGCGCGCCGACTCCCTTCACGGCGTTTCTCTCGGTCGCTTCCAATGCCGCGGGAATCGCCATTATGATCCGCTTCTTTTTTCCCGGCGTGTCACGTATGGTGCCCGGCGGAGATTGGAGCTTCGTATCCGGCGTCGAGTGGCCTCACGTGCTTTTGTTCCTGAGCATGATCACCATGACTGTCGGCAATCTCTGCGCTCTGAACCAGCGAAACCTCAAACGCATGCTCGCCTATTCAGGCATCGCCCATGCAGGCTACATGATGATGGGGCTCGCGGTGCTCAACAATGATGGGCTCTCGGCGATTCTTTTTTATGTCGTGGTTTACCTCATCATGAATGTCGGTGCTTTTCTCGTCGTCGGCATGATTGCCAACGTCACCGGCGATGAGGACATCGAAGCCTATCGCGGTCTCGCCTGGAGAGGTGCCGTCGTGCCGGCGGTGTGCTTGGCAGTGTTTCTTTTCTCACTTACCGGCGTGCCGCCGTTCGCCGGGTTCGTAGGTAAGTTTTTCTTGTTTTCGGCCGTGCTAAAAGAGGGCGGCGCTTTTGCGTTGTTGGCACTCGTAGCGGCGATCAACAGCGTCGTTTCGCTCTATTACTATGCCAAAATTATCAAGACGATGTTTCTCGACATGCCCAGTCCCGAGGATAAAACGATCTCGGTCGCGGTCTATGACTTTACGCTTTTGATCCCGCTAACGGTGCTCACTGTCATCTTTGGTATCTATTTTTCACCCCTTGTCCAGTACACCAGCAAGTCGCTTAGCTTCTTCGTAAAATAGCGATCCACGAAGCCTGGTAGTGCCAAGGCACAGCATGCCGTGCCTCTTGGCGAGCATCTCTGCTTTCAATCGTAAAACCTATCCTGTCCAACTTCCGCCATTTTCGACGTTCCTACCATTCTCACGGCCAGCTTATTTGCTCCACCGGAGGGAAAATCCGGTATTTCCTTGATGCCATGACCGTATTCAAACGGCGGTTCCGACTGGCCCTGTGATTGCGATTAAAGGTTTGTGTCGAGGGAGGCGATTATGCTGAAACGATCGCAATTGTTCGTCGCTGGCTTGTTAGTTGTTTCCTGTCTTGTGCCCGCGCCCGGGTTTGCCATCACGCCGACGGAACAAATCCAGGAAACTATTCAGCAGGTGTTGAGCGTTGTACGGAACACAACGAACAGCCATGAACAGCGCAAAGAAATGCTGCGGGAAACGTTGATGCCGCGTTTCGATTGGTTTGAAATGGCCAGGCAGACACTGGGCAAACACTGGAGTGTCGCAGCCGGACGCGAGAATGAATTTATCGGCGCGTTCGCTGACTTTCTTGGGAACTCTTATGTCGGCAACATCGGTTCTTTCAAAGATGAAAAAATACTCTTCGTGCAAGAATCCATCGAGAGCAATCAAGCCCAGGTAAAAACCAAGATTGTGCCTGGCAAAGGCGAGCCAACCTCCGTTAACTATCGGCTGCATCGCGTAGAAGGACACTGGAAAATCTACGACGTCGTCGTCGACGACATCAGCATCGTCGTCAACTACCGCTCGCAGTTCAATCGAATTCTCACTCGGGGAACCTTTGATGATTTGCTAAGGCAATTGAGGGAAAAAGAGTCAGGAGCTCGAAACTAGCACGGCTCTCTATTCGGTCTCTTCAGTGGTTACACACCAGGCTGTCATTTCCAAACATGTAAGGGCTCCTTACAAGTTGCGGCGGCGTAAATTCATTCAATCTTTCGGATAGCTAGCTAGAACCTTTGTCGGGCGCCTGATCAGCTGTCATAAATGCTTACAGGTTCATCACATCGCATAAAAATTTACTCTTATCTTTCAAATAGTTAAAAAACGGCACTCGAATTGCTCACACTATTGTAGGCTTGACGGGAGCGATACGAAGAAAAGCCGACTAAAGATTTTGGCCCAAAGGTAATTGCATCTCGATTTGCATCGGTCCAAAAGGGGCGCCGGGATAAAACCCGGCGCTTTTTTTTGCGCCAAGGGACACGGACAGTGGTCGATCGTTTCTATCGGGTGTAAATTTTCGGTTAGCTAGAATCCTGCGCTTGTATCGCCGCACAACTACGACTGGCGCACTGGGTGCTGGAAGTCAAATTCATTTTCCGCTACACGAAACAGATGGCCTTCGTGTACAAATCGCTCATTCGTCCACTCTTGTTTCGCAAGGATCCGGAAGCGAGCCACGAAATGATCTTGGCTCTAATGGCGCGGGCCGAGTTTCTATATGCCGCTCTTGAAAGGTTTTACAAAATCGAAGACCCGCGTTTGGCTGTCAAGATCGGGCCTTTGATGTTGCCAAATCCGGTGGGACTTGCCGCAGGCTTCGACAAAAACGCTGAGGCGCCCAAAATGATTTCCAGCTTTGGTTTCGGTTTCATCGAGATCGGCGCAATCACGGCGCAGGCGCAGCCGGGTAATCCGAAACCACGGCTCTATCGATTGCCCGAAGATGAGGCATTGATTAACCGACTCGGCTTTAATAACGATGGCGCCGATGCCATTGCGCTCAAGCTCGACCGCCTGCGCGAGCGCGGCAGGAGGCCGAAGATTCCCCTCGGTATCAACATCGGTCGGACCAAAATTGTCGAGACGAAGGACGCGGTGGCCGATTTTCTTTCGTGTTTCGAAAGGCTTTTTCATTACGGCGACTTTTTCACACTAAACGTCAGCTCGCCTAACACCCCAAACCTGCGGGATCTCCAGGAAAAATCGCTCTTGCGCGACTTAGTCGCCGCGGTGCGAGAAAAGAATCTCCGGCTGGCGAGTCACGCTGCGATTGATCCCAAACCGGTCTTTGTAAAAATCGCCCCGGATATGGAGTTCGCGCAAGTCGACGAAATAATCGATGTCGTGAAGTCGGAGCGACTGAGCGGCATCGTCGCTACCAACGCAACCGCTTTCATGCGGAAAAATCTACGATCTCCGTATGGTTCTGAACCCGGCGGATTGAGCGGTAGGCCAATCACGAATATGGTCACCGGCTTCATTGCTCACATATACAAAGTTACGCAGGGAACGGTGCCCATCATCGGTGTCGGAGGCATTTTCAATGCGCAAGACGCCTACGCGAAAATAAGAGCGGGCGCTAGCACGGTGCAGATTTATACCGGTTGGATTTATGAAGGGCCGAGCGCGGTCAAGCGGATCAATAAAGGCTTGCTTCGACTCATCGAACGCGACGGTCTCAAGCACATTTCAGAAGCAGTGGGGCTTGAGGTCAAGCTTTAACCCGGATTCCGCAGTTAAACCTAGGGGCCTTTGAGAGAGGAGCAAACCTGGAGTCGCGAAGGCACCCAACTGTAAAGTTTCAAAATCCTTTTCGCTACCTCGCACTTCACCATTGTAGGTCTTAGATTTCATGTTGAACCGCAGAGGATCGATGTCCGCTCAGGGGCAGAGACCCATTGACTTCGCTACGGAAGGTTTGCTCCTCGCTTCTCGCGTCGGCGGGAACTGCGAAATCGGGTTCAATCGTCCCCATAGGCTATTTGCTTCAGCCGCTCATAATCTTCGTGGACGTCGAGATCCAAAAAAGGTATTTCGTCGTTCCATTCAACTAGCACCGTATTATTTTTATGCTTGTTGATCAGTATCCGCCCGCCCCGGTCACCGGTGAGCTGGAGCAACTCGGGAAACAAGTTGCGGCGGAATACAACCGGGTTGCGCGGCTGCTTTTTGAAGGTCGGCGCGACGATCCAGGCCGATTCCGCGGTGAATTTTTCGATTAGCGCGTTGATCAACTCCTTCGAAATCAACGGTTGATCGCCGACCAAAAACATGGCGCCGTCGCTGCTCGGATGGGTTGCCCACAAGCCGGCGATCACGGAGGTGCTCTGGCCGCGATCTGCAGCGTGATTTGTCAGCCAGACCAAGCGTTCGTTGCTAAGCTTCAGCTGGCGGCGCGCGGAGTCCAATTCTCGCGTGACGCAGACGACCTCGCCAAGCTCAGACGCAAGAGCGCTTTCTAAAACCCATTGCAGCACGGGCTTATCGCGCAGCGGGAGAAACAATTTTTGCCGTCCCAATCTTTGAGCCCGGCCCGCAGCCAAAACCACGGCGGAAATCATGTTGTCAATCCCCCGTTGAGTTATTGAATTAACAATTCTTTGACGGGATCGTCGCTGGTGAAACTACTGATAACGACTCGGTCGACACCGCAGCGGAGGAAATTTTTACCGAGACTTCGCGCCGCTTCGACTTCTGCCTCGCTGTCCGCTTGGTTTATCAGCGCTACTTTGCGGCTCGCCGACGGGATGCCTTTCAAGCAGCCCGCCGGGTGTTTGACGAGACTGAGAACTAATTCTTCCGTCATTGATGCCCCCCGAATGTCACCGAGTAGATCGGCGGCGCGCTCGGCTCGATGAACCCACTCGGGATCGAGCGATTTCCCAAGGACCTTGATCGCCATGAGCCAAATCGTCAGCCGGCAGGTCGGCGGAATCACCGGCTCGCTCTCCGAGGGTATTTTGAACAAACGCGATGCCGCGCCGTCCGCTTCAATCAGGATGGCGTCATACTTGCCGGCCTGGTCCAGTCGATCGAGCCACGCTACCGGCAGCCCTAAAAGCTTCCCTTCTTCATTAACCCCATGACCGGCGCCGACGGTTACCGGCGGATCGATTTGCGCGGACGCGTTTAGAAAATCGTCGATATCCTCGATTAGAAAGAGGCGGTCGACATGAGGTTTCGCAGGCTTGAAGATTTTGGTCGTCGTCGTAACTAGAACCTTGCAACCTTGGTCGCGCAGTTCCCTGGCCAAGTGAAACATCGCCGTCGTTTTACCGCCCGCGCCGATCAGCGCGGTCATCTCACCGCGTCTCAGATCGACGGCTTCTGTCAGATCCATGCTCTTCTCACCTAACGCGTCTGCGCCCGAGTTGCAAGAAAAATTGGCCGGTTTCTTCCTTGGATGGATTTCGACTTGGCTTGAAAGGCCGGTGGCTTTTGGTTAACGTCCAGTGCATGTCACGATCGTTTAGCATCGAAGTCGCGAAAGATTATTTCAATTTTGCATCGGCGCATTTCTTGATTTTTCCCGACGGCCAAAGAGAACCGCTGCACGGGCACAACTACCAAGTGTCCGTCACCATGGAAGGGGAGCTGGACCGGGCTGGCGTTGTGCTCGACTTCATTACCTTCAAGCCGATGGTAAAACAGATTTGTGATGCGCTGGACCACCGCACGCTGATTCAAACCGAGAGTCCAGCGATCAAAGTCCGTCGGCGCGCAAAAGAAATCGAAGTTAGATACAAGAAACAAAAAATAATTTTGCCGCGTGAGGACGTTATTTTATTGCCGCTCGCCAACACGAGCACGGAACTGTTAGCGGAGCATGTTGCCAATCAGATTCGCCGCCGGGTAAACCGCCAATTTCCCCAGTCGAAAATTCGCTACATGGAAGTCGGCGTCGAAGAGGCGCGCGGGCAGCGCGGTTGGTACCGCGGGGAATTTTAACCGCCTATCCCCTCCGCGTCCTTAGCGCCTCGGCGGTGAACCATCCACTAACTCGCAAAGCCGCTACGCCAGAGATCGGTGACCTTCTCGAGATCCGCTTTTGGAATCTCGACATCCGCTCCCGCGGCGTTCTCGCGCATTTGTTCGGCGTTGCGCGCGCCGGGAATCACGACGCTTACCGCCGGATGGGCGATGCAAAAACCGATTGCGGCCTGCGTCAAGGTTTTCACCGGACCGTGAACCAGGAAGCCAAGCTGCGCGGCCTTTGCCAATTCTTGGGCGAATGGCTCGCCTTTGAAGCTCCGCGCTCGCACATCTTCACCTTGGAATCGAACCTCGTCGGCCTGCGTCAATTTTCCCGTCAGAATGCCGCGCTTCAGCGGTATCCGAGCGACGATGCCGACGTTCGCTTGCTGGGCCAGCGGGAAAATTTTTTCGGCGGGTTCTTGAGTCAGCAGATTATATTCGACCTGTATGGTTTCAGCTCGGCCGTCTTTTACCGCCGCGATGCCTTCTTCCATCGTATTGATCGAGACGCCGTAGTGGCGAATCTTGCCGGCTTTCTTGGCGCGCTCTAAAACTTCCCAAACCGCGCCATGTTCGATCACCTCGACCGTTGGATTGTGCAATTGATAAAGATCGATATAATCGGTTTGCAACCGCTGCAGACTTTCGTCCATCACACGGCCGATATAATCGGGTTCGAAGATCCGTT